>Ga0207670_10000039_pt1 | contig 102791 bp, 156 predicted proteins | sample KBSS23HmetaG_FD_184339 | JGI IMG/M metagenome (GOLD analysis project Ga0207670, IMG submission 184339) | Switchgrass rhizosphere microbial communities from Kellogg Biological Station, Michigan, USA - KBS S2-3H metaG (SPAdes) (version 2) | ecosystem: Host-associated > Plants > Roots >...
AGATTTTTTAAATTTTTGATTTTGCGAGATTTTTACTTTTTTTTGGTGATAACCGGCAAAACCTTATTTATCTTATATTATTTTACCGTTTCAAGCCATTTTTTCAGGTGTCATCGGTAAATTTTATAGGTTTATTTCATTGAGGGTACAGCTTTTTGAGAGCGATTTTAAATAGACTTTTTCGCGTCTACTGATCGCCAAAGTTGTACTCTCAATGAAATAAATCCAAAGGAGGAATAAGAAGATAAAATGTAGCTTACGGCTAACAACTTTATCTTGCGCGGGCCGCTCTTATCGGGGGAATTAATTTTCCCCCGGTAATGGCAATCCGAACAGGGAGGAAAGATGGTCACGATTAAAAAGACAAACGGGGAAATAGTTATCCTCGGGACAAGCGCAGAGAACCTTTTAATATGGGTTCTTGATTGGTGCGCGAAATCAAAGTTTTCTCCTCTCAATGAAACAGAAATTGATGAGGCGAAATTTCTTTTAAAAAACCTAAAGGGATAGGAGGGAAGGAAATGATTAAGTGGTATTGTGCATTAAATCGCACTTGGATTAATTTCAGGTGTAGCCACTATGGCTGCGATTTGCACAAGAATAATAAGGAGGAAAGTAATGTGTCATCGTGATTCAAATTGCGGCGCACAAACTTGTAGGCGCTGTGAATCCGTTCTTGAATCAATTCCTGCTACTCCAAGATCAACGTTTGATTTTTTGGAGTATATTAATTCAGCCGCACCAACGACTAAATCATACGAAAGAATTTATCTTGCGTATGTTGAGTCGTCAAAGGAAGGTGATACAGAAACAACCGCAATGCTTCGTGCCGTTCTTAGGGATATGCATTACAGAATGGGCGGAAGATAATGGGTGAATGGTTTAGGGCGGTCCTTCTGTTTTTTATTATTGGCGGATGGGCCAGCTATGATATTTATTGTCTCTGGACATGACAACTTGTTGCGGTTGTAACGGAAAGTTTGATCCGCGAACAGAAATGCATGTTTATACAAAAAATGGTGCATGGTGGTGGTTTTGCATCAATTGTATATCATGCGAAAATAAATGTAGTCGCTGCAAGGGATAGCAAATAAAATTTACCCCTTCATCTTAGGTTTTATTACCTAAGGTGAGGGGGTATTTTTTTTGGCAAAATACAAACGAAAGGAGGACATGGATTTTTCCTCACCATCCCCTGAGGAAATTCTCGCCTTTTCCGAGAATTATGCCAAGCGAATGTATGTTTCAAGACGCTGGCAGAAAGTTGATCGGGAAGATTTCGCGCAGGAATTAGCAATCAAACTAATTAGGGCTGCCGTTAGATATGACCCTAATAAAAAAGTGCCTTGGGGGGCATATGCAAATATTGTTGCCCGAGGGGCGCTTTTGGATTGGTACAGAAAAATTAACAACCACGAGGAACTTTCCCTAAATAGTTTTGGTGAGGATGACTCGGATTATCTTAACGATAAATGGGAAAGTCTCTTCTCCACAGAGGATTTTGTTGACCTAACACCATCAGAAATTATTGAGTGGTCTAAACAATTTCCCGAGCAAAGACAGAAGGTGATTATTTGTCTGGCAATGGGTTACAACAGAACGGAAACAGCCAGAATCCTGGGAGTCTCTCAGTCAAGGGTGACGAGATTAATTCGCGCTATTCAGACACAATTAATCTCACAGCCCGCGAATTAGAGGTTCTTAATTTAATGGCTGACGGTTTAAGTTCAAAGCTTATCGCTAGAAGGCTTTGGATTTCTGTAGAAACCGTGAAGGATCACAAAAAGAATATCTATCAAAAGATGGCTGCATCAAATGCGGTTAACGCGGTTGCAATTGGCTTCCGCGCTGGCTTCATTAGCTAGGAATAGCTTTGATCACGCCGATTAAATGCGGCGTGGTCATGGTAATTCCAAATGGAGGAAGGGAGCGAAATGGCTAGTGTATTTGTCATATCAGACTGTCATGGAAATATTGACGGTTTGAACCGTGCCCTCAGAAAGAAAAAGATCATCGATAAGCACGGTAATCGACAGCTTGCAAGGAAGCATAAGGTAATTTCAATTGGCGATCTTGCCAACTGTGTTGGTGACTCAATTGATGGTGATATTGAGTGCATCAAGTTGGTCGGATCAGTCATTGATTATTATCTTCTGGGTAATCATGAAATCCCCTACTTTGATCCATCAAATAAGTTCTGGGGATTTACTTGGGACCCGGTAATTCAACATAAACTTTCCTTCCTGAATTCCGAGGGATTTATTTTCCCCTCTGTTCTGGCAGGAAAGACACTTATTAGTCATGCTGGATACAGCAAGACAATGATGAGTGTAAAAATGGATAGCCTTGAGGTTCACAACACACTGCTTGATCACTGGAATAATGGTGATTATTCCTACTCGGCTTTCTCCAATATTGGAAGGGCTCGGGGCGGAATGCATCATTCCGGTGGAATCCTTTGGTGTGATTTTGATTCTGAGTTTCAGCCAACTAAATTCCCTCAAATTGTTGGACATACTCCGCGTGGTGTCAGAATGAAGGGGAATTCAATTTGCATCGATGTTGGCGCAAAGGATCAAAAGAGTGAGCCATTTATCTTGGAGGTTTCATGAAATATACAGATGGGTCATCGGGAACTAGTTGGTTTAAGTTCCTGATTTGGGATTGGAGAATTCGTTTTTATATTGTTTCCCCAATCCAGATCGATAGATGCCGCAACAAGAAATATAGAAAGGCAAAGTAATGCCTGGCACAATGAAAAATAGGGAGGTTTTCCCTATTGGGACAAGGGTAAGAATCGCCCAGGATAAACTTTCTGGGCGCGTTGGCACTGTCGTTGAATATACGGAGGACAATGAAAGAATGTGGGTGCATTGGGATGGGGATTTTATTCCCTATTCCGATGTTCCCAGACTAATCGGCGGCTTTCGTCCAATGGAACTTACAAAAGTAAGGGAGGAAAAGTAATGGAAAAGATTGTAGAGCTTGATCGGGCAAATCTTAATAAGACAATCGGCCTGATCCTTGAGAATCTTGATCGTGTTAGGGATGCATATACCTCCCTTAACACCGACGATATTCTTGATGCCGAAGTTCATCCTTTTCTTATAACATTCACAACTAGTTTGCTTCCGTCCATTATGATGATGGCGTCGGCGGCTGAGGGAATTGTTGTTGCAACAAAGTCAACCGAAGAACCTATTTAATCGGTAGGTTTAGTCCCATCGGTGAAATAAACGATGGGGCTATGTCAACCGATGAAAGGAGAAAAATGCTGCTAATCAAGCCGCTAGATCGCCTTGGGTATAGGATTTTTTGCTGGAATGAAACAGCAGGAGTAATTTATGCCTATGGCGTGGTATGGCTTGCGGTTGTTATTCCACTTTTTGTTTTGTTTCTTGTCGCAAATTATTTTCTTTAAAGGAGGTGTAAAATTCCCGTAGAACAAAAGGCAATGACACTCCAAAATCTGGCAACAAAGGAGCAGCTCTTTTGGAAGTGTGTTTCGGAGGATGATCTTAACTTTTATCTTCACGGATATGTGACGGAAAAGTATGGGATCATTTCTAATTACACCGTGTTTCCTAAGTTTCTTTGGAAGGTGGTGGAGTAATGACAAAGGCCTGGCATATTGAGGCCTATACATTCAATGCGGATATTGTCTGCACTGATTGTATTTATAAGTGGGCAAAGGATGAGCTAAGGAAGCAGGAATATACCGACCGGCAAATTTACGATCTTGAAGTTGAAGGCGTAAATTATGACGCCGGCTTTTTTGCTTTTGGAAGCGAGGCTTTGCTGAGGGAATTGGCTCGGCTGAGGAATATTAATCTTGAGGATTCCTATTCCTATGATTCCGATGATTTCCCTAAGCCAATCTTTTCCTCTGATATAGAGGACGAGGAAATCTGTGGAGTGTGTAATAATGCCTCCGCATGACAGATGTGATTGTTGTGAAGCAAGGCGGGAGCTTTATCACAATGAAAACACAGGGTTATCCCTATGTGAAAAGTGTGATCGCTTTGTGAACAGTATTTTTATAGATGGGCAGAGGGCAGAAAAATTAGAAAATTTCCTCAAAAGCGCACTTGCCTCCATGGAAATGCGTCATGAAAGAGGATTTAATCTAATGGTACCTCTACCCTGGATTAATGCCGTCCATTTGGTTCTCTATGGTGAGGACAAGGGTCCAAAAATCATGGAGGAAAGAATTGGATGGGCAAGATTCCGAAAAGAAAGAAGGGATGCTGAAAGTGCCGGATAAATTTGGCTTTGATCATTTCGGCCAGACCTACGGTAAATATGTTGTGTCCTGCATTGATTGTGAAGTAAATGGGCCGGCATATTACTGGAATGAAAAGATGAGGGAGATGCATTTTCTTACCCATATCATGGAGAAGAAGATTGCCAATCCTTCGTTTGAAGGTGAAGTAAGAATGGATCGGTGCCGTGTTTGTGGCACTGATTTCGAACAGGAAAGAAAGCGCGGAAGGCCTCGCGTTTTGTGCTACACATGTAAGCCGGAATGAGAAACTTTCTGGCTTGTTTTTGGTCATTTGCTGCGGGACTATGTTTCGCAGTATATTTTTCCCATGAGGGCTTTGTGTTTGTAATTCTAGGGCTCTTTTTGATTATGTTCGGAGGATTCTGCGGGCTAATCGCATGGGAGGAAGTCAATCAAATCGGCCGTGGCGACAAGTATTGCGCCACTTGTAGAAAGGGGTGATAATGGATTTTTTCATGATCTATTTCTGGGTGTTGATATTGACTTTGAACGTCTTTTTTGCCGCTCAAGGTCACGTTCTCAATGCATTTGCGGCGGGATTTGCCGTAATTATGATTATAGAAAACGTGAGGGAGGGCAAGGATCGTGAACGAAAGGGATAAGTATTGGTTGGATAAATTCAGAGAAGTTGGCAAGGAGAATATTGAACCAATTCCTGGTCAATTATCTTTTTTCCCGGCCGAAAAATCTTATTTTTTAAATCGTAAGGAAGAAAAAAATAAATCTTTATCTTCCTTCGATGATGTAATTAAAAATGCTGGCTACACAGTCGGTGAACTAAGTGATCTTCAAACCCTATCAGAGGAGATGGGCGAATGAATCAGAATAGGATTGTTGAGCAGCAGATCGGTAGTTTTCTTGTTTATATTGCAAATATCGGCATTGTCTGGTTTTTTGCCTGGGTGTTCAATCCAAACATCGATAGTGGTCTTGTTTGGATGATTGCTGTCCTTTATGGCGCAATCATGAGCCGCTTCTATACCATCGAAGAGAGGCTTAAGTAATGGCTAGAGGACTAAAGCCAAAGCAACGTCGAATTCTTGAGGATATGGGATTCCATACCGCCAAGCTAAATCGACAGGCTAAGTATTATTCCGGCAAGAAGGGTAATCGGAAAAGGAAGAAGTAATGAGATATCCATTTCTGGCAATGTTTCAGAAGATGGATGAGCCTGAAACGACCTATATTGATAAGGTTGCGGGACATTATGAGCTAAACAATTTCCCTGGCTGTAATCAAATGGTTGTTTCAAATCACTCATGCGTCTACCCTGAATTCAGGGGAATGGGTCTTGGAACTCAGCTAGCAAAGGAGAAGATTTCAGTCGCAAAGAAGGAAGGCTATGACTACATGATTGCAACGGTTGTGTCAACAAATACTGTACAACTTGCAATCATGGAAAAGAATGGCTGGAAACTCCTGGACACTTTCTTCAATCGGGAAAGTGGAAACGAAGTTAATATTTTTGGAAGGAGGTTAAGTGAGCAATAGATTGTTTGGCGTGGAAATTGAATGTTATGCGCCAGAAGGTGAAGAAGGTTGGGACGGTGAAAATGGAGTAGAATATACCGCAAGTGTATTGGAGGAACAAGGTTATCCTTCATGGGCACGCCTAACCGATGCAGATAGTTCCCTCTATCATGGCTTTGGGGTGGAAGTAAAAAGTCCACCACTAGCAGGATCAAATGGATATAACGAGGTAACTTCTATCCTCAATATCCTGAATGATCATGACTATTGGATTGATAGTTCATGTGGCCTTCATGTACATTTGAATGCCCCGGAATTTGTCGATGATCCGAAGCTAATTAAGAGGGCGGTAAAGGCATGGATGCGAAATCAGCACCTAATTAATAATATGGTGGCTGAATATCGCATTAATAATTCCCACTGTGCGCCTTGGGATGAGGACTATTTGTCTGATCTTGAGGAAGTATTGGCGGAGTATGATACCGCCGAGGAAACCCACCGTGGGGCAATTAATGTCGGAAGTCTCACTATTCATGAGACAATTGAAATCCGTCAGCATGAAGGTACATTAGTCCCGGAAGCCGTTGTTTCCTGGATTAAATTCTGCCAGGCATTTATTGATGCAATTCCTGGCACAACGATCCAAAAAATCTCCGACGAGGAACTATTCCTCCGACGATTAAAGGTGGAAAGAAATGCAAGTAGATTCCTTACCACAAAGGCTCGTGTTGCCAAACGGAGGAAAGCTGAATCAGGACGTTAGAAAGGCTCTAATAAAGGCAACTAAAAGATCAACGCATAGGCGTCATCAAACGGGTTGCGTGATTGTTGGAAAGAAGGGAGAAATTCTTTCCACAGGCTGTAGTCATGCATCATCATTGAGAATGAGTGAGCTTCACTCTATTCACGCGGAAATTCATGCGTTGGGAAGAGGAAGATATGAAAATCTCAGAGGCGCGACGGCGTATATCTGCACAATGGCGAGAAAATCGGGGAATCTTGTATATTCTCGTCCATGCCTTACTTGTGCGATTGCGCTCAGATCGACAGGAATAATTGATGTCGTCTATTCTAATAAAATAGGCGGTTTCCAGCGTCTTGACCTTGAGAAAAATCTCATTGGTCTTAAAGTCTACCCTAGGAGGAAATAAGTGTACGACAAGCCTTATGATCGTAAGTTTGGAATCGAGTTCGAATTCCTGCTTAGGAGCATTCGAGAAAATGGATATGATTCCAGAGGCACTACTTTTCGAAAGCTCCTAGAAAAGAACGGACTAGGGGATTTCAATATTGGCTTTGACGGAAGCGAATGGGAAGTCAAAACCCCTGTTCTTGCCGGTCCAAATGGATTCAAGCGGGTAAAGAAGTTCTTGGCGCTTATGAAAGATATGGGCGCAAGGGTTCAGCTAGATCATGATGGACTTCACGTTCACCATGATGCCCCGGAATTCATTGGTAATAGTGAAGCCGTTGTCAGACTTGTTGAGAACTGGTATAACAACCAGGAATCAATCATGGAAATGGTGAATTACATTCGCAATAGAAACTGGGCCTGTCCTATTTGGGCGCAGGGCGATGTTAGTACGCTAAAGCAGCGTGTTGCCGAGTTTGGATATGAAGGGGCAATGTCCTACTTTGGCCGAAAGAATCTCAATATTAGTGCCCTACAAAGGCATGGAACAATTGAGATTCGTCTACATGAGGGAACTCTGAATTATGAGGAGGTTCTTTCATGGGTGCGTTTCGGCCAGTCATTCATTGCAAAGGCACTGGATGAAAATGATTCACTGGGATATAATCCCCCAGTTGAGCTTCTAAGGAAGATCAATGTAACCCGTAATGCATCTCGCTTTATCACAAGCAAGGTGGGTCGTAACGATTATTCAGTTGTAAGTTATGCGTAAGGATTTATCTATTTTAGATATTTCCTTGCTACCATTCACACACACCGATAGGAAGGAGATTTAAATGCGTATCGAACTAACCTTTAGGGGCGTAGCAAAGAATCGTGTTTATTTTGCAACCCCGGTAACACAGGGTCGTCCGCGTAAGACGGCTGAAATCATTAAGTCACGTAAGCCGTTTGCAACAGGCTCAACTAAGCAGGAAGCCATCCAGAATCTTCTGGATAAGGTGGGTTTCGTTCCTGCAAATGAACAGTCTTAATAGCTGCAAGGAACACGGGAGGAAATGGTGTTGGCGATGTATTTGCCTCACCATTTCCTTTCCCATTGAGCATTTTGTGTGGGAAAAACTCCCGTTGTTTAGGTCAGTGACAATGATTCTGGGACTTTAGGAGGTGATAGATGCCAAGAAACAACGAGGAAGAACTAAATCCTGTATTTCGACTCAATAATGATACAGGACGATGGGAACTTCAACCATTAAGTCCTGTTGAATATGAAATACAGATTGATTCGGAAGGAGAACAAGTGCCAGAAGTTCCAGAGGTAAACCCGGAACCGGAAATCCTTAGTGTTCCAGTACCGACAATTGCCGGTCTATATTTCCAAAGTGAAACCGGAGGTAGAACACTTAGAAATACAAGAAGTACAGATGCAATTGTCCCCGGTTGTAGCGTTCAAGTTGGCGTTTGGGATAGACAGCCGGATGCAATTCGTCAGTCATATAGTCAGTTCAAACAGTGGGCAGTTGAAAATGGGTTTGGAGTAAGCTCAACAGCCCATGATTATTTCACGGAGAATGGATATCAAATCAATGTTGATTATTATTTCCTTCTCTGTGATATAAACGACCCCAATGCAATTGACATTGCTGGGATTATTTCTCAGCCTGATTGTTCCTGTGGAGAGGAACTTGATTATCCAACGGTAATGTGTCCCTCTTGTGACGCAAAAAATCACTGTGCCTCTTGTCGTAAGTTTTCCACAAACGTTCTATTTGATCCTAGTTGGGGAGACTATTGCGATGAGTGTGGGATTAATTGTGAGGAATGTGGATCAGCATGTCACTCACAAAATGGGGACTGTATCACATGTAATCCCCGTCAAAATTGTAATTCCTGCGGGGTTACAATGTATGAAAACAGGGACCACGTTAATGAATGGGCATTTGAGGAGGTCACAAGATATTTTTGTGACCCCTGTTTTCCTGGCCTATGTCATTCATGTGGGACTGTTTATGACGTTGAACAGATCATCATTGATGGCGATGTTCAGCAGTGTATTTCCTGTGTAAGTAAGAACAGCTTCGAAGAATGGGATGAGAATTCCCAGGATAGGAATATGCTGATTCCCACAATTCCAGGGCGGGAAACAATTCGTCTTGTTGGCGTGGAAATCGAAGGTGCCAATGGTGAAAACGTAAGTGGATTCGATGGTGGACACGCATTGGCTAGAGGCCTTTATCAGGAAGGTCTGACGAGATATTCCGAAATGACTGGCTATCATAGTGGTAGCGGAAGTCGATCATATAGGGTTCACGTTGAGCGTGACTCAAGCGTGGATTGGGAAATGGTAATCGGGCCACTAAATGTGGCTGATGAGGAAGATGTACGACTCCTTAATAAGTCAGTAAGGGTTGTGCGTGGATTCATCAATAACAAAACCCTTAAGCTGGATATGCGGGCAGGATTGCATATTCATGTTGGTGCCGATAGGGTTCCGTTTCCTAAGGCCTATAACCTCCATAAGCTCTATATGTATACGGAGGATTTCCTCTATCGATTGGGTGCAGCCAAGTGGCCCTATCATAGGTCTATTAATAGACGTGGAGGAAGGGATCAGGCTGGAAAAAGTCCAGTCGCAGAAGGGAAGCTAAACTTCGCCCAAACATTCTCGGGACAAAGGTATTATGGTCTGTCATTTGACAACTATTTTGCCCGGTATTTCGAGCATTGTGGGTGCGGGGCTAGAACATACGGATTGTTCGATGAATGCACTTGTGATCTAGGCAAGTGTACATTCGAATTTCGGCTGTTCAATACAACGGCAAATACGATCAAGCTGCACGCCTATCTTGCAATTTGTCAGGCGCTTGTGGCTAAGGCAATTGAGATGGATGAAATCACGGATTCAAGTCTGTTTCCGGCACTTGATTTCACCAAAACAAGGGCATCGGATTTGCACCCCTCAACGCGAAGAAAGCTCGGACGTGAATGGGAGAAGAGGATCGTTTTCGTTAACGAGGAACTCCCGCTTACAACGGAGGAAAAGGCCTCAATTCACTATTGCATTATGAATAGTGAGATGGGGAAGATCGTGACGAATGCGGATATCCTACTACAGACGGAGGAAAACTAAATGTGTGGTATTGCCGGAATCTATCTTAAGGACCCGGACGAGCAGTATCTTTCACAGAAGGAAATCGAGGATACTGTGGACTGGCTTTTCTGTGGAATTGAAAACAGAGGAACTCATGCCAGTGGTGTAGCAGTACAGACCACAAATGGAGAGCATTACCTGGAAAAGAGTGATATGCCAGCGTCAAAGTTCATCTTTTGGCGCAGGGATATTCCCTCAAACCCTAGGATTATTCTTCAGCATACCCGTTGGGCAACAAAGGGTAAGCCAGAGAATCTCCTGAATAATCATCCGATTGCGTATGAGAATGTCATTGCGATTCACAATGGTCATATCTCAAATGACGATGAGCTATTTGAGAGTGAGTCACTGAATAGAATCGCGGAGGTTGACTCCGAGATTATTCCGGCTCTGCTTCACAAATATACCTTTGAGAATCCAAAGGAAGCCCTGGAAAAGATGATTGGTGGATTCGCAATTGCGGCCATTGATGATCGAAATCCTGGAACACTTCTGCTTGCAAAAGGTACAAGCTCACCGCTTGTATTCATTGAAACAGATGGAATGTTCATGTGGGCATCTGAGCAGAAATTCCTAGAGGATGCCCTGCTTTATGGAATGGGCTATGAATCAAAGCCCGGTGAATTCCATAACGTTGCATATGGACGGTATGCACTGATTAATGGCGATGAAATGACTGTTGCTGATTTCAGTCCTGCATACAAGACATATGTTTCCACTCCGTATGCTAGTTCGTGGGCAGATAGATCAGTATCCGTTCCTACTGGCGGGGAATATCGTGCAGCCGAGGGTTGGTATGACATGAATGCCAGGGATAAGTGTGACGAATGCTTTATCTGGTACCCGGCATATCAGCTAAATAAGCACGGCAATGATCGCTATTGTGATCATTGTGAGGTTAAGCTATTCGATATTCTTCCGAATGGTACTCGGGTGCTTAAGTCAACGAAAAAGCTCTCAAGAAAGGAGAGAAAGCGTCAGCGGCGGGAAGCCGCACGTAAATTTCAGGAGAGTAAAAGGAAAGCGGAGTCTGCTCCGAAGGAAGTAACTACAATTGCTGATGCCTTGGATCAGGAGCATTGGCATGTATGTGAACTAGTTGCAAATCACTATGGAACTAAGAAGGAATTCGTTGACTTTCTTCTGTTCAGTGATCATGACATTGAGGACTATGATGATGCCAATCTGATGCAGATGTTCCTGGAATTCCAGGATAAGTATCAGGAGTTTCTTACTGAGGTAAGTGCTGATACGGATAATCTAATGGAAACCATTGGTATTGCAAATGAACTTGATCGGGCGTTTCTGGGACTCTAATGTTAATGTATAACAGAAGGGGTAGGGCCACTGGTGAGAAAATCGCCATGGCCCTACAGCTTCCCGATGAGGTTCTAATTCGTTGGGGTAGTTCATTGAATCCCGAAGTCGATGAGGATTATGAAAGGGTGATTAATTCCTCAGAGGCAATCCAGAATGCAACGGATAAACTTCTTTCACTTGAAATGATGAGTGAGGGTGGATTGAATGTCCCCGCATGGGATGAGAATCCGGAGAATTTGGTGGAGCAGTATGGCTATCCAATTCTTGGACGAAAGCTGCGTCATGCAAGGGGAAGTGATATCCAGTTTTGTCTACAGAAAAGGGATCACCGTAGACCACGGGATTTCTATACTGTATATATTCCAACAAACAGGGAGTATCGTGTTCATGTTGTTGGGGATCAGGCAGTAAGAGTACAGGCTAAATATCTGGACTTTCCAGAACAGAAAAAGGCTTGGATTAGGAATTATGAATCCGGCTATCGGTTCCGTAATCCGCGTCTCAGGATGCATCGTAGGCGGCTACAGGACGCAATTAGGGCCGTTTCTATATTAGGTCTGGACTTTGGGGCGGTTGATTTGATTGTCGGGGATGATAATGAGACATATATTCTCGAAGTTAATACCGCACCTTCCTGCTCCCCATTGACAGGGGCATCCTACGTAAATGGGATCGCTAATCTGTTTGAACCCGGCGAAATCGAAGTTAATTTGGAGCCACTACAGCTTCTAACTAGCGACGATGAAGATGGGGATTCAGAGGATGATGATGATTCCGATATCGAGGAGTATATAAGGGAGATGGAGAATGCCGCAATTACCGCGTAAAAGGCAGATTCTTGAACAATATCCCATCAGTGGTCGGGATGAAATTGAGAAGAGAATCAAGGCCTGTGCAACAAATATCCATTCCCCTTATTCCTGGTATAGGGAGGACGTTCGCAGACTATTGATCATGTGCGACTTCCTATATACGGAAAATATGCAGTTGAAAGATGAACAGGAGGAGGATTAATGTCAAATCTAGTTATTAGAACCGAGCCTGGACTTGCCTGGAAATATCGGGCCAAAGTCTATAAATCATATCTATGGGGTGCCATTATAATTCGCACGGCTACGGCAATGGGATTCGGAAACACTGCCGAAGAAGCAATCCTGGATGCCAAAAATAAATATGTTCAGTGCGTTCCTAGTGGGGAATATTATAGATCAGTAAAATGGGACGGGAGGCTTTAATGTCATATCTATGTAAGCACGGATACATGTTTTCATCGTGTCAAACATGCGTTGCAATTGAGGAAGCCGTTGAGGAATTCCTAATGGCACCGCCTGAAACAACCGTGGAAGATGACTATATGTATGATGTTTATCTGGAAATGGATGAGCGTCGTCTCAGCGAAACGGAGGAGAATTAAATGAATTTCCTGGCCGTACTACAGACGGATAATTCCGAGTTTGTATGCCTTGGCAAGACTAAAAAGGCCGCAAAAGCTGGCGTATATGACGGATATAATACATTCGTCAAAAAGCTTCTGGAAACGGAGCATAAGAATCCGCTACAGGATGTAACATCGGAATGGCTGGAATCACGGCTGGATAAATATTATCGTCATTTTCTTGGCGGTAAGGTAGGAATGGAAACCCTGGAACGAAAGTGGGAGCTAACCGTTCTTGAACTCACTTATGATACTTGTTATCGTGATGGGTATGAGACTCCCCGCCGGGAACAGGACTATTAAATGATCGTCAATATCATCTTGGTTTTTGACACAGATGAGATGGCGAAAGATGCAGATGATGGCGAATCCTATGGTCTTCCTGATGTTCATCAAATTGCGGAGGAAACTAATATGGAATGGGCCGCAAATTATTATGGATATCAGGGGTACCGGGTGGAGGTAGCACAATGGAAGGAGACAATTGGAACCTAAAATTCTACTAATCGTTGGACGATCAGAAACGGAGGATAGATTTCGCTCACAAATTGAGCGGACACTACCAAACGGGTTTGTTATTGAAGGGATTCATTCACTTGGTGAGTTCTATGAATCCGACAATAAGGATCGGTTTATTGCGTTTGTATCGTGTCTAGATGAGGAGCTTTTCAATGAGAGCTTTGACGCAATTGTTCGCAAGGCTAGGGCTAATTCTTTCGGTGCAAACCCATTTGACAACATCTCAGATGCGTTCGAATATGCAACGAATGAATACAACTTCGAATCAGATGATTCTGCCAGAGAGGAACGATATACAGAACTAAGGGAAAGGTTCCCTCTATTTTCGGCAGAGGAATGGGAGCAAATTCAAATCTTTGACTCCCTATATCATACCGGGAAGGTCCAGCCAATTCGTGCCAGATTCAATGATGAGACAGTAGTTGTATTGGCTCATATTACGGCGGGTGCGGATGAAGTTAGGGTAACGCCAATGATGGTACTTATCACTGACGATATCCATAACGATCTGGAAATTCCCTTTGCCTAAGGAGGTTCAAAATCTCTAAAATCTACTTGAAACTAGTCGTTGAGGAAATCGCAGATGATGCAGCAGTGGAAGCATTATTTGAGGAGCTAGAAACCTACCCATGGATTAGAACCGCCAGCATTTCATTCGGCGGTATGTTCGGGGAAACTAGGAAGAAGGATTTCTATGTTGACCGAATCTTTGAAGGGGTATTGCCTCGCGTAGTAGTGCAGCAATTCGAAATCAAGCGTCTTGATAGGAATAGAATTCGTAGACTTATCAGGAGCTATGAGCAAAAGGCAATCGAGCTAAAGGAGCAACTAAAGGGTCTTGAGCATTCTTGAGAAGAACTCATATAAAATAGAGGAACTTAGAACCATTAAGGACCTCCGGGATATCTATAACTCTCATACACCAAAAAGTGCCTGGCTTTTTCTGTCCCTAGTTGGATTTCATGGGACAAGTCTGACGCTGGATGATCTTGAATTGATTCTGGAAAATCAATCCAATATCACTGAGTCCGTGAATGGAAGATGGTGGATCACTATTCTGGTGGTCTATCCACTGAGAACATCGGTTTCCATTCTTGAATTCGGGGATATCATGATTGACTCCGAGGACATTCAATGGCTCAGGGAAAAGGTCAGGGAAACCCTGGTAGAAGTGGAGGCATCTCAATATGGAAACACCTAAGACAATGTTGTTTAGGGCTGAGAGGGAAATGGCAAACGAAATCGAAGTCAATATTCCTGAGCTTCGCAATATGTTCGGGGATACTTGGCGTAATTTGGTTAATCCGCCTGATTACTATGATGATGATCAGGATGGATATGAGGATGATATTGAGGAATTCGTCAAGGAGGTTCTCTATGGAAATGGGGAGGAAATTGACGGTGTTTCTCGGATTGGCGGAAATGAAACAGATGGTGTGTTCTACATGAGAATCAGAAACTTCTAATGGGAATGAAAACTGAGCTACAGGAGCATCTTTCATTTCTGGCGGAAACCCTAGGTTGTAGATTGGATCAGCCGGGAATTGATACCCCCGGAATGATGTATGTTGAATTTGGATATGTGGAAGGGCCTAAGCTCTCCCGAGAAATCACAAATTCCTATTCAAATCTACAGTCACGATACATGGTGAATATGCATGAGCTAGGGCACTTTGCACGCGGCCATACGCAGGGCCGTCCGCCTATGCAAAACAAAAGGTGGTATTTCACCAACGGGGTTTTAAAAAGTGAGGCGGAAGCCTGGGAATGGGCGATGGATAATTCCATTCTATCCGCCTATGAGAACGACACTAAATCCTTCATGTGGGAGCGATGTATGGGTTCATATTATCGAGGCTCCCAGATGGACGGATACACCCGAAATGATAACCGTCTATTCAATGGGAATAGGCATCACGTTGCATTCAAATGGGATCGCCCGGATGAGTATTTCTGGGAAGTAAAGGAGAGACTAAGTGGAGCAGCTACCTACGCTTAAGGCAAGATTCAGATATGACGGATTTGTCCGTCATCTGGAAAATGTCACCCTTGAGCCATTAAAAAGCACGCTCATTGGCATGGAAGTAAGGAAAGGGGGAATGTTCTCAAACAAAATCAAGAGATATTCTTTTGACAAAATTGATCATCCCCTTGAATTTTCTAGGGAAGGAGAGGCAGATGAATAATCAGGAGGCATACGAACTAATCTTTGATTGGCTTGCCCGACCAGGGGCAACTAAGTGCATGAAGGAAAGAGTGATTGGAGTAGGACAAGTTTGTGCCTATTCTGATGGAAAAGGCAATCATTGTGCCATTGGTGGCCCTATGAAGAATATCCTCGACCTAAAAATTGTGGATTATGCGGACGAAGAAGGAGAAATGATTATTGGAGATTATGAGGGCTCAATTGTGGAATTGATGGGATGGGCACCTGAAGTTGATGCATTTTGGGATGGTGTTGATATTGACTTTCTTGAATCAGCACAAACATGCCATGATGCTCCACTCCAAGATGAAGATTGGCAGAATGAGGCCCTAACAAGTCTAAATGCACAGGCTTCTAGTTTCGATCTAAAACTAAAGAAGATTCCCGCATGACAGTAAGGGAAGAGGCAATTGCTCGGCAGATTAGATTCAGTAATCTGGACTTTGAGGATATTTTCAAAGCGGAGGGAATTGATTTCTACTCCCTCTCAGAGGATGAATGGCGATCCTTTGAAAATATGTTCATGGAAGGTATTCAATGGTCAGAAGTGGCGAGTATTGCCGCCTCAACCATTAAATTCCATAGGGATGCCGACACAATCTAAATAACATTAGCGGCCCTGGGACTAATACTCCTGGGGCCGCTATTTTTTTGTGCTAAAATCCATTCAGAATTACTAAACAATTCAGAAAGGATTAAGAATGGCAACCCCAACAGGAATTCACAGAATGCTTCAAAGTGGATACTGGATCAATACTGTATTTCCACAGTTTAAGGCCAAGTATCCAATTGATGCAGGAAAGATTGAAAGCGAACAAAAGGGAGTTAAAAAGCCCCTTCCTGCGTCTGATTTTGCAAAGGGTGTAGTGGAGGAAATACGTGCCCACCCTTTAACCCTACCCCCTAGCACAAATTTTGGCATTTGGGATAAGCCAACGGTAATGTTGCACAACCCTAGGGGTGGAGTCGAATATCAGGAGGAACAAGTTAAATATTTCGGCTCAGCTATGTGCGACGTAAATGGAATTGATCCAAATGATCCCCAAAGCACCTGGGCACCATATAAGACTAGGGCCACAAATGTCGGTCTTAAAACAGTTGATTGGCAGCACTGCCACACATATCCAATGGTCCAGGACCTACTCAATAAATTCAAGCAGAATCCTCTTAAGACAGGCGGATTGAATCTTGAGAGCATTGTGTTTGAGGGATTGAAGCCTAACATCCTGGCGCAAATGATTGACGACACATTGGGAACCGATGTTATTTTGGGAATCCCAACATTGGGATGGATGGATGGAATTGATTGGTCGGCGCTGAGCCGCCATGTATTCCAGCTTGAATTTTTCCTCAACGACCCAGTGCCGGATTGGATCGGTATACCGGACGTTGAACTATGTAAGCAAATGGCATATCACGCCAGGGAGGATTGTGGGGTTAGAAAGCTAACAATGGTTTGTGGAATATATGATGCCTCATCATACAATCCCCTTGCCAGAACTCTAACATCATCCCAGTACAAATCCATTATTGCGGCTGCGGGAGAACGATTTGGAGGCATTTATTTGGGCGATAACAATGGCCCAAACTATTCACAATGGGCATAAGAATAGGGCGAAAAGAGGGGTTACGGCACCCTCTAGAGTGCCTCTGTGCGGCTATAGGCGCTTGTCTGCGGCCATGCAAAACACATGGGCGGTAAGGGCGTCACTAGGGGTTTGTTTGAGCGCAGGCGGCCTTAGAAAATGAGCGTATAAAGAAATGCTATAATACTATAATGAAAAAGCCAACAAGAAAGGACTATGATGCCTTTAGGTGGCTTCCACTTGATCAGTGGAATACGGATAAGCTATTGGGTCCAATCATGGGAGGGACAATCTGTTGCAAGATTTGCGACACATACATTGCAATGATGGACTCCAAAACCCATGTTGAAAAACACGTCGCCGTCAGAAAACGGCAGCTTGCTGATGATAAAAAGAAGGCAAGTGCCGCAAGGGCGGAGGCAATGAGACTGGCTAGGGAAGAGAAAAAGAGGAAGAAACTGGCCGGCAATTTGTAAGCTAAAAAGGAGGGCTCTTATTTTAATTAAAAGAAAAAATAGAATTTTTATTTTTATTATTTTGTGTGTTGTATTATTATTTTCATTTGCTAGATCGGCAACCGCCTCAAGTAAGGCGGAAATCAAGAAGATCAATAGATATCTACAATCAACACCGATGAGAGGGACAGGTAAAATAATTGTCAATCAGTCCAGAAAATACAAGATCAACCCCACTTTCGTTGTTGCAGTTGCAGGAAAGGAATCGAGTTTTGGAGCAGCATCTTGCAGCAGCAATCCAAAAAACGTTTGGGGACTCGGAGCTTGCAACAGAGCTTGGAGAACTCCTGAATTCAAATCCTGGATACAGGCTATCAATTATTTTGTCCGTTTTATTGACGGAAGATGGCCCAGTGCTAATAACCCATTCGAATTCTATGGATACTGCCAGGGGTGCGAGTATGAGTGGGGGAGCGCAGTTTCAACTCATATGCGAAACATTACCGGAAGCACAAGAGTAAGATGAGAGCAGAAGAGGAAATAAGACGGTTCTATAAGGATTATGTCCTTAGATTCGCAAAGTCCAAGCTAACAGGAAAGGAAGTTGCGGCTCAACAATATTTTGGAGCCGCCGTAGCCTGTGGCAGAATTTTAGGTAAGGATATGAAGAGAATTAAAAAGGATTTTGGGATAGCCGAGGATCACTATCGCAGAGAGGGACTGGATTAAACTCCGGTCCCTCTCTTTTCAAAGTACACCTTCATATTCTTGTCAAAATGCTCCTGCTCCCCGATTTGTTTCATGGTGAGTCCACCACCATTTAAATGATGGACAACGACAGTCTCAATGTGCGCCATGGCTATTTCACTTTCCCATAGGCGGTCATGTAGATCATCGTCCTCCCAATATCCGCCTTCAAACCTCTCATCGAAGAAATCCCCATATTTCTCATATATGTCCTCATAAATGATTCTAGGGACGCAGAAGAATGACCGTGGAAGGGTATCCCGTGGATCAGGAATCACCCTGGGCGTAGTGATGGCATTATTAATTGCCAAATCCCGCAATGTGCCATTTGTAAGCCATGTATCATTATTTGCCACAATAATATGATCCCCGGATGCAAGTCTCATGCCTAAATTAACTGAGGCACCGTATCCCAAGCCGTCATTGGCTACAATAATTAATTCATCATGGCCCACAAGGGAGTTCACGCACTTTTTAAGCATGAAATCAACATCCTTCAATCCATACATGTGAGGCACGACCACGCTAAGCTTCATTATTTTCCCCTAAAACATAAAAGTTTCCATCGGCAAATATGGCATATGGAGTAAATCCTAGCTTACGCAAATCTTCCTTTGCCTCCTTATAATCGTAATCAACAATCTTTGCCTTGAGATATTTTGTGTTTTTCGGCCATCTTCCGCCATTCTTGAAAATATTTTTTTCTTTTCCCCTAACGTCAATTTTAATAAAATCTATTTTGGCCGTTTCGGCAATATTGTTGAATATTAGGGTGTCAAGGTCAAAATACCCCAAATCGAAGTATTTGTAGCAGATGTTATCATGATAAGCTAACAAACTTTTATCCATCAGAAAATTTGACCTATCACTTTCAAATGAGAGAATTTTGGCCTCAGGAAACATCATGGCGAACTGAAATGAGGAGAATTTTGTTCTCACCCCCAGATCAACGATTAAATTGGGCTTAAAGTTTCTAGGGAGATTCCATTCACCCCGCCTGGAAACAATCTCGGCATCTGGCTTCATAAGTTTCTGTTCCTCCAACTAGAATTGTCGGCCCATCAAAGGCCGCTGGTTTTCCATCAACAAGTCTTTGTGTAAATGAGGCATCATCTGCCCCACATTTATTGCAGACGGCAGTAAGTTTGTCCACGCGATCAGCAAGAACCATCAGACGAGGAATTGAGCCAAAATCCTGCGTTGCAAAATCCTTGTCTAAACCACAAATAATTACTTTTTTATTATTTTCCAAACAGGCACCAATATATTCAATTATTAATTCATCAAAAAATTGTGCCTCATCAACTCCAACAACATTTATATCTTCAGCGAATGCTGTCTCCCACAATGCATATGAATTTTCTAAATCATCAGCCTCAAGCTTACTTCCATTATGTGAGGTGACATATCCCCACTCATATCTTGTATCAATTGCTGGTCGCACAAGCTTGACAGTTTTGCCAGCGATTTCTTCTCGCCTCAAGCGCCGCAATAACTCCTCAGTTTTACCTGAGAACATTGGTCCTGTGATTACTTCAAGTCTGGACATTCCATCTCCTCAACGTAGGTATTCAAGCGAATATATTCATTATTGTCCCGCTTGCTTTTTCTTTGCCTGCAATATTCCTTGAATGCCTCATGCGCCAATTCCTTTGCTTCCTCCATGGTTTCACAATATCCAAGAAAGCATCGATAATCTCCAAATACAGTATATTCTTCCCAGTTATCAACCAGACCCCAAAATTTATTTTGTTGAACTTCTTCTAGTTTCCAATAAAAATTTTGTGTCTTTCCCTCTACTGGACGACCGATCACAGGCTCAACCACAATTCTAATTTTGCTCATTTTCCGTCCATTCAGTCACATAATCCTTCTTGGAATAATTTTTTATTGATGTGTTTTGCTTGAGATATTTCTTGAACCACTTCTTGGTTCTCAATCCCTTATAGTATTCCTCAACTGCTTTTTGACCTGCTTCATGGGCTTCATCCTCTGATTTGGCGAAACCCCAGGCCCTAACAGGATAAACACTTATTTCCTTCCAGTATGCATTGGAATCAGAAAGATGAAATGTTTCAATCTTCCAGCTCCAAACACCCTGTTCAAGTGTGGGTTCAACAACAACTCTTACATCTCCATTAGAAAATCCGCTCTGTGCTGTCAAGATATATCACCCCTATTCCTGGTCCCCTTTCCCAATCATTGTGAGGATAAATTATCTCAGAAAAATTATATTTATTTTTTATTTCATCCCAGAAAATACTTACTTCTGAATTGAATGGATAGTATGAAAGAATATCATGGAATGCAATGATGGAATTGTCGGACATTAATCTTGAGTACAGATAAAAATCCTTGGATACCTCATCGTATGAGTGTCCTCCATCAATGAACAGCCAATCAAGGGCCACAAAATTTTGTGCGGCCCACTTCCATGATTCATAATCCTGGCTTGGAGCCGTTCTATAAATGATTTCCGTATCATGATAAGTCTTCCAAGAATTATAATGCTCAGAATTTATACGCTGTACATCAATGCTGGCGATCTTTGTGTCAGGCTGTGCATATTTCGCCCAATAAAATAATGTTCCACCCTCATGCGTCCCAATCTCCAACACATTTTTGGGCTTTCTAAATTTATATAGTTCCAGAAGTTCAGCAAACTCCGGTGGATTCTGTGAGGTTGGTGGAATCATAGATATTTAATCCATGTTTTCTTTTCTAACTCAATTTCTTTATCTATCATTTTCTTTTGTAGATTGCCGAAGTGCGTGGATTTTTCTATCGCCTCTTCCTTTGTTTTTGCATAGCCATGCGCCTTAATTTCTTCATCTCCGCCTTCATTGGCCCCAATATAAGGTTCACTTGTTATATAAACATACCAAACCCAAGATAGTTCGTATCCATCCCCTATGACATGAGGATTTCGTTTAGCTACTAACTTTACCCATTTCATATTTTCATATCCTTTGTGATTTGTCTCACTATATAAAGAAACACTAGGTATCCTACAAATCTTCTCATCCAATAAATTGTTTATTCATTTGAAAGAATGCAGTCAGACCGTAGTTGTATATTAAATCAAATTCCCTGGGCACATCCTTTCCACTAATTTCTATCTGATAGTCATGCACCGCAAGAAAATCATGTGGTCCAAGAAACGGGGAGAATAATTCAACCTCCCTGGGCTTGTCCCCGTTGTCACAGAAGAGAACAAGCGGGAAGGGCGAGTCCTGTATGGTATGCTCAATTATTTTTTTATTATCAAAAATATTTATTTTTTTAAATCCCTCAATTTTATTTAATGGTTCCCCAATATCAAATGTTCTGAACCACTCAACATTTGTGCTGAGCCACTCGGAAAATGTTCCATCACCTGTCCCCAATTCTATGATTGCCCTGGGAACATACTTGCGAAGAAAATAACTCCATGCCTCAATATCTGTCTGATGTTGAGAGGCGAATTTAATTTCCTCCTTCCCACTTTCCAACTGAGTTTTTAGCTCGGCGGCTACCTCACTAGCATATTTATATTCCATGCACTCTTCCATTTCTTGAAATATTTATTTTCTATGATCATATTTCTTCTGCCAAATTTAAACTCAAAGTTGGATTCAATGTCAGGATTAACATCCTCCATGGGGTCCAGTCTCACATGATAGGGATCAATTGTCATGTACTGATGGTTCCACTGATCCTCCCCATAAACAATATCCTCCCAACGGCTTTTTACTTCAGGGAAATCCGTCCTGTTCACATAACTTCTTAGATACTTGGCGAGATACATTTGAAATTTATCGGCGCAGGTTACACTCTGGCCCTTAAACTCCTCAAAAATTATTCTCCAAACCTTATTGTCCTTGACGATCATTGTCTCATTGAGAAAAAATATTTCATCGTAGTCAGTCTTCTCAAATGTTTCCTTGACTCCATCGATCTGCCAACCCCAATGGTTGGTTAGGATGATTGGATACTTTGTGTCAAGCGTCGGGAGAAGCTCCCCAAGCCATCTTGTATCACCCTTAATGGGATGACTAATTGCTATTGCTTGTCTGATCAATGATCCTCCTAATTATTTCCGTTGTGGAGATGCCTCCTGTGTAGGGCAGGTAAACTACTTTTATGTTACGCCAGTCCAGCCAAGCCTGATCTATTCCAAGCTGTCCCAGGTAGTCCCTGTTCTTCCAATCGTCCCCGATTGCAATGATCTGTGGTCTTACTCTATCAATTGTCAGACCTGAGTTGGCCCCTCCTATATTTCTTATCACACTGTTAACATATTTGCAGGACTGAAGCACGGCGAATCTTTCTTCGAAGGTGCAGATGGGCTGTCTTTTAAATTGCGCCACAAATTCATCGTCGTTCACCGCCACAACTAGGTGGTCCCCAAGCTTTCTTGCCTCCCTTAAAAAATTAACGTGGCCCGTATGGAACAGATCAAATGTCCCGCCTGTATACACTTTAACTAGGTTCATAAAATAATTCCAGGATTTCATTGGGGGCAGGATCGAAAACCACATCCGCAAATTGACTAGGAACAACAGGGTGAAGATTGGGGTCACCTAGCGTCCATCCTGTCCAGATTTTTTCATACCATTCTGGTATCCACTCATGGTTATGTTCCGATCCAGAAATTTTTTGTCTCATTTCCTCGTCCGATCTTACAAATGAAAAATGATGAAACTCTGCGCCAGTTGTCCACCCATTTCTTGCGTCAGTTAGGCGACTAAATTTAAATTGTTGGTTGGTTCTTATCGCCACCACCGGGTTGTCGGGCTGAGGATCGGGCTGAATTCTTAACCCCATTGTCTTCCAATAGACGTGCATATTTGGTGCCCGGACAACATCCACATCATCCTTCAAGGATTTTAATAAAAAATATAATTCTTTTTCTTCCCAGAATTCATCTGTATCAACAACTAGTGCCCACTCTATTCCTTGCATTTTCATGTGTGCAAGTCCATGGTTTCTTTGTTGATGATCCACTCCACTATTTATATAAACTAAATTGGCTCCCTCCTCCTCAACAATATCCATGGTCATATCATTGTTTCCTTCGCCACGCCATGGACGGTCGGAACACACAACATAATGTGGCAAGCCAAAACTTCTAAACTGCCTAATATTTGCAGCCATGAATCTCTCTGCCTTATATGCAACAGTTAGAACTCCAACTTTATTGTTCAAGGATTCTCTCCCTCATTTTCTTTGGAAGAAGTTCAAGGGAATCACAGTCAGGACAAATCCATGGGCCTTCCTTGCCGTCTGTTGTCATAATAAGCAACAAATCCATGCCACATTCCGTGGACTGTTCGCCCTTCTTATAAGTTTTAGAAGTACATTTTCTTTTTTCTACTGCGTCCATTTAGATTCATAGTAGTCCCTGTTTGAGAACTCTATAATTTCCTCCCTTTCTCCTTCGAAGTAGTCCTTGTGGGGCAGGGAAATTGCAATGTTTGATTTATCCAGGACAACATTGAACCCCTTAAGTTTTGCCTGCTGAGCAAAGTCCATGTTCTCATAGGCAATCCCCTTGTCTAGTTCCTCGTCCCATCTGACTCCCGCCTCAAGAATTTTTCTTGGAATGGCAGCCCAGTTGGCCTCCCAGTGTCCTGTCTCAACTGGAAGGATTTCATCCCCCAATACATAAAGCTGTGACACCCGCACATCCTCCCATGATAATCTCCTAGGTCTGGACGTAAAGGGTTCATTAAAGATTGTGTAGTCACCCTCTAGATCAACAATTTTATTTGGGTATGGATCGCGGGAGATATGTGTGACCCCTGTTAGCAGGGAGTCCGGGAACAATTTGTTGGCGTCAATGAATCTCTGTAGCCCGTCCGGATGCAGATAAATATAATCCTGTAGGGATACAAGCATGTCAAAGCCTTTGTCCAGGACAAACTCAGCCACATTGTTATACATGGCGCACAGATTTCTTTTATTTCCCTCAGGAATTTCCCTCTGCATCCACTGGATAGGGAAGTCAACCCTGCTCTGTATCTCACCCCAGATTGGGTACCTATTAATAAATCTTTGGTCACTGACAACCCATACAAAATCCTTGAATGTCTGACGCATTAGGGATGCCTCTAGTACATCCAATCCCCCTGGTCTATATGTGGGTGTAAAAACAACTATCTTCAAGCGAAATACCTCCATGCTTCTGAATCATATCCGTATAAGGTAGCGAAGGTCTTTAAAAATAAAATTTTTGACTCCACAGGAGTAAGAGGGTTGATGGTATAGCTCAGCACAGGTTCCCCTTCATAATAATCAGGAGGTATGGAACCAAAGTCCCTCATCTCAGTGTGTCTTACAAGAAGATCAATCTCATGCACTTCCTCTGGCATTTCAAGGGGAATTCCAAACTTGGTGCAGATGGCACCCATAAGATGTTCCTCCACCTGTCGGTAGGATTCATACTGCGGCGTTGTCTTCAGCGGTGCTATGATATCCCCTATGTATGCCTCCGAGGCGTCATGCATGAGTGCCCATTTCTTTAATGGGTATGGAGCCTCCCATGAACAAATCACGGAGTGCTGTGCAACACTATAAAATTCCTTACACTGTCCACCATATCTGCACACATTTGACAGACCATGAGCGATATCCAATATAGAAATATCATCGATGTTCGGGTCAAGCGGGTAGAATCTCTTGCCTGAGAAGGTACACATCGGCAAGATGGTGGCGGTTTCCATACCGTCCATGCCCAGTAGTATAGCATAAAGTTGAGGCGGGCCGACACACCGAAACGACCCGCCCCATTAGAAAGGGAGCAAAATGGTGGGGACGGATACCATTCTGCTTCTACCTACCTCCTCGTTAGAGGAGGATTTTAACGGCCGTCTCCTTTGGACAGCCCTGTTCCAAAAATTTTTCTAATTGTCCGTGATAAACATCACTTTCAACCAGGGCATGAATGTCATCCAGAGGCCAGTCTGGACCCAATATCTTGACAAAATTGTCGAACTTATGCTTGTACAAATTTTCAACTTCTCTTGTTTTCTTATCGGTATCTATCGGTATAGATGACATTCATGACCCCCTGTTGATTGTTAGCTTAGTCCAGCATTTCTAGCGGGGAACTCACCCTTAGTTGCGAGTCCTTCAACGGCTCTAAATGCCGCCTGAAGGGCACCAATAAAGGCAGCTACTACAACAGCCTTACCTGCTTCATAATCCGGTGCGTCTGAAATTCCCTGCAATAGAACAACAAATGCCGAGAGTCCAGCAATGACAAATGCGTCCAGATATGATGCAATGATGGGCTGGCTTGGAAATAGCCCTGCGAAAGATAGCTTAGGTATGAATACCTGAACTGCCTTAAGTGCGGCAACTCCCGAAGCAACTAGAGCAGCTACGGCTAGCGCCGAGAACTCCTTTAGATTTGTTGCTGACACTAGACCAGCAGCAAACGTTACAAAGGTGACAGCAAATGCCTTAAGGGCTGCTCGTCCCGCTTCATATAATAGTTTCTTCAACTTGTCCTCCTTTCTAACATTCTCTGCTTTTTAGCAGTGATAGGTACTTCGTTATAATAGCCGCATAATCCTTACCTTCGGCTGTATATAACCCTGAGGCTGGTTTTCCGGCCTCAAGCCATTGTCTCGCATAAAATCTACCCACGTTGTGGGCGGCGAGGGCGGCGTCATTATCATTCAACGCCTCAATATTATTAGAGAGATACTCAGCGGCCCAGGGGATGGAATAGGCAGGATCAAATGCATCCTCATCCAATACCTCCGGGTGCCAGTAGGAATTTATCTGCGCCAATCCTCTGTCCCTTGGATCAACATACCCTACGGCTGCTGGATCAAAACCTGATTCCAGATTCAATTGCTTGCACAATAGCAAGGCTGGATTGCCGCTCTTGTGGGATTCCTCCCAAATTCTTTTCTTAAATAGTCTGCGGGCTGTTGTTGGCCCGATAACACCGTCCGCCTTCAGTCCTACACTTGCCTGGAATTCCTTGGTTCTATCCCTGGCAGCCGCCCCAAAGAATGGAGTTGTTGTATCCAATCCCTTGCCGAATCCCCTGTAGGCAAGCTCATTCTTAAGGGCCACCAATGCATATGCCTTGGGGGTATCGGGTTCCGCCTTGTCTTGATATCTGTACCATGAAGTCCAGGCTGCGCCCAAAGGTCCCTCATCTACCTGGACCAGACGTGCCACATTATGTCTTGCTTCGTCTTCTGACATTATTTTATGTATGTTCTGAAGTGCGAGAAGTCTGATCTATAGTATACACTATTTAGGACGGGTCCAATTTCCGATCCGTGTGAGATACATTTTCCGTTTCCAATATATATAACAACATGATGATATGGTGCCCCATTCCCATAAAATGCTAGGTCCCCAGGCTGTGGGGTCCCTGTTCTATTCCCATGCTGGACTAGTGTACCAGTATATCCCCAACCGTTATATCCTAGTCCGTTTGGATCAGGAACTCCTGCCCCCCAATATGTCCAGGTTGAGAATGATGAGCAATCCTCATAAAAAGGAATTTTTGGAGGACGAATCTTATTACGGACACCATACATTCTGAGTCCGGACTGGGTGTAGTGAATCTTGTATCTGTTGTTGTATCCAAAGGTTGCATAGGATACAATCACGGCGCGTGGTGACGTGTTGTAAATCTTGTTGGACTTGTTCATCAGGAAGGTGCCGTACTGATCATAGTATCTGGCTAGCTTCTTGTGTACATCAAGATCGTATACCCCGTCCCGCTTCATGTGGTTCTTTTCCTGGAATTCACTTACGTTCTTCTGCATACCCTTACCAAAGAAACGTGTGAAGTTACCCCACTTTCTTATTCCAGCGGCAGCAAGGGCACGCTGGCAAGCCAACACATCATCCCCATGCATCATCATTGTTTTGTAGTAGAGGGAACGTGGCAATGGAACAACGTTCTTCTTGTTCAACATCAGTCTCAAATTTGCATCGGCATTTCTTTGAGCCTGCTCCGCCCGTTGCATATCAGTTAGGGGAATACCACCTACATGCTGATACTTTTCAAGTAGACTGTCGTCCCCGTCCTCATATCCCTCTGGCAATACATCAAGTGGAACCTCATCCAAGGATGTGTAGACAAACTCCTCCGGGAGGAGTATCAACTTGTTTGTATAAACGTCAACTAGGCTCATTATGGCAACTTACATGGTGGTATGTGGTTTAGTCTCATAATTTGTTTGTTGATAACCGAGAGATATGCAGCCTTCACAGCCGGATCAAAGTGTTCCCCTTCAACCCTCTTGTGGTCCCTCTCTAGGAAATTGATTGCGATTTTGTTTCTGAACTTCTCCCTGTCACACTGTCTGATGATGAATATTGTTTGTTTTTTGTTAACTTTTCTGATGGCCGCATCGTTTTGATACGCAAGAAACAGACCTATAACAACACCAATTGCTAAGGTTAAGTAACCCACCCTATTCTTTGTCTGTGCTGATACCATCTTTCATAACATCTTCTCTCTGTTATTACTTTAGCAGCTTTTGATTGCATTCTTCTATAGTAGGTATATGTCTTTTAGCATTCTTGAGGGCAATGATATATTTTCTGTTGATTTCAGCCCTCTTCTTGTCACCCTCCTGCAAGTTTAGTTCTCGGGTGTCACTAACTGTTTCAATTTGAACATCCCTGAGTCTGTTTTCCTTCTTGAGGGCGGCGATGTTCCGAACACACAATGCGGATACAGTCTCGTTGATGTTGTCAACAAGCTGGTGGGATGATCTTTGAGTCATTGCCCAGACGCCAACCACCAGTGCCAGGGCAAGCACAGCATAGGCCGCAATGTTAAAATTACGCTTCGACATTTATCTAAATACCTCCTGCCAAATTATACCGACGAGCAGCATTATAGAAACGTATGACGCCGAGAGAATTCGAAGGCGGGCACACATTTTTAGTCCTTGTTGGGTTCCTGAGGAGATGATTTCTTCTCTTCCTTCCCATTCCCATTTCTCAGCCGATCCTCGCCCTTCAAGACCAATGGGAATCCCATCAATGCCAAGGAGGCCGTCAACAAAAACGGCCTCTCTGCGTTCTCTACTATCAATTCGTGGAGAAACCCCAGTCCCCCCAGGACGTATGCGAGAGTTTCCTTCGTTTCTCTGGAAAAATTCCACACCTAGTACACTTGTCTTTCTGGACGTTGGATAACAGTAAACGAAGTGTAACAGCACAAATTCCCTGCTGAATTAGTGTTATTATCATTGTTATTGCAAGGAATTTATTAAGTCATTCCACTTTCCATACACATTCTCCCAGGAGTATTGTTCCGCGTAGGCTCTGTTCTCCTCCCGTATACTTTCCTGCCATTCCTCCTGTCCCAACATAAGTCCAAGCATTCTGAGGAACTCCTTCTGATAGCCTGTGTTCTTAGGCCACCCGGATATCCTGGGGACGTTTGGATTGACTGTCTCATTCAGGGCCGCAAGGCTTGATGTAAGGGGAATGACGCCGGACATTTGCATCTCTAGCGCCGTGATACAGAAGGTTTCCATGAAGTCGGTTGGGTATGTCCAGAAGGAACACTTAGCCATCTGTCTAGCTAGCTCCTTCTGATTGACACGTCCATGCTCAATGATTCCACCTTCCTCCCCTCCCAGAAGTTGAATTTGATTGACACATTTTGCCCTGAAATCCTCAAGCTGACCGATTCCGCCGCCCCTTCCCTTGTGCATGGCAATGATCTTGTCGATCATGTCCCACCCATAGAATAGATGCAGGTTTGCCTCAGGGAAGTTGGTTCTGATGATCGGCCACAGGCTCAGCATTGTGTCCAGCCCTCGGTCGGGTGAGGATGAGTAGATAAAATTAAATTTATTTTTTTTATCCCATTCATCCTTGTTAAATCTAGTAAGGTCTATGCCGTTTGGCATGACGGCTATCTTGTTCTTTGGCAGACCATACAAATGTCTAAGATGATTGGCGTGCCAGTTTGTTAGACCAAGCACCTTGTCCGGACGCATGAGGACCGCCTTCTCCTCCTTACCAATGTTAACATCGTGCATCCATAGCAACTTGACCTTAGCAAGCGGGGTTCCATCAAATGGAATTACCGATCTGCTTGATACAAAGGTATTAAACTGTTCCCCAGGCAGATATTCGTCTGAACCCCACCATTCAATACCTTCATGGACCCCCCGATAATCACCCGGTGTTCCGAAAACAACGACGCGCCAGCCATCTGCTGCAAAGAAGGGGGCGAGTTTAATAATGCACGTCTCTGCTCCTCCGTGTCCTCCTTTGGCGAAGGTTTCTGGGTTCCAGACTTCAGGAATGGGCTGTGTGTAGAATGCAATAGATTTTTCCGGCTTGGTTCCTCTGAGTTTCTTTCGTGCTGTCCAGGCATCATCCACATCCTTTGTCTTGTCGAAGTTTTCCAATGTCTTGATCTTGTCGTCTAATGTTTCACCGGACTCCCCTGAGGGACGCCAAATCTTTCTGGCTGCCTTGTAATCCTTGAGGGCATTGTCCATATCACCTAGCTCATCATTAGCCATGGCCCGTAGAAGCATGGGCGTGAACCCTGATAGCTGTGGCTCAATTGATGCGGCGGTGGATGGCTTAGGACATTTAACTGCCATTGAGGCAAAGGCCTTCATGCGCGGCCAATCCCCTAGCTCCATGCAGGACTTGGCTGCCCCTACATATCCATCAGGCCATTCAGGATAGATGGCAATGCATTCCAGGTCAGCCTCCAATGCATTAGCATGATCCCCCTTCATTCTAAATAGGTCAGCCATGCGTGCCGTAGCCAAATAAACATCATCCGTTAATTCATGTACCATGCCCCTGTATGCCTCATAGGCACCAATGGCTGCATCAATTAGTGCGGCCTTTCTCTGTGGGTCCTGCTCCCCATCAGCCTCAGCCAATGTTTCCCCGGCCAAATAAAACTGATAACGTGGCTCCTCAGGATTCTCCTGGGCGGCCTTCATAATAATCTTTTTATTGCGGTCCCTGGCACCCCTTGTTTCACCAGATACCCTCTGGTGTCTGATGTGGAGTTCCTCCCGCTTGGCGTACTGAATATTTGAGATGGAGCGGCAAACCTCATGGATGGGATAGACCCAGTTCCATTCCATCTTGGTAGAAAGAATTCTTTCCCGCCACTGTTCAACAACCACGGCCCCTGTCTCAGGGTCAACGGCATACTCATACTTTAGGAAGACCCCTAGGGAATAATCATCCAGGGAGTCAAGCATCTTATCCATGGCACCGGGTTCCCCAACGAGAATATCGTCGGTATCAATCCACAGCATCCAATCGAATTCATCCTTTGGAACAAGGGAGAAGCTCTGGTTCCTAGCCAGGCCGAAATTATCCTCCCACTTAAATTTCTTGTAGACTATCGGAAGTGTTGTCCACTTCTGCCAGTTTAGTTTGGACTTTGTGCCGTTGTAGTTAACAAAAATTCCGTCAACATGTGGTTCCAAGGACTTGAGAAGCTTCTTTATCTCCTCTTCCTCATAGGCGTCCCCTGTAATAATACAGGCCGCAACTTTGTTTGCGCTCAAATCATCACCTTTGGTTGTAGTTTTGAAACTATATTATACCTAATAGTAGCAGTTCTTCCTCGTCCTTTTGACGCAAGTTGATTTTTGGCTCCTCCACTGGCTCCTTTGGTATAACAATGGTTCTTTCACTGACAGGTGAGAAGGATAGAATCTCCACGGCTCTTGGCTTGGCGTAGATTGGTCGTCTAATCTTGGTATCAATGTCGGAATCATTATACGCATAAGCCTCAACCAACTCGCCAATCAGAATTTGCTCCCCAATGAGTTGCATTGATGAGGACCTTGCATATATATCCTCCTCGGACCATGGTCGTCCACCCATGACCTGGATTCTGCCTCCGGTTCCACCCCCAACAACAACCTCTGGCTGCTCCGGCTCCGGAATTGGTGTGCCAATAATTTCCTCGTCGCATGTGTGTGTTCCTGTGCCAGTGTTGGTACACACATCGGCAATGGCCGCACTTACCGGAATCTCAAGATTTAGTATGTCAACATAAATATGGGCAATGCTAACAACCGTCTCCGATAGAGACGGTGTTCCAGCCCCACTGTTGAGCAGTATGTCATGAAAGCTATTGCTTTCCTCAAACTCAAAGTTGAGTTGATCTACAAAAATATTAGGCATGTTTGTTTATGCCCCCGTCCTCCTGATGGCAAATTGTTCTAGGAAGATACGCTTCTGGGACGACGAGGCATTCTTCGTTAGGTTGGAGTAGGTGATAATCTTGAAGCCTGCGGTGGCAACGGCGACCCCTGAAACCGCCTGCACCATATTGTAGTTGAATCCTGTCTGGTATGTATCAATGGTTCCTGCGGTAACTCCGTCAATAGCGATAGTTATGATTCCGGTAGATGCCAGCTTGGTACACATCGTCTCGAACGTCCAGGTGCCAGTACGCATGTATAGCCCGACAGTCCAAACCGAATCGTCAGCTATAACAAGCTGACCACCGTGAAGTGAGGCCCCGTCAGCGTTGAGTGCACCACTCCCGGACGAAAAGGTAAGTCCTAGGAAGGGCACAACGCTGTAATTGTCTGAGGCGGGTGCGATTAGTGTCCCGTCTGCATTATGGGAAACCAATAGATATGTATTTAATTCGTCACCCCAGGTATTAATATCTCCTCCGGGTGTAGGTAGGGTAGCCATTCTAACTCCTAACTTGTCTGATTAGCTATCAATTCGACATTTAGATTTGAATAATCAACTATAGCAGATGCCTCAAGTGTGGTTAGTGCTATCTTTTCCACCTTTGGTGACGCTGCTGTTTCGGTTACATTTGTATATGTACGTGTTGCAATGAGGGTTGAACCCTCCTTTAGGTTCACAGTAAAGTCCAGTGTTTCATCCCCATCCTTATAAAACTGAATATTAATATAATGTTCAGTATCAATACCAGGATCGGAGGCAGGAGCCAATTGAATTATGGCCTTGTCATTTGATGGATTGTTTCCTGACCTAATTGTCTCAGTTGGATATCCGGTAGCCACCGCCAACTCATCAATCTTTTCATAGAGTGGCGGCACTGTCCATGTTCCAGTTGAAATATCCCCAAATGGAACCACTGTGAAGTGGATGGAATCATCTAGATACTGTTGTGCAAACTGGGAAACAAAATCGGTTTCAGCGATGGCCTCAACCGCCGTTGAAGGAACGGTAACCCCTGAGTTCAATAGGGACTCAAGATCGGTAACCTCAATTGTTGGTGTTCCGGACCCACTGTTGCTGTCACTTTCCGCAGTTGCCTCAGCCATTGTCTGGCTTGAGGCGGATGTGTTAGTTACGGATTCAGCAATTGCCTCGGAGAAGGAATGGGTTCCTGTTCCTGTGTTGTCAACTGTGTCACCAGGCTGAGCCTCCGCAATAGTCTGGCTTGATGTGGCACTATTGCTTGTTGTTTCCGCAGTGGCCTCGGAGATGAACTGCGTTCCAGTTCCAACGTTGACCATGCTAGGCTCAGGAATTGTGTCCGTAATTCTGAGCGTTGCTGTTCCGGTATTGTCAACTGTCTCCGCAGTTGCCTCGGAAATTGCTGGTGTGCCTGTGCCTGTGTTGGAATCAGAGTCAGTCTCAGTCTCAACGGTTCTGATTGTCGCCGTTGCACTGTTACTTATAGTCTCCGCAGTCTTCTCAACAATTGTTGGAGCGCCTGTTCCGGTGTTGGCCTCAGTCTCAGACTGGAAATCAGAGATTAGAATTGTTGCAGTTGCACTGTTGCTGTCAGTTTCAGCGATTGCCTCAGACAGATTCTGTGAGCCTGTGCCCACGTTTGTCATTGCTGGTTCAGGTTCAAGCTCCGTAATTCTATGAGTTGCTGTGCCCTGGTTGCTTACTGTCTCGGCAGTTGCATCCGTAATTGTTTGCGATCCAGTACCAGTGTTAGATTCTGTTTCCGCTGGCGCATCTGTGATTCGTGTTGTAGCAGTCGCAGAATTGCTTACTGTTTCTGCTGTAGCCTCTGCAAACGTCTGGGAGCCAACGCCAGTGTTGGATTCTGTTTCTGTGGAACGCTCAGTTGTAAGAGTCTGTGTTGCTGTTGCGCTATTGCTGACTGTCTCAGCAATTGCCTCTGTAGTATTTTGTGAACCTGTTCCCTGGTTAGACTCAAGCTCGGATTGTGACTCAGTGATTCTGGTTGTTGCGGTTGCAGAGTTACTGATTGTTTCGGCTGTAGCCTCGGAGAATGTCTGGGTTCCAGTACCACTCTGATTGTCACTTTCCGATGTTCGCTCTGTGCTGAGTGTCTGACTTGCTGTTCCAGTGTTTGTGAGAACATCGTTAACACTTGGTGTAATAATGGTTTCATCAATTGCGATTGTTGCTGTTGCGGAATTAGAAACTGTTTCAGCAATTTTCTCAACAATTGACTGACCATCACCCATTCCATATGGTCCCCCACCGTATGCCCCTCCACCGTATGCCCCAGAGGTACCACCTTGGTTGGTAACTATTTCATAATCATACTGTGTTATAACTTGTGTTGATTTCGGCGGCGAAGGAGTATATGTGACATTCACACTGTCAACATACATCTTTGCTCCGGAATCATTGGCGTGGTGACTGCTTGCCAAAAGGGCAAACTGATCGGCAGTTGTGCTTGGTGGATACAGTGAATCCGTAAATGATGAGTTGAATGAGGTTGGTTCTGTAGTTCCATCTAGCCATACCTTATATGCAAAATTATTATTCTCTACTACTATTCTGCACCAGAACCATTGATCCGGAATTGGAGGGCCTATGATTGTATATCCAGCATCCCCGGCCAAGTTAGTCTGAGTTATGTCCACTATGCTGTTAGTTAATCTATAATTAGGTGGACTTCCGCCCAATTCGTTCATCATTCTATAAACAGTTGTTCCATTGCTCCTAAAATAGAACCATAGTCTAAGAACATTTGATGGTGGCTGAGTATAAGTGATCTTGAATCTATAAAGGGCGCTTAGGTTTCCTACTCCACCAATGGCTCCTCCGATTGAAGTAGCTGTTGGGGCACCAGCATTCGAGAATACCAGGCTGCCGCCTGTAATATCTACATTGGCTGCTGTTCCCCCGATTGTATAAACAAATCCGGAATCAGATGTTCCTGCGCCATCTGTTACAGAACGATTAAATTCATCAAGGAGGGGAGTAAATGTGTATGGGGAGCCAGGAGGTAGCGACTCCGCAACAGACTCGACCAATGTCTGGGATGCTGTCGCAGAGTTGGATACTGTCTCCCTTGTTGCCTCAGCCGTAAGGGCGTTGGTTGAGGAACCGGAGTTATTAACTGTGTCCCCATACAGATCGGTTAGTGTCTGTGTATCAGATGCACTGTTGGAATCCGTATCCGCAGTTGCGTCAAGGGCAAAGTTCTGGGATGCCGTCCCCTGGTTATCCTTATTCGGTTCCCTTGTTACCTCGGCGGCAAGGGCTGTTGTTGCGGAACCAGACTGATTTACACCCTGGGCCTCAGCGGTAGTTATTGTTTGGGATGCAGTCCCGGTATTATCAAGGGTGTCAATTTCACCCGCAAATGCAGGCGCGGCAATAACACCAAAGGGTCTTGGCTTAGAAGGAAATCCTCTACCGAAAACTGGCATTTAGAAAAATGCTCCCATTGCTACGGACTGGGCATCAATTACCTTTGTATTCGCAAAGGCCGCAAGGATGGGAGGATCAGGCGCAGGACGAACAGCAATTGTTATCGCTGCATCTCTGGCGTTAGATGTATCCATTGTGAATGCACCAACATCTTCTGAGGATGCATTAAGTTGTCTAAATGCCACGGCAATTTCAATTTCCCCAATTGTGCTTGTGTCCGCCGTTGCGGCATCCGCATAACTACCATAGTTTGTTGGGGCGGACGTAACTCCTGTCCATGAGCCAGTGGCGCTTGTTTCACCTGAAGCCGCAACTGCTATCCAAAGGGTATCCTCAGAGGCCCATCCGGCAGGGTCAAATGAAGCCGGGTTAGCTGTACCGGCGGCGCTTGTGGCATAACTTCCTGCTTCCGGAGGAGTTGAGGCGTGCGCCCCAGGGATAGACATTAGACACATTGAGGCACCACCAGTGACGGTTGCCGCCTCCGTCACAGTAAATGTACCAGTCTCGGAGCCGGTACTCCATTTATAGGCACAGCCAATTGCCACAGTAGTTGTGGTAGAGAAGTCACCAAACTCCGTGAAGCTTCCGCCCCACGCCGACCACACCGTATTGGCTGTGGCTGATGACTGGTAGGCTGCAACAATGGCGATCAAAAGATCGCCTGAGTTTTTAGTCAGAGATGATAGGTTCGGGAAGGTACGTGTACCAGATGCGCCTACCGCATTTGTGAAGAGTACGCGAGACGCCCCCGCAGTTGGAATCGTAGGGAACGTCATTTTTCAACCTCCCTACTCTTCTAATGCCCACGCATGTTCTACTGCACCCGTTCTTACTAGCCTCTTCTTCTTGGAGTATTCCTTTGTCTTCCAAACCAATACATCATCATCATCGGTTACCCCTACTACTCTCTTGCCAACCACCTCATAATCATGCTTGGCTTGCTCCATTGCTTCCTTTTTGGTTGCATAATTAGCCTTATATAGTTTTTCTGGGGCTGTATCTGATGATGGATCAGCTTCATTCCATACCAATGAGTACATTTTATCCCTCCTCAAACTCTATATATGCCTGGGCATTTACTGACGCCGCAGCCGTTAATCTAAGAAGCAAACCGTCTGCCGTAACAGTTTCCTCTGGCTCTCTTCCTAGAGGAAACTGCATTGCAAGTCCTGTCTGTGGGTGAACCCTCCATCTTTTCCAAGTTGTAAGGGTCGTAGGTTCAGTTGAATAGTTCTTGTTACATGTTGCCTGAACCGTTCTTGTTGCGCCACCAGTCTGCACGATAGTCACAGAGGAACTTCCTGTACCGTTACCAGCCTGGGTTGAATAGCAAAGCTCAACCAATACCGGCGTGGCGGTAGATGATGTTCCATCAAATGACACAGCAAGCTCAACGATTCTGAGCAGGGCATTAGAACCTGCGATAACATTTAGAATTGTTTTTGCGGTTGCCGCAGAGAGAGCTACGTCTCCGCCCGTTTCCGCCGAATATCGTGCTGCCATTTTATGTCTGCTTATCTCTTAGAGTTACAAGGTAGGACTCACCTGATACGAATGTTCTTGATGTGTTGTTGGCTGTGTGATATGCAGTTGACACATACAGGAACAATGTTCCAGTAAACGTTGATGCAACAGACGCCAAGGCAACGTGGGATACAGGAACGTTTCCTGTGAATGCCCCGAATGTCTTCTGTGTGGCTGTAATCTGCTGATCACCTACGTCTAGAGCCGGTGAACCCCAATCGGTTGCAGAAATCTGTGTTCTGGCATAACCGTTTGTGTTGATGGTTACCGCCTCAGTGATAGTCGCCAACGTTGAAGTCTTAACTGGCGCTGAGCCTCCCGCCATGTTTAGAAGGAAGAGCCACTTGTTTAGGTTGGACTGTTCCCTTGCCCAGACGTTAAGCATGTGTGCCTGACCGTCGTTTGTAAGGGCATTTGGTGAGTAGAATTCCGAATCAAAGATTTTCTTACCTTCAATGTCAAAAATCTCCTCCCGCATTTCAAACGCAAGACTGTCAGCGTGGACAATGTTTCTAGCTGGCTTTAGAATCTTTGGAAATCTCATAGTGCTTATTCACCTCCTTGAATGTCTTCTGATGGGTACTCCTCAAATGCACGCACTTCCTCAATAAGACTGTCGCTCATTGTAACCGTGCGTCTTTCACCGCACTCGCGGTCGGCACAATATTGAACCTCATATGGTTCATCATGCTCAATTGGATCAAATGAATAAAATTGTGTAAGCCATTCATGCTTATGCTTGCTCATCTGGTACTTCCTCCTCATCTACATGTGTAATGTTTCCATCGTCATCCCTAACAACTGTTTTTCTTATCTTTTTAGATGGAGTCTCCGAGGCCTTTACTTCCACATTAACAACAGGTGGTTCCTGTGGCTTAAGACTTTTCTTAATCTCCTCAACTTCAGACAAAACTGCCTTAGTCATTTTAGCAGTTTCTTTGTCCTCTTCTGAGGTTTCATTGTTAACAATTATAATTCTTTCCCTGTCGTTATAATATCTGCCTTGTTCATCGATTCCAGCCTCCCCAAACTTTGCGTCCCTTTGCTTTGGCTTAGTTGGCATACCTGAATTCTGGGCTGCCGGATCAACCTTGTGTCCCTTAAGGGCCGCTGATTCCCTAAGCTTCTGAAGCTCATGTTCATTGGCTGCCTGCTCCTGCTCGGCAAGCTTCTCAAGATTTCTCTGTGTTTCCTGCCATGACAACAGCGGGATACCCAACTGGTCAAGCATTTCACGAACGTCAACCTCTGGAACCCCACCATTCTTGTTGGCGATGGCCCCAATGATTGCACGCATTGTTTCAGTATCACGGGAGTCAAATCCGGTGGTTACCTTCTCAGCCTTGGGACCACCAGGGCCGAAGTTAACCTCTAGCAACTGAGGGATCATATAGCGATTGATAAGATCGTCAATCTCCTCCATTACGATAGCCTGGGACTCCTGGAATATGTCGCCAAACTGCTCGGCAACATTTCTGGATGACTGTCCGCCCTGTCCCTCAACAAGGGACTGTTCCGGAACCATCATTGATCGTAGCTTTAGAACGTCGAGGTACTTGAATGTTGTGTCCAAGGCATCGAAGTTGGCCTTGCTCTCCAACTGTTGAATCTCCCACTTCTTCTGGGTTGTGATCCTATCGTCCGCCATATTTGTGTGGGGATCAGATGGAAGGGAACCGTTGGCACCTGAACGCATTTGTTCAGCGAAGGCCAATGCCTCCGGTGCATAGTCAACAGGATTTCCATCGGCGTCAAATGCTGTTTCCCCAGGATGGTATACAACCATTGGAGGATCGGCCCAACGCTCAAAGGCTCGGTCAGCTAGACCGAACTTGTACCAATAGCTCCACCAATATCTGTAGGCATAGCCTAGGCGTGGGTATCCCCATAGGGAGCCATATACTGAGTCCTTTTCATTGGTTGCCCACAATGCCCAGTCAAGAGGAACATCGGCCACCTTACTTGAGGAGTTTCCTCCGAACTCCCGGAGGGGCTGTCCTGATGTACCAAAGGCACCTATACCTGAGTTAGGTGCAAAGTCAATGCCGTTGAAGTCACCCTTGGCGCTCCAATGCGGGGTAACAAAGCGCGGATTAAGTGCCAGGAAGGGCTTCCAAACTAGGGCATCAACACTCTTGCTGTCCCATACTGGTAGCTCTGGCTGATCTGGATTGTCCCTGTCCACATAAGTCCAGTCTGGATTTTCATATTCAAATCTCTTGACCATGGCAGAGTAGCCAAAGGAAAAGCAGTTGGTGTACGCCAAAATGAGTCGTCCATAAATTCTCCTCAAACAGTTGTCAACGAATGCCGCCCGTTTTGCATCGGTGCATCTGATATACCATGGCGCTCTAACGAGTGGCACCTTGATAAACATCAGTCCGAACGATAAGATAGGGTCCCTTTGCATCTGTTCCAGCTTGCTAAGGGAAATCTTGGTCATATCAAATGGCTGACCAAGAAGGTCAGACATTGAATTCCAGTTAACCCACTGGTCCGATGCCGATCTAGTAGTAGGCCGTCTGTCCTGTGCCAGTCTCTTCTTTAGACGATCTTCAACGCTACCGTTTCCATTGGAATCAGCAAATTTTGCAATTCTATTGAATTCAGATGAATCTATAGTCATATATTATCTCGGCATATATCTTTTGGCAGACGACTTTATCGGTGATTTCCACACCGTTTCATGAATATTACCGTCAGTCCTTGGACCGCTTGCTGTGATTGACCCCTTCTTTTCCAATACTTTAAGGTTTTCCATGGTATATCTGAAGTTTGACATGGTGTGGTTGAAGTCATCCACCGGCTTTTCCATCTCATATTCGAATCCCATCTTCTTTGATGGGTAGTGATATGCCTCGGCCTCAATCGGAAACATCTTTACTGCTTCAATATCAACGGCGAATAGATCGTCCTTTAGGATGGCATTGCATGTCTTGATCTGCTCAATGATATCCCTTGTGCATATAAACATACATCTTAGACCCATTCTAATGAAGTCCCTTCTGGCTGCCGCAACGGCGGGGTCGTCAAATCTCCATCGAACCTTCCATTGTGGTCCATATTTTGCTACATAATTGGCTTCCTTAGCCTTAATCAACTCTGCAATTTCAATATTACCAGTTTCAGCACGGTATATTTCATCAAAACACACCCTTGTTCCAGCCTTGAGAAGCTTCATTGGGCCTTCGCTTCTTGTCTGGTTCTTTCCATAGACCATTGTGTCCTGGGCCAGGATTTGATACCAGTTCACGGCTGACGGAGTGGTTCCGCCTCCATAGTCGATGCCCATTACAATTGTCCCAAGGTCAGGAGTAGGGGCGTACCACTTGATTCCATAGCGTTCCAAATCCCATGACTTGAATACCATTCCCCCGGTTTCCGGCTTGGAACATTCCTGCTGAGCCTCCCACTCCTCCTGATCAGAGGACTGGAATCTCTTGTGGGTGTTGTCCAGGTCAACAAAGCCTTGACTCTTAAAGAGCTTCCCCTTGCATACCTCATTGAATCTTCTTGGGCGTCCGTCCTCCCACTTTCCCTTCACCACCATATTGCAGTTGCAAAGCTCTTCCTCAGGCTTGTCCTTATTCTCCGGTGCCTCCCTGCATCCAGGCTGATTCTTTGTTGTCTCATACACACACCATGTGTATAGCTCCCACGGTGGCTTGAACCCCTGCTTTTTAGCCTCATTAATTTCATCAACAAGCTTCTGCATGGGTCCAAAGGGGCGCTGACGTGTTGAGGTAACCCAGTCCTGCGCCTTGATTACAGTCTCACTTCCGTCCTCATTGGTTATTGTTTTGGACTGGGATATATGTCTTGACTGCTGCCATACGTCGGGTGGCATCTGGTCCTGCTCGTCGGCATGGACCTTTTGATTGTGGGGTCCTGACACGGCGGACATTGTTCCTGGGACAATCTCCACCAGGGAGCCATTATCGAACCTTGTCTCTGATTCAATAGTCCTAACAATTTTAGGATGGTCCTTTGGTTCATATACACCCTCTCCTCCGTGGACAATAAGGAACTTCTTGAGGTTCTCATAGGCCCTCTTTGACTGGGCCTCAATGGCACCCACAGTAAGGGACTCACACCCTGGCTTGAACAGGGAGTTTAGAAGGTGAAGGATGGCTGAGCTAGCGGTCTTTGATCCACCACGATTAGCCATGGCAACGGCAGCCGTGACCCTCTCAAAATATAGATCGGCAATAAAACTGAACGGCGCCTGATGGCCGTCGCAAACAGCCACCCTAGGGATGTTCATTTTAAGATGTTTTAAAATCCAGGCGTGAAGTTCATCGTCGGTCTGTGGTCCCTTGACCGCAGATTGCTTTTTAAGTTCCGCTAGATTCTTCGCTAATCTCTGAAGGTCCTTCGTCCCTAACGACTTCAGCATCTCCAATTCGGATGACTCCGGAGTCCCTGAGTTCCCCGAGTTGGTCTGCGACGAGGGCAAGGAGTTCTTCTCTTCTAAGTTGGTCAATCTTTTCCTCTTCTTCCACTGTAATTTTACGCTCCTGCTCCTCAATCCTCATTAGCGTATTGAATGTGGCCGACGCAACCTTCTCCCCACCTTCTAGGACAATATCCCTCATCCTCTGGTAGAATAGATCGGCATCTTCCCGTACCTGCTCGGCTACATGTTCAGAAGCCCGAGGCTTTTTAGGACGGCCGCCCATTTTTCCATACTCGGCACCAGCCCGTCCCTGTTTATGTAATTCAAGCATTCTTTGACGACGGGCTTCCCGCTCCTCGTCTGAAATGTTCACCATTTTTCCCATAACCTATAAAATTGTACCCTTACAGAATCCTTACCCACCTGTAACTAAAAACACTTCTAGGGGTAGGGTCAGGATGCTATAATTTCACCGTACTATAGAGGAGAAGTAGTAATACAAGGAAGTATATGAATAAATTTATCTATTACTACTCTCCTTATAAGTATTTCTTTAAAATAGAATATGATGATTATAACTTATTTATTATCTTCTAATTATATTCTTTATTAATACTTATTATATATAGCGCAGTTGCATTTCTTAACAAAGCCCTTACAGGTTCCTCAGAAGTGGGAGTACAGGGTCATGCTATGATGTTCCCTCTTCTACAGATGGAGGTTAGTTGGACTTTGAACGAAAACTGATAAACGCTACTGCCCAACGAAGTAATGTTGAGTCCCTACTTTTGGACGGAATTTCAGAGACTCATTTTGCTGACGAGGAAAATGTAGCAATCTTTAACTTCATGACGGACCACTTCAGGAAGTACAAAACTTCCCCGTCCCTAGAAGTTGTTAAGGAGGCCTTCCCTGAACACCTGTTTGAAACTGAACAGGACACATTGCAATATCTTAAGGATGAATTTCTAAAGGTAGTTAAAAGACGATATGCAATGCAGGCTATTTGGGACCTTGCTGAAGCTGTAGATGATAAGGAATTAGTGGGTAATATTGATGCCCTATTCCTAGAAAAATCTAGGGAACTTGCACAGATTGTTCCTGTAACACAGCTTAGTAAGTTCTCCGATATGGATAAGAGAATTCTATCCTATGAATCAGGGGATGATATTGTTGATGGAATCTTCATGGGAATTCCTGACTTTGACTTCCTTACTTCCGGAATTCAGGCTCATGAATATGTAACAATTTCCGGATTCTCAGGGACAGGTAAGTCAACCCTTGCACAGTGGATGTTATTCAATGCATATATGCAAGGAAAAACACCCATGTATATCTCCCTTGAAATGGAGGCAAAGGCCCTTCTTAGAAAGTGGGATACCATGGCAATGAACTTTGAATATCATCGACTGAAAAGGCAGAGACTAAGTGAAGAGGATATTGAACGCTGGAAGGAACGGGCTGATGCTGTTAAAAGCGCAGATAATGATATCATCATTCTGGATGATGTCGCTGGCTGCACTGTTGACCGCGTATATGCTGAGCTTACTAGGTATCAACCCGATATTTTGTGCATTGACTACATCACTCTTATGGATACACCTCGCTCTGCTGGTGGAACGCAGATGTGGGAGAAAGTCGTCACCCTTACCCGACAACTCAAACAGACAAGTCGGACTCTGGGAATTCCTATCATAGGAGTAGCTCAGACAAACAGATCAGGATATCAAACAGGCGCTCAGTTGGACAACATTGCGTTCTCCCAGAGCATCGTGAACGATTCTGATATAATCCTCGGGTTGGGAGCACCGGACGAGGAGAGCAAGAGGAACAATAAAATGACGGTGCGGTTACTTAAAAACAGGGACGGACAGGTTAAGGAAACTGACCTACTATGGAAGATGGATACCATGGAATTCGGCCCGTGGAAAGAGGCTTACGCCTTTACTAACTAAGAAGGAGAGTAACAAAGTAAATGAAAAAGCTAATTGCTTTTATCACAGTGGGGGTTGCTTTAGTTGCCGCTTCAGCATCATCGGCCACAGTTGACAAGATTACTATTTGTCACGGAGCAGGGCAGGAGGGAACGACTCAGTATGTCACCCTTGAACTGCCATATGAGGCTGTTTATGGACAGGGCGGTCATTTCAATGAAAATGGAACGACCCAGGCTGGACATGAACAGGATTATCTAGGGGAGTGTCAGGGAACAGAGGAACCACCAGTTGATCCCCCTGTTGACCCGCCAGTTAATCCTCCCGTTGTACCTCCTGTAGTTCAGGACTGTGTATATACGGGTGCCGGTAAGGATGGACAGGTTGATGCATTTGGAGGAAGCAATAATGATTGTGCCCCTCTGCCTGGACCGCCTGTGGTAACAACAACTCCACCAAGTGAACGAACTGTAATTGTGGAGAAGGTAGTCTTTAAGGATAAAATCGTTAATGTCGTAAAGATCAAGTATAAGACAAAGGTCAAGACGGTAGTTAAATACAAGACAATTGTCAAGACGGTGAAGGTGAAGGTATTTGTTCCTAGACCTGACAAGCCAACCGTCAAGAAGTGCCCACCATTCACAAAGCTCTACAAGGGCATTTGTGCCGCGATGGGTAACGGATAAATGAAATACTACGCGGGCATAGGTTCAAGAAAAACTCCTAAGGATATCCTTGACCTAATGCATTCAATTGCCCGTGGCCTGTATCACCAGGGGTATACGCTCAGATCGGGCGGTGCCCCTGGTGCAGATCAGGCTTTTGAATGGGGTGTGTGGAACTCAACACAACGGGAAGTATTTATTAATCCTGGAATAACCCCAACGGAAATCTTTCTTCCTTGGAAATCCTTTGAGGAAGGAACGAGGCCTCCTTTCATTCCAAAGCTAGAGGAACCACAGAAGGAAGCCTATAATATTGCCGCCGAGTTTCATCCCCAATGGAAGTTTCTAAAGTGGGGCGCAAAGAAACTACAGGCACGCAATGTTCATCAAGTTTTGGGGCCGGATGTAACCAATCCAACCCCGTCAGAATTTATCATTTGTTGGACTCCCAAGGCCGCTGGTTCAGGGGGAACAGGACAGGCTATTCGTATCGCCAAAGCCTGGGAGGTTCCTGTTTATGATCTTGCAGATGATCAACAATTATTTGAACTGAAGGTGAGGCTAAATGGAAGCTTTATCATTTGACGATGTTCTACTTGTACCTCAGTATAGTGATGTTCGTAGCCGCAGGGATATTAGTCTTGACTCACTTGTAACAAACAATATTGGAGTCACATTCCCTATTATTTCCGCAAATATGCCGAGTGTTACAGGACCCAGGCTTGCCGCCAACATGTGGCACCTTGGAGGGTTCAGTATCCTTCCAAGATTCAATACCATAGGTGCGGCCGTTATGGATTATAGGGCTGTCGTTCTTGACGGTGCCAATTGTGGTGTATCACTGGGACTTGACTCCGAGGAGACAGGCAAAAGATATGAGGCACTATATAAGGAGGGTGCCAGAATTTTTTGTATTGATGTTGCCCACGGCCATCATGAACGGATGGTCAATATGATCAAAGCTGTTAAAGGATGGTATGAGGATGTGGAAGTTATTGCGGGAAATGTTGCCACTAGTTCTGGTTGCGTTGACCTTGCCGAAGCGGGTGCGGACGCGATCAAAGTTGGTATTGGTCCGGGGGCGGCATGTACCACCAGGGAAGTCACAGGATTCGGAGTCCCACAACTCACAGCCCTAGAGGAGTGTGTGAGGGTCAAGGAATTATTTCCAAATATTAAGATCATTGCTGATGGTGGAATCAAAAACTCCGGGGATATTGTCAAGGCACTTGCCTTTGGTGCTGACACCGTGATGCTTGGTAGGCTCCTGGCTGGTGCCAAGGAGGCCCCACACCCTGGTCAATACTTCGGCAACGCATCTGCTAGAATAAGGGACTACAGGGCACCGGAGGGTGTTGAAGGTCAAGTTGAGGTTGAGGGTTTCCTAGAGGATATAATCAAGAATTTGACCTGGGGAATTAGATCAGGTCTGTCCTATGCAGGGGTGTCCTCAATCTATCATCTACATAGTAAGGACATTGAATATACTATTGTAAGTCCACAGACAATGACTGAGACAAGGACAAGGATTTAATGGAAGTTATTATTCACAAGGACGACGCATACAGCATGGACACATACATGGAGTCAGATGGAATCGGGGTGCTGGATCACGGAAAGGTTTCCCTGATTGCTGAAAGTGCTGATGATCTAGATGTAGTGAACGCCGCAAGGGTTTCCCTTCACGCTGAGTCATATGAAATGAGTGAAGGGGACGCCGGACTAATTAGATACCTAATGAGGGAAAGGCATGGTACACCATTTGAACATGGTTTCTTCAAATTCAGAATCAAGGCCCCGCTCTTTGTATTCAGAGAGTGGCACCGTCATCGTGTGGGGCATTCCTATAACGAGTGGTCTGCTCGTTATTCTCAGCTTGATCCTGTATTTTACATCCCCAAAGTCGAGGACGTAGTAACACAACAGGGTAAGCCAGGGAACTATGAATTTGCTCAACACTATGATAATAAAGTTTCCAATAAATATATCGAGAGTCTTCAACACATGTCGGCCCTGGCATATAACGAATATAAGAAAGCCTTGGCTAATGGAATCGCCAAGCAACAGGCTCGTCTATTTCTTCCGGTAAACATTTATAGTGAAATGATATGGTCATGCAATCCACGATCACTGATGCATTTCTGCTCTTTGCGAAATTCTAACAATGCTCAGGCAGAGATTAGAGAGTATGCACAGGTGGTTGAAGGTTTCTTCCTTGCTACAATGCCTATCACTGCAACGGCATTTATAGACTCAGGTCGAGTCGCGCCATAATCACTCAAGGAGAGGTTTATATGGAAGAACTAGTGGCCGAACTCGGTTCGGAGGAAACCCCATTTCAATTGGACGATCTGGGCGAGGATGTATTCAGAAGATCATACGCATATGACAAGGAGGAAACCTGGGAGCAAGCATCCCTTAGGGTTTCAAGACATGTAGCGGAGGCCGAGGACAATGGAAAGCGAATTAAGTGGACTGAGCGATTTTATAACGAGCTTGTTACGAACAGATTTATGCCTGGGGGACGAATATGGTACTCTGCTGGTCGTAACAAGGCACAAAGCCTTAATTGCTTTGTCATTCCAGTATCAGACTCTAGAGAAGGATGGGGCCAGATGCTTAAGGAATCTATTATTATTTCTGGCACCGGAGGAGGCGTTGGAATTAACTTCTCTCCGATCAGACCAAACGGAAGTGAAATTAAGGGTACCGGAGGCTACGCTACTGGACCAGTTTCCCTTATGCGTATGGACGACGGAGTGGGTCTAGAACTTGTAGCAGGCGGCGGTAGAAGAATGGCTAAAATGTCCTGCCTGGATATTGATCATCCCGACGTAATGGAGTTTCTCAATTCAAAATTAGAAGATGGAAAACTATCAACTACAAACATATCAGTTGTCATCAATTTCAATCCAACCGAATTTGTTGAACTTGTTAAGAATGATGGGGATATCGAACTCAGTTGGAACGGAGTTAAGACCGGAGAGACAATTAAGGCCAAGGTCCTATGGGACAAGATCGTTGAGAACGCATGGAACAATGGGGAACCAGGAGTTCTAAATGGATACCTCGCTAACCAACAGAATAATATCGCCTATTCTAAGCCTCTTATCAGCACTAACCCGTGCGGTGAAATTTGGTTGGAGGCATACGGTTGTTGTTGCCTGGGTGCCCTTGTTCTTCCTCGTTTTGTCGTGGATGGCAAGGTGGACTGGGAGGAATTGGAAAATACCATTCGCGTTGCTGTGCGTTTCCTTGATAATGTCCTTAGTGTCAATCATTACCCTTTCGATAAGATCAGAGAGAATTGTGAGGAAGTACGACGAATAGGAATGGGTGTTATGGGACTCCACACAATGATGTTGGAGTTGGGAATCAAGTATTCCTCTGACGAGGCGCTTGAGTTCATTGACAAGCTATTCTCATTCATTAAGAACACAGCCTATGACACATCAATCAGTCTTGCTATTGAGAAGGGTCCATTCCCTGGCTTCAAGCCGGAATTTGTTGACTCAGGATTCATGAAGACTGTTAAGCCAGCATTAAGACGCAAGGTGAGGGAGTATGGAATTAGGAATTGCGCTATTCTTACTGTTGCTCCTACTGGAACTACTGGCATTGTTAGCGGTGTTTCCACAGGGATCGAACCATACATGGCGGGAGTCTATTGGAGAAAAATCAAGACCGTGGACGCGAAACAGAAGACTGTTATCAAGCGCGTTCTTGTTGTGGAGCCTGCTTACGATATATATGGTGATCTGTGCGAGGGTGCTGCGGATATTCCAGTAGAGAAACACTTCGCCGTACAGAAGGCAGTGCAGAAGCACGTTGACAATGCGGTATCAAAGACAATTAACCTTCCAAATGATTACCCGATGGATGATCTGTCGGAACTCTGGTTGGAATATCTCCCCTTCCTTAAGGGAAGTACATTCTATAGATGGGGAAGCAGGGAGAACGAACCGTTTGAGCCTGTCCTCATGAAGGATGTTGATTTGGTTCTCAGTGAGACACCGGAGGATATGATCATGCGGAAGGAACGCACAGAGGAGCAGAACGCCATGGATTGTGTCGATGGAGTCTGCGCCATTTAATGAATAAATATAGACGCTGTGATATATGCAAGACCCGCCTCGCAGGTAAAAAGGGCCACGGATTTGTCGTCAACAACGGCAAGTCCCTGGTCTGCGGGGATTATAGAAGGCATAATAGAATAAAACAAGGAAGGAAATTTTACTATGGCAACGAAGAAGAAGCCGAAGCCACAGAAGCCGAAGCCTAGATACTAATGATACTCAGAACAGCCTTGGCTGAAATTAGTGTGTCTAATCTAAGGGAGGTAATTCCTGAGGCCACATTCTCACCTGGAAATTGGTACGATGAGTGTGCATCCAGGCCCATGACCCTAGATGTTAACTTATGGTACGAACTACGCAGTGAGTCCCCAGGTGTGATATACTTACCACTACGCGGGGCCGAACAGGTTTCGACGGATAGACGGAGTGAACAGTTTGCATCGGTTTGAGACACCTTAATCTCACGGTAGAAAATAAATGCAGATAATACATCTGACCTGACTGTTTCTAAGTCTCGCTTCGGCGCAGCATTTAGAACCGCAACAGTCGCAGTCGCTTAACACTGGTCAACACAAGTTAAGCTGGCGCTCCCGGAAACGGGGCAAAGAAATACTCTTTCTTAGTTTAAGACGAAACTAAGTGGTGGACCTGATCGCACCAACGGTCGCCCCCAAGATGCTCAAAGAATTGTTTGCAAAGCTAGACGGACCCGAGTTCGATTCTCGGCGGCTCCATATGACAAATAAGGCAGTAGACATTCTGCAATCCCAACTTAATGCGTGGCTTGAAGTTGAACGCAGAGCAACTTCGGAAATTGCAAGAGTCACAAATGAACTAGAGGGACTAGAAGAGAAGCTTGATGAGTCCAAGGACACTATTAAGCAGATTAAAGAGGCACTTAAACTTCTTAAATGATCCATTTTGACTACAGCAAGATAGATGTAGAGGATTATCTTCACGAACTAGGACTAAACAATGTATCCCGCAAGGGTGATCAGGTCTGGTTCAGTTGCCCTCTATCGGGACACATGGGGGTTGATAAAACTCCCAGTGCCTCCATGGAAATCGGCACAACAAGGATGCATTGCTTTGGATGTAACTTCAATGGCAATGCCGTTTCATTTCTTTCTGAGCTAGAGGGAGTTAGTCCCCTCAAGGCCCGAAAGTGGCTGCGGGACAGATTCAACATGGGTTCCTTTGAACCGAAGGAAGGTTTTAAGGAACTCATTGACAAGAAGCTAGAGAGGATTCAAAAACACGCCGAGGAAATTAAGCGCAAAAGACAAACACATTCTACACTATTAGATGAGCGTGAAATAACAAAAAGAAATGTAGATTGGTACAAAGTTTTTGAGCAATGGAGTGGTAATATGGAGGAAGCTTATCCCCTAGCCTACATGTTAGATCGAGGCTTTCAACCGACTACTCTTGACAAATGGGCCATCGGATGGGACATGATTAGCCAGAGGATAAGCATCCCTATTCGGGACGAAAATGGAAATCTAGTTGGTTTTAAGGGTAGAACTGCTAATCCAGATAGACTACCAAGATACAAGGTGCTTGGTGGCGGGGAATATGGATTTGATACCTACAATGTATCCAAGGTGCTATTCGGATTGCATCTTGTTGAGGACCCGTCTGATTTAATTGTGGTTGAAGGCGAGCTAAATGCCATCGCCATGCAGCAGGCTGGATATACAAATACAGTTGGTATATCAGGGAAGATTCTATCAGATACACAGATAGATTTGATCAAGCTTTATGCCAATCGTGTTACATTCATATTTGATGAGGTAAGGGACACCCATAATGCGGCGCATCTTCTGCGCCCGTTCATCATGACCTACGTGGCTCCCCCACACAGGCGGGACCCTGCCGACATGGACGAGAAGGAACTTTACGAACTTGTAACAAATTCCCGCAGTGCAGTGCTGCTGGATTTGGTATAATGGTACGACCCTAAGCAAATACAAAAAGGAGAAATAATATGCCAAAGGGATTTAGCGCGGTTGCCGCAGCCGCAAAGGACGTTAACGATAGAAAGAATAGTGGCGGCGAATTCGAGAAGAAGAAGTACCTCAGGCTTCCAAAGGATGGCGATAAGGCCACAGTAAGATTCCTTGAGGCCGGGGAAGATGTAATGTCAGCATGGGTACACGTTGTTCCTCACCCTAAGGTTCAGTGGGGAATTAAGATTCCATGCATCGACCAGGATGCCGAAACGGGTGAACGTATTGGCAAGGATTGTCCCGGTTGTGAGAAGGGCTATCGAAGAATGTTCCAGGGTTGGATCAATCTCATTTGGAGGGATGCCCCTATTTATGAGGTAGATGAAAATGGCAAGCCTGATTTCGATTCCGTGGTAGGCAACGAGGATCAGGTTGTTATTTGGCAGTCCGGAATCAATGTCTTTGAGGACCTACAAATTCAGGATGAAACATATGGTCTTGACTCAAGGGACTTTGTTGTCCGACGTAGAGGTACAGGCAAGAATACAAGTTACAATGTTCTTGCTGTGGATGGCGGTCCTACTAAACTCTCCAAGGCTGATGTTGCTCTTGCGGAGGACAAGTATGATCTAAACGCCATTGTTACCGCCCCTGATTATGAGGTTTGGGGTAGAAGCAAGGATGAAAGTGAGTCTGAGGAACAGGCTCCCGTCAAGGAGTCCCCATTCGCTAGAGCAAGGCGCTAATGGGTCTAGTCCATCTTCATCGTCATGGGGACTTTAGTCTCCTAGATGGAATTGGGCGAGATGAAGTCTATGCGGAGCGGGCGGCTGAGCTAGGACAGTCAGCCCTCGCTCTGACAGACCACGGTAATCTTGCTGGTTCCCTATATCATGCTGAGGCGTGTCATAAGGTGGGCATTAAGCCTATCGTTGGCATGGAGGCATATTTCCGGCCCGATATTGAAAAGGATCGGGAGGAGAAAAATACATATGGATATTTCCATCTTGTTCTCCTAGCCAAGAATGCCCAGGGGTTCAAGAACCTCCTGCGTCTAACCAACGCATCATATACGGACAAGTATTGGTACATGAAGCCCAACATTGATTGGGCGCTTTTGCGTGAACACAGTGAGGGCCTAATTGCCTCATCCTCCTGTGTCAGTGGTTATTTGCCCACCCTCCTGATTCAGGAGGATATTAAGGGGGCTGAGAGGGCGCTCAGAGTGTTCCAGGATATCTTTGGGGACGACTTCTATCTTGAAACACAGCCGCATGACTTCCTTGAGCAAAGATTGGTCAATCAGGAGCTATTGAAGCTAGCCTCAAAGAATGGGGTGCCTGTTGTGGCTACCGTTGACGCCCATTATCCGTTCAAGGGATGGGAGGACACCCAAGATATCTCCCTGATGATTTCAACCAACTCATCCTACAAGAAGCGCAAGGAGGATGAGGAGGCGGGTAAAAACTATATGCAATTTAGCGGCAACACCTTCTGGCTCATGTCGGAAGATGAACTTGTTGAATCATTTGCCGCATATCACCCAACCCTACCTGAAAGTACAGTGAGGGAGATGATATCTACCAGCGAATATTTCGCAGAAAGATGCGAGGACTTTAATTATGACAAATCACCCAAAATCCCCAAAGCAACAACCGGAGATGGGGAAGCTGAACTTATCCTCCGCGAGTGGTGCGATGAAGGACTTGAACGAATCAATAGAGTTGGCGATCCTAAATACATTGAAAGAATGGAGCGAGAATTACGGGTTATCGCCGGACTTAAAGTTTCGGATTACTTCGTTATCGTTGGAGACATGGTGCGGTGGGCCAAACAGCAAGGGATTCGTGTTGGTGCAGGAAGGGGTTCGGCCGCTGGATCATTGGTCAATTACTTGGTCGGAATCACAGCCATTGACCCAATTGGATATGACCTTCTCTTCGAGAGATTTCTAAATGAGTACAGAACGGAACTCCCTGATATTGACATTGACTTTCAGGATGATAGGCGGGACGAAGTTAAGGATTACCTCAAAAGTAAGTGGGGGGACGAATATGTGGTGGATATTGGGGCGTATCAGTCCTTTGGTCACAAGGGAGTTATCCAGGACGTAGGTCGGGTAATGAACCTACCCTATATTGAGATTAAAAGGGCCACAGATGACATTCCACAGGCATCAAAGCTGTTTGGAATGGACCTTAGGGACGTTGCCAACAATATTCCCTCGGTAGGCAAGCTATTCCAGAAATATCCGGACCTAGAGAGACATTGTATGCGTCTATTTGGTCAGATGAAGGGTCAATCTAAGCACGCAGCAGCCGTGATTGTAACCGACCGTCCTGCTTCTGAGATTATCCCTATGATGCGCTCAAAGGAAGAGGGAATGGTGACCCAGTGGAGTGAAAGAGGAAATGCACAGCTAATTTCCCCCTATGGGTTCCTAAAGATCGACTGTTTAGCCCTTGACGAGCTAACTGTGCAGGATGCGACAACAAAACTGGTCAAGGAGCGCCATGGGGTGGACATTGACTTTGAGGATATCAAACAATTCCCTGTAATTGAGTCCCCATACAACGTGGAGGAGGATATTATTGAATCCTTCTATGATGGGGCTAATATCGGGGTCTTCCAGTTTGAATCCAAGGGAATCGTTGGTCTTTTGAAGAATATTCAGCCTAAAAACCTGGAACATGTCATTGCGGCCAACGCCCTCTATCGTCCGGGCACCCTGGACAACAATGTTGCCTTCGATTATGCCAATAGGAAGAATAATAGGCATAATTGGAAACTTCCACACCAATCAGTGGACAAATTCATTGGATACACCTATGGATTCATGATTTTCCAGGAACAGGTCATGCAGATTTACTCAACTTTGGCCCAGGACGCCACTGATGCCGAGGCTGCACTGTTTTTGAAGGTGGTTGCCAAGGGTATTGCCCGTGATCTTGAAGGAAAGGCAAAACTAGAGGCATATTACGATAAATTCGCCGCAGGATGCGCTGAAAAGGGCATTAGCAAGGGCGCATATGACCTTCTATGGAGCCAAATCCTGCAAATGAGTACATATTCATTCAACAAGGCCCACTCAAGCGGTTATTCCGTTGGTGCCTACCAGGATAAGTGGCTCAAGAACAGATATACCATTGAATTCTACACAAGTCTACTATCGAAGAAGTCTGAGAAGATTCCGGAGATAATTAGGGAGTCAAGATATTATGGAATTAATATTCTTCCACCGGATATCAACATATCTTCGGAGGAATTCACAATCGACGGCAACTCAATCAGATTTGGTCTTTTGGGCATCAAATACGTTGGCCCATCGACAATTGCTGCTATTAAGGCAGCACGCCCGTTCGAAACATTTGAGGAACTGATCGAAAAGGTGCCGCGAAGACAGCTAAATCTACGCACAAGAAAGCACCTTTTGATGGCAGGGGCCTTTGACTGTTGGGGAGGCAGAACACAGTGGATTTTGGATGAGGATGGAGACAGAATCTCCGAGCCTGTTGATCTTGCCGTAATGACGGAATGGGAGAAGGAAACAATGGGCTTCGCCATCTCCAAGGGGGACGATCTGAACCTCTATCGGGAGCTTATTGAGAGCAGAATCACACTGGATGAGGACTTTGAGGACGATGAGGAGGTTCTTGTCGCCGGGGAAATCATTCACATCAAGGAACACAAGACCAGAAGCGGGGACAAGATGGCATTTGTCACCCTGGACTATTTCAACAAGGAATATAGGCTCACTGTGTTCCCTGAAGTCTATAGTAAGTCACAACATCTACTCGTTCAAGGAAAAGTGCTAATGGCTATTGGCGATTGGGACGAGGAACGCAATACAATTACTGTTGAACATTTATGCACGGCGGAACAGCTAGCACTTGAACTAGCAGGAAGAAGGTAATTATGCCAGTAGACGCAACAAGCCTCCAAAAGGCACTTGACTCCATCTCAAAGACCTACGGGAGTGACACAGTGAGAATGGGGGATGAAGACGAGGAGGTAATTAGGGTTCCCACAGGGATTATCCAGTTGGATAGTCTCATTGGTGGCGGATTCCCGCTTGGAAGATGGGTTCATCCCTATGGAGGGTATGGATCAGGTAAAAGTTTGACCAGTTTTCACCTAATCAGGGGCGCTCAGGAGATGGGTTTGACCTGTGCCTACTATGACCTTGAAAAGCAGTACAACAAGAAGTGGGTTGAGTCAATTGGTGTTGACACAAGCAAGCTTCTTGTCGTTGAAGGCAATGAAATTGAGCCTCTGGGTGAAAAAATGGACGTATTGTTGGGTGCCATCAATATTCACGTTGTGGACTCCGTTGGAATTGGTGTTTCAGTCCACAGACAGGCCGCAAGACTTGACGAATCCCGTCCTGCCTCCTCAGCAAGGGCATGGGGAGAGCTAATTCCTCGTCTTCAGTCCAGATTTGATCGTAAAAATAACATGATTGTTATGATTAACCACGCCAGAGAGGTATTTGGCAAGCCAGGACAGGAAAAGCCTGTTGGAGGAAGCGCAATTGAGTTTGCCTCATCCCTCAGCCTTCATTTCACTAAGTCAAGCTGGCTATATAGGGATAAAAATGGCAATTTGTCCGAGGAAGGACGCAAAATTGATGAGAGAACAGGCAGAACCAAGCCGGATGGCATTGATTTGGTTGTCTCCGTCAAAAAGTCTCGCGTCAGTGACCCCTATGGTTCTGCTAGAATGCGTTTTGAGTTTGGTTCAGGTGGTCACTTCGATGAAACCTGGGCATTGAGCCGACAGGCCATTTTTGGCGGTCTAATTGCCAAGGCTGGAAGCTGGTACACCCTTCCTGATGGGGAAAGAGTGCAGGGGGAGAGCAAGGTTCGTCTCTATATTGAACAAAATCCTACTTTTGCAGAAAAACTAAGGGAGATGTTTTATGACAGCGAATAGCGTCAAGTATGAACTTAATTTTTATCGACACAAGAAACTCTATTCCGAGGAATTTGAGGATATTAAGGACCTTTTCCAGTATGTGGAGGAGATGGAGAACGGTGCCGAGGGTGGATTTGCTGATGCAATCTATCTAGGCCCTAAACTTCTATATCTAAGGGAGCTAAACCACGAAGCCGGACTGGCATATTGGATCAAAGAGGAAACGCAGGATCGATTTGTCGAATATAGGAGATAAATTTGAGTCTGATCTATCAGATGAGTTCGGGTTATCTCGTTCACCTGGAAGTGGGAACAGGGCCGCATCGAAACTCGACCTATTTGGACTGGGTTTTCGATGGAGTCTCAAGGCCACGTCGAAGAAAAGTGCGTCCATTAAACTATCAGATGTGCGAGAGGCAATTCAGGCATCTTATGGACTTAATGGAACAGGGGAAACTCCCCTGTGGGCGTTTCGAATTCAAGATCAGGACATGATAATGATGGATAAGGACACCTTTAAGGCGCTTTGTGCCGGAGAAATACGTCCTATTAGAGAAGAAAAGGGTAAGGAAAAGGTGAACGATATGCGTCGAAGGGCGTCTGTCCCAACCTTGCTGTGGGATGGCGACTAGAACGCAGTTTTTCAAGCACTTTGGTATTATTGGACAGGCACCAGACCTAGATGAGATAACAAAGGAGGCCTATGAGTCCCTTGAAGATAAAATTTGGAAAAATAATCTTAATTCTTCTCCTCACGGACGCCCTTGGTTTACTAGTTTTCACGCTTCTGCTTTCCCAGACCGTGATAAGCCCTGTGGTCGTCTTGCCCTTTATACTATGCTTGATATTCCTAGACCTACTCCTTCGCCGCCGTTTCTCGTTGCGACAGGGGACATTGGTAAGGCGGTCGAATATCAAATCGTCTACAGGTGGGGACTAGAAGGATTGACAATTGGCGGTTCCGTTCCACTGTGGGATGGGGCGCATATGTCACAGGTAAAGTTTGAGGATGATTCAACATGGCTCACTGGTTCCTCTGATGCAATTCTTGATCTTAGAAGCAGGGGCGTAAAGCATGTTGTACCTGTTGATGTTAAAAGTAAGAAGCATGATGTTGTCCAGGAAATGCAATTAGGGAGAAGAAGTTATGAAGAGCGACACTACCTGCAACTCCAAGCCTATCTGTATCTCTGCAACCTATTCCATGAAGATATGGGATGGGGAGAAATGGGACTTGAGCCAGCTAGAGGCGGATATATCTATTACGCTTCCCGCCAGGACCCCCGCACAGCACATTCCTTCTATATTGAAATCGATTGGGAACTCATTGAGCGAGGGAAGGAGCTACTCTCCGAGTGGAGAACCTATCTCCTTGAGGATATCCTACCAGCCCGACCCAAAGAGTGGAGATGGACAGAGGAACCCTGCAAATGGTGCCCAATGAAGAAGTATGCCTGCAAGCCTGACAACAAGGACAAGATTGAAAACTTGAGGGACAGTCATGCGGTTAAATTTGCATCGGAACTTAGAACAAACTATGACTATGATGAAATCAAGGAGGAGGTAATTAGAAGATGGGACAGATAGAACTTGCGATTCTAAAGGCGGCGCAGGCGGGTGGATATCTAGAGAAGCTCCCTGAGGACCCTGAGGATATTATCAAGGAGGCAAATTTCTATCTTTCTGAGGCCACCAAAGCCTATGAGGAAGATGGAATGAAGGGGGACAAGGCAATCAAGGAAATCATCAACCTTGGAAAGAAGCTTGGTGCCCAGACAGATGAGGAAATCTTTGGTTCAGACAAGCCGGAACTTTTCCGTGGACTTCCTGTACCAGAGAATCCCCGCCATGAACCAACACCGCTTCCGGTTGACTTCACTGAACTATCCCCGAAGGAAATCAGAAGACTACATGCGGAGTACAACGCCTATGCAGCTAGGGCCAGATGGATGCTGGCTGTAACAACAAACAAGCTGGCTGGCATTACACATCTTAGGGACGCCGAATATCGAAAGGCCTACAAGCAGATTCATGAGGAGAACGTTGAAAAGAAACTCACTCAGCCGCTTCTAGAGGCTGCCGCAAAGCAGACTGAGGCCTATGTAAGTATGGATAACAAGGCTTCCATGTATCAGAACGATGTTAGTTCTTATAAGGCTTTGGCCGAAATCTATGTCGGTAATGTTGAGCGCCTGTCAAGGGAGTGGACAATGAGGCAGGATGAAGACAAGCAGCGATACTAGAAGTTGCGCAAAATGTAATAAAACTGTAACACTTGGCAAACCTGATCCATGTTTAGGGTATCTTCCCGATGTGGCCCACGCATGTTGCGGTCATGGTAAGGATTCAACCGCCTTCGTAAATGGATTCGATGGGTGCAAACCCGATGAGTGTATAACCACCTACGGAGGAGAGAAGATAAAATACAAAGAAGGATATTGGATATATCGGGGACAAGAAGCCATTGAACATATGGAGAAACTCAAAAATATCTGATATCCTTAACGCATGGCGGAACCAAAACGACGACGCAGAAGATACCCAAAGAAACACAAGGACTATCTAAACACACAAAGGCACAGATATAATGAGTTGTTAAAGGCTCAGAATGGGAAGTGTGCCCTGTGTAATCGTCGTCCTACTGAACACCGAAAGTTGGACATGGATCATAATCACCAAACCATGCAGCTAAGGGGTTTATTGTGCGTGCCTTGTAATAGAGCGGTCCGGGACTGGATGACAGTCGAGTGGGCCTTAAGGCTTGCGGATTACCTGGACCCAAAACGAAAGGTATAAGTGACTAGAAAATTTGCACATCCTGCTGAAGAACAGTTTGCAAAGATTCTAAACTTTTATGGTATTGATTGGCATTATGAACCGACAATGTTTGTACTCAGAACAGATGATGAAGGGATAACTAGAAAGGGATTCACTCCGGACTTTTATATCCCTGAGTATGATATCTATGTGGAGATTACTGTCATGGGAAAGCCACAGAAGAAGAGAAGAAAGATCAGTGAAACTATGGAGCTTTATCCAGAGCTTAATATTATCTTAATGAATCGCACGGATATGGAGGAACTGGTCGAGAAATATAGTTTCCTGTTTGTAAATTAGTTGTTTGGGGCTGGCGGGACTATGGTTTTTATGCTATAGTCCTGTCAGTAGCAAATTTGGAACCTCGCATTGGCGTGCTTATGCGGTTTGAACCCGTTGATGGTCGAGAGACCGTGGGAGTTCGACTCTCTCAGGTTCCGTAGAAATAACATGCGCGAGTGGTGGAACGGTATACACACTAGGCTTAGAACCTAGCGCCCTCCGGGATTGTGGGTTCGACTCCCACCTTGCGTACTTATGCCCCTCTAACCCAATTGGTAGAGGTATCCGGTTTAAGCCCGGTCAAGTGAGAGTTCGAATCTCTCGGGGGGTACTAATGTCGATCTGGTGAAATAGGTAGACACGCTAGCTTGAGGGGCTAGTTCCAGAAATGGAGTGCGGGTTCGACTCCCGCGTTCGACACTATGAAATTAATGACGTTACAGCAAGCACAAGCTATGAAAATTGCAGAATTTAATTCCCTTTTTAAGGACGTAATTTTCACAGCAAAACGCGGCGGAATTAAATTTGCATCTTAGCCCAAGGTGGGCACGGTGGCTGTAACCCACCCGTCTAAGACATGGTAGGTTCGATTCCTACAGGATGCACTTAAATTATGAAGAATAACATCATCATCCTCACGCTTGTTGGAATAATTGGATTGATGGCTGTTATCACAGTTTATTCCCTGACAAGTAAGACGGAAAAGGCACCAAAGGTTGCCAGGATAACAACATCATCAACCACAAGGGAAATTAATAAGTTCTTTAGCAATGCGAGTGTTGAAGTTGTATCTAATCAAGTTGTTTGGAGTCTTAACAAGACTGATCTATTGGAGGAGACGGCATATGCGGCGGCTCGGGCGGATACTAAGGTGGAGAAGATTGGCTTTAGGAAATACTTTTTGTCCCAAGGCGGTGTAATCTATAGACAAGTGTGCTATAATCTACATGCGTTTGATGAGGCATGGTCGCTAGGATATTGTGTACATAGGAATATAGAGAAGGGTTAGAAATGGAATTCGGTCTGTTGGGTCTTATATTACTTATCATCATTATCGTTTTAATTGTAAGATAACACGGAATGGCAAGCCGATGGTTGGCGACGGCACTCCCCTGCTAAGGGAGCGAGCTTAAAAGCCTTGTGGGATCGTTCCCCACCCTTTCCGCTCATGAGAAGAATATTAGATAATATAGCCATCATATTCTTGGTGATTGTTGTCACAGGTGGCTTTATCTATTCCTTATATCAGGGTTTCTTTGAGGATACAGGGGCGAGGGCCAGATTGGCTATCTCAAATAATATCAAATCCTGTCAGGATAACATAGCCAAGGCCGTTGTGTTTGAGCAGTTCGCTAGGGAGGCCGCAGCCGCCAGACGTGCCCAGGCTGCCGCTGATTTTAAAGCGGGAGATGAAATCTCAGCCAAGAATAATCTTGCCACGGCGGAACGCTATGAGTCCTTCGCTCATCAATGGGATGTATTGACAGTTAAGGACTGTCGTAAGGAATACGGAGGCTAGTAAGGATTTTGTAAGGCCCTCTTTTTTTGTGCTATACTCCTATCATGATACGACTGAGAAGCGAGAAGGGACAGGGCGATGTTGGTTTCGTCCTCGCAATCGGATTCGTTGCAGTCATTGTTCTTGTAGGTTTTGTTACCCTTCTATTTGGAGCTAAGGCTTATTCCAGATATCAGAAGAGGGCTGACGCCGAAAACCAAGTTAAGGTGACGGCAATTCAGATCAGGAACCAGGAACAGCGAGTCAAGATTGCACAGCAGAAGGCGCAGATTAGATATCAGGAGGCAATTGGTATTCGTCGCGCCCAGGATGAAATTGCAAAGACCCTGAATAGAAACTATCTTACACACGAATATATTCAGGCTCTTAGGGAATCACATGCAACAACTGTTTATATCCCGACTAGCCCGACAGATGGACTTCCCGTTGTAACAACAAGAAACGCAGGAGACTAAACAGCAAGGCCCCCTTCCGGGGGCCTTAACTGTCGCGGGATGAGCTACCAAAAGCATTATACCAATATGGTATAATGATTATGTGAGATTAACCGTAGGAAGTTTGTTTAGTGGATGTGGCGGATTAGATTTGGGAATGGAAAGGGCTGGATTCGACACCATATGGATGTGCGAAAACGACAAATGGTGCAGGAAGATTCTGAACAAGAATTGGCCTGGTATTCACTTATACGAAGACGCGAATACGTTCATGCCAGACTCGGTAGACATATTGATTGGTGGATTCCCGTGTCAGCCAGTGTCATTCGCAGGGAGAAGAAATGGAGTTGATGATCCTAAATGGCTATGGCCCGCTTATGAAAGAACCATTCGCAATCTTCGACCCAGATACGTTATCGTGGAAAACGTACCCGGACTCTTCAGACACGGATTCGATGAAGTTCTCGGATCGTTGGCCCTACAGGGGTATAATGCTGAATGGTTCAGTCTACAATCTTCAGACATTGGAGCGCCCCACAGACGAAAAAGAGTTTTTATTCTTGCTACCAACTCCGGTAGCCTGGGACTCAGGAAGGACAACAAAGGCCCATCTGGCAAACAAGGCAAAGCTAGGGGAAGGGAGAAAAATGATTACTTCCCTCAACGTCTTAGTGAGGAATCAATTTCAGCAGCCGCTCTTGCCGACACCGTTAGTGGACGATTCAAAAAACGGCAAAAGGGGTGGGAGTTACAACTCATTGAGTCGGAGCGTGATTCTGTTGCCAACTCCGACAGCAAATATGAGTACAGGGCCGGGAGGATTCAAGGTACGCGGGGGCAAGAATTTGCAGACAGCGATTTCGGAAATTACGCAGAGGCTATTAGACGATGGTCTGAACTCAATGGACTCCCTCCCGCCCCAAGAGACGAGCAAGGAAGAATGAGTCCCTACTTCGTTGAATGGATGATGGGATTCCCTGAGGGATGGACAGAAGGTGTATCGAAAACACAGCGGCTAAAAATGCTAGGTAATAGTGTTCAGGTTCAATGCGCCCAGGTTGCAGGGAACCTCATAAGAGAGAAGGTTAAGAATGAGTAAACAATTTCTAACAATCGGGGAGGTTTCAAAACAAGTTGGTAGAGTATCCCACACCATAAGACAGTGGGAGAGGGACGGCCGTCTGCCTCCAAGACTTCTTCCCTCAAGGGATGAGAATGGATGGAGGGTTTGGACGGTAGATCAGGTTGAGGAACTAAAGGTTTGGATAGAGAAGGAGGACCTTCGCCCAGGCAAGGCACTTCCATACAATAATAAGGAGAAATAAATGAGTAGCAGCACAACAACTGCTAGTTCAGGAGTGAGTCTAGGGTTTCTTGAATTCCTGACGCTCATCTTCATTACCCTAAAACTAACTGGTTATATTGACTGGTCATGGTGGTGGGTTCTGTCTCCACTGTGGGCACAGCTAGTTGTCTTTGTAATCGCCCTTATAACAGTTCTGTTGTATGCGGCTGGAAGTATCAAGAGAGGAAAAGCAGATGGCATCAGATGAGGCACTAGATACATTCACATTCACAGTTGAGGAGAAAATTGGACTTAAGGATTATTCAAACATCCTAGTTCGGGCCTCCCTGTCCAGACAGATTCCCGACGATGAGGATGCACGCAAGGATGTTATCAATATCGTGGAGAATATTCTGGTAATGGAGCGTCGTATTGTCCTAGAGGACCTAGGGGTAGAAGTAAAGTCTTAGTAAAGTCGCCCCACAGGGGCAGAATCTTTGCTATAGTTCTTGGTGCGCGTTGGAGAAGCGGTTACCTCGCAAGCTTCATAAGCTTGAGAACCCTGGTTCGAATCCAGGACGCGCTACTTGACAAGGGACGGTGAAGTATGCTACACTTTGTCGAAATGGGGATACGTCCCCGAGAAACTTGACAACTTAGTAGGTCATCTGGATGTAGGAAAGCTTGGCAATCCGTCTGCTTTGGGAGCAGAAGACCGCTGGTTCGAATCCAGCCATCCGGACTGTTGCGACTAATCTAGATACGTCGCAATCGTGAGTGGTGACCCGTTAATTCACCACCGTTACCCAATAGGCGTTGTATTGGGGGTGCCCCCGCCTACCAAAATGTGGGGTATTATCTGGGTGTAGCTCAGCTTGGTCAGAGTAATCGCCTTGGACGCGAGAAGTCGCAGGTTCGAATCCTGCTGCCCAGACTGGAAGCAACTGTGTGGATACGTAAAAGTGTTGCTGAAAGTAAGTCCACAACCCGATGGTATAGTGAAGTCAGGCCTATCACGTCTCCCTGTCAAGGAGAAGAACACGGGTTCGAATCCCGTTATCATCGCTAAAGAGAGTCCCTTCGATCCCTGGACGGACGCGCGCCTAGAGGTAAGACGCAATACTCTCTTAACTAGCAGCAATAATTCAGTGGTAGAATGTCTGCTTGCCAAGCAGAATGTCGTGAGTTCGAATCTCACTTGTTGCTCTTATCTGCCTAAGTCAGTCCTCGGCGTATGGCGAGAGGAATATGGGAGCCTGGAACCCATAGGTAAAAAATGCACGGCAAATGAGTCGGAAGTATCTGGTGATATCCCTGGGCTGTGACTCCGGGCGGGTAGGGTTCGATCCCCTAACGACTCTTAGTGGTTCATGCCTTGCCTGCAAGGGCGGAAAGAACGGATACTACAAGGCCCGTCACCACTAATTTTAAGCTTCCTTATTGTTAATGGTTAGCAAACGTGCCTTCCAAGCATGGAGTGTCAGTTCAAATCTGACAGGAAGCTCTCAAGTCTCTATAGCTCAGTGGAAAAGAGCAACGGGTTTCTACCCCGTGAGCCTAGGTTCGAATCCTAGTAGGGACTCTGTGAATAAGATTCGGCGCAGGGCGTACCTTGGCGCGGCAACAGAACAAGTGCGGGACTTACCGGGAAGTACAAGCAACTAGGCGAGACGGCGCTGAACGGGAGAAAGTCCCTCCCAAATATGGAACATTAGCTAAAATGGACAAAGGCACCTGGCTCTTAACCAGGAGATTCTAGGTTCGATCCCTAGATGTTCCACTTTATTAACTCCCTGGATGGGTATCTGGCTCGAAACCAGTGTAATAAGAAATGGTGTTCTCCGCGGAACGTAGAGAGTTCGATTCTCTCCGGTTGATAAAACTTGCCCCTCTAGCCCAATTGGCAGAGGCACGGCACTCAAAACGCCGACAGTCTGAGTTCGAATCTCAGGTGGGGTACTATGAAACACCTAATGAAATTTGAAGCTGATTGGTGTGGCCCATGTCATGCCATTAGACCGCTAGTTGAAAAGATTGCGGATGAGAATGAACTAGATATAGTGGTGGTTGATATTGATAAGGACAGTGACGTTGCCACCCTGTATGGAGTCGCCTCAATTCCAACAATCATTTTGATTGAGGATGGTTCAGAAGTAGCAAGGCATATTGGTTCCGCGCCAAAATCCACAATAGAAAAGAACTTGAATTTATAGACTAGTACGCCCTCTGGCTGATAACCAGTTGAAAGGCTATGCGGATACAAAATGGTTCGAATCCATTCTAGTCTACTGGGTAAGGAATTTGTTAAAAAGGGTCGATTCCCACCCCAAACTTGAAATCTTGTGCTATAATCCTTAGCACACAAGGGGAGATATGGGTTAAACTGTATCTTCCCACCATGCCTCTCACAGTCTTACGGCTGTCAGAGGCTCCTGGCCCCCAGTACCCTAACGGGGAAAAGGGCAGCCTGGAAGGAGAGGGGTAAAAGCCTCTCCTTCCCCCAAACTTAGGCAATTAGCTCAGCCGGGAGAGCGCCGTTCTTACAAATCGGAGGCCGGGGGATCGAAGCCCTCATTGCCTATCAAGTCAAAGTGACCGAGCGGATAGGTATGAGTCTGCAAAACTCATTCACGCTGGTTCGAATCCAGTCTTTGACTCTTCCTTTTCCTAGGATAAAAAGGAGGTACCATATGACAGCAATTAAACCAGGAAAGCTTTCGACACTTACTGTCGCCTGGACTCCGACCTGGACCGCTAATTGGTCGCCAGTCTGGTCAATGTAAGTCAAGAGATGGGTTAGGTATTTTCTAGATAAATCCAGCATTCAAGGCCGCGCCTTTGCCTAACGAGGGAAGTAAAATGCGGTCAATAAATGGGGCTGTAAGCTAATCAGGAAACTACCTGCTTTGCACGCAGGAATACGGGGAGCATAACCCCGCCGCTCCACTCCCTTCAAGTAGAGATACCAAGTGATCATGGTGAGGGAAACTAAAGTCTCTATACATTCCAGCTTGGCGCAAAGGTAGCGCAATCGGCTGTTAACCGAGAGGTTCTAGGTTCGAATCCTAGAGTTGGAGCTAGCGGAGGGGCATATGGACAGACTCCGTATGTTAAATGAGGGGCGTATCGCCCCCGCCCCAATGCCACATTCCTCAGTAGCTTAGTAGTAGAGCAGCAGTCTCATAAGCTGTAAGGCAATGGTGCAACTCCATTCTGAGGGACTATATTGAACCACAGCTTGTGTTATAATATAGCATGAGCAAGCAGGCAGAATATTCGTCTAAATGGTACAATAATAATAAGCAGTTGCAGAAGCAAAGAGTTGACAGTAGAAGAAGGGAAATGACCCAATTTCTGTTCTCTCTAAAGAAAAATAAGAAGTGTGCGTTCTGTTCAGAGAGTGAGCCAGCTTGTCTAGACTGGCATCACACTAGAGATAAGATCGTAGATGTAAGTCAGATTCCAAAGATGGGTTGGGGTAAGGAGAAAGCATTAGAAGAAATTTCAAAGTGCATTCTTGTTTGCGCCAACTGTCACAGGAAACTACACGCCGGATTAGTTTAACTGGTAAAACACGACTCTTGTAAAGTTGTGAACAGGGTTCAAGTCCTTGATTCGGCTTAGGGTTCGATTCCTAGACGTGGCTCTTATGCTATAATGTTCCCTTAGGCTCCTAGCTCCTAAAATTGGACGTGAGCCTACGCGCAGGTAAAGGCATGGCGTAACAGATGCCTTGTGTTTGCACCTTGGCAGGCCGGTTGTTTGGAGGTATCTTATAAGTATCTTTAAGCTTGGTTCGACTCCAAGAGGGTGTATAAATGGAATATACAAAAACACAGTGGGAGTCATTCCCGACAACAAAGGATGCGGAAGTTATTTCATGCCAGTATTGTGAGAACGAAACTGTTGTGAAAGCTAACAAATTCGTAACACGGTACACATGTCCTACGTGCTATAGTGTACCTAAGTTAAGCAAGCGCAAGTAACATGGCCCTATCGTCTAATGGTAGGACGGGTGCCTTTCAAGCATCTAACCGGGGATCGTAACCCCGTAGGGCTACTAACGCTCATTAGCTCAACGGAAAGAGCATTGGTCTTCGAAACCAAGAGTGAAGGTTCGATTCCTTCATGGGCGTCTGGCAGGAAGTCACATTTAAGTTGAAGTGACTGATAGTAGATGAAGATGGAAGATGGAGGTAGAAGTAGTACAGTCGTAGTTCTGCATCATCGACTTCCTGCCAATTTGTTTGGTGGACCGGGACTCCTGGGTAAGAGTAAAAACTGCCCAATATCCTCCGTAGCGTACTGGCAGCGCACACGCCTTTTAAGCGACGAGGACAGGGTTCGATTCCCTGCGGGGGGACTGGCGAAGGTGTCGTTCGAATCGACTATGGTGTAACCTGGAAGCACATCGCCATGAATCCATGCGACGGCATGGGGGTACCAGGGTATCTGGTTGTTCGTCGGGGTCAACCTTAATCAATCCGACCATTTCTCAGTCGTCTAATTGGCAGGACAGCGGACTTTGAATCCGCGAATCTGGGTTCGAATCCTAGCAGAGAAACTACACCCCTCCGAATGGGTCATAGACTAGTCCGGCTACCCCTGAAATAGAGCCGGGAGGGGATCAATGCTTCTTAGCTCAGAGGATAGAGCGCGTCCCTGCGAAGGACGAGGCCATAGGTTCGATTCCTATAGGGGCAATATGATAATTAAATTAGGACCAATAGTGATTATGGATTCCAAGACAAGGGAGGCCTATAGGGAACTCCTAACAGAGGCATATTTGGTTCATCAAAATATTTGGTTTTCACAGGATTGGGCGCAATCTGAGCAGGAAATTAAGAATGCAGATTCCCATCTTTCTGAAGCAATTTCACATGTACCAGCAAGTGAATTAGAAATTTAGAGTGGAAGACTTGTGCGGCGGAATTCCAACACCGTCGAGGAAGTTCGGGCCACATGAATGCGCTAGACTTGCGAGGAGGCGCAGGAAACGAGCAGAAAAAGTGGGAGCGGTCGTAAGCTAACGATGGGAAACCGGGAGAAATAGCTGGCCGCGCCTTACCACAAATTCGTCGGTGTGTAACCTCAAGACGCCCTTAGTCTAAGGGGCATGGTAGAGGGCAGCTAATAATTTAGCCATATGGAGTCATAGTGTCCCTTCTCTACGAAGGTGGTAAGCCCTGAGGTCACGTACAGGCGCTCCATATGAGACAGATGCAAGTCCACGACAGAATCCCGGCTACGAAACTCTAAATTAACAAAATATTGACCTACTAAGTTGAAATTTGTGTTATAGTAATCAAACACAGGCTGTTGGTGTAACAGCAGCATGAACGGCTCCAACCCGTTTGGCGAGGGTGCAAATCCTTCACGGCCTGCTAGTCCTTGGCCCCCGGACTTTTAAAATAGGGGCAACATGTTGATGTAGCTCAGCTAGGTAGAGCATTCGGTTGAAGCCCGCAAGGTCACAGGTTCGAGTCCTGTCGTCAACACTCTTGTTCCATTGGTCTAACGGTCAGGACGCCGCCCTCTCAAGGCGGAGGCTATGGGTTCGAATCCCATATGGAATATGAGGCAAGTAGGTTGTGGTGTAATGGTTAGCACACCGGGGTTTGACCCGGAGGAGCCGCGTTCGAATCGGGTCAGCCGAAAGCTTCAACTAAAAGAGTAAATTTCGGGATTTAACTACTCTTTCAAAAAACTTTTAAATCCCACTTTCCACAGTCGTCTAACGGGTAGGACGCTGGACTCTGAATCCAGTAATCTAGGTTCGAATCCTAGTAGTGGAGCTAACAGCCGGATGAATGTAAGTAATAAGGTCCCTTCGGGGGCCTTTTTTGTTATCCTTTTAGTGAGCTACTGAAAGGAGGCAAACATGGCTGTAGAGCTATCACTAGATAGAAAGGCAGTTGAAATCACCTGGGATAATGTTCTTGTTGTTGGGGATGAAGTTGAAATTAGATGTGTGAATCCTGACAATGAGGACGTGTCAACTAGAATGGCAAAGAATGACGGTAGGGCCGTCATTACATTTCCCAAGGACTATTCCGGAGATGCATTCGTTACTGTCACCGGAGACAACGAAGACGTATCAGACAACGGAACAATATCAGTTTAATAATGCAAGTAATAAGGCCCGTGAAAGCGGGCCTTATGTTATTCTTTCTGCATGGCTAGAACAAACATACCATATGTGAATGTTAATCGCTTTGGGGTTACCCAGGCCTCCCCTGTCGCTGGTGACGTTGCTAACGGCATGGAGATTATGAATAATGATGGCCGGATTTGGGTGGAGTTGGCTAATGTCTCAAACGCAGGATCAGTCAATGTTACAACCGATGTTCCAAAGCTATTTGACGGGGACCTAACTATTGCTGATATTATTGTGGCCCTGGCCCCTGGTTCAGTCAAGGAAATGGGTCCATGGAAGCCCGGTATTTTCAATAGAAGTGTTGTGGCCGGTGCCACATTGGAGAGCGTCTACATTGACGTTAGCTCAAGCGGAATTACATTCCGTGGTTATCGCCTAGAGCCTTAAATCTCCTCCTCCTCCATTGGTTCCTCTGTATCCTCGGCATATGCCCTAAACTTCATGTTCAGATGTATCGGCCCCATTCTCTTTTCCTTTTGATACATGTCGCTCAGAACGGCAGATTGATCCCAGGCTGAACCAACGTCCTTCCACATTCTGACGGCGTATCCATCATGATCATTATTCCACTTGTGCTTCCTCTTGGGGGATATAATCACCCGTTGGGATTTGTGATCCAAATTAATCTGGCCGAGATTTATTGATTCGTCGTACTTGAGAAGCTTGAGATGTACGTCCCCTGGATCACCATAGTCATCCTTGGTCAGAACAAGGTCATCAAAATATACAGTGGTGAATCTAAGGTCATCAACATCGGCAGGCTGATCCCATGGAGTTCCATCCAGATGTTCATATGGTCCAAAGAATCTTTGACCTAAAACAACATATCCAACATAGGATGATCTTCTGTCTATGCCGAAGTTTGGGTCGGTATCATATGGATATGGATATCGAGTTGTTGAGACGTTTCCAGACGGAATGAATCCCTCAATTTGCCAGTCTCCGGGTTCAGAATCCCCTTCAAGCCAAACCTTGGCTCTATACTTGTACCACATCTTTTCGCATTTTACATTGATATATGTACCGGCGGTATAGGAGTTTGAAACATTAAGAATTGTGTCCCCGAAGTCAATGTCAGTTGGAGGCAATCCAGGAAATAGACCAAATCCATCCAGCCTTATTCCCTCGTGCATTTTTGGCATGTAAACCAATCTTGCGTTGAGAACTCCATTCTGGGCAATATATAGATTGACCCCATAGAATTCATCTAGTGCGCCAAATCCACACTGGATTTCGTGACCAGCAAATAGCAAATGATCTATTGTTGTTTTGACTTGGAGGGTTCCAAAATCCCATTCACCCAGAGTTTGATGACCCAATGATGTTGCCCCTGTTCCGGTTTCAGTCCCTATTTCCCCAAGATGAACAACTGCGGCGTCGGATGTATCATTATATGTGTATGGGAACACAAGGGCATCGTATTTTCCTGTTAAAAAGACAAGCTGTGACCCGTCGCAGTTTATTCCTGATCCAAACACGGAGGCCTCAAAGGGATGCTTTCTTACTATCTGCCAAACCCTTCCTTGGTCTGATTCCCCAATATAATTTGAATCCCCTGATCCGGTATTTCTGGTGAATGAATCCGTATCAACCTCCTGATCGGGAACAAAGTGGGAGCCAAACACAAATGTCATATCCGTTGATTCCTCATTGTCCCAGTTGGACTGTCCATAGTCATATCCATTCACGTTATAGATGCATTTTTCGTGGTTCCCCTCCTGAAAATCAGCCATTGACCCATTAATGTCGTCCTCCCCTGATGCCGCAGGGGCGCTAACCATTACTGAAAATTGTCCAGCCCAATCCAAAGGATATTCATCCCTTGAAATGTCATAGTCGTCCAAACTGTTGATATAAACCGGGTCCCAGAATGTAGGATCAGCAAGGGCAGCAAAGTCACTGTCATCATATAGTTCCCCATCAAAATCATTGGCCCTGGTTGGAACAAACCAAACACAATCAATAAAGTATTCCAAGTCTCCACCAGTAGTTGATGCCGCCTTAAAGAACATGCCTTCATCGTCTGGATTAAAGAATGCAGTATTGAATGGACCATTGAATGCTATTACCTTATAGAATGGCTGTGTTTCTGATTTGGGAGTATAGGCAATAGTGCCCATTGTTGAATATGATCCACCGTTCAATCTGCTTCCATATATGATTGACGCTGAATTGCTTCCAATCTTTAGAAATGTATGACCACCATTTCTGGTTGTTGGATCAACGGCACCTTCGCATCTTATGCTCATAAGAACTGTATAATCAAACTCATCGCTAATTACATCAAACAGGGTGTTCTTGTCAATAAATATTGTTTCATCTGCCGATGTGATTGAAATCTGCTTATTTGGATTGGAGCCAGTTGTTGTTACAGTCTGGGAATCAACAAGAACGGTCCCTCCAACTGAACTGGAATCACTTGTAGTTGTGAGTGATCCCCTTGCATCAGCGGCGAAATCCATAGCACGGAAAATAATGACCCCATTCTTGTAGGTCCTGAAATCCCCTGGTGTTGGTTCAGTAATTATAAGTGCCATGATTTACCAAGGTTGCACGGATGCATTAGCTGAACTAATGAACGGAGGGGTAATATTTCCATCTTCAAAGTCTGCACTAAAGAATACACTTCCTCCGCTGTTGGGAAAATCACCTGTGGCAAACTCAACATTGTCAACGATCAAAGGAAAGTCCGCATAGCTGTTGAAGGCTGATCCAATTATTATTTTTCCAATATCGCCAGCAGTGGTTCCATGTTCAAATTGATGCTCAGTGAGGGGCATTATTTCCTCCCCGTCAATTTTCAATTGGGTGTCAAAAGTGTAAGGGAAGCTGGTTCCATTTGTAGGTGTGGCATTTCTTCTTACTCTCATTTCCAGATAATATGTTGTTTCATCAACTACTGGATCGCCAAAAAGTCCGTCAATCCAACTTGATCCCCACTGCCAATTGACTCCCGTAAATCGTCCAAAGAATGGCCCATCAACAAACACATTGTTGTGATCGTAGATTTCCATAGGAACAGGTCCGAATGAAAATTGTCCGTGATCCCACGCCTCAATCGCACCAGCCGCAAAACGAATATCCATTCCAATGTATACGTCTGTGACAGGGGAAAATGAAACCATGGCGTAACCCCCTGAGGTAACGCTCAATGATAGATAATTGGTTCCGGTTTCAGGGCCTCCGCCAGGACCTCCACCGCCTCCATCTCCTCCACCCCCTCCTTCATCAGGGACTCCGCCAATACTTGCAAGGCCATTGTTCTCCCAGGCTCTAAATCGCATTCTTGAGAGTGGCACCCGTCCGGGAACCGCTGTGTAATCATCACGTCCAAAAGTGATTGGGTCTTCGTTATCCGTGTCCTGTTGCGCCCTAAAGATAACACCGCTTAAATTGATAGGTCCTGTACTACTAGCCATTAAAGCTCTCCAATACAACATCCCCGTTTGGATAAATGGCTACATTTGCTGTTCCTCCACCTTCCACGGCAACAACGAAAGGCTCCCTATATCTTGGTCGATTCTCCTCCGGAAGATTGAAAATGATTGAACCCTCTTCACCGCCATCCACATATCCAATAACAACAGTCTCCCCTTCTTCATTCATGTAGAACTGGGCGTCAGGGTTTCCTGATCCTCCTACATTGGCCCATCCTGCACCAAATTCAATCTCATAATCCTCATCTTCCCCAATCTTATACCATGCTGTGTCCGCCAATCTCTTTGGCTTTCTTGTGTCCGATATAAGCTCAGCAATGCTGTTGTTTCTCTTAAAGTCTGGTGATCGTCTAGACATTATCCTGCCACCTTATCCGTAAAGTCCTCAGCCAATGAAACCGCATTGGTTTCAATGTTGTTTTCCGAGTTTGTAATTGTAATATCATAGATTCTTTGGGTAACGCCGGAAACCTGCAATGCCCCCTTGCTAGCCGACAGACTTACAACATCCCCAACATGGAATGCCGATCCCATATATGTTCCACCTACTGGGGAGAGGGTGCATTCATATAGGGGCTTTGGAAGTCTCGACTGGGCAAACTCCGCAGCGGCTACGGCCTTAAGATGAGTTGGGGGAGGGCCTAGCAATCCAATTCTTTTAATCTCAGGGAAGTCAACCCGTCTCATATAAATGCCGATATTGTGGTATCCGTCTGCATCATCATCGATGTTTTCCTTCATGGCAATTTTACCAGAGTTTGGACCCCCTGCGCCAACCGCCCAGAGGTAATTTCCAAACTCCCCAGGCACAACTGACTCCTCCTCAACAAGATCATCAAGGTTATCCCCTGAGCCTGTGTGATATCTAAACTGTACCCCTGTGCTGTCTCCCCTCTTCTCGTCCGTGTTGAAATGCATGAGGGTTGGGTCCCCATCTGAGTGATAATAGGTTGGAACAATATCTACTCCACCGGGTCTATTCATGATTGTCTCAAAGATGTTTGTGTACGTGTTGGAACCCTTTGCCACGAAGAATGGGGCCACCACTGGATCATTTCCAGATGAGAAGGTCCCCTTGACAATACCAGTGTTTGAATCATCTAGGCCGAAGGCGTTGTTCACAAGGTCAATTAGCTTCCACATAAGTTCCGACTGTGTGTAGTCCTCATCGGTGTCCAGGTTTGTCTTTAGGTAGTGGTTTAGGATGTGGAATCTTGATTGTAGACGCCAGAATGGGGACTGAACCTTAATCTGCATTGTGTTTGATTCCCCGTCCTTTCTGGTGAATGCCACAACACCCGCAAAGCATGGTGTGCTGGCCCCATCTGCATAGATGAAGGAACCATTGTTGCTATATACTGTTCTCCAAAGCTTGACAACCGTTCTAAGACGCTTGACATTGTAGGCCATTGGGTCATGCAGATACAAGCTAAAATCCAATGTGTCAATTCCATTGAGTGGGAAGCTGGCTGATCTATTGAAGGCGTGTACGATTGTGTTCGATGTTGACGAACCCAATGGATTCATGTTGGGTGCGGTTATTGCCCCGCCTCCAACATCGTACAGCTTTAATGTCCAGATTACTGTTGCCATGTTGGATAAAGTGAGCTATCGGATGATTTGTATGTGAATGGAATGTCGGCCCTTAGACCAACCACCCATGGAATTCTATATACGTCTGAATCAAGACCTTCAACGATTGATAGGTCCTGGTTGACTCTACAATTTATATATACCCCAATATTGTCCTGTGTTCTTGTCCAGGCAAGGGCGTGCATTGCAGTGCTGGCAAACATCTGTTGTAGATAGTCAACCCCCTGCCAAAGATATGTGTAATTCAATCCATATACATTACCAGAAAGGGTAATGGTCTTTCCACGTCTCCATACGTCACCGCTCTTTTCACCCACAACCTGAGGCAGAGGGTAGGATTCATATGAGATATCCGCATTTGTAAGCCCATCCACATTCTTCAACATGATGTAATAGAATGGTGCCTGGGCGTGCAACAACGGTTGGGATGCACGGTTGTTTATTGTAAATCCATTAAATGTTACCGCTGAACCTAACATTAGAATGACTCCTGTGCGTTAATAGAGGCAAGTCTCATGACGTAACCCCAATCTGTTTCACCTTGTGTTTTGACAGTAAAGTTCTGATTAATTGTCTTGTTCTCCCCGCCTCTTTCAACTCCGCCAAATCCAGGGGCCTGAACGATTCCACCCTCGGCAAATCTCTGTACTGCGCCAGGGGCAACCACTCCTCCCATTGAGAACTTCTGTGTTCTGTTGTTTCTAATGAATGCCTCTGTTGCCTTTCTAGTTGGGGTTCTCTTGATCCAGTGTCTAATTCCAAGTCCAGGTCTAGGACCATCAACAACTGTGTGGAGGGCACCCTTGAATCCACCTGCGCTTCTCTTGACATATCCTGGAATCCATCTACCATCGGTATCCTGAATTCTTTTGGCGTCTCTTCCTGTTACCTGTCCGAATGACTTATTGGCAAGCTCAACGAACCAAACAACATTGTTGTCCGGATCAGTCTGGGAGATAAGATTGAAGTCCCTATATGTTCTAAGCTTTGTGTTGAATCCAGCTTCCCTCTTGCCTGTTCTAGGATCAATGTTTGAGTTGGTTCCAAACAATCTAGCCTTAAGCTGCTGGACGGAAATTGCAAGGCTTGTTGCAGCCCGTGCCTGTTGACCCTGGTTTAGAACCCACTGTCCAGGCTTTAGGTTTCTTTTAACTGTATCAAGATTCTCAAACTTTTTGCCAAGCTGAGCCTGCTGAATATGTAGTCTCTGGCTGTATGCCTCTGCGTGCTTTAGGGTGTCGAACAGACCAAGATTCTGTCCTGTTCGCATGAAGTATTTGAAGGCCTCATCATCGGAGACAATCTTGTTTCCGATAACAGTTGGTAGGACATATACCCCTGCATCCGTTGAGAATGTTCCTGATCTTACGCTTGATGTTGTTCCATCCTTGTTCTTCACCTGTGGTCTATGGAGAATGTCAATATTTCCTTCAACCTTCATTCCTGGTGCCCGTCTTCCACCAGGGGAGAATGTTCCTGTAGCACCGAATAGGAAGTCAAGAACGCCCTTCTTTGAAAGGCCAATTAGGCTGGTTAGTTTCTTCTGTTGGGCCTCATTGAGAACCCACTCACCCGGTGTAAGAAGGGCTGGAACAGTATCTCCCTTTCCATGACCAGGAACGGTTCCTCCTCCTGCTCTGCGAAGAATGGCTCCCCCAATATCCTGTGCCTTTCCTAGGGCGGAACCTCCGATACTTGCGGCCTTGGCTGTGGCCTTAATGATTGTCTTAACTGGCCCTGGGAGCTTGTCATACTGCTTCTTTAGGAAATCAATAACTGATGTAAATTCATCACGAACAAACTTGAAGGCCTGTCTGAATGCCCCAATTATTCCGTCCTTGATTGAGCCGAAGGCAGCAAGGATTCTATCCTTGAATCTTAGAACAACCAGGGAGATTCCAACACCAGGGAGGAATATGCCAACTATGATTGCAACAAGGAGCTTCCAGTTCTTTCTAGCCCAGTCGATGATTCCCTCAAAGGCCTTGATTACAAGCTTAGCCGCACCCTGAAGAACACTGACGATTCTATCGCGGAACTTGTAGATAAGGATGAATGGCAATGCACCCGCAAGGAATGGGGCTGCAAGGGCACCAATTAGAATCTTCTTCCAGTTGTCCTTCACCCAGTCCACAACTCTGTGGAACTGCTTGAGCAGGAAGTCCGCAAGGATTCTGGCATACTTCTTAACCTTATCCCAGTTGGCGATGATTAGGATGGCCGCAGTAATTAGGGCACCAATTACCGTTGCGCTAACAAGGAGTCTTATTCCAAGTGTAAGCGCCCTAAGGGCACCAATTACCTGACCAACAATTAACTTACCAACATTTGCAAGGGATGTATAAACGGCGGTACCAATTGCCCTAGCCATATTTCCTGCTGCCTTGGCTGCATCAAGGAATGCTTGCTTGAGCTTTGTAACCCCGCTAACAGCGCCTTCCGCTGTTTTCTTTCCAAGTTCAGTAAATGTCTTGCCAAGACCAACAATAGCATCCTTTGCTGTTTTTGCCTTAGTTGTAATTGTATCAAATAGACCCTTAAAACCACGCTCCCTGACAATCCTGAACATGGCTCCCGCAAGCTGCTTGATTCCGTCAGTTAGCTTCTGGGTTACAGGGAAGACCTTGTTGAATGCCTTCTCAGCAACAAGAATTGCTAGTGCCCACTTAACGATATCCCCAACAATAGGAATATCAAGTAGGAATTGTAGGGCCTTCGAAAGCTTACCAAGTGTGAATATGAATAGAAGAAGACCAGGGATAATTACGTCTGCCACTGTTGCGGCAAAGGCTGTGAACTCATCAGATGAGAAGGACTTGACTAGGGCCTCCGTTAGGCGACCAAGAACCCTTGATAGGTTCTCAATTGATTCACGGGCATCATCGAAGAACTTCTTAACCTTGTCTGGATTGTCCCTGATGAATTGGGCAAACTTATCAAGTTGTGTTGTAATATCCTCAATGAGGGTCTTACCAGTTGATGCCGCCGCGCTGTTTGCAATTGCATCAATAAGGCCAATGATCGCCCCTGATAGCTTGATCCAGTCATCAAGATGTTCCCCTGCGCTAGCTAGGAACCTATCAAGGCCGGATTCATTGATTGTTGCAACTGCACCAAGTCTTCCGGCTGCACCTTCCTCAGGGCGTCTTGTTTCGCCCTTCTGGGATGTTGCGTCCTTTAGTCTTCCAGTAAGGCCAACGGCACCCTTGAGCAATCTGTCGAAGATTGGGTTGGCAGCCTGTGCAATATTGAGGAAGGCCTTTGCAAGGTTAAGCATTCCCTCGACAACTCTTGGGATGTTATCCGCCGCCTTCTCAGTGAAGAAGAGTAGGGCCTCCTTGAACTCAGCACTTCCAACGAATCTGCGGAAGGAGTCAAGGGCATCGGCAATTGAATTGGCGAGGTTCTGTGCTGCCTTCTGAATCTTAGGATCAAGAAGAAGCTTAGTTAGGGTGTCTGCAAATCTGGCAATGGCTTCAGTGATAGGTCCAAGAATTCCGTCCCGCTCGCTGTTGCCAACAAATACATCCTTGAATACCTTTCTGAGTCTCTTGAGGGACTGGAAGAGCTTCTTTTCCGCAGGGGAAAGATCGGCAAATGCCTTCTGTGCATCCTTATCAGCCTGGGACTGATTCTTATGGGCGTCTGCCTCATCCTTACGGGCGTCTGCAACTTCCCTCTGGGCAACTGCAACCTGATGTAGGGCGTCCCTTACTCCTCTGTTGGCGAGAACAACGGAACGCTGTGCCTTCTCAACGCCTTCAAGGGCACTCTTGAGTTGATCCTGGGCATTCTTGACGATATCGCTACCGGCAACACCCTTCTCCCTTGCATCCCTTGCATCCTTTGCGGCCCTATTATTTCTAACTCTGGCCTGTTCAAGTGTAAGGTTGGCTCTCTGAACTCCAAGCTGTGCATCCTTAAGGTCAGTCTTAGAGGAATCAACCTGATCCAATATTGAGTTTAGATTCTGCTCAGCGATTGTAACGGCCTGCTGCGCCCCTGAAATCTCAGACTGGTCCTTCTGCTCATTTGCGATGCGGAGACGCTCCTGGGCCTCCCTGAGGGCCGCACGGGCGTCCTCTGCGTCCTGTCCGCCAGTCTTCTTCTTGTTTTCCTCTTCACGGAGTCTCTGCTTGGCCTCTAGAACACCAAGCTCGGCCTCCTTGAGTGAAAGGGCGGCATCCTTTTCATCAAGATTGGCATCAACAATATCCTTTGCAGCCTGAACCTTGGCCTGAGCCAGATCAGTTGTTGCATCCTTAACATCCTTGTAGGAATTTTTAAGGTCCTTATTGGCGTCAACAACGGCAAGCTGTGCATCCTTAACGGATTCAATCGCCTTCTTGAGACTGTATTGGGAATCAGACAATCTCTGGGCTGCATTTCTAATATTGTCAACATTATCCTTAGCCTTATTTCCAAGCTTCTCATTGAGCTTAACTGCATCAAGAACTGTGTTGAATCTTGAGAAGGCAGCTGCCAACAGACCCACAACAGGAAGGGCCTGTGCAAGTCCTGATAGGAAGGCACCACCAAGTGCGGCTCCTGCCTGAATTGCCGATGCCGCAAGGGCCGTAAGGGCTGTTGCAAGCTGAACAATGATTGTGAAGAACGTTGATAGAATTCCCGTTAGGAATAGCCATCTTAGGTTGACCAACTGGCCGAAGTTCTTGAATAGGGTTCCAACGGCAAATCCGAATCTAGTGAAGGAGTTTCTAACGAGGTTTGTATCCCGTTCCATGTCCCTGAGGCCACTTCGTGCGGCTCTAACTCCTCTAACTGTATCCCCGAATGCAAGTCCGGCTCTCTTGCCGAATCTTTCAACCGCCGTTCCTGTTGCAAGGAACTCAGTTCTAACTCTCTTTGCCTCCTCCTCAATAGCGCGAACATCAGGAATATCAATTTCCCTTCTTTCGCTCGCCTGAGATAGTCTTTGATTGGCTCTTCGCGCCTGGAAGTCAGCACCAAGGGCGGCTCTTTCTCTGGATTCCCTTAGTCTTCTTGCCCTCTGGATTGCGCGGATTTCAGCCTTTCTATCGCTGCGCTCGGCCTCCTCCTCCTCAGTTCTACCAAGCTCCCTAATTGCAGCCCTGTGTTCCTCAATCTTTACGGCGTCGGCTTCCCGCTGATCCTCCAACTGTCTGAACAGACTCTCTCTGGCTGCGTCCTCTGTTGCGGATAGTTCCACCTTGTCAAGCTCATGCTTCTCAGCAAGATCAGCCTTTCTCTGTGCTGCCTCCCTTCTTGATTCGGCAACACGGGACCTAATAAGCTCCTCTGTTCCCCTTGATACCCCAATTCCAGCCGTGAAGGAATCCTTTAGGGTCTTTGCAACCTCCCGCTGACTGTCGGAAACCTTCTTGTTGGCCGCCGTTATTCTAGTGGCCCCTCTTTCAATGAGATTTACGAATCTTCCAAAGGCTGTAATATCGGCAACAGAAATAAATCTTCCTGTTGTTGGGTCAACGCCTGTTCTGGTTTTGCCGCTACCAAGAAGACCATCCTTGAACTTGGTCTTGATTTGATCAAGGAAGGCCCCAACCTTCTTAATGTCCGCAATTGTATTTTGTGTTCCGAGGAACAATCCCTGTCTTGTCTGACTCTGGATATCCTTTACACTGCGACTGAGTACAGAAAACTCGCGCTGCAACCTTCTGATGAAGCTAAGGTCCTCAGCGCGAGCAAACTGTCCTCCTGCTGTTCTGACGAGGCGAGATGCGCCTGCTCCTGGCTCCTCACCTTCTACAAGAGGACCTCTTCTAACGCGGGTTCTGATTCTAACAAGGGCCTTGTCAATTGCATCGAGGCGATTCTTTGCCTTTTCAAGCAGGGTAACATCCTGGACACGAATGAATCTTCCATCGTCCCCCCTAATCGCACGTCCACCACCAAAGAGAGGGAACTCCCCCTCCTTAACTCTATTTCTCTTTAGGATATTGATGGAGTTATTAAGCTGATCCACCTTGTTTCTCATTTGATCAACAAGGGATATATCCTCCTTTTTAATAAACTGACCTCCCGGCCCTCGGGTAGCCTTACCGCCACCAAAGAGTGGAAAGTCCTCAGGCTTGTTTCTTTTGAGGCGCTTTAGGGAGTCGTCAAGCTTATCTGAGGCGCGACGAACTGAGTCAAGCTCCTTTGAGAGCTTGTCTCTACCTTCAAGTATAATTCTGAAGACTTCGTTGCGGTCAGCCATGTAACACCTTTAATTCTGATTTTAAATTGTAAGGTCGTGCGGTAAGGGATAGGTGTTACTCTTCGGCATCCATAGCCGCCCAGAAAGGCTGGTCCATGTCTACTTCATATGAATCCACACCATTGTATACTATATTTACTGCGCTTTGGTAACTTTCTTCTATATCTTTTAGTGCCTTTTGTCGAGTTTGCTTATTATCATCGTAATTGGAGTTGGACCAAAGGCCAGAGATCATTGCATTCTTAACTTCCCTGGCCTCGTTTACGGCCCGCCTTTTCATAAAGGCTTCGAACATTTTTTCGAATCGCTTCCAATACCAGTCTTTCAATTCCTCTACTGACTCTGGATGCTCCGAGGAATATAGTTCTAGTGCCTCTAAAGGCCCTATCCTTGGACCTTCGTGCTGATCTTGTTGAATAGTGGGAGCATCCTTTCGGTGAAAAAACTCACCATCACTTCCCAGTTCTGATCAACAAATGTGTCAAGGATTTGAACTCCCTGCTCGTCCGATAGTTCCTCAAGACGGAGGGCGTAATAATCCCTCTGACCCTTTGGAACATGGAGAATAACAAGGTATAGGTCCTTTAGAAGTTCAGGTCCATTTGCGATGATCTTTGAGAGGGCCTTCACAAACACATCTGCGTCTGATGCATTTGAGGCCAGCGGAACAGACGGATCATAGTCCGGTGTTTCAAGAAGCTCAGAAAGGGAGCCTCCCTCAGACAGGATATCCTGTACGGCCTTTCCTACAACGGAGAAGAACTCAATCTTTCCGAAGAATGTTAGGGGCTTCTGAGTAAGGACAATCTTGTCGTCCCCTTCACCGATTTCATAATACACTTCTGACGGAGCAAGTGTTTCCAAAATTTCCTCTGTTTCTGATGTTTCTGTAGTTTCCTTTACTGGTGCTTTCGCAGCCATGGCATTGCCTCCTATTCTAGTTCTACTAGTCTGGCTCTTAGCTCAGCTAGTCGTATCGGTATAATTGTGTTCTCAGCCTGCTCAAGGGCCTCCCTGAGATATGGTTGAGGTTTCTGTCCTAACACTGTCTTCTTCTTGAACCACTTACCATCAATTTGAAAGATCATAAATGGGGCTTTTCTTGGGGTGATTGGTACACCCTTGGGTCCAAATACACCTGTTCCATCGTGAACCCATTTTGCGTATTTAGGAACCTTAGGGACCGATAGTTCTGTTTTAACTACCAGTCCCCCTGGACCTTGGACACGTCTCTTTAAATCCTTTCTGTCAACCGGATGTAGTCTAAGCGTTCCCTCATCAACTGGGGCCTTTTCCCTTGCAAGGGTTTCAATTTCATCGGCAATATCCTCAATCGTTGCCCTGAGTAGACGCTGAGCCTTGTCAGGCATTTGCCCGATAAGGTCAAAGAAATTCTCCTTACTTGAAGCCTCTACTCTAATGAAATCATCAGCCATTACTTATCAGTGAGTACCGCGCACTCTCCTCCTTCTTGGAAGACGATTCTATCGAGGGTTTCATCAGGGAGCCATACTTTTCTTGGGTATGCGGTACCCCAGGAATTAAGTAGCGGAACGGCACCAAGCTTGTCAGCCGTAGGGTGCTTTAGAAAGGCATGAATATCGTCAACGCTTTGTGCCCATCTATAGGCCTTGATTCCAGAGGCAAGGGATACAGGAAGGAATGTTCCGGTTGCTGAGTCATACTTCCTTGCGCCTTTTTTCAGCAGGATGCTACAACCTGAATTTACGTCTGTTCCCTCCTCCGGTGGTGTTTCCGGATAAGGATCAATAAGCTGCGCCTGTTGGTATAGCCAGCGGGCGTCATAACGGCTTCTATTCATCAATGAGAGGGCACGAGAGAGGCTGAAACCAACACATGCACCCTCTGACCCCTGATCGTAGAATCTCCACCACAGAAACATATCCAGGGCCGATGCATCCCCAGGCTGAACACAAATGGCGTGTCCCCCACGCACATAGCCAAGCTTGCCTCTGCCGATCCAATAGCGCAACCCATCCTTCTGTGGAACATCAAAATTTGAATACCAGTTAATACCCAATACGCCAGGCTGAGCCGTCGAAGGAAGCGTAGCGGCCGTAAGAGGATACTTGTCCTTGTATGATTGATCCTCAGGGAATCTAGCTCCCAATGGACCCTTATGAATTCTTCTAAACATTTTCCTCCTTAAAGTAAATGACCGACCCCGAAGGATCGGCCATTTAAGGACCTTTCCCTAGGGATTGCTTTTGCTAAATCTTTTTCGGGCGATATCGCGTTGCGTATATCTATTATACAGTTTTTATTAGGTCTGGTTAAAGATAACCTGAGTTCTTGTGTATACGTCGGCAACCGAAGTATCAGCAAGGGCACGGAATCTAACCGGAATCTGCTGCTGCTCACCAGTCTTGTTGAAGACTAGTGCTGATTCCTGGGCAGACTTGGTTACCAAGCGGAATACATGCGCTCTGATCTTACCGTCGGCCTTCTGGTGAAGAACGGCAAGTCTTCGCTTAATGTATGTTGTTGGTTCACCAACACCCATCTGCTGCTCTGTTGTTCCTGAAATAGGTCCAGCCTGCCATGCAATATTGAGTCTTGATAGTGAAGCCTCTGCAAGGGCAGTTGTTACAGACTGCTCATAGGAAACAGGGCGAACGTCGATAATACCGAGAATCTGGTCCACGTCGAACTCTTCCTCAGTGTTGTTAACAGTTACGGTAATACCTGTCTTTGTCGCACCTAGGTCGTTCCAACCTGTGGCAGCGTCGAAAGTTGATAGGTTAATGATATCCCCAATTGTTGTTGGGAACGCGATTGTAGTACCAGCCCACATTAGACGCGCTGGTCCACGAATAAAGGTATCGTCCGAAATGTTAGTTCTGAAAAAGTCAGCCATAATTTACCTCCTCTCCTCAATGAAATAGTACATTAAAATAATAGGCTACAACTGTGTTCAATTGTATAAGTCCACGTATTTGCTTAGGTTGTAGATAAGGGAACCGCCCTGCCAATACCAGCGTCCACCCTGTCCGTTTTCCTCTCTTCGGATGAATAGATCACCAACCGTTACCTGTGGGGGAGGTAGGTCCGGTATTGTGTTGTTTAGATGCTTATTGGCTAGTAGAGTTAAATGTGCCGCATCAAGTGTCTTATGAATCCTTGAGTTCACTTGCTGCTCCTGGAAAATTCCCTGTGTTAGGTCTGGCGATCCCGGAGGATCAAAGACTCCTGACTTCACCATAATCTCCACAGCCATAACATGGGTGTAAAGCTCACCTTGGTCGTCCGATGACTCCGGTGGGTTTGCCGTATAACAAACTACGCAGACATTTGGATATTTCTCTATCGGCGCGTTTATCAAAGATGGGATGGTGCCAGGGTAGAAATTTTCGTTTGCAATCGGCTCTACTGTCCAAGTCGCACTTCCTCTCCCAAGCGCGGCCATCAATGCATCATCCTCGGCAAGCCAAGTCGAATTCATTGCTGAAATCATATTGTTCAATCCATCGTAAAGCACGATGAGTGCCTGCCGCTGGACAAGTTCCATTGATAGACGGCCTGTATATTGCATTATTGTGTCTCAACCCAAGGCCATAAAATACTTGTTCCACCAAGCAATTGATCAGCCTGTTGTAGAGGGAATAGTTCCGGATCAGGGGTAACAAGAATTCCCCTTCCGTTGTCCCCATAGGAAACACGGGGTAGAATAGCCTTGAGCTTCACAAGATTGATCTGCTCCTCCTCCGCAAGTTCGGCGGCACGTTGAGCCAACTTCTCCCACACCTTCCAAAGGTCAGGTCTGCGGTCAAAGTATGCAACATCCTCATTGGTACCCGATGTATTCTGGGATGCCAACTGGTCGCCCCAATAATCAATTGCGGCCGGAATAAACTGCATTGTTGTAATCACGCCGAGTAACTCAATCTGGTTCGGCGTCCATGTCGAACTTTCTTGAGTTACTCCCGCGACTGTTGCGTAAAGGCGATACTGAACACCCTCTGCAATGCTCTGAAGATCGGTATTCGAATAATCGTAGATTGTGTTGCCTACTAGCGCCCGATAGGATGCAGGAACAGTCTGACGTACTATGTCTGTAATTACGCCCATCGGACCGCCTTATTTATTCTTCGTCGTCTTCAGCGATTAGGTCTGAAATACTCGCCTTCATTCGTTCTGCCTTGTTCACTAGCCTCTTAGCCTGCGTAGGAGTGAGAAGGGTAAGACCGGGAGCCTTACCCTCCTCAACAAGCTTTCTAAGATAGCTAGGCACTTCAGCAAGGTTTGCTGTTTCCCCTGGGACCATTACCCGAGATGTAATTGGTTCGTTGATGATCTTGCCATCAGCGTCCGTTTCTACATCCCCGTCGAGGAAGTGGACTGTTGCCGCCTCCTCAGCGAAGATAACCTTTTCTGCCTTTGCTGTTGTTGCCATATTGGCTTTGCCTCCTATGTTATTAAGCTACTCGCGCCCAGACAAATGCCTCTGGGATTAGTAGTCGTGGGATTCTCGCTGATGCTGCGCGGAGAAGGTGCGTCTTTGCAACATGATCGAGCATTACCTCCGCCTGGAAGCCCTGTCTAATATCAACAGAGTTGTATCCAGACGATACTGTTACCTGACCGTCAAGCGTGTCGGCAATTGGTACACCGTCAAGGTTGTAGTCAGTAGTCATTAGAACATAGCCGTCTGGTAGGTACTTGGTTAGGGAACCTACGCCGATTCCTGTCTGACCAACGTCGCGGTAACCGTTGTCATAAAGAACGATTTCAAAGCCTGTGTATACAGACTGGAATAGTTCAAGAATGTCCTGCTTTCTAGGTCTAAGGATGCTGTTGGCACCATTAGCGTAGAAGTTAACGGCGTTTCTGATGTTTGTGTTGTTGATTAGGTAGTTGTAGGTCTTGAGGTTCATGTGGAGCTTGGTTCCGTAGAAACCAGTAGCCGCCGCAATCACGTCTGACCAAGCTGCAACGTCTGATACTGGATCAGCAGTTGAAGTTGATGACCATAGAACCGATGCCACTGGCTTGTTAGCCGCTGGCAAACCGTAATCAATGTAGAGGTTAGATGTTCCGCCATCGTAAGGGATTGTTACAGCCCCTCGGAAGGCCTGCCATCTGAGCCACTCTGTAGCTCGCTCGTTTCTAAGCTGTAGAATTCTACCCTTGTCAACGAGGGAAACACCAACTGAGCGTCTGATGTTCTCATCGGCTGAGTTAAGTGCTAGCCAGTCCTCTTCAGGAATCATTTCCATTTCGTCAATTAGGGCGAGTGAGATTAGCGTCTCGCTCCAAGCAACGTTAGGTCTGAAGAGTGGTGGTGTTGCGTCAGGCGCTCTGAACTGACCCTTACCGAACGGTAGGATTTCAGCCACTCTTACCTTGGCATTTCTACCAGGGTGAGTCTTCAGAGGCGCAATCTGGGCACCAAGAAGAGGAGTAGTGTCCTCCGCTGCGCCAACGGCGCGTCCTTCTGGCGGTCTACGAATGATGTTTGTAAGTAACGCTTGATCCCAAACGTCAAATGTTGTAAATCCGGACATTTAATTCACCTCCTCTTATTCGAACTTGTTGTAGTTGCCTAGATCAGCAACGAGTGCTGAGGCATATAGTGTGAAACCGACAATCGCAGATGTTGCGAATACGCATCCAAAGAAGTACATAGCTGCCGGTGCGTCACCCTCGGTAACGCGGGCTACAATGTCAACAGGGCGTCTAAGGATTCCCTTAATTGTTCCTGATCCATTGTATGCGACATACTTATCTGGGTTAGTTGTGCTGAACTTAAGAATTGTTCCGGCTGGAACAACGTTTCTCACACCGGCTGTTACTGCCACGTTGGTAGCATCGATAACAACAGACTTGATTGCGTCTAGTCCAGCAGGGAACTTGAGTACCTCAACGTCAAGCCACTGTGCGCTTTGATCGTAATTAAACGGCATCTAAATTCACCTCCTTATTAGGCGCTATCTCTAGCTGATCGGATTGTTTCAATCGCTTCTGCTTCGCTCTTGCCTTCGTCAAACATAAGAAGACCGATCTGTGTCTTTTCCTCGGTTGAGAAATCGGCGTTCTCCTTTGAAGTGTCCTCCGGTGGCTTCTCGCCAGACAGATTCTCCTCGTTAACTACTTCCTTCTCCAAATCTGCATTTGGGGAAGCAGCTACTAGTCGCTCAACTACCTCTGAAAGTGTGAAGGATGTTTCCTTTCCATTTTCCGAGAGGTTAATAGCTACTGCGCCGTTGTCAGCGTTAAGGACTTCCTCGGCAGCCATAAGTACGGCTGGTGACTTGCCCTCTTCCTTCCAAGCGGCGAGCTTCGCGTCAATACGATTCTTTCTAACTTCCGCCTCTACTGCTTCTAAACGGTCGAGGCGGGACTTAACTTCATCCTCCGAAAGACCAAGGTCTTCGAAAAACGTGTTCTTTACTTCTGGTGTTTCTTCTAGGGTTGACACGATTACACCTCCTTTGTTTATTGCAGTAGTGTCTGTATTAGACGTGTCATCCACTTCATTCTCCTCTGAGAATGAAATTATTTCTAGGTCTTCTCCTGCGTTTAGGGCCTTACGAAAATCGTCCATATCGTTCAGCCATGGGCTATTTGTTAACGCAGAGTGACCTAGAATAGCGTTAAACTTTGTGCCCGTATCCTTCTTGATATAATCAAAAAGGATTCCGGCGCTTACATTGGCAATTGAGCCTTCAAGCACCTTTTCTTTAATCTTTTTGTCTGTAAATTCATGGGCTGCCTGTAGAATTGCCCGACCCTTGTCGTCGGTTGAAATTCTTACATCCCTAATAAATCCTGTGTTTTCATGAACCTTGTCATCATGTGACAATGGGATTGTGACATGATCCTTGACCCCGGCTTCGAAATTGTTCTTCAATTCCTCAAGGGAAATCTTGAATTTGCGGGCATCGGATTGCCCATCCTTTGTGACGGTGATGGGCCTATTGATTGGCTTCTGCCCTGGTCCTGGCGAATACTGCCAAACGCCCTCTCGCATAATGGTCTTCCAGATTACTCCGTCTTCCTCTGTTACGTCCCCACCATCATCAAAGAACATCTCCGCAAGGATTTGTGGCTCCTCCGCGTAGTTTTGTTCAACCCATGCCTTGGCGACAGTAGTCCAGTCGGACTCGTCGGCCAGTACGACACCATTCTTATTAAACTTATATGGAATTACAAAATAGTCATTGTAGCCATAGCAGACTAGGGCCTGTCCAGGCTGAATATCCTCCACCCAATATTGATACCCTGCTACGTTATCCTCACCCTCCGCGTTGTGCATTCCATAGGATTCATTGAGGGCCTCCTGCACTTCCCTCCTCATATAATCCATACTTTTCATATAGTCCCAAACCACGTCTCCGTCCGCAAATTGCGGATTTTGTGCTATACTTCCCCCTGTGATAAGAGCCACGTCCTCCTCAGTGATCTGGTCTAGGTACTCAAGGAAGTCCTCTGGAACCTCATTCTCAAACTCCAACTCATCCGTAAGGAAGATGTTAAGGTCTGGGAAGGATTCCGAAAGGTTCTTAGGGGTATACTTCTTTCCCTTTCCTCTCCATTTAGTATTACCTACGATCAGGTCCTTGAGAACGGCGCAATACTCCTCAGTATGCGCCCCGAAACGCTTACGGTTGTCCCGTACACAGGCAGTGAAAGGATGCTTCATCTTTGCATAATGTCTCATTAACGGACGCAACTTCTTCTTGTCCGCTTCTGATACATTGGCTGTTCCCTTGGAAATGGCAAAATAGGCTACCTCAAGGTAACCGTCAATTTCCTCATCTGTGAAATCAAGTGTTATATTTTCGGCCATGCTTACTTACTCACTCTCTCCAAAATTCCCTTTAGAGTGCCTTGCATCTCCTGATATAACCTTTCATAGATTTGGTGATCCATTTCACCCGCTGGTGCAAACATGAACTTGCATGAAGGACATTTGTAGATTGGCACGGTTTCTAACTCATACTCTTCTATGGTCATCATTCGTGTATACTGTAGAATGTCATGCGGATTCTTGCACCGAGGACAGGTCATACGGTGTCCGTCGATAAGCTTTTTTCTAATCACTGGTTAAATAATAGTGATAATGTGTATGTATATCAGCTTGTGTTAGTTGCAAACATTGGAGGAAAATGACTGAAATCAACGAAAAATATGATAAAAACGACTCATTAACTATCACAGCGGCATCAGAGCAACTTGGAATTTCCGCAAAGGCGCTCAAAATGCGTTGCGACAGAAAGACCCTTGATTACTTCAAGGATGAAAAAGGATATCGCAGAATTTTCAAAAGCGAGCTAGTCAGAATCGCCAATGGGGATTCAGCGAGCAAACTCAGTTATGATCCTTACAGATACGATCCTGAATTCGACATTCCAAAATCAGAAATTTGGGGTGAGGGTAAGGCTCCGGTAATTAAGCTGCCGAAAAAACAATGGGTATCTGTTGTGGGGGTCAATGATATTCACGTTCCTTATCATGACGAGGTTCTGATTAAGGCAACGATGGATATTGCAAAGGTAATCGATCCGGATATTTTTATCCTGAATGGAGACATAAATGATTTCTTCGGCATATCCAGATTTAACAGAGCAAACGAACGCCTTGATGTTCTACAAGCTGAGCTTGATATGGGTAAAGCCATCAGAGCGGCTTACAGAAAGACTCTACCCAACGCTCAATTTGAAGAGACGATAGGTAACCACGAAGAAAGACTAATTACCTATCCTGCATTTAATGCCCCTGCCCTTAAGTCGCTCAGCGCCCTAAAGCCATCGAAGCTTCTCGGCCTAGATGAACTTGAAATTAGACACTGGCCGATGAATGGATTCCGTCTACAGGAGGATTTCCTTGTGGAGCATGGTAGTGTTATTAGAAGCCAGAGTGGATATACCGCCAAGGCCAGACTGGAACAGACATTGATTTCAGGGGTCATGGGTCACACACATAGGGCGGATTCCCACGGTAAGACTGGATTCCGTGAATTGCAGTGGTTTGAAACAGGATGTTTGTGTAAGCTAAATCCTGACTATGTGCGTAACGAGGCCAACTGGAAGCACGCCTTCTGGATCGGTATGTTCTCAACAAAGACCGGAAACTTTAACGTGCAGCTTGTGAAGGCTGTCGGTAGGGGATTCATCTTTGAAAACAAGCACTATGGAAATACGGAGGAAGAGGCAGATATATGGAGCGCACCTATCCCGGCTATGAACTAATCGAAACAATAGAGAATTGTCTCAGTGCAGTGATAAGGGACTATGGGCATCGTGATGAGGCATATTGTTTGGCTTGTGACGATGAACCATTTGAGGCTCTTGAAAAGCTAAAATATATCTTGGCTAAAAGACCAGATTGGCCCGAGGATTTGCATAAACAATATCTTGCGATTCTAGATGAAAGAGATGAATTGCAGGAAAGAATCGATCTAATACACAAATATTTTGAATAATATATTCTATAAGATCAGATTGCCCCTGGCCGATATTACCGTTATCACAGGGTTTGTTGCAACATGCATAAATTACTATCTATACCAGTATTACGAAATGGCCTTCTGTGCATTGCTTATGAATCTAGCCCTGTCCCATTCTTTGGGTGTTAGGTTGTACAGAAGGAACTTATATAAGGAGGCCTTAGATGAGCGACAAGGAAGAATGGGAGGATGAGGAGTTTCCAGATGATTATCCCTTCGATGAGGATGGGGAATTCCTCCTTGATGATCTTCTAGAGGAATGGGATGATATTGATGACATTGATGACTACCAATACGTAGAAGGAGAAAGAAATTAATGCTTATTGGACTAAATGGACTGAAAGGATCAGGAAAGGATACCGTTGGCTCCTATTTGGTGGATAACTACGGATATGAACGGGCATCATTTGCTGCCAAGCTAAAGGAATCAGCAGGAGCCTTATTTAACATTGGTTCTTCCTTCTGGGAAAAGGCAAAGAATAATGACAGGTCTGTTATTCAGTTGAGGGACAACGGTGCCCTTGTAAGGGATATTACAGTAAGAAATTTTCTACAGAGATATGGAACCGAGGCCCACAGGACAGTATTCGGCTCAGACTTCTGGGTTGATCATGCACTGAAAGGAGTGGATCGAAATCAAAATATCGTTTTCACCGATGCTAGGTTTGAAAATGAGCTATCGAGAATCAAGTCTCTCATGGGTGTTAACCTTCAGATTCTTCGTCCTCAACTCACTAACGAAGATGATCATATATCTGAGGCACCGCCACCTATCGAGCTAATCGACTTTCAAATTGTCAATGACCAGGACCTTGATTATCTATACGGACGGGTAGATGATTTCATGAGTTTTCTCAACACGGAACGATCAATCCTGGCATATGACTTTGATTAAAAGGAAGCTGACCTTTGAGGAACGCCAAATTATCCGAAAGCTAGTCTCGGACAAGAAAAAGGCGATCTATCTAAAGGATGTTAAATTTAGATTAAATTAACGGATAAACATGTAGCTCCGCACCCGTTGGTTGGGATATAAATCCTAACCCCTGTGCGCGGACAATAGCATGAGCCAGGGAGCGGGCCTGTAGCCTTTTCTTAGCCTCTGCCACTGTTTGGGTGGCGCTGGAATAGGAGACATACCGCTCCTTTGCCATTTCCTTTACTTGCTTACCGTTAGCATGTCCTGCGAGGAGGGTAACCATGAGGACACTGAGCTTTGGTCGCTGAAGAACTGTAGCCATTGTTTTGAAATCAACCTCCAATCCCTATTTTCCGCAAATTCCCTACCAACTTCCCGTTGGTAGTTCATAAAGTCTTCGTCGCGCAAAACATTGATTGCCTCCTCAGCAAATTTCTGTGCATCAAAAGGAAGAGGGACAATTGTCCCTATTTTTCCAAATTCCTCCTCCATGCAGTCACAATCAGTGGTAATGATTGTATTTCCTGCGGCGGCATTCTCAACGGCTGTTATACAGCCTGTTTCCGTGCTTTGAATGGAATCAAGCGGATAAAGCCATGCATCTGCCTCCATTTGCAATCGGGCTAGTCTGTCCTGACCAATCTTGCCAAGGTCTGTGACTCCCGGCTGCTTAATTAATTCCTGAATTTGTATTGCCATCTCCCCTGAGCGGTTGTGTGCCCACTTCAGAAGATCGACCCATTTATCTACCCCATAACAAACTGAGAGTTCCGCATTTGGGAACTCCTCCCTAATGTAGGGCCATGATTGTAGTAGTTGCCATAATCCACGATCCGGGGAAGATGAATACACGAATCTGGGATTATCAAATACAGGGGCGTTAAACTTCTTTTCCACAAACTCCCTGGGATACCTAGATATATCGACCCCATTGGGAAATACCTTTATCCTATCATCATCAAAGTTGACCCCGGAATGCAGAAGAAGATCACCCGCCCATTGGGAAAGAACAGCCAAATAATCACAGTTGTTCTCAAGGGCCTCCTGCTCCTTGCCTGAAAGATGGGCTACCTGCATTTCCGTGATTGTCATTCCAATGCGTTCCCTTACTCTTTCGTCATCGAATACCGACGGTACCTCCCAAGCAATCGCAACGTCCCAATCAAAGTTAGCCAGCATAGGCTTGGTAAGACCGAGAGGAACGTATTCATGATAACCTGCGATAGCTCCTGGTTCATACTTGGAGAACGACTCATAAATTCTCTGTCCTTTTTCTACGGGAACGAATGAGGTAACATCATGGCCGTATTTGGCCCATTCCCTGGATAAATAGATCAATGCACCTTCGCGCCCACCAATACCCCTGTTAAATGCCTCCGGTGTAACCTCACCCCAGGAATCAGCAAGCAGAACATTTGCAATTTTCAACTTTAGTCTCTCCTTTATTTTGAGCAGACGATAAAAACACAGGCTCCCCAAGTGCAAGTATTTCCTTGTCACTTAGGGAATTATAATCAACATAGTCTTTTCTGTCCCCTGTTCTTTCCCATGCGGCAAACAATACAGGTCTACACCCTCTTGTTTGATATTTATGTACTCTGCCGCAAAAATGTCCAGGGGGAATTCCCTTTGTATAGTCAACACCATGTACGGCGTCACTATAGGTTTTCTGCAAATACATGGATTGATTATAGCATACTTAAAAGACCCTGGTTGGCGTTATGAATGTGGAACCTGCTGGCGGAGGGGCTGATCCATGACCATCAAAAGTCCAGGTGGGGTCTGAACCAGTCAAGGTTAAACCGCCAATACTGCTAAATGTCGATGGATTAGCACCAATGTCAGTGGGTGTAGCCGTGTTGCATTCAATAAGTAGTGTTGGTTGACCACCCGAATTATTCCACCAATCGGAGGTCTTGTTGTTGACGGAAAGTTCGGCGCACTGCGCGTCCGAGAGCGCGACACCGGCCCAGGCTGCGACGAGTGCGTAGTAGGTGCTGCTTGTGTGGTTGTTGTCAGCCATGTAGCCGATACGCCAAGCCCCGTTTGACGTTCCTGGGCCAGCGCGGTTGCCGCCGTTGTTGGCGGCCGAGTTGCTGTGCGTCCACCCCGCAGGGGTCGTCTGGTAGACGTGGTGGAACCGATCGAGCGCCGCGCCACCGGAAGGCCACGTCACGACGATGATGTACCAGCCTGTCGTCGTCACCCAGGTCGGAGTCTCGGTCTCCCCAACGATCCCGTCGTCGGAGAAGAGACGGTCGTTGAGCATCGTGAGGGTGTGGTACCAGTTCGTCAGGCCCGTGTTGACAAGTCCTGTCATGTCCTGATTCGCCGTCGCGCTCTGCCGGTTGATCAGGGCTGCGATAGTGCCAGCCCCGTTTGGCAGGCCATTCAGCGCCGAGCTAATCGGCGTGAATGACGCAAATGCGGTACCGGGGCTGACATTTTCGAGTGTTGCCATTTAACCTGGGGCCACCACCCCACCGTTATCCCAAACGTTTCCACTCCACACATTTCCGGAACGTGTTGTTGAGAAGTCCGTGATTGGCCCGTAGGCTGCACACAAACCATTGGAACCGCGCTGGAACACGTTATTTGTGAACTTCTGGTTTGTCGCGTTAGTTGGGTCCGATGAGTATGGCTTGCCGCCTGTGTCTCCACCGTAGGCGCAGAATCCGGAACCAATACTTGCAACAAATAGATTTCCGTCAACTGTATTGTTCTTGATCGGAACAAAGTCAGGATATCCAGTCAGATCGGCGGAACATCCAATTTCACTGTTAACAAATGGTCCAGTATATGAACAATGAAGCGAGTTGTGGCGAATTGTGGCATTCTGTTCCTCACGCACCGATGATGCGTGGGCCTTGTTGCTTGCGTCAGGCCACAGATTTGTACCATGGAAATAATTATCCTGAATCAAGCAAGGGCCAGGGGCCTCACAATATGCGGCCCTGTTGGAATTGATTAGCTCCGTTCTGAGAACGGTATAGTTTGTTCCAGTTATTCCACAGTCAGTTGTGGCATTATTTGGATCGCCGCAGGCGTACTTCCCGGCCGGACACGACCCGTTAGAACACGCCGGGTACTGCACCCCGCTGTCAATGAACGAGTCCTGCACGGTGAATGATGGGGTTCCATTGCTTTGAACAATTCCACCGTTGAGATATGAATTCTTCAGAACGAATCCACTTGCCCGAACATCAATTGTTCTACAATTAACAACCATTGAGTCAATCACGAAGTTCTGGGTTGTGATTGTGCAGGAACCAGTGTATGTTGGCATTGTTGATGCCGCAGCATTTGGCCCTGTGTTTGATGGTCCAGGGAAACATCCTCCTGCATTATCCGGACCGTCTGGGGTGTTGGGGGTGCTTGATGCACATGTTCCTCCACCTCCGCCGCCGCCATTTGAGACAGTCACTGTAACAGGGGTTGCCACACCAACATTTCCGGCTGTATCAGCAGCACGGGAACCGAATGTGTGGGAACCGTTGGAGATTGTGGCCGTATCAAAGGATACTGAATATGGGGCCACTGTATCATTGGTGAATGTTGTTCCGTCAAGCTGGAATGTTACATTCTGAATTCCACCTGGATCGGTTGCAGTTGAGGATACCGTAATTGATCCTGATACCGTTGATCCATTGGTAGGTGAGGTAACTGTGACAACTGGGGGAGTTGTATCCGCAGTTGAACATGAGCTAGTCGCAACAGTCAATGTTGAAGTTGCTGAATTGTTTCCTGCGGCATCCTTGGCTCTAACACCAGCGGTATATGTTGTTCCACAGGTAAGTCCTGTGTTGTTGAAACTTAGACTTGTTGTTGTTCCAAGGCTTACGCCATTTCTAAATACCTCATAGCCTGTTACACCAACATTATCAGTTGAGGCACCCCATGAAAAGTTATAGCTTGTTTGTGTGCTTGTTGACGCCAATCCTGTTGGTGTCGATGGGGCTGTTGTATCAGTTGGAGGGGCAACGGGTCCTGATCTTCCGCTTGTTCCCTCAACTATTGCGGCAACCTTGTAATCATATGAACCCTTGGTAAATTTTATTGTTGTTTTGTTGGGATCATTTGTTCTTGAGACAAGAACCCAATCACTTGTTGCCGATGCCTTCGTGAAATATAGATAACCATACCCCGTCTGAGATGGATAGCTATATGTTACTGAATTTGTATTCTGTGAAACCAAAGTTAGTTGAAACTCATCTGCCGCCATCGCACTAGTTATCACGAAGGGAATCGCAATAGCTGCGACCATTGCGGCAACAATCGTCTTATAACTCTTCATAATACTCCTTTCAATTCCCCTCTTTCAATAGTTTTATGGCCGTCTGGATTCTCCCTCTCAAATGGGGTTTCTCCTCGGCCCTTTTCTGAAGCTTTTCAATTTTACGGGTTAGCTTGATATCCTTAATTGTAGCAGTATGGGAGTATCTGTTGAGCCTACAAATGGGGCATACAATATAGACGGTAACAAAGTTTTTATCCTTCTTACCGTGGTCTATTCTGTACTCGGCAATCCCATTACATCTTGGACAGTGTATCTTTTCCAAAACCTTTAGTTCAAATGGCATTTATTTATTATGTCCCTAGTAAGCTCGCGGAGAACCAGGCATTAGCACAGTTGAGGGAGCCGGACGTGCTTTGGAACACCTGAAGCTCTATGAAGTCTCCGACCGACAGCAAATATACGGCGTGGGCGTGAAGCGTCGTTCCGAATCCCGGTCCTGGCGGTATAAGGACCGTGCCGATGGCCGTAGTGTTGTTCAGTAGAATCTGCACGCCCCGTGTTCCGTTCGTATTCAGGTCGAATGATGCCTCGGCTGCTATCAAGTAGTAGCCCGCTTTGCCGGACGGGATGGTTATTCTGGTGTTATTTGTCGAAGTGTCATGGAAACTGTTTGTGTCATACGTGTCGGCGGCGTTAAACTGTACAGATTGGAAGGAACTCGCGCTGATACTCTGTGCGGTGCTGCGTACTGCGCGGACGCCTACGAACACGGATGTAGTAGGATATTCAGCGGCGGCCTCCTGAATGGCAGCCTGAACGTCAGTTGCGGAAATTGTTCCCGCTGGTGAAAACGTTACATCGGCGGCTGATCCGCTGAATGATGATCCACCCCCTGAGGAAATTGTTCTTGGATATCCTGATGGCGCTGAGGACACGGTAACCGCATTTGCATCGTCTAATCCATGAATTTGATTGGCAATTGGGTCATTATTGTTGTATGTGGCGTCCGGAATTGTCACGGAACCACTTGGAGGAAGGGGATATCCTCCTACATAGTAATAATTTGATGTGGTATTTGTCAGAAGCATAGTTGAATTCACAATAACAGAAAAATGGCTAAAAACACCTGATATTAGGCCCAACTCTCGCAAAAAGTCAATAAAAACGAGAAAAGGCCCATAAATGGGCCTCAACTCCTATAACTATTGATTTTTTAAGTGAAAAACGCTAAAAAGGCACGTTGAACTTCGTCAAAATTGAGCCTAGCTTTACGGGGTGATAGTTTGTGACCTCAATTGAGACATTCTCATAGATTCCGTCTGGATTTACACTGGGGGAGAATTTTGAGTTCAGCGGATTGTTATGAATGTGCCCATGGATGTTAATGTCCCAATACTCAGTTGTTGGATGGTCCGGATAATGTGAAAAGTAAAACTTCACTCCGGAAAATTCCTGAATGAAGGGATCAATAATTTCAAAGATTCCCTTGTACACCTTCATAGAACTTGAGTGATCATGGTTTCCCTTAATGAGAAGTTTTCGCCCTGGAAGATATTTAATTTCCTCAGCCCAACTATAAATCTCCCTTTTGTTTCCAAAGGCAACATCACCCAGATGCAGAATAAGGTCGCCACCCTGAACGGACTCCCTCCAATTCCTTAAAATAACATCCTCATGATTAAACGGCCGATTACAAAAACGAATTATATTTTTATGGCCGAAATGGGTGTCACTAATTATCCATGTATTTTCATCTATCATTTCTTTGGTATATCCAATGTGATTTTATCTGGCTTTCCAACACTAAGCCATGTTTGATTGTCAAGGATCACCTGAGGTTCCCCTTTGCGCCAATCACCAAATCTCTGTACGGCGCTACCGGGCTTTGACTTTTGGCGGTCCAAGCGCATATGGATTTTCCTCTCCGTTTTCCAACTTAACCTTGACCCACTCATTCACATCAACAGGAATGCTTGGCTCCCTTGCTTGTTGATTGATGTAGGGAATATCCCTTTCCTCAAGGGGAACAGGATCATCGGTAAGGGCAGCCACATGAAAGATATAGCGGTAATTATCCTTCTCGTCCCTTCTATAGAAAATAATGTGTCGTTCCTTTAGAACAACAACATCGTCCTCCCTTAGAATTGATTCCCCCTCATCCTTCTTCCAGGGTAATTTTCCTGGTTTGTCAAATCCATGAATGAGGGCATCAAGAAGTCCCTTGGCTGTCAATCTGCTATGATTGGCCTCAAACTCATCTCTCTGTCTGCGCTCAACTTCCCTTGCTAGTTGATGAAGCTGATCCGACATTTCCTTAAAGCCCATTTCCCAAAGCTCATCAGCCTTGGCTCTGATTTCAAGTGCGTTGTCCTTCATGGGCACATTGTACCATATACGGTGGCTCATCATCGTTTCCTTACAATCTCCTGCTATACTACCCGCATGGAAAAACCGGCCGTGGTGATAATCAAGGACGACCGAGGAAAGGTTGTCTACATGCAATATATTGACATGAGGGACATTGAATCCTACAAGGAGATTTTGTGGCGCATGATTGATGATTCCATACAAATTGAAACCCCTGAAGGGGAGACATATTACACCATGCCGGAATATGTCCAGAATCTTTTGAGGAAGGGAAAGAAATGACAGACGATGCAGTATTCGCAAACGCACGGCGTTGCCCTCCCGGATCGACACACCGGATTCTGATTGATGAAATCGACCAGCTACGGGCAGCCCTGGAACGAATCCGCGACGCGACCAAGGGATACCCGATCTTCATCGGCTTCTGGGAGATAGCGAACGCCGCCCTCGCTGGCGTGCAGGCCAAGGACGAAGGCGAAGGATGCGAGTACCACCACCCGATCCGCGTGAAGGGGTGTCGCTACTGCGACGAGGGCGTGCAGACCAAGGAACATGATGATGTTCGCTGAATCCTACAGAAAGGCATTTAATGATTGGTGGTTTTATCACTACATGAAAAATCTATGGGGATTTACCCAAAAGGAGATGGAGGAAATTAGTGACTATAAGCCCGGAAGCCCATTTGTGGAGGGGGCCAAAACACGGGCCTTTAATCAGGTTCCCTTCGTTGACCAAAACGATGTGAGTGGTACATATAATTTTGGTGATCCCGGAGATGAGGATGATGGCAAAAAGAAATAACAAGGCCACCCTCATTCTTATCAATATGGTCACAAACAAGATCATTGGATACTATGCCCTAACTGAGGCCGATCTTATTGAATTGGATGGGGCCAAATATTTATCAGCCAACCCCCAATACACCAAAAAGGATTTAGGGGTTTCCCTGGACAAGTGGGGGATTAATATACCCGATGTTAATGAGGTTCCCGAATGGCTTTGATCAAGGAATGGTATGTTGGATATAGGAATGAGAAGGGGGAGGTTAGAATTTCCCCTTTGGCGGTTCGTGGGGATGAGAAGACGGCAAGGGAACACTTTGAATACCTTTGTACCGATTGGCGGGACTATATGGAGGAGGAGGCAGCCAAGGAGGATTTGAATAAAACCAACTGGTCAACTATGACCCTGGCTGAAAAGAAGAAGGAAAGAATCCTCCTTCTATCAAGGGAGGTATCCCCATATACAATTGAGGAGGAGGCACCGGATTGGGAGTAGACAAAAAGAAGATTTGGATTCCCACAACCAAAACAATGGTCACGGTCAAGAACGATGGGATTGTTCACATCTGGGATGAGATTGAAATGAATTTGGTGCCAATCAAAAAGGCAATTACCGGATTTGGAGATAAGGAGGTATCATGATAAATTCAGAAGGGGACAAGGCATATATTAGGATTCCACCCTGTGATTTGGAAAGTGTTGAGGATAATAGATCAAAGGGCAATTTCTATATAAACAAAGGGGACTTGATTGCCTGGATTAGGGGTGCCGCCCTAAAGACAACTGATCCAGGCGCAAGTATGGGTTTTGAACTTTTGGCCGATGAGATAGAGAAACTGAGAAAACAGTGAAGACCGTTGTGGAACATAAACTTGTTTCCGAAAAAATGAATGTGACAGGATATGCTGGTCTAGGTCTTTGCATTAGATGTAGGGATGTTCCCCATCCAAGGGGATTATGTATAACTTCGGGCAAATGCTGGTTCTGTGAATTTGATAGGGGGTATCTGTATGCCTGATTATGTATGTGAGGTACAATCCAAATCATATAACGGGAAACCAAATAGAAACTGGAATTGTGTTGTTGAGGCGGATACACACCAACAGGCCGCCGAAAGGGTAATCCTAAGTCACTTTGAAAAAGGGGCAAAGGTAACAGTAAGGGAAATCAAACCTGAGAGAGGCAAGGGATACTGGATTGAAAAGAGGGCGGTTGTAACAACGGAGGTTGTACTTGTTGACTGACTTTGATATCAAGTCCCAGTTGGGTTATCACTATGTCCTAGCCAATCTACAGGACAAACGAATTCTGGGCCGATATAAAATAGCAACCCTAGGGGATGCCCATAAGGATAGGGAGGAATACCTAAAGAGGTATCCCATGTATCATCCATCAAAAATTGTTATATGGGCGGATACCTGGGGATGGGTTGAGGCGGGTTTTGAGAGGTGAGTGAGATGGGGGACTTTAGATTTGTAAGGGCCAATGAATGTGGTCACCACCCTGTTTTCCCATTTGGGGCCAAGAATACATTTTGTTTGGAACAATACTACGGGGAAGATGAATACGGGGAGTTATGGGTAAGTGTCGGGTACATGCCTCAGGATAGGGTTGTGAGGTTAATCCAATCCTATTGGAGGCTATTAAAAATAAATACTCGATGAGTACCTGATGATCCCAACACCACTGTTGCCGGCTTTGAAAACAGTAATTGGCCGGGGGGATTAAATCCGACATTTGTCGGTCGTTAGCGTTGTCCGGAGTGAATACTGGATTGCAATTGCCGGCCCGAATTTGCCGGTCTATTTCCCACCGAGCCCTGTATTCAAGGTGGAATACTACAATGCAACGAGCTCTTGGGATTTCCCACACATTCCATTCTGATATTGGTAGTGGAATTCCCCGATGGCCCGACTGCAAGTGTTGTCCGGTACGGGCAACAACGTGGGATGCCTGTATCCATGCCGATGTTACGTTCTGGACAACGTATCTGCAAGCCTAGCCATAGCATGCTGGAACCCCTATATACCCCTAGATACAACCCTCTACCTCGAATCCCGCATGGATACAGGGATTGCGGGCAAACCCTCGAATAGGCTTGACTAGGGTACTTGCAAGTCATTACGCTACAGGAAGCACCGCCGCACGCGGCGAGTTGCTCCCCTGGTAGCGGTCGGCGTCGGGGGTGAGGGGTTCCGGGGCACATATCCCTCGGAATACCCGCCGAATTGCCCCCTCGGAATTCGGTCCCGGAATTGCCTAGGCAATCGCATAAGGGGACGAAATGCCGGGTTGTTTTCCGCCCTGCATATGCCAACCAGACTTGCGTATCGACCGGGCAATTCCAGGGAGTCGATCCCCGAAACAAAGCCAATGATACGGGTTAATCCCTGCGGCCTAATCCGGGGTCAATTGTTCCACGCTAGGAAATGGACGGGGCGAACCCCTTATGCGAATTAGGTCAACCATTCTCTAACGATTCGTCGATTGAATGAGTCGCTACCTCGGAATTCCACAGTGAACGGCCCAGAAATGCAGGCCATCAATTCCAGCCGGCAATTCTCATCCCTCACAACTGAATTCCCGATTCCTAGCTAGCCCATTACTACTGTATTCCACGTTGTCAACGCTCAGAACCGCCTAAATCAGCGGTGGAACGCAGAACGGCCCATTTACTAGCGTATTCGAAGTTGAATACGGCCGACACTTGGGTAAAGATTCGCATATGGTGCGTACCGTTACTGCGGTTATCCGGGACGAAATAGGAAAGGCTGGCGTGAATGGACGTGGAAAACGGGCCGCTTAAATAGGGTTCGGTACGGTAGGGGCAAGGCTACCCTTTACCCTCTGAAATTGGGTACGGGGGGTCACTTATGCGGGGTTTTCCTAGTCCTGTTTTCTCCCTGGGCAATTGACGGTGATTAATCGTGAGCCTAGGGAGTCAATTGGATAATCCCTCAATAATGCGTCGGGTGAATTAAACGCTGTTTACCCGAAAGGAAATACAATGTCTGATCTGAATACAGAGACTCCGTTTTACTTTCCTACTCGTGAGCTTATGAACATTGAGACGCTTATTTCGGCGCGAATTGCCGAGTGTAAGCAGGCCGCGATTAAGCAGCCACATAACGCTCACATTCATCTCGAAAGTGTGCCTAGCTATGAGATAATGGCACAGAGAATTCGGGATGAGATTTCCCGTCGGTTTGAGGGAATCCGGGCGCATAACAATGGCGCTCTTTTCACGGTTAATTCCGACCGCTAGGTACTAATCAGACTGAAATGCATCCGGCGCATTATCGAGGGATTGTCCTAAAACCGAAAGGAAATCCCAGAAAATGGCAAAGCTTTCCGCACGTAACAGAACGGAAATTGCACGGTTTAAGACGACGTTCAATTACGTTCGCTCATTGGACGGGGAAACGGTTACCGTCACAGAAAAGCGGGCGCTAATGTCCGACGGCGTTGTCCTTTCTAATTCCGGCTACGGATGGAAAAAGAGAGGAAAATTGCGGTCGGGCGTTACCTCTGAGAAATGGATCAAGAACATGGAATTGTCTCCCATGAATTGGGAGAGAATTTCCCGCTAGAACGGAATAACCCCGCATAATTGACCCTCCGTATTCATCATGGTAAACGGGGTTTCATAATGCCGCTGATTGGCAATTTCTCAACCGAAAGGTGCGAAATGCCTAAGGCTGCTAATCTCAAAGGAATTCTCATTCGGATACCGCCGAATATGGCGAAAGCCGGATGGGATATCGACGTCGATGTTTTGCGTGACTTTTGCAAGGCATTTGGCATAACGTGGGACATTTCTATCCGGTGGACTTCCGGACAATATACGCGCGGTTCGGCGGGAGTCCGGAGGGATTCCAACGGAAAAGAAACGCACCACATTACCATGTCGCAAATCAAGTCACAAGAGAGTGCGACGATCACAATTCTCCACGAATTGTGTCACTGCATTCAACGGGAAAAGATCGGTTCCCACAAGGAATTCATGAACGAATATCGGCGCTATAGTTCCACGAACTATTCCGGCCGGTACGTTGCAAATCCGTTCGAAATTGAGGCGCGTGATTTCGCGGACGATAACGCTGCACAGTGGGGAGGAATCCTCTATTAGAGATTGCAAATCGGCGGCATTATGAAGCCTCGTTTACCATTTGGGATAGGGATTGGGCATTCTACTAATGCCCCGGTATTACCGAAAGGAAAACAACATGATCCGTTTCGCATTGCTTTCCGTAGTTCTGTGCTTTGTGATGGCGTTTTTTGCAGCCGGCATTTTCGTGCAATATCTCCATACGATGGGGTTTTGAACGTGAAAAGACGATAGACAATTCCCGCTAGATAAACCTTACCGGGGCATTATTAGAGTGTCCAATCCCTAGCCTGAATTTCAAGGGCTCTATTGAGGCGGGAAGGCTAATTCAAACCGAAAGGTGAGAAAAATGCCACGTTTCAATTTCGGATCGGAACGGGAAATTTGCGAGCAAATGGCTGCCGAATGTGAGGCAGCCTGGATCATTAGTGAATATCTATTCACTAGTGATATCCACGATCAAATTCTGGGCGACAATTGGCGCGAGAGAATCGAAAATCTCGCGTTTGACGTTCGTAATTTCGGGTCGCGTGTTCGTGCTGATAATGGCGGGCTACTGTACGATTTCTCATGATTAAGCGTTTGGTAATTCACTGGCGCGAAATCACAAAGGAATACGGATTCGGTACACTCCGAGTCTGGTAATAAACAGCCGGCTTTCCCGCTTCAATAGAGTCCTTGAAAGGAATTAAGGGTAGAATTGAATGGGCGGTTTTCTGAAAGGAAAACAATGCCGAATCCGAAGGTAATTGATATCGAACATCTTTTGCGGACGGGAAATCTTCTGTATAAGACGTTCGTGACTTACTCCGAATTTATCGTCACCGGAGCCGAATGGTATCGGGAAAGTGATGAGAGATTGGGCCAGGCTTATTACAACGTACTTTCCGTAATCCGGCCTGATATCGCAAAGGAAGTCTGCGGCGCAAATTGTGATCCGTTTTACGACAACAATTTGCTTCCCGATTTCTTTGCGGCGGTCTACAAGCGATGGTAATTCTGACGGCATTTGGAATCATAATTGCCGTCACGCTTTGCGTAGTGATTCTGCTCGAAATTTGGGCTAAGTACGCCAAATAAGAGCCAAAATTCCGCCCATTCAATTCTACTCTTGATTCATCCCCTAGAGGGTAATTGCGTTGAAATGCCCGTTAGCCTTTCCGAAAGGAAAGTCATGACTAAAGGTGAATGCATCCTCTCAGATTTCGGTTTCTATCGTGTCTGGAACGAGGATATGCAGAGTGAAAAACACGATGGTAGTTTGTATACCATTCGTGTCCATCGTGCGGAAATCAACGGGAATGTCTACCGTATCCTTTGTGAAAGCTATTACGGTTCCACGAAGGTATATCGGAACGGCACTTATCTCGGGGATTACGAATTCTGTTACGAGGATTTGCCGAAATTGTTCGCATCGTAATGCGTACCGCATTGTTGTGGTGCGTAGTGTTCTGGCTGATAATTCTGGACCTAATTCTTAGGTACGGATAACACCGGCAAAACGGGCATTTCTACGGAATTACCAATAGGGGTAATTCTGAGGGAAAGGAAGGGAAAATGGAGTACGGAATTCCCATCAAGACAGCCGAACAGCGCGCAAAAGTCCGGCGTAAAAAGGCTGTCCACAATTCTTCCACGAAGCACGAAGTTCGGAAGAATCGTTTCCGTAATTCATTCACCCCCATTACTAACGGAATGGACGAGGATATTCCGACTAGTGGTGAGGGTTGGACGCTTAAGTAAAGCGGCCTTTTTTCCTGCTATTTCTAAGCAAATTAGGGATAGCAGGGATGAATGCCGAACGGTATTCAATTCGGATAACAACCCCTACATTGTTTCCGAATAGGCGTTACCGTAGGGAGAATGAGAGGGAAATGCCTAAGGATATTCCTAGCGGAATTACCCGAATCGGAGGTAAATCTACCGAATTGGGTAGGAGTAATTTCCTCCAAAAGGCTGCTGAAATCCGAGCTAGGATTTTGGCAAATCAGCCGGAATACAAAGACATAACTAGCGACATAATGTCTGGTGAGTATTCCGGCACGCTATCCAAACCGGCTGCGGGTTTCGCAGCAAAAAGAAAGAGGAAAGGGAACAAAATGCCTAAGACCATTTCAACGCTGAATAATTCCTCCAAGCTGAACGGAAAGCGCGGACGCAAGGGGGAATTCAAGTCCGAGGATTTCGTTATGGATATCGGCGGAATGCTGGACGTCACAGAGGAAATGGTGAGCGGTATTTCCAAGTTGGATGCAAAGGATAAGTTCGACTCGGAATTGCTTTTCACTACCGATAACGAGAACGTCAATAAGTACCGGACTAATCGTTTCGGTGGTCTTAAGCGTGCCGCTATTGTTGCGAATGGTAAGGACTCGAAGTATTCCCTCGAATACGGCGAGGATGACGAGGGGAATAAGGTTCTCGTTATCGTCCGCAACGCGTAATTCAAAGGCAAAACCTACGCCAATTCTCGGGCGTAAACGTCTAGCGGAAATTACGCTAGCGGGAACCGAAATCTACGGATAGGCGGGAGAGAAATGGTGGGGGGAGAAATCCCCCCACCTAACCCCTATTGAAAGGAGAAATGAAATGGATAATGCCGGCCGGCAATTACACAGAAATAGAGAGCTCGGGAAAATGGAAATCGACCGGCAATTAAAATCGAAATGGGGGCCGCGAGATTTTTTAAAATTTTTGATTTTGCGAGATTTTTACTTTTTTTTGGTGATAACCGGCAAAACCTTATTTATCTTATATTATTTTACCGTTTCAAGCCATTTTTTCAGGTGTCATCGGTAAATTTTATAGGTTTAT
>Ga0207670_10000040_pt1 | contig 102329 bp, 99 predicted proteins | sample KBSS23HmetaG_FD_184339 | JGI IMG/M metagenome (GOLD analysis project Ga0207670, IMG submission 184339) | Switchgrass rhizosphere microbial communities from Kellogg Biological Station, Michigan, USA - KBS S2-3H metaG (SPAdes) (version 2) | ecosystem: Host-associated > Plants > Roots >...
CGGTTCAACCGCTAGACCTTGCTCGAATATGCCCAGGCGCGAGCCGATCATTCAATCGCGCTTGCCCGGTTAGAACGAGCGGTGGGAGGATTGCCATGAATGCCCGTGTCGTGGAGTTCCAGGGCTCTCTCATGCTCCCCCTGGTCCTGTTGGTCGCCATCGTGAGCATATCGTGTGAGTCGAAGAAAGAAGATGCGCCGAAGTCGCCTCCTGCGGCATCCACCTTATCTGGTGAGCCCGGTATCATCGAACTGGCTGAGGGGAATTCTACCCTTCGGCATCTTCAAACAGATCGCGCGGCCCTTCGTTCGATCCGGACCGCTCTCAAGGCCCAGGCCGGCAAAATTTTGGCCAATGAGAATCGTCTCGCACATCTTAGTGCGAGAGTTCCCGGCCGTATCGTTGCGGTCTATGCCAATCTGGGTGACCGGCTCAAAGAAGGTGGCCGGCTGCTCCTGTTCGACAGTCCTGCCTTTGGAGAAGCCCAGTTGGAATACCGCAAAGCGAGGACGACCCTGCGGGTGACGGAAAAGGCGCTCGAACGAGCGACAGCACTATTGGATCGCGGCGCTATCGGTGTCGGCGAACAGCAACGGCGCGAGGCGGACTATGAGAACGCGCGAGCCGATCTTCTTGAGGCGGAGGAGAAGCTGCATTTACTCGGCATGACCGAGCAGGAGATCCAACGATTGGCAGCCAAGACATTGCCTCATGCGGAAGTCGCACAAGTCACTCTCCGGGCTCCCTTTACCGGTGAGGTGATCGAGCGGAGTGCGACCATCGGTGAAGTCATCGATCCCAATAAGACGCTCTTTACCGTGGCAGATCTCTCGACCGTCTGGGTGCGCGCCGATTTCCCGGAGCAGCAGGTAGGTCGGCTGAAGATCGGGCTCAATATAGACGTGCGGGTGTCGGCCTATCCCGACACGGTATTCCACGGTGTCTTTACCTATGTGGGCGCCGTGATCGATCCTACGACACGGACGGTGACAGCGCGTGCAGATGTGCCCAATCCGGATGGCCGGTTGCGACCGGAGATGTTCGCCGAGGTCACCTTAGTCACCGACGAGCCATCCGTCTTGAGCGTGCCCCGCGCGGCGGTGCAGCAGGTCGGTAGCCGGACGGTGGTGTTCGTTGTGCGGGGACCACGTCGGTTTGAATCCCGCGATGTGACTCTCGGCCAAGCCTCAAGCGAATACATCCAGGTGGTCGCTGGATTAGCTATAGGAGACGACGTAGTGACGCAAGGCAGTTATGCCCTCAAGTCGGAATTGCTTCGGGAGCAGATGCCGACGGGAGGTCCGCTATGATCGAACGGCTGATCCGAACCATGCTTAAACAACGGCTCATCGTGCTGCTCCTCGCACTCGGGCTCATCGTGAGCGGGGTGGCAGCTTTCCGTCATTTGCCAATTGATGCCTTTCCCGACGTGACGCCGGTCCAAGTTCAAGTGATCACCAAAGTGCCTTCTCTCTCGCCACCGGAAATCGAACGCCTCGTCACCTATCCTCTGGAGATCGAGTTGACGAATCTGCCGCGCAAAACGGAGCTCCGGTCGGTGTCGCGCTTCGGGCTCTCGGTGATAACAGTGGTTTTTGAGGACCGGATGGACATCTACTTCGCCCGGCAACTTATCCTGGAGCGGATTCTCCAAGCGCGATCCAAACTTCCTCAAAGCGCCGAGCCTGAGTTGGGACCGGTCAGTACAGGATTGAGCGAAGTGTTTATGTATCTCGTCGAGGGCTCGACACAGACGCTCATGGAATTGCGGACACTGCAAGATTGGGTCATCCGCCCGATGCTGCGTGCGGTCCCAGGCCTTGCGGATGTCGATACGTTGGGTGGTCTGGCGAAGCAGTATGAAGTACTCGTCGATCCCAATCGATTGACAAGCTTTGGCCTTACCTTACGCCAGGTACACGCGGCCGTCGTGGGAAACAACCAAAATGCTGGAGGCAGTTACATCGAGCAAGGCGGAGATAAGTTGGTCGTCCATGGCGTAGGGGTTGCCCGCTCAGCTACGGACCTGGAACAGATAGTGGTGGCGGCGCACAAGGGCACTCCGATTTATCTCCGTGATGTTGCGAAGGTTCGCCAAGGGACGGCGATCCGGTTGGGAGGCGTGACGCATGACGGAAAGGGCGAAGTGCTCGAAGGGATAGCCGTCATGCTGCGAGGTGGCAATAGTCGTGAGGTGGTCTCAGCGGTAACCGATAAGGTTGAGTTAATCAATCGAGTCTTGCCTACCGGTGTCTCAGTGGTCCCGTTCTATGACCGCATCGAATTAGTAGCTCGGGCCCTCGCAACAGTGGAGCGGGCATTGTTGGAAGGGGTCGCAGTCGTGATCCTGGTACTGTATCTATTTCTCCGGAATGTTCGCGGTGCCCTTGTTGTAGCCCTGACATTACCCCTGGCCGTCCTTGCCACGTTCGTCATCATGCAACAGGTTGGCCTGTCGGCGAATCTTATGTCACTGGGCGGCTTAGCCATCTCGCTGGGGATGATTGTCGATGCGGCTATCGTGCAGGTGGAGAACGTGGAGCGCCATTTGACCGAGCGGACGAAGGAGGGGGCCCTTTCGGTGACCGACCGGTTGCCGGTCGTGTTACGTGCCGTCCTGGAAGTGCGAAAACCGAGTCTGTTCGGAGAGTTGATCATCGCGTTGACCTTCATCCCGCTCCTGACTCTTCAAGGGATGGAAGGCAAAATGTTCATTCCACTCGCTCTGACAGTGGTGATTGCGCTCCTGAGTTCTTTGGTGCTCTCGATGACCGTGATCCCAGTACTGGCGGCGGTGCTCATGGAGCCTCGTGGGGCGAAGGAGGGCGGACATCTTTTGGAGCGCGGGCGGCGGCTGTATCGGCAGATGTTGGAGGGGGCCATTCGCAGAACCCGTCTGGTTGTCCTTGCGGCGGTCGGCTTGCTCGTCGGCGGAGCGATTTTGGTTCCCTTTATTGGCCGGGAATTCGTCCCAATCATGGACGAAGGGTCGATCGTCGTGAATATGATGCGGCTGCCGAGCATCAGTCTGAGCGAATCGTTGAAAATTTCTGGCGAAGTCGAACGGGTATTGCTGGAAATTCCGGACGTGCGCTCCGTCGTGTCTCGCACAGGAGCGAATGAACTGGGGACGGATCCGATGGGGATGGAATTGAGTGATATGTACGTCTTGCTCAAGCCCGAATCCGAATGGCAGACGCGGTCCAAAGCCGCGATCGAGGAGCAGGTCCGCAGTCGGATGGCGCAAGTGCCCGGCATCGCATTCGGGTTATCCCAGCCTATTGCCATGCGTGTCGATGAATTGGTATCAGGGGTTCGTTCTCAGGTCGCGATCAAACTGTTCGGTGAGGACCTTGAGATATTGCGGGTGAAGGCGGATGAGATAGCGCGGGTGCTACGGCAGGTGCGCGGCATCTCCGATCTCCGGGTCGAACAGGTGTCCGGCCTCTACTATCTGAAGCTCGACATTGACCGTACCAAGATCGCGCGTCATGGGATCAATGTAGCCGAGATCACGGAAGTCATCGAAGCGGTCGGTGGCGGGATTGCCGCTGGCGAAGTTTTCGAAGGACAGTGGCGGTTCCCGATCCAGGTGCGATTTCCCGATGATCGGCGCACCGATGTGGACACGATCTCGTCGCTCTGGGTAACGGCTCCGGACGGGACTCGCATCCCGCTCCGGGAGCTGGCGGAGATTCGAATTGTGGACGGGCCGGCGCAGATCAGCCGTGAACATGCGAGCCGCCGAATTGTGATCGAGGCCAATGTGGTGGGACGCGACCTGGTCGGCGCCGTCGAAGAGGCCCGGACAGCCGTGGATCGTCGAGTCCAGTTTCCTCCTGGCTATTACCTGACGTGGGGGGGCCAATTCGAAAATCAACAGCAGGCCATGGCACGCCTGGCCATTGTGGTGCCATTGGTCATTGGACTCATCTTTCTGCTCCTCTTTTTTACGTTCGGCAACCTCAGACAAGCCGGACTGATCTTGCTTGCAATTCCCTTTGCGATGGTCGGTGGTCTCCTAGCGCTCTTGCTCAGCGGACTGTATCTGTCGGTGCCGGCTTCCGTCGGCTTCATTGGTTTGTTCGGTGTCGCGGTGCTCAACGGGGTGGTGAAAATCGCATACATCAACCAACTTCGGGAGGAGGGGATGCCGCTTGATGAGGCGGTGCTGACCGGCATGGTCTTGCGGTTGCGACCCGTACTCATGACCGCGATTGTCGCGATCACAGCGCTCATACCTCTGTTGCTGGCCAGCGGCCCCGGCTCTGAGATACAACGGCCGCTCGCCACAGTTGTGATCGGGGGGTTGTTTTCTTCAACGGCTTTAACCCTCGTGGTATTGCCTGTATTGTATCGATGGATGGAACAACGAATTATTCAACGGCAGGAAACGAACTCTCTAGCCAGTGCTCCACGAACTGCCACGGAAGCGATACCATGATGTGTGATTCCAGGCGATTGTGAGGGCTACCGCGAACTTATTCGGCCAGGACAGGTTGACAATTTCTTATCCTCTGCTTCCGTGAGGGATGGCCACGTGGCTCTGGAATTGCCGGCGCGGCCATTCTTATTCAGGGCATCATTCCGACATTTCAGACGCTTATACAAGCAGTAGGCCAGCTGAACGAGCCTTTTCCCAGGCGGTCGTATCTAGGAAGGTCTCGAACTCCTTTTCAGTTCCTGGAAAGGTCGTTTTCGTTTCTCGGAGGAGTGGGTAGGGCCGCGATAGGTTATGGTGAGGAGTGGATTGTTGAATCAGATTGTTAAGCCACTGAGCCTGTTGATGGGAGACGGTGACGGTCTGATCGTTCGTACAGCCCGGGAGAATGAGTCGCATTCTTTTTCCGACAGGTTCATAAACTGGTTGTCCACCGAGCCATACGAAGCGTCGTTCAGTTTGTAGATTGTGGTCCATCTTTCGGTTTTTCAGCAGTCGGCGCACCCATGTTGTCGCGACTCGTGGCTTGGGCACAGAATGATCAAACCACTCCCGGACATCCAGTTTAAGCCCGCTGCCCTCGAGATAGTTCAGCATAGATCGTCGTAGACCTTCGCCGAGCCACTCCGGGGTTTTGGTTCGACGATCCTCATGCATCAAATCATTCTCCGCGAAACCATGAAATTCCGGGCCGACAATGCGGATACCGTTTGCGGTGGGATGGAGGCCAATGGGGCTATGGGCCGTTGTGGTAAACCGATGCCAAAAGGCAGATTGTATCAGGCCAGCTTCAACTAACTGGCGAACTCGCTCCAGCGAATCGACGGTCTCTTGAATCGTTTCGGATGGACAGCCATACATCAGATAGGCATGTATCAGGATACCGGCTTCCTTAAAGGCTGCAGCGACTAGTGCCGTCTGGTCGACAGTAATGCCCTTCTTGATCTTCGAGAGAATGCGGTCCGACGCGGCTTCGAGTCCCGCTGTCACAGCGATGCAGCCTGAGGCGGCCAGGAGACGGCAGAGGTCCGGGGTAAAGGCCTCTTCAAATCTGATATTGCCCCACCATGAAATCGTGAGGCCTCTTTCCAGGAGGGCGAAGGCGAGTGCCTTCAACGCTGCGGGTGGCGCTGCTTCATCGACAAAGTGAAATCCCCGGCTCCCGGTTTCCGCGACCAACATCTCAATCTGTTGGATGAGCCGATCTGTCGGCGTCATCTCATAGCGACTGATGTAGTTGAGCCCGACGTCGCAGAATGTACATTGTTTCCAATAACAGCCGTGGGCAACCGTGAGTTTATTCCAATGGCCCTCCGACCAGAGTCGATGCATCCGGTTGGTACTGTCCAGAATCGTCAGATAGCGATCGAGCTTGAGCCCATCGTATGTCGGGCAACCGACATTGCCCATGGTGAAATCACTCGCGGAGGGGTCGTGGGTGTAGACAACACGACCCGCGTCTCGATAAAAGGTGCGGCAGAGAGCCGTGCGCGGCCTGATTCCAACCAGGTGTTCCACGAGCGAGAGCAGCGGACGTTCGCCGTCATCCAAAGTAATGAAATCCACATAGTCGAACACGCGGGGATCGCTAACTCGACGCAGTTCCGTATTGGCATAGCCTCCTCCAAGGGCGACGAGAATATCGGGCCGACGTTGCTTGATAGCCTGGGCGATTCGAAAGCCCCCGAAGAGGTTGCCGGGAAACGGAACGGACAGGCCGACGAGCGATGGATTTATGCGATCGAGGTGAGTCCACAGGGCGTCCAACATAAATTGATCGGTCAGGCTTGGTGGCTCCGCCAAGGCTGTTTCCATGGCAGTGAAAGAGGATGCTGAACGTGCGATATGTTCTGCATATCGGCTGAGAGCAAAATGGGGTGAAATCGTCGCCTGCACCAGATCCGCGAGGTCTTCGAGAAACCAGGTCGCATATTGTTTCGCCTGGTCTTCCATGGGCACCCTGCGAGCGAATGCCGATCTTCCGCGTGATCTGGGCCCCTGTGGTAAGACACCGGCTCGAGCCAGGTGTACGGCCAAGGCAGGATTGCGTCCCTGCAGAAATTCCATCACGGGAGCAATCTTGTCCAGATAAGCTTGCTCCATGGCGAGCATCTGCGTTGCCTCCTCAGGCAATTTCTCTCCCTGCTCACGAACCAAATCAAACACCTGCTGAAGCCCCGCCCGGCTAAATAGGCGCAGCACCATTTCGATCCCAAGATCGGCCTGGCAACAGGCGATTCCCTGTGAACGAAGGAACCCTGTGAGAAAAGCGGTGGATGGATAGGGGGTATTCAGCTGAGTGAGCGGAGGGATGAGCAGCAGAACCGGTTGGCCAGCCATGAACTCGACATACCATACTGATTGGGCAGATTGCTATGCAACATGGACGGGGAAATTGACACCCGACTTTCTTTGTGGATTTGATGACGGGACGGTGAGAATCGACCACAACGAATAGGACTGAAGGGCGGACTTTATCAACAGCCTGCTAGTGGATTTTGCCTGCCTGCGTCTGTACCATACGCAGGCCCGCCCTGCATTATTCATGATGGTTCGTGGCGATTGCAGCAGAAGAGTCATGAATAATGCAGGCGAAGAGCGAAGGTTTCGGCAGGAGCGAGAGGAGGATATCCACGGTGAACGAGACGCAGACTCTGCTCTATAGCGACTTCAATTGTCCCTTCTGTTATGCGATGCACGAGCGGCTTCACGAACTGAACGTGATCAGCTGCTGTGAATGGCGGGGGGTACAGCATGCGCCACATCTTCCAATCCCTATGAAGCCTTGGCAGGGTACGTTGGGCGCTGAGTTGCGCCACGAGGTGACAGTCGTACAGCGACTGGCGCCTGGTCTGCCCATTGCGCTTCCTCCTGGTAAGCCCAATACCAAACCGGCGATTGAACAGGCGGCGGTACTCCTGCGCCGTGATCGAGCGCAGGGCATGGCGTTTGTGCGGGAAACCTATCGGGCCTTCTGGTGTGACGGCAGGGACATTTCAGATCCGGTGGTTCTCAAACAATTGGCCGACCAGATAGGAGCGTCGACGGAGAACATCGGCGTGATTGATGAGGAAAGCCGCCAAGCGGGTCAAGCGTGGGAATCGGCCTGGCACAGAACCGGCCAGGCCGGGGTTCCCCTCATGGTCTCACCAGAGCGTGAACTTCTCGTCGGCTGCGCGCCGATCGAGCAGGTCAGACAGTTTTTTGCCTGACGGGGCCTATGCGACGTCCAGATTCATCACATAGTTCTGTAGCTCCCGCCGGTGTTCTTCTTCCATGTTCTTGAACCGCTCGATCTCCTTGCGCAAGGTTTCCAATTCGGTCTCCTGTTGGTCCAACTTCTTGACATAGCGATTGTAGAGATCGGAGTTCTGTTGGAGCCGCTGCATGTTTTCGCGGATGCGGGCATGTTCCGCCGTAATCTCAGCGGTCCGTTGGTCGAGGCGGATTCGCTGGGCGCGCACGTCGTCCAACTTACTACGCAATTGCACGACCCTTTGTAGCGCCTCTTTCACTTTGGGGCCCACTTCCTTGGCCTGCTGGTAGTGTAGGATCTGGTCGATGCCGCTCTCCATCAAGAGGATCGATTCCTGAAGGGGCAGCGTTTCCTTGACGCGGACCGTCGCGCTCTTCCCTGGATCGACTGCGACACTGAATCGATACATGTCTCTGGTCCGTTCGGTCGGCTCCTTCGGTTCGACCAGTTTCCAGTCTGCGCGATAGGGCTGTTCGATCAGGACGGTCCTGGCCTTGGCGTCGCGGTTCTTCACGAGATAGGTCCGGTCTTCGATCAAACGCCGTGAGATGAGCATCGTGCCCTTCTTGAGCGAGACCGTGGCAAGTTCTTGTGTGCCACCTTGGAACGTCGGTTCTACTTCTGTCTTGAGGTCGAGCGCATAACTGATGAGGCGGTCTTGTCCAGGGGGAAGATCTTCGATACGCGCATCGCCCGCATAGGCGCCGCTGTCGAACAGCGTGATTGGTCCTTGCATGAGATGGAGTGACGAGGTGTTCTTGAGCCGATACCCGTTCAGCGGATGCTTCGCATTGACGCTCTGGTTATACAGCGAGACTTTCTGCCCCTGGAGCGTCTGGCCAATGATGGGCAACAGCGCGCTCTGGTGTTTGGCGAGGGTCACAGGCTGGTCAATCCGATATTCAAACAATTCGCCCTTGTCTTCGGCCATGGCCATAGAGGTGACACCATTTTCCAGACTGCCCCCTCGCATCATCTCAGCAGCGGCATCGGATTCTGCCGGGGCATTGAGTCGGCCACCGGCGGCAGCTTGTGTCATCTTGCTGAGCATGCGCTCTTTCTTCGACTCGTTGCGGGCTGCAGGAGCTGACGCCATCGGCTTGAGTTCGTCCATCGCATCGCCGTAGGTCTGGGGTTTGAGATTGGCATAGAGCTCAGGCTGGACGATTGGACGAGGATTGTAGAGCGGTTGGTACAGATCCATGGCGAAGGAAATGGGACGTCCAGAGACAAGTGAGAGGGTCACGTTTCGCCAGTCCTGCGGAGTCTGATTCTCCACAATAGCCCAGCCTTGCAGATAGGGTGCCTTGTCCTCATCCAAGACGAGTCGATAGGAGGTTTTCCACACAGGGGTTTCCGTCAGGTAGGATACCCTGGCCTGGCGGCTGCCTGTGCCGTCGAAGGTGATAGAGACCGTCTTTTTCTGGGCATCGTGATGTGTGGCGAGGGTTGCCAGCGCCTGCTGTAGTTCACCGTTCAAGGCTGCATTCATGAGCCTGATGCGTTGCACGTTCGCCAGCGAGAGCGCGCGAATTCCATCTTCTGTCAGGAGCGTGACATATTCCTGTTCCACGATCCGATGTTGCGAGCCCTCGCCGATGGACTCGGTTTTCTTTTCCACTCCGAGCAGCGTCCCGGCGATGGGATTGGGCGCGGTGACTTCAAGTGGCTCTCCCCTGACTTGCATCAGAATCTGTCCTAGAGTGGGATTGCCGTTCAGGTTGATGCCGAAACTGCCCAGTGTCTTCGTCACAGGATCGCGCGACCCATAAGTAATCGATGAGACCTTGCCCCCGCTGAAGTCCTGCACAACCAGACTTTTCAACATGTCGTTGATCTGGCTCGTGTGCAGGCGCAGATCGAGCCGCGTACGATTGTTCACCGTACCGTCATGCTGAAAGTATCCGACACCGCTGGAATAGAGGGAAATCTTGGAGAGGGGCACGGCTGCCTCTTCTTCCGCCAGAACCGGCCAGGGAGACAGTAGAAAGGACACGAGGATCACACGTCTTATGAGGGCATGACCGGGGCGAATCGACCGTGCATACATAAAGGCCTCCATCGTAACATGTTGCACCAGGCCGGGATGGCCAGAGTGATATGACCTATCCTTCTCATGCCGTCAAGAAGCAGATCCTTTCAGTGCGTACCTCATGATAGATCAGAGCGTATGGCTAATAGCGTATAGTTGGTAACAAAAATGCACCTTCATTCCGGACCGTACGTTAGAGGCTATATCATTTTCTCTTTCGTTGTAGCGGGGTGGAATTCTGTTCTCCCGATTTGTGCCTTGACGGACCCTGGCGCGGTTTGATACAAGTGCGCCAGCTTTTCTGACGACTGCAGTGCACTTCCTCCTGGAGCGGTCCTTTGCAGCATCAAGATTCCTGGTCTTGGACCCGCAGATCGCTCCTGAAAACATCTGTTGTCGGGCTTCTGTTGCTCGGTGGCAGGCTGCTATGCCCATCGGTGGCGCATGCACGCAGACTGCCTGACGGGGAGCTGACCTTCTTCAACATCCACACGAACGAACGACTACAAGTCCAGTATCGTGATTACGAAGGCAATTATGACCTCACCGCGCTGGATGAGGTGAATCATATTCTGCGTTGTCATCACACAGGAGAAGTGGCCGCCATCGATGTGCGCATGTTGGAGCATGTCAATTTTGTGCAGAAGGCGGTCGCCAGCGGGGGAGAGATCCACGTGATTTCCGCCTATCGGTCACCCGAGTACAATGCCCAGCTCGTGAAGCGGAGCCGGCGAGTCGCGCAGCACAGTCTGCATGTCCAGGGGCAAGCGCTCGATTTCTATATTCCTGGAATCAAGATTCGGGAGATGCGCGATGCCGCATTGAAGCTGCAATATGGTGGCATAGGGGTGTATTCGCGCGCGAAGTTCATCCATCTCGATTCCGGACCCTTCCGGACCTGGTAACTCCCTCTTCAGCGTCCACCCGGTTTGTTTGGTCTATTTGGTTCCTTTGGTTTCTTTCGTTCTTTGAACCAAACAAACTAAACAGACCAGACGAACCAAGCAACGCTCCATCAGATTCGTTTCAGGAACAACACCGAGAGAGGTGGAAGTGTGAGGGCAAGCGAATGGGGCATGCCGTGGGAGGGGATAGGGTTTGTATGAAGGCCTCCATAGTTTCCCATGTTGCTTCCACCATAGGTCCACGCGTCGCTGTTTAACAGTTCGTGGTAGTAGCCTTCGCTTGGTACGCCGATTCGATAGTCGTAGCGTGGAACAGGGGTGAAGTTACAGACACAGAGTAGCTGATTACTCTGATCCTTGGCTTTTCGGAGGAACACGATGACGGAATGGATTGCATCACAAAAGTCAATCCATTGAAAGCCGGGCCAGTCGAGATCGACTTCGTATAGGGCCGGCTCTTGGCGGTAGAGTATGTTGAGATCCCGCACGAATCGCTGGAGCCCCCTATGTCGGTCGAATTGGCAGAGGTGCCACTCCAGGCTTGTGTCGTGGTTCCATTCACACCACTGCCCGAATTCTCCGCCCATGAACAGCATCTTCTTCCCTGGATGTCCGTACATGAAGCCATAGAGGGCGCGTAGATTGGCGAATCGCTGCCAATCGTCTCCGGGCATCTTGTCGAGTAACGATCGCTTTCCGTGAACGACTTCATCGTGCGAGAGCACCAGAACGAAGTTTTCATTGAAGGCATAGAGGAGCCCGAACGTAATTTGATTTTGGTGAAAGGGGCGGTGAACGGGATCGTGGCCGAAGTACCCCAGCATGTCGTGCATCCAGCCCATGTTCCACTTGAACGTGAAACCCAGTCCTCCCACATAGGTCGGGCGTGAGACGCCTGGCCAGTGTGTCGATTCCTCAGCAATAGTGATGGCTCCCGGGAAATCGCGATGCAGCAGGACATTCAAGTCCTTCAGCAGCGTGACGGCTCCGATGTTTTCGTGCCCCCCGAACTGATTGGGGATCCATTCTCCCTCCTTCCGGCCGTAATCGAGATACAGCATCGAAGCAACCGCATCCACGCGCAAGCCGTCGATGTGGTAACGATCCAGCCAAAAGAACGCGCTGTTCAATAGAAAGTTGCGGACCTCCACGCGATCGTAGTTGAAAATACGGCTATGCCAGTCTGGATGGTACCCGAGTCTTGGATCTGCATGGTCGTAGAGGTGCGTCCCGTCAAACTGGGACAGCCCATGCGAATCGTCCGGAAAGTGCGCGGGAGTCCAGTCCATCAGTACACCGACTCCAGCCTGGTGTGCCGTATCGACGAAGGCCATGAAGTCCTCGGGAGAGCCGTACCGGCTGGTGACGGAGAAATACCCGGTAGTCTGATAGCCCCAAGATCCGTCGAATGGATGCTCGGTAATTGGTAATAGTTCAACATGGGTATAGCCCATATATTTAACGTAGGGGATGAGCTTATCGGCGAGCTCAGAATAGGTCAGCCAGCGATTGCGTTCCTCAGGGATACGCATCCAGGAGCCGAGATGGACCTCATAGATTGAAAGTGGGCTGGTGAGGGGATCCTGTTGTGCCCGCGTCATCATCCAGGTCTGGTCCTTCCATCGGTAGTGAGAGAGTGACCGGACGATCGAAGCGGTCTTGGGGCGCAGCTCCGATGCGACTGCGTAAGGATCGGCTTTCAGGAGAGGTACCTCGCGATGACGCGGCAGAATTTCATATTTGTAGAGAATGTTGTCTGTGAGTTCAGGAATAAACAGTTCCCAGAGGCCGGTTGATCCACGGTTTGACATGGGATGGCGACGGCCGTCCCATTGATTAAAGTCGCCGACAATGCTGACCCGAGCTGCGTTCGGCGCCCAGACGACGAAATGGACTCCTGCTATACCCTGAACTGTCCGGAGATGGGCACCCATCGTGTCATAGGCTTTGAAGAAGGTGCCCTCGGCGAAGAGGTGCAGTTCAAAGTCGGTGAGGAGGGGTGGAAATCCATAGGGATCGTGCCGTTCCGAGACCTGTCCCTCATGGTTTGTCACGCGGAGCCGATAGGGGCTGGTTCCGAGTGGTCCTGGGACAATCGCTTCGAACAGCCCTGCTTCATGCAGGCGCGTCATGGGAATGGGACGTTGATCCTGTCCATTGAGGAGTAGCGCGACATGCTTAGCTTCCGGCAAAAAACACCGAATGGCGACGGTAGAGGAACTGTCCTGGGCCATTGGATGGGCACCGAGAATGGCGAGAGGGTCCCAGTGCTGGCCCTGGACGAGTTGATCGAGCGGCAAGTCTGACATGCCCGGAAATTCCTCTGTTCGTACAACCTATCACAAGGGAGGTGAGATAGAAATGGACGAGAGAGACACTTGAGAAGATTATTTCGCAATTTACTAGTGATCCGGAAACAGTCTGCTAGACTGTGAAACGTGTAAGTCCTCGTACGAGGAGTTTTTCTGGTCTATCTGGTTTGTCTGGCACTTCTGGTTAGGACCGCTCAACCAAACAAACAAGAGAGACGCACCGGGATGCCAGCGGGCGTTCTCAACAGCCTCCTCCGGCCTGGCGTGCACCGTGGAGTTTCACTACTCGTCGGTAGAGCATCCATGATGGCTGATTCAATCCGGAGCAGCGGCATAAGAGAATATCGTCCGATGCGGATTTTTGCGAGAGTCGCGGGGGCATTCCTCGTGGCGGGCCTGCTCTGTGTGGGGCACAGTCAAGCTGCCGAGTCACCACCGCAGCCCCAACCGGAGCTGCCGGTTCTCAAGCTGAGCTTGAAGGATGCCATCGAAGCCGCGCTGGACAAGAGTCCGAACGTGCGCTTGTACAAAGAACGGATTGAAGCGGCGCGGGGCGCTTCAAGGACACAACTCGGCGCCCTCTTGCCGAACCTGGCCTCCTCGGCCAAGTACACCAACCAGACCTTCTATCGCGGGACGATAGCTGGCTCGCCGACCCGGAGCGATCCCTACGATATCGCCGATGCCCGAGGGACCCTATCCCAGTCGCTCTTCAGTTGGAGCTTGATCGAACGGTGGCGCGCGTCGCGTGCAGCCTTGGCCGTCGCAGAAGGGGAATCAGAGACGACGAACAATGACGTGATGGCGACGGTAGCCTTGAATTATTTGGAAGTCTTGCAGAGTGCCGAGAATGTGGCCGCGCGGACGGCGAATGTCGAGCTGTACAAGGAACTCGTGGCCTACATCAAGAGCCGGCAAAGCGGCGGAATGGCCACGGGCCTCGATACTGCCAGGCTGGAGACACAACTGGAGAATGAGCGGCAACGATTGGAGTTGGCCAAGAGCGATGTCGAGCGGACCAAGCTAATTCTGACGAATGCCTTGGGCATTACCTTTGATGCAAAACTGATCCTCACCGATGAGCTCAAGGCACCGGAAGAACCGGTGCCCAGTCAGGACTCCGTCCGGGAGGTGGCGTTTGCCAAGCGGCCGGAACTCAAGGCCCAGCAGCAGCGTATACAAGTATCGAGCCTCATGCTGAGTTCGGTTAAGGGAGAGCGGTTGCCATCCCTGCAGGCAGATGGCAATTACGGGCTCATCGGCAATCAGGTGGATGCAATGTTGGGTACCTACAATGTCGGGGTCACGCTGTCGGTCCCGATCTTTGACGGCGGTCAACGGGAGGGGCGGATCGGCGAGAGCCGTAGTAGGTTCCTCCAAGAAGAAATCAAAATGGACATGGTGACACGACAGATCACGATGGAGTTACGAGAAGCGCTAGTCACGCTTACCTCGGCGAAAGAGCAGCTCCGGATCGCCAAGGACGGACTCAAGTCGGCCCTGACTGAAGTGCAGCTTGCCAGAGAACGCGTGCGGGTACTGAGTTCGAACACGTTGGAGTTGTCTAACTCGCTCCTTTCGCTGGTACGGGCGCGGGATAACATGATCGATGGATTGTTCCGGGCGAATGCGTCGCGCGTGAATCTGGCACGCGCGATGGGCAAAGTCGACGAACTGCGATAGGCATCGCAGCCCACAGGAACGCTAAACCCTATCGGAAGGTTCAGGTTCAGCCTAAGGTTGAAATAAAGAAAGAAGGTCTTACTCTCGCTCTTCTCGCCGGGCTATCGCGCGGAATCCCTACCCCCACGTTATCCTGCCATTGTCGGTCATCCTTTCCGGCTGGTTGTTGAACAATTCCGCCTCTACCTTGATATCTACAACATCACTTCCTTCGCTGGGTATCCTACTGCTTAAGGTGGATAGCCTCTCATTCGTGCAGAGCGTAAAAATATCCACGGCGACGGTATCGCTCACGAGGGATGGGCGGAATGTGAGAGTACATGACCTACCATGGGCAGATCTATGTCGCGATGGCCACGGTCACGGGCTGAGCCGTACCAGCCTGTTTCGAAGCTCAGTGGGTGGATGGAGGAATCCATGACGTCCTGGCTGGGTTGGTTGCAGATGGTTGGATTGGCCATAGGGGCCGTCATCTCTGCTCTAGCCGTCTTCAGTATCGTGATGCGTCCGGCTCGGTGGGCTGACCGAAAGCCGGACCGATTGGTCTACGGACCTATCCTTCACGAATAAGCAGTGCTATGCGACTGGATATTCCGGCGCTCTGTTCAGAGCAAAGGGAGTGCGGCATCAACCGGAGTTGATGCCGCTATCTGAGCTGAAGTAGCTGTGCCGTTGCGCTTCTATTCTGGGAATCTGGTGGGCGCGGCGACGTGTTTCCAGCCTTCGCCCGTCAGGGTCTTGAGAAACTGCACGAGATCCTGCTTCTCTTCCTTCGTCAGTTCAAGAGGAAGGATCAAGGGATCCTGATGCGGGTTCTTCACGCCCCCCTGATTGTAGAAGTTCACCACATCGTCGAGGGTCTTGAAGCGGCCGTCATGCATATAGGGAGCGCTTCGGCTGATCTCACGCAGGGTCGGGGTCTTGAATGAGCCGATGTCCTCCGCATTCTTGGTGACGAGATAGCGTCCGAGATCCACCTTGTTGTCATCCCAACCGATGCCGAGATTGTGGAACTTTTCGTCGGTGAAGTTGAATCCGGAATGACACTTCGTGCAGCGAGCCTTGTCCCGGAACAGGAGGAGGCCCCGTTGCGCGGCTGGTGAAATGGCCTGTGCTTCACCGCCGAGGTCAAATCGGTCTGCGGGGCTATTGCCGGACAGGATGGTGCGTTGGAAGCTGGCGATGGCCTTGCCGACATTTTCAATCGTGATATCGTCGCCGAACGTTTGGAGGAACATCACTTTGTAGCCAGGGATCTTCTTCATCTTCGCAATCATGACTTCATAGTTGGCAAAGCCATGCTCGATCGGGTTCGTAAAGGGCCCAATCGATTGAGCTTCCAATGTGGCAGCCCTCCCGTCCCAAAATTGCACGCTGCTGAATACGCGGTTGATGGATGCCGGCGCGCTGCGCCCGCCCTTCTGGCCCCGGATGCCTGTGGCGACCGGTTGACCGTCCGTAAAGCCGAATTGCGGTAGGTGGCAATTTGCGCAGGCAATCGTATTGTCATTCGATAATCGTTTGTCGAAAAACAGAATCCTGCCTAACTCGACTTTCTGTGTCGTAATAGGATTATCGGCAGGGATATTAATGCCGGTCTCATCCAAACCCAGGGGAAGCTTGAACTTATACTCGTTCGATACGACAGCATGTGCGTCCAGTGCCGCCCATGACGACAACATTCCCACTGCGCACATGGCGAGGCCTCCAAGTACGCGTTTGCTCAGTCCGAGCGAATCCCCAACTGCTTTTCGAATTGGGGTTGACGGTGGGAGTTCGGTATTCGGTGTGGGTAGCTTCATTAGCGGCTCCTTCCGGTTGTGTTGTAATGACCCTTGTTGTGGGGTGCGGTCCAGTCCCTTGTAGCCGTAATCCGCGCTCTGTCGAAGCAAAGTAGTCCGAAAAATTTTCATGGCGCGAATCGTACCCATCATGCTCTTCCTTTGCAAGTCCTTTTTTACCCATATGTAACATCTCATCTCATGTCCTGAGATGCCATCCAGTCATCATCAGGTGTCCTCCCTCTTGGAGGACATCTAGCCACTCATTCCCCACCTTTTCAGTGCTACAGGAAGAGGCCTGTGAGGGCGCCACCTGTTGCTCAGTATCGTGATGCAATCGTCTTATCCCCTTGTAGGGCAGATTCCGTCTGCTTGATTCTGAATTGACTGGAGTCACCTACGGTGTACAAAAAACACCCTCGAACAATTTTTAGTAAATCGTGACATTTCAGTATCTTATAAATGAAATCATGCGGCGCGGAGTTTGCTTAGTAAACAAGATATACACATGTTGTAAACATGACTAACCTTTACGAAGGAGTCTTTGCATGAGGACCATGAAGCAGTTGTTGATCAACTGGATGTTCCTGCCGGCGATCGCGCTCTGTTCGTTACTTGCCGCCGGACCTACGGAAGCTTCACCTGTCAACTTCTCGTTTACGGGATCAGTGAGCGAAGTGACAGGGGTGCTGTTCCCGACCATAGGCTCTGGTAGCATCTCAGGCAACGTCACATTCGAGTCAGGGGCTTCCCCGATTGTTCCGGGAACGGGGATTTACCTGAACACAGTAGTGACAGGCCTGAACCTGCATATCGGGGCCTACTCCGCTTCATATGTGCTAGGGTCCAATGGCGTTATTATCACGAACAGCCTTCCAATGGGGGGGCTTGATAATTTTACTTCATTCACCACCGTGACAGGTTCGTCCATCAATATGACATCCCCTTCCAGTTTCGTGATGTCGTTTACCGACCCGTCCGGAAATGCTTTCGGTAACGTGAATCTTTCGAATGCCCTGGATCTTCTGAATAATACATCCCCACCAGGCTTGAGTTCTTTTGCCAGCAATCAATGGCGTCTGATCTTTGGGAACGAGGCGGACGGGAATGTGGTCAAGGGCTCATTTGGTACGTTGATCGCGACGCCCTTGCCGGCATCAGCCATCTTATTTGGCGTCGGTCTCATTGCGCTGGTTGGTCTTGGTGCTGGTGGTTTGCGAAACCTTCGCGAGCCTCGAGCGTAGACAACCAGAACCCTCTTGTAATACGGGCTTGATATCTCAGGAGGGGGTATCAAGCCCGTATTTTTAAAGGGTAGTGGGGCGTGTCGAGGTTAAGGTTCCTTAACCTTTCAATCTCGCTGGCGGACTTTCTCAACAGCCTGCTAGAGCATGTCGAGCAAGGATCCTGTCAGGCAGATGATACTCAAGATGATATAGCCGTAGGCGGTCAAATAGGCAAACCGAGGAACATGTTTGGGCCCCCACATCATCTTGATGACTGTAGGGAAATAGATCGCAAACATCCATTCTGGTGGATCGTAGATCCACGGCCACTGCTGTTTGAGCCCATAGACCAATACCGCGCCGAACGCTAGACCGAGCATACAGACAAACAGTTCCAAGACTTCCATCGGGTAGGCATCCTTTTCCCCTGCATTGTGTGAAAAATCGGGACATTCTACTTTTTCGGACCTGGCAGGTCTAGCCCGCATTATCCATGACGGTTCGTGGCGAGATCGCCAAGTCGCGTGAGGCCGGCGCACGAATCCATGGGGCCTGACATCGGTCCCTCTCTACCGTTTATTCAGCAGCCAGACGTTCTCTTTCGCCGGGCATTTACCTTTTAAACCACCGGCTACGTCAGCACTGTCCAGCAGCGTGAGTCTATAACTCTCACGATAGTGTCGATGGAGTTCCTCGCGATCGACTGAAAATGGAGGCCCGGCCTGCAGGGTCTGGTCATACTCATAACAAATAAGTAATTGGGGTGCAGTAGCTATAATCTCTATGAGGTGTGCCGCATAGCGTTGGCGAACATCTGCCGGGAGTGCGACTAATGCCGCCCGGTCATAGACGGCGTCGACAGGACCCAGCAATTCGCGCGAGACCTGAAAGATGTCACCCGCAAAGATGTCGATCTTCTGCCCGCGGTAGTGCCGTATGGTGCCGAGCTCCACGAGGCTGGGTTCCATGCCAAGCTCGACGAAAAGCTGCTGCACGGCAATCTCGCTCAGCTCCGCGCCGGCGACCGCATAGCCGCGGGACAGCAACCAGCCTATATCAAGAGACTTGCCGCACAGCGGCACAAACACCCGGCCGGCCTTGGCCAATGAAAGAGCAGAGAAATGTTTGAACAGTTGCTGGTTGACTGCATACTCGTGGAATGGGATCTCATTGGTGCGCCATCGTTGGTGCCAAAAACTTGCATCCATGTTCACTCCTTGAGCGAGCCCCCGTTTTCTTCCCCATGAGCCGTAACCGGGTGTCCACGAAACGTGGCCGCCTCACATTGTCACATTTTTGAGGTGTCCAAGAAAGTGGGCCAGTTTAGCCTGTTTCCTTTTCTTGTTTTGCGACGCTCCCATTGGGCGCCACTCGATAAATGAGGTCTGTTGGGGTATGCTTCCGGTCGGCCACCAGGCTGTTGACAAACTACTTGAGCAGAACAGACACGCAAGGTCTGGATACCCGCAGACCCGTTCAGAGGCCATCGCAGGTCGTTCAGAAAGGCCGTCCGGCAAGGCCGAAGTAAGCGACGAGGCGAGACTCCCTCTCCGTAGTACGTTGAGCCTCTGAACGTAGCGAGAACGCCGCTGGCGGACTTTCTAGCCTGCTAGAGAGATAGGGGGACTGGTGTAGATATGGAGCTAATAGCCAATCTCATCGGCATTGTCGTGATTGCCGTGGTCGCGATCATAGTGATTGGGCTCTCTAAAAAATACGGCAGGAGACGAGTGGGCGAGGTGCCCGCGATGGGGAAGTTGAATGTGCCTTGTGACCCAAACCTCCATGCCGATTTCCTTAACGCATTGACGGGGGAAAAGATTCGGTTTATTCCACCGACTCAGGCAGAACCAGTGCCTCTAGCGAAAGGCGACCAGCAGGACTTGCCCATGTGTGTGGTGCTGGTTGCGGAAGCAGACCTGATGCGCGCAGAACAAATCTTAGCTGGGTTTCAGCAAAAGTGGTTTCCACGAGAGTAGAGGATGAAGTAGGGAAGGTACGGCCCGCTAGAAAAGAACATTTGAGCCGGTAAAAAACTAAAACATTCTTTGATTATTTCATATATACTTATTAAGCACAGGGGATGGAGTCCTCCGTATAACTGCCCCGGCCAGGCTGGTGACTCCTACGCTACTACTGCCGTAGCCATAGGATTGCAGCCGGCATGGAGGCACCCGGCCTCGCAGCTCCACCCAGGCCGGAACGGAGGGACTCGCCGGTGGGATCAATCGATTTTAGCGCAACCCGATGGCTCGCCCTCGCTGTTGCCTCCGCCATTCGTGCTTCCTCCCTGCGCCTCTCGATCGCATTCGTTGACATCTGTGTGAGGGTTGCTGCTGCGGTGACCAGCTTTTTGGGTTGCGGCGAAGTCTTGAGAGCTGATTCGGGCGTAATCGAGCTGAACCTGTGGCCGGGCAGTGTATCGAAGGACTCGCTCAACTAAGGAGGTTCTCTGATGGAGGATACAAATTGGGTCTTGGGAGACATGATTTGGGCTTTTCTCGGGGTGTCGGTTATCGTTGGGCTAGTCATGTTGAATGCGTATGTTCAGAAGCTAAATAGAATTGAAGATGAACGACGAATAGCACGGCTGGGTTCCAATCCCCTCAATCGTCTAGATCGATAGCTTTCAATGCGAACTTGCTTCAGTGGACTCCTGTTGCTGGTGGTTATCCTGGGGGTCTGGGGGTGCGTGGGCCCGAAAGTACGGACAGACTTCGACCCAGCAGCCGATTTTACGACTTTTCGCACCTATGCGTTTACCGGACTGACCGACCTGAATCAGGGCGGCGTGTTGAATAATTCGCTCATGCGTAAACGCCTTGAGCAGATGGTCGGGGAGCAACTCTCGAACAAGGGACTCCGTCAGGTCGGCTTGGATGGACATCCGGATCTTTTGGTTCACTACTGGGTGACCGTCAAAGAAAAGCAGCGCATCGAGAGTACCGGCACCATGGTAGGTCCCTATGGACGGAGAGGATACGGTGGTGTCACCACGTATGACTATGAGGAAGGTACGTTAATTATTGATCTCGCGACGTCAGCAAAAAATGAATTGGTCTGGCGGGGTAATATCGTGGGTATTGTGTCGGATTCGAAAGAGGAAAACATGCGCATGGTGAATAAGGGGATCGCCAAGGCACTTGAGGACTATCCACCGAAACAAAAGAATCCGTGATGGTCACCTGTGCAAGCGCGTCATAAGTGGCTACGTAGCCTGATCCTCGACTCCCGACCACTTTTCCTTTTCCTTCTTTATTCTCACCCTCATCTTATGGATGTTTCGGCGCACCGCGAGGTATTACTTCACAAACGGATTGCCAGCCTTTTGCCAGTCATCGAGGCTCATCACCACGGCAGTCGTGCGGGTGAATCCGAGTTCCTCAAGAGACTGTGCCGCGAGCGAGGCCCGGTTGCCGCTTTGGCATTGGAGAATGACGGGTCTGTCTAACTCAGTGCTGCTCGGGAATCCGACCTGTTTCCAAATTTGAAATTCAAGAACACCACGGGGGATGTTGATCGCCCCCGGCACATGCCCTGCGGCATACTCCTGAGGCTCTCGCACGTCGACAATAAGCGCAGTGCCCGGACTCTCAACGACCTTTCGGTATTCCTCCATTCCGATCGTCTTGATCTGCTTCTGTGCCGCTTGAACCTTCTGCGTCACTGTCGGAGGATAGTTCTGCGCGAGCACCAGGGAAGGGACGGACAGACCCACACTGATCATGATGACTAACGATGACGTGATTCCTACGTTCATAGGAATATCCTCCTTTTGCGAAATGAAACAACCGGGCGCTCATATACACTGTCATGAGCATAGCGGAAAAAAGTCTACCTCGATTCTGTGAACGTCTCAAGGGGCAGTATGCTTCGCCGCCAGGCTCTTGATGCCAGAACTGATTACAAATTTACACCACAAAACCCTTGTCCCTGAATTTGTCGTTGAGCGCTTGCAGTCCCTAATGCTGCAAGTGAAGCCACGGACGGCGAGACATAGGGGTTCTTCTACTGAAGTCGACGCAACCCTATCAAGAAAAGACTCCCGACCCCTTTTTGCCCTTTTTGTTCTTTCCCGATACGCAGCGGCGATTGTGCATGCCTGTCGCTGAATCAAGCGGATGGCAAGAAACATCTGATGCAAAAGCTCCCTATCGTGCATTGCAATTGTAGGGCAGCTGATAGTTCCATTTGTACAGTTGTCTGCATTAGCCCACGTAGGCGTTTGGAACCTTCGAATTTTGCGCACGTAGTCTTCACATGTATTGAACGACACACCTCTAATTAATTCACGATATTGACGCGCCCGTCTCGGAACGGCATGCCTGTTGCCTAGCATGCGTCCAAGAGCTTTGGATTGCTTTCAGTCTGAGTCTGCGCCCCGATGGCAGATCAGAAGTCACTGAAAGCAGGCTGCGGGCTCAGAATGTAATACCCTATAAGGAGGACGATTATCATGAGCAGGATCTTCGTGAAATTGTGCGGCACAGATCATCGCGATAGCCTGTGGAAGTCTGACCAGTACAGGCGTATTTTAAATAGTCAGAGGCCGGCATGGCGGGCCTCTCTATTCCCAACTCACCTACTACTTGCGCTCCTTCTGACGGCAGTCACTCTGGCTCCAGCGCTTGGCTCCGCGGCCGATGCGAAGCCGGAGAAGGCGAACGCTAAGCCGAAGTTCATGTTCGGGCAAATGTTCCCCAAGCTTCCTCAGTACGCAGCGCCAGACGACACAGCACTGACCGCCCTCACTGCCGCGGGGCCGACGACAGCGCCAGGACCACTCTTTGACACAAACATATCTGCGCCAGTTGAGCCAAACGACGATAACCCAAACAATGTGCCGTCATTCTTCACCTATTTCGGGCAGTTCCTCGACCACGACATGACATTGGATACCCTTCCACTGCCGACGACATTCGTAGACCCCAACACGATTCAAAACTTCCGTGATCCACGTTTGAATCTCGATAGCGTATATGGCGGTGGTCCATAGGCAAATCCGGAGTTGTATGAGGCAGACGGCAAACACTTCAAGGTCAACGGGCGCGACCTCCCTCGCGACCCCTCATGCGTAGTGTCAAGTCTCCCGGTTTCCACCGTGACACCCTGCCCTGCGATCATCGCGGAGGGCCGCAATGATGAGAACCAGGTGATTGCGCAGATCCATGTCGCGTTTCTGCGCGCACATAACCGTTTGATCGATCAGGGCTACAAGTTTGAAGAGGCGCGCCAGTTGATGAAGTGGCGACACCAGTGGATCGTCGTCCACGAGTTTCTGCCGGAAGTGCTCGATCCCAATGTGTATGCCGACGTGTTCCTCCCTAATGGGAGTATCCGGACCCGTTACTACGATCCGAACAATGCGAATAAGGCTGACATGCCAGTGGAGTTCTCAGTTGCGGCTTACCGCTTTGGCCATTCCCAAGTCCGCAGGGCCTATAACATCACTCAGGGCGGACCAAGGGTACAGGTGTTCAACAACACGGCTGGCGACCTCCATGGCGGACGCCAGATTGCGGCTGATCATGTGATCTTCTGGCCCAACTTTCTCACTGTGGACGGCCAGCCTGGGACCGGCCAGCCCGGGACTACTCAGCCGGTAGCGAATATCAGCCGTAAGATCGATACGCTGTTGTCGAGCGGCCTCTTTGCACTGCCGATCCCCGGTGCGGCGCCTGAAGGGTCTGCAATCCTCGCGAAGCGTAACATCCAGCGTGCGCGTGGATACGGGTTGCCTAGCGGCCAGGTGGTCGCAGAGCAGCTGGGAATTACCGCACTTTAGCGAATGCCGATATCGTGGCAGATAATCATATCCCGCGGTTACGGCCCTTCATAACCGACCCGGTCTACCAAGATCAGACGCCTCTGTGGCTCTACATACTGGCCGAGTCCCAGATCGTCCACAATGGTGCGAAGCTGGGTCCGGTCGGCAGTCGCAGTCGCATTGTCGCCGAGGTGATTGGTGGGCTGTTAGCTGCCGACAACAGATCCTATTACCGAAAGCACTGGAAACCGGAAGGTGGATTCCGAGCCCAGGATCTGTTGAGGGAGGCCGGCTTGTTGTGAACTAAATAGCCAACAGCATTGGTCGTGAAATCCGTCCCTCATAAAGGGAGGGATTTCTGTCCTGGGTACAAGGGTTCCTGTTCTATCGGTGGGAGGTGGAACGAGCGATGGGAGGGGAGGCTGCCGCCCGTTGCGAAACAGTTTTTAACGCCGGTTTATCCAGCCTATTGCGTGTAGATCTGGACGCACGGCGAAATTGGGCCGGCGGGAGCCCGAACTGACGTTTGAAGGCGCGATTGAAAGACGGCTCGGACTCATATCCCACGTCGTTTGCCACCTCGGCCACGCTCTTGGAGGTTGATGTCAGGACTTGAGCGGCGAGCTGCAGCCTCCAGCGTGTCAGGTACCCCATCGGCGTGTCTGACAGATAATGCCGAAATCGCTCGGCCAACACGGAACGAGACACACCAACCTCATTTGCCAACGAGGCGATCGTCCAAGGCTGAGCTGGCTGTTTATGCAGGAGTGCCAGAGCCTTTCCCACTTCCGGATCGCGGACGCCGGCCAACCAGCCTGTATGCGACGGCGGCAACTTCTCGATGTACCGCCGCAACGTTTCCATAAACAACACTTCGGACAATTTGGCGATGACGGCGGCGCCGCCTGGGCCTGAGGCTTCCGCGTGATCGACGGAATAACGAAGGGTGTCTTCCAACCACTGTCCTGATGGGGTGTCACGGATATGGACCTTGACGATCGGAGGGAGTCCGGCCAGGAAGACTTGACTGAGTTGCGGGTCGCAGGTCAGGTAGCCACAGATCAGCTTGGTGAGCTCTCCTCCGCCTCCGGCTTGAGAAATTATTTGTCCTTCAGCCAGCACCCGCCGAAGTTGCGCCGTGCTGTCCATCGGTGTGACGGAAGGGCCGTTGCCCATAAGGTGCGCATTTCCTTGCGCAAGGATCACGATATCGCCGGCTTCAAAGGGTACTGCACGGCCATCCTCTACAACGCGAACATAGCCCCGTCCTTCTGTCACCAAGTGAAACATGATGACGTGTTTGGTATGGGTGGACAGATACGACGCCACGGTACCGGCATCGGGTTCGCGTGCGCACCAGGGCGACGAGAATTCGCCGTTGAAGAATACCGCGCCATCGAGTGTCACAGATTTGAGCACTTCGGACAAGACATCCATGTGGGGTTCTACAACGCCGTGACGGAGTTTCGGCAAAGTGTGTCGGACGCTAAATCAAGTTTCGGTCCAGCCTAGCACGCTGATGGTAAGAGAACCAGACCCCTAGATAAGACTCGAACACATAAACGTCATATAGTGGGGCATGTCATGCAGCTTATAAAAAGGAGGTCAGTCATGTACGATCTGAAGAATCTGAGCATGATGAAGCAACTAGAGGCGAATGCGTCCGAGGCGATGAAAGGATTTGTGGACTTCGACAAGGCAGCATTTGCCGAGGGAGCAATTCCGACAAAGTACAAGGAACTGATGGCCATCGCCGTCGCCTGTACAACCCAGTGTCCGTATTGCATCGAGCTCCACAGTGACAAGGCGCGGAAGAGGGGCGCGTCGGATCAAGAAATTGCCGAAACCGTTCTCGTTGCCGCGGCTCTGCGAGCGGGAGGAGCAATCACCCACGGCACACACGCCATGAAGAGAGTTTGAACAGGACAACCAATTGCATTCCACATTCGGAAGGAGACATACCATGAAGTTCCGCTATATCATCGGGTTTGCCGCAACGGCTCTGCTCACCTGTACCGCTCCCAGCTTCGGCACAGAATCAACGGCGTCGCCCGCGCCGGCAAAGAGCCTGTCTGACACAGTTCCCCTTTACACGAACCTCGGCTCTCACCACAAACGTATCTCTACTCGAGTTAAGGCTGCGCAGCAGTACTTCGACCAGGGGTTGCGACTCGTCTATGGATTCAATCACGCGGAAGCGATCCGCTCGTTTAGGCGTGCCGCAGAGCTCGATCCTACATGCGCCATATGCTACTGGGGGATCGCACTCGCCTACGGCCCGCACGTCAACGCTCCAATGGACTCGGCGAGTGGAATTGCTGCCTACGCGGCGGCGCAGAAAGCGCTGACTCTTAAGTCCCACGCCACGGCGTCAGAACGCGCGTACATCGAAGCGGTTGCGCAGCGCTATGTAGCGGTGCCGCCGACAGATCGTGTGCAATTGGATAAGGCGTACTCACGTGCGATGGAGCAGGTCGCGAAGACCTATACCAAAGACATCGATGCCGCGACCCTGTATGCCGAATCGCTGATGGACCTCCGCCCATGGAACTACTGGCAACCAGACGGCACTCCGTACCCCGGCACCAATGAAATCGTCCGCCAGCTCGAGAGAGTACTCTCGGGCAACCCAAACCACCCGGGGGCGTGCCATTACTATATCCACGCGGTCGAAGCGGTGAATCCGCAGGCCGCGGTGCCTTGCGCCGAGCGGCTCGCTCGACTTATGCCCGGTGAAGGGCACATGGTCCACATGCCCGCACACATCTACATTCGTGTTGGACGGTGGAACGACGCAGCGCAGGCCAATCAACATGCCATCCACACCGACGAGGTCTTCATCGACGGGCAGCATCCGACGGGCGTCTATCCGCTTGCATACTATCCCCACAATATCCACTTTCTCGCATTCGCCTATACGATGGCGGGCCGCAGTGCACAGGCGATCGAGACGTCCAATGCACTCACCTCCAAGGTGAACCTCGATGCAGCGCGTCAGGTCGGGCTGCTACAAGAAATGCTGCCGTATCGCGTGCTCACGCTCACAACGTTCGGAAAGTGGGACGACGTGCTTGCGGAACCGCTTCCGCCGGAAGATATCCACTTTTCGTATGCCATGGCGTACTACGCCCGCGGTGTAGCGCATGCTGCGAAGGGGCAGTGGGCGGAGGCACAAGCCGCGCTTGACAAGGTGACGGAGATCAACGCCGCGACGCCCGAAGGTGCCGAAGGCAAGACGCCCCTGTCGATTGCCGTACACGCGCTATCCGGCGAAATCGCAACTCGCCGCGGTGACGTCACCGCAGGGACTAACCACTTCCGAGAGGCGGCCAAGATCGAAGATGCGGGGCTCTACTTCGAACCGCCCAAGTGGTATTACCCGATTCGGCATTCGCTCGGCGCTGTGCTCTTACAGGCGGGACAACATGCCGAGGCTGAGAAGGTGTATCGTGAGGACCTCAAGCGCTTTCCCGAGAACGGCTGGTCTCTGTTTGGGGTCGCACAGGCGCTCCGGGCGCAGGGGAAGAATCCCGAAGTGGCAGAAGCGGAAGCGCGCTTCCGCCGAGCGTGGGCAAACACGGATGTGACGCTCACGTCATCGAGGTTCTAGCGAATTGTCATTGGTGAGCTGACTGGTAGGCTGTTGGCTGCCGACAACAGATTGTATTGCCGAAAGCACTGGAAGCCAGAGGGTGGAAATCCCTCTCTCACAAAGGGAGGGATTTCCGTCTGTTCCATCGCGTATGTTTTTTGGAACCGAGTTCGCCCTGGTAATATTTTAAGTTGACTAGTCCCTGGCTCTGTCCGTAGACTTTAATACGTAGCGCGGATGACGTTTTAGCGCGTGGAGTCCGCTATCCCTCGAGCCACGAACCACGCCTGGCACGATCGATTCTCCTGCCTCCGCCGCTCCAACGCCGTCGTCTTTTTCAATCACTGATCATGAGGCCGACGTGATCCTGCGGCTTGATTCTACGGCTGGCAATTCCTGACCGGAAGAACTGCGGCCAGGCATGTGTGTGTCGTCACACAAGGACCCCTCCGGCCAGGCTCGACAAGCATAGCCGAGCGGGTATCGAGCGAATTGAAAAAGAAGGGCCATGCCCCACGCCACCCAGGAGGGGCATCATGATCCAAGCTAGTGCCACACAAGAAGGTAGCGAGTAATTCATTTAGAAAGGAGATCGCACCATGAGCCTTCAAACCATTGCCAGCCAGTTTGTGGAGTCGTGCAACCAGGGCAAGAACTTCGACGTGATGCACGCGATGTACGCTCACGACATCGTTTCTGTCGAACCCAGCGGCGAGGAAACTGCGGGCAAGACACCGGTCATCCAGAAGTCTGAGCGCTTTCAAGCCCAAAACACCATAGGCGGCGAAAAGGTCCGCGGTCCGTTCTTGAACGGCTCCAATCAGTTCGCGGTCCACTTCACCTTCGAAGTCACCCCCAAAGCCACCGGTCAGCGGATCACGGTGGAAGAGGTCGGCGTCTATACCGTTAAGGACAACAAGATCACGCGCGAGCAGTTTTTCCACGGAGGCACGTGATAACAGTACGTCGGATTGGAGCACTAATCTGTTCTGCTTATCTAGGAGGAAGGAAGTCTCACATGAAGGCCATACGGTTACATCAAGTTGGTGGCCCCGCTTCGCTCCTCTATGAAGATGCGCCAAAACCGATTCCAAAAGACAATCAGGTGCTTGTTCAGGTCTATGCCACAGCGATCACGCCAACGGAGTTCGAATGGTATCCCACGTTCCATACTCCTGAAGGCAGAATGAGACCTTTTCCGATTACTCTGGGTCACGAATTCTCAGGTGTTGTTGAAGCGATGGGGTCGGATTGCACGGGAGTACAGCCGGGGGATCTTATCTATGGACTGAGCGATTGGTACATAAACGGTGCTCAGGCGGAATATTGTTTGACCGTGCCTGGTAACATTGCACCGAAGCCCGTCACGCTTGAACATACACAGGCGGCGGCACCGATCTCAGCTCTTACCGCCTGGCAGGCGCTTATAGATCGCGCACAGATCTCGGCAGGACAACGGGTGTTAATCCACGGCGCAGCTGGTGGTGTCGGCAGCTTTGCAGTGCAGCTGGCACGGCGCCAGGGAGCACACGTGATCGCGACAGCTTCGTCGGCAAACACCGACTTTGTCAAGTCGCTCGGTGCCGATGAGGTCATCGATTACCAGATAACGCCGTTTGAAACGGTCGTCGGGGACCTGGAAGTGGTGCTTGATACTGTCGGAGGAGACACGAGAGACCGTTCGTGGGGAGTGCTTAGAAAGGGTGGTCGGTTGGTGACCATTGCGGCAGATGCCGAAGGGTTGAAGGAGCAGCGGGTGCGCGAGGCTTTCTTCATCGTCGAACCAAACCGGAATCAGTTACTCGAAATTTCGCGTCTGATCGATAGCGGGATCATCAGACCCGTTGTGGGTGCCGACTTCTCGATGGAGAACTTTCGGCAGGCCTACGAGCAGAAACCTATGCGCGGCAAGACTGTACTCCGCATCGCTGAGTAATGTTGAGAAAATAAGAACAGGCTGGACCTGCTCATCTTCAGAAACGATCCAAAAGGAAGATCGTTGTGGTTCACGGAGCCCAACCAATAGGAGGTATCCAACCATGAAGCGAATATTGATCGTCGGTGCCGGCTTCGCCGGCATGTACGCAGCCCTGTCCGCCGCGCGCCTGCGCGACGAGCAACGTGTCTCGCCTGACACCTTCGAGATTGCCGTCGTTGCGCCGGAGCCGCGGCTGGTGATCCGTCCCCGTCTCTACGAACGTGCGCCCGAGACCATGGTGGCACCGCTTGCTGAACTGTTCGAGGCCGTCGACGTCCGATACGAACGGGGCCGGGTCGACGTCATCGACTCCGCCAGCCAATCGGCCGTCATCGTCGGGCCCGACGGGAAGAGGCGCTCGCTGCGCTATGACCGCTTGGTGCTGGCTGCCGGCAGCCAAGGGCTCAAGCCGGACATCCCAGGTCTTGACAAGTACGCCTTCAGCGTCGATCAGATCGCCGACGCGGTCGCACTCGACCACCACCTCAACGCCTTGACGAACCGGCCAGCCTCTGCCGCCCGCGACACCGTGGTCGTCGCCGGCGGCGGCTTCACCGGCATCGAGGTGGCCACCGAAATGCCATCCCGCCTGCGCGCCATCCTCGGGCCGAAGGCAAACGTCCGCGTCATCATCGTCGACCGCAACGAAGCCATCGCGCCGGCGATGGGCCCCGATCCGCGTCCGCTGATCGAGAAGGCGCTGCGCGAAGCCGGCGTGGAAACCAGGCTCGGCGTGGGCGTCTCGGCGGTGAACGAGAGCGGGGTCACCCTGAGCGACGGGCAGTCCATCGAGAGCGCGACCGTGATCTGGGCGGCCGGCATGCGGGCCAATCCGCTGACTGAGCAGGTTAAGGCCGAGCGCGATCGGTCCGGCCGACTAGTGGTTGACCGCAATCTGTGCGTTGCCGAGGTGCCGACGATCTTCGCAGCCGGCGACACCGCGCACGCCCTGACGGACGACCTTGGGCACCGTGCACTCATGTCGTGCCAGCATGCCAACCGGCTCGGTGCTTCCGCCGGCTTCAACGCGGCAGCGGACCTGCTCGGCGTGCCGCTGGAGCCATATCAGCAGAAGAACTACGTTACCTGCCTCGATCTTGGCCCGTCCGTCGCCGTGTTCACCAGAGGCTGGGACAGCAAGGTCGAGCTGAGCGGCGACAAGGCCAAGGCGATGAAGCGCGAGATCAACACGCAGTGGATCTATCCGCCGCGCGCCACCCGCGCGGACGCTTTCAAAGCCGCGGAGTGGGCGCGGCTGGTCGACTACTAGAGCGGATCTCGGCGGCGACGAACGCCGCCTCTCTGAGTAATGACGGATCCGCAACATAATCAAGAAAGGGACACGCCCATGAAGACGGTTTCATCAGTTATCATAGTTGTGAGACAGGCCTTGCGGTGGACGGCACTGGCTGGGATAACGCTGCTGCTCGGACAGACCGCGCTGGCAGAAGACGCCGTATCGGTGCTGATAAAACAGCGGTTGGCCGACGTGACCGGCAAGGAAGCCACCGTGATTACTGTGGACTATGCGCCGGGCGCCGCATCCGATCAGCACTTTCATCCGGGATCGGTGTTCGCTTACGTCTTGGAGGGAGCCGTGGTCTCTCAATTAGGGGGAGAACAGCCCGTGACCTATTCGAAGGGTCAGAGCTGGTATGAGTCTCCCAAAAAACCGCATGTCGTATCCAAGAACGCGAGCATGACCGAACCGGCTAAACTGCTAGTGTTTCTGCTGTCACAGGAGAGCGAGCCGCTCGTCGTGCCGATGAAATCATCCGGTAGTGGGACGTGAGCATCTCTTTCACCGGCCTGACAAGATGACCGCAAAGGGACTTCCATGGCGACGAATCCAGGTTCTGTGAAAGGAGAATCACAAGGCCCCAGCATCGTCATTATCGGCGGTGGCTTCGGCGGTCTGCATGCGGCCAAAGCCTTGGCCAATGAAGCAGTGGACGTCACGCTCATCGACCGCAAAAACCATCACACCTTCCAACCATTGCTTTATCAAGTGGCGTTGGGAGTGCTCTCGCCCGGTGAGATTGCCGCGTGTTTGCGTCATATCTTGCGCAGATCCCGGAATGTTCACACCATTCTGGGTGAGGTGACCGGATTCGACACCACCTCGCGACGAGTGCAATTACTCGACGGTGCAGAGATCGCGTATGATTATTTGATCCTCGCGGCTGGAGCGCGCCACGCGTACTTTGGCCATGATGAATGGGAAAATGACGCGCCGGGCCTCAAGACGATCGAGGACGCGGTGGAAATCAGGAGCCGGTTGCTGCGAGCGTTTGAGACGGCGGAACGCAGAGCATACTTGGCCGGTCACCAAGCACGGCTGAACTTCGCGGTCATTGGCGGTGGTCCAACGGGCGTCGAATTGGCGGGAGCGATCGCCGACCTCGCGCGGCTGGCCCTTGCTAAAGATTTTAAAGCGATCGATACGACAAAAGCGCGCGTCCAGCTGTATGAAGGCTCGCCGCGGGTTTTAGGCTCATATTCGGAAAACTCATCCCGGAAAGCGAAACAACAATTGGAGCAACTCGGAGTTGAAGTTCATACCGATAGTATGGTGACCGCGGTTGAGCACGGACGAATAAAAGTTCGAGACCAATGGATTGAATCGGATGTTACACTTTGGACCACGGGAGTTCACCCCTCGCCGCTTGCCAAACAACTGGGCGCACCTACCGACCGAGCCGGGCGAGTGCTCATCGAACAAGATTTAAGTGTACCCGGGCATCGCGAGATATTCGCGATCGGCGATATGTCGACGCTCACCGATGCGAGGGGTACATTGGTACCGGGTCTCGCCGCGGCTGCGTTACAAGAGGGCCAAGTGGCCGCAGAGAATATCCTGCGCGACTTACGCGGCAATGCCCGCCGTTCGTTCATCTATCAGGATCGGGGAATTCTCGCGACCGTTGGACACCATCGCGCGGTGGCTCAATTCGGACATTGGGTATTGTCGGGTTTGATGGCATGGCTTCTTTGGTCATGGGTCCACATTTTTCTGCTGATCAGTTTTCGCAACCGAGTAGCGGTGATGAGTCAGTGGATATGGGCGTATTTGACACGCCAGGGAAGCGCTCCTCTCATTACAGAGCATCAACAGAGGGAAGTGTATTTGGAGCGAGCTCAGGAACCGTCGACTCCACCCGGGAATAGGGGTATGGACAAGCATGGGTTGAACCCAGGTCAAGTAGTAAGAAGATAATTATGAACATCAACAGCAACATCGCCCTGCGCAGGACCATGGACTGCAGCAGACGAACGGCATAGAGGAATTGGCGCTCGCCGAGGCTCAATTCGCCAAACGTGGCAGTTGCGCCAGTGCGACGCTAACGTCGAGCCGATGGTCATTCACTCTGTGCTCACTCCATGAGTTCAACGTGCGCGCATGGTGCATATCCAGGGTGTCTCATTCCGATGATCACCCACAAGCGGTTTGCAAGAGAATGCGCAGAAGGAGATTACAATGAGAGTCGTCAAAGCGGCCGCGGTTCAACTGAGTCCCGTGCTCTATAGCCGGGAGGGAACAGTCGACAAGGTTGTGCGAAAGATCCACGAACTCAGCCAGCAGGGGGTACAGTTCGCCACGTTTCCAGAAACTGTGATTCCTTACTATCCGTACTTTTCCTTTGTTCAGCCTCCCTTTCTGAACATCGGAGGCCCTGAACAGCGAAAGCTGCTTGACCAGGCAGTTACGGTGCCGTCCCCTGCCACGGACGCCATCAGCAAAGCTGCTAAGCAGGCGAGAGTCGTTGTTTCCATAGGCGTGAACGAGCCTGACGGTGGAAGCCTTTATAACACCCAACTTCTCTTCAGTGCCGACGGCACCTTGCTTCAGCGACGTCGCAAGATCTCTCCCACCTATCACGAGCGTATGATCTGGGGCCAGGGAGACGGCTCGGGTCTGCGCGTCGTTGACAGCGACGTCGGCCGCATCGGTCAGCTGGCGTGTTGGGAGCATTACAACCCTCTGGCACGGTATGCAATGATGGCCGACGGCGAGCAGATCCACTCCGCCATGTATCCGGGGTCCATCTTCGGCGACCTATTCACTCAGCAGACAGAAATCAACATCCGTCAGCATGCACTGGAGTCTGCATGCTTCGTCGTCTGCGCGACGGCCTGGTTGGATGCCGATCAGCAGGCGCAAATTATGAAGGACACGGGCTGCAGCATCGGGCCGATCACGGGCGGTTGTTTTGCCGCGATCGTGGCACCCGATGGAACACTGATGGGCGAACCGCTTCGCTCGGGCGAAGGCGTCGTCATCGCTGACCTTGACTTTGCGCTCATCGACAAGCGCAAGTTGCTAATGGACTCGCGCGGCCACTACAGCCGGCCAGAATTGCTGAGTCTTCTAATCGACCGCACTCCCGCCACGCAGGTGCACGAACGTGGGGTGAAGTCCCAGCCAGCCGCTGAGCAAGGCTCGGAAGATCTTTTTACTACCATTGCCTGACGATGGGGGTGGAGGGAGAATGCCAACGATAGAGATCCGGGTTCGAAGAGTCAGCGTTGTCTCCTCGAGGCCATTCGAGGAGGTCGTACGAAGGCTCACAGCGACCATCGGCCAGCCAGATATGACTGCGTTCCACAAAGCGGTTGTCGCAGCAGCAACGCTTGCCGATCTTGAAAAACTGGTTCAAGAGGCGACTGGATCCTCAGGTCTGATGGAGTTCGTCCGATTTGACGCCGGCGAAGTCCTGTGCAAGGAACGAGGCGGACAAGGGCCAAAGAGTCTCCGCCTCGTTGTCGGTAATCCGATCATCATGAAGGAGATGGCGAAGACGGTTCCCGACGCTGTGTCGTACGCGCCGGTCACGATCCTCGTCGACGAACGTGCGGATGGAGTACACCTGTCCTACGACTCCATGGAGAGCCTCATCGCTCCATACGGGAACGATGCAGCTGTCATGGTCGCCAGGGAGCTCGACGCGAAGATCGAGGGCCTGCTTGAAACCGCCACGCTGTGACACAAGCTAGAGAAGCCTTAGGCGGTATGGTTAATGATCCCGGCGGCGGACTCCGAAGTGAAATCAGAAATCCGCATCCAGCACGATGCGGTATCGGGCCTTGCCTGCTTCGAGCCGAGCGAAGGCCTCGTTGATCTGGCTCATCGGGAAGTGCTCGGTCTGCGGCGTGATCTGGTGCCGTGACGCGAAGGCAAGCATCGTCTCAATCGCCACCGGCGAGCCAGTCGGCGAACCTGAGACGCTTCGTTGCCCCATGATCAGCGAGAAGGCTGCGACTGGGATCGGTTCCAACACGGCACCGACAACGTGTAACCGGCCGTGCGGGGCGAGCGTGCCGATCAGCGCGTCCCAATCGAGCGGCACATTGACGGTACTAATCAAAAGGTCGAGGCTGCGGCCGAGTTTCTTGATCGCCGCAGAGTCCTTGCTCACTACGGCGTGATGTGCCCCGAACCGTTTGGCATCATCAAACGTGCTCGCGCTCGATGTGAACGCCGTCACCTCGCAGCCATACGCGGCGGCGAACTTCACGGCCATGTGCCCTAGCCCGCCAATGCCAATGATGCCTACCCGGTGTGTCGGCTTGGCATACATCGCCAACGGCGAGAAGACCGTAATCCCTCCGCACAAGAGTGGCCCAGTATCGGCAGAATTCAGTTTATCCGGAATCGGAACGGCCCAGGCCCAGTGTGCGCGGATGTGGGTCGCGAACCCGCCGCGATGACCGACAATGGTAAATTGCACTTGAGGGCAGAGGTGATGGCTTCCCGACATGCACTGGTGACAGTGCATACAGCTGCTCGAGCTCCAGCCGACACCGACGCGTTGTCCAACCGTTAGACCTTTGGCATTTGAACCTATGGCCGAGACCCGACCGATGACCTCATGGCCGAGAATCGCGGGGTATTGCGACATGCCCCAGTCATTGTTCAAAACGGAAAGATCGGAGTGACATAACCCGCTGTGTTCAACGGCGACTTCAACGTCTTCCATTCCGAGCGGTCCGGGATCAAGGGCTTCCAGCACCATCGGCTGTTTCGCCGCCTTCGCGACCCATGCCTGATACTTCGTCGCGTGTCCTGCTCTGACACTCGGGTTGGACATGGGGATTCCTTTCTGCGGGTGAGCGTATGTATACGGAGATCGCCCTTGCCGCGTTGGGTCATGGTGTTCATTGAGATTACTGTCCACTCTTCTCGGCCCAAGGCTAGGCTGTCCCTTGCTAGGTGTCAAGGTCCAAGGCGGCCACGGTCTATTGGACGATGGAATCGTCGATACTTTGCTAGTAGTCGGCACAGGTACGACGGAGATGGTGTGTCCTTTCGTTAATGAATCCTGTTGCGGGACATGCGCGACCATTGCCGATGCACAAAGGTCGGAAGGGGAGGTCTTCCCCTTATGAAGGGAATTTTGTAGGATGGTGCCCACCGACGCGAAAGACATAGCAGGAACTTCCCCAGCCCTTGCGAAGAGTTCCCTCGGCCGTTCTCTATATGAAAAACCATCTTGACAGTAAGGCCATACAGCGCGTGATGGTGGGCACCGACCGTTCCAAATCCGCTGACCAGGCTGTCCACTGGGCTGCCGGGTTTGCCAATCGCTTCGATGCAGAGCTGTTCGTAGTCCAGGTGGTGGTGCCGCAATTCCCGCCCGCTACAGAATTCGGCGCAGCCGAACAAACACACACGGCTGCCGCTAACAGTGACCTGGCGCACTTCGTGCGGCAAGTCGCCGGGGAGCGCGGGCATGCTCTGGTCGTTGTTGATGTCGATCCGGCAATGGCAATGGTCCGTGCCGTTGAGGACGAAGGCATCGACGTCCTGGTAGTCGGCAATTTTGGCATGGCGGGGCGAAAGGAGTTTTTGCTCGGCAACATACCAAATCGCATCAGTCATAACGCCCGCTGCACCGTGGTTATCGTGAACACCATGACCGCTATCGATGAGCCGGCGGTGGACTCAATACCCGTTCACCGACCGAAGAGTGACATTCCATCTTTTGAACCTCGGCTGGCAGCGCGGGCGGCGGAGATCGCCACGGTAATGGCGAAACATGGCCTGACAGAGCTGTTCGGCCAATCCGACGAACGGGATATGTCCGTCCGCCGCCAGCAGGCCCAGCGTTTACGCATGGCCCTGGAAGAACTGGGTCCGACATTCTCAAAACTCGGACAAGTGTTATCAACCCGCCCAGATCTACTTCCAGCCGAGTACATTGAGGAACTTGCCCTGTTGCAGAGCCACGTGCCCCCCATGACGGAGCGGGACGTGGTCCGGGTGTCGGAGCAGGAATTGGGCGTACCATGGGAGGATGTGTTCCAGTCGATTGACCCGAATCCGCTCGCCGCCGGCACCATCGCGCAGGTCCACCGTGCGACACTCGAAAACGGCGATCGGGTCGTCGTCAAGGTTCAGCGACCCACCGCTCTTGGTGAAATCGAACAGGATCTCGCCCTGCTTGAGGTGTTTGCCGAGAAGATCGGAAAACGGCCCGCGCTCAATCAAGTGATTGATATTGGAGCCGTGTTCACACACCTCTCCACCTCTCTCCATCGTGAACTTGACTTCCGTCAGGAAGCCGACAACATCGGACGGATGCAGGGCGTCCTCGCAGGCTATGATCGCCTGGCCGTCCCCAGCGTGTACCGGAAGCTGTCCACGTCTCGCTTATTGGTGATGGAAGAGATCCAGGGCATCCCGATCAAGCAGGCACCGACAGGTCCGGCACGCATCGAGGCGGCCCGTCAACTGCTGGAGAGCTACTACAAACAGCTCATTGCCGATGGGTTTTTCCATGCCGATCCCCACCCAGGCAATCTGATGTGGTGGAAGGACCGCGTCTACTTTCTCGATTTCGGGATGGTCGGCGTGGTCGGCGCCGACTTCCGTGAGCATCTGTTGTTATTATTGATGGCCCTCTGGCAGGAAGATGCCGCGTTCGTCACCGAAGTCACCCTGATGATGACTGGTGCCATTAACCACCCCAATCTCGATATGCCCCGATTCCAAAGCGAGATCGGGGACGTGATGGCGAAATATCGCACGGCCGCGCTGTCCGAGCTGCAGATTGGGCCCATTTTGCAAGAAATGAGCGCGGTCTCGTTACGGCATGGGGTCCCGCTACCGGCCTCGCTCACACTCGCGGTGAAGGCGCTCGCACAGGTTCAATTGGCGACCGCCGAGCTCGATCCAGCACTCGACCCGTACGACGTCGCTGGCAAGTTCCTGACACGCTGGGTCGTCAAGCGTATGGGGATGACACTCAATCCGAAGACACTCGTGTATCAAGCACAAAAGCTAAAGGTACGGGCCCTGCGTGTGATGGAGGCGGTCGAGCACCTCATCGGTGCCAGCCCAGGCCAAAAGCTTATGGTGAACTTTCGGGCCAATTCGCTGGAAGATATTGTGCGCCGTACGGGACGACTCTTGGCGCTGGGCCTGACGGCTGCGGCAAGTGTGCTAGCCAGCGGACTCACGGTCATCGCGACGGGTGTGGCCGAGTGGATACCGATCACATTCGGAGCCGTCGCCGGTCTACTGACCGTTGGCCTGGTGATCGACCTGCTGCGAGGACGTGGAAGATGACAATGGTTTACTATGCCGTGCGGTCTCGTGACGGGGACGTCGTGCCATTGCGCCTGATCGAACGAACCACTGCTTTTTCGAGCAGGTACGCGATGACCGTCATCGCCAGGCCGACCAACCCGCGCTCCAAGCGTCGAGCCAAAGTCCGCTGGGGGATCGCATGTGTGGAAGCGCTGTCCTTCATCAGAATCTCATTGCTTAAAGCAGGACGTTCCGCAACGAATCGCCTGGTACGCGTGGAGCACTTACCCTACCCTACGCAGGCCGGAATATCCACTATCGGCTGTCTCCATGATGCATGATCGTATATCGGCGTGGCTCAATCACCTTGGTCTCGAGAGATACTCCGAGGCGTTTCAGCAAAATGCGATCACGTGGGATGTGCTACCGGAGCTGAAGGAGAACGACCTGGAGGCGGTGGGTGTCTTACTGGGCCATCGAAAGACCCTCTTACGCGCAATTTCGCAATTGTCACAGCATGCAGAAGGGGTGAATCTGGGGTCTCTCCCCCTTGCCGTCAGTTCGAACACGCTTCCCTTCCCTGCCGAGCGAGATCAAGCACAACGTCGCCAATTGACGGTGCTGTTTTGCGACCTGGTGGATTCGACCGCCCTGTCTCGCCGGTTGGACCCTGAAGACCTCCAGGATGTGATCCGACGGTTTTTAGATGCCTGTGGCCAAAGCATTGGTCGGTTCAATGGTTATATCGCAAAATACCTTGGTGATGGGATGTTGGTCTATTTTGGATACCCCCAGGCCAACGAAAACGATGCGGAACGCGCGGTCCATGCCGGACTGGCGATTCTAGAGAAGGTGAAGGCGCTTCAGCAAGACAATCCCCATCCCGAGTGGAGCATTGCGGCACGAATCGGAGTCGCGACCGGTCACGTCCTCGTCGGCGAACTCATGGGGCAGGACACTGCCAAGGAACGGTCTGTGTTCGGCGAAACCCCCAACCTGGCCGCTCGCCTCCAAGCAGTGGCACAACCTAATCAACTGGTTATCGACTTGGCGACGAAACGTCTTGTTGGAAATGAATTCGAGTTCGTAGATCTCGGTGCCTTTTCTCTCAAAGGGTTCGACACACCCATCCAGGCCTGGCAGGTCTTGAGTCCCACATTGTCAGCCAGCCGGTTTGAATCCCATCGATCCAGCCACTTAGCCAAATTCGTAGGCAGAGAAGAGGAGCTCGCACTCCTGCTGGGTCGATGGCGCGAAGCGGTCGGTGGCGAAGGACAGGTCGTGCTCCTGTGCGGTGAGGCTGGCATCGGAAAATCGAGACTGACTCGTAGCCTGTGTGACCGCCTCGCCGATGAACGGTACCAGTCGATTCAATTTCAATGTTCACCGTACCACACCAATACGGCGCTCTTTCCGGCGATCAATTTTCTGCGGCAGGCTGCGGGGATTGACAACGCGGACAACGCCCAGATGCAACTGAATAAGCTCGACGTCACGGCTCGCGAAAGCGGAATCGATAATCAGGAGACAGTGTCATTGCTTGCGGATCTGCTCTCGATCCCAGGAGATCACCTGTACCCGTCGCCCAATGTGTCATCCGAAAAACGTAAGCACATGACGCTGGAGGCCCTCGTGCATTATCTTCAAAGGCTGGCTGAGCGCAGTCCCGTGATGTTCGTTATGGAAGATGCCCATTGGCTTGATCCAACAACGCTGGACCTCATGACGCGAATCATTGACCGCATTCGACAGATGCGAGTGTTCTTGTTAATTACATTTCGACCCGACTTCAAGGCAATGTGGTCGGAATATAGTCATGTGACCTCTCTAACGCTCAGTCGGCTTCCACGTCGGCAAGGCACCGAACTCATTTCGGCGATTACAGGAGGAAAAGCGCTTCCGCCTGAGCTGCAGCAGGCGATTCTGGCGAAGACCGATGGCGTGCCCCTTTATATCGAAGCGTTGACGGAAAATCTGCTGGAATCAGGTCTGCTGGCGGAGGGCCAAGGTTCATATACCTTGAACAGCCCGTTAAAGGAATTACCCATCCCGAACAGTCTACACGCGTTGCTCATGGAGCGGGTGGACCGATTGGGGCAGGCCAAGGACATTGTTCAAGCCGGAGCAGCGATAGGGCGTGAATTCACCTACGAGCTGTTACAGGCGACTGTCGAAGCGACGGACAGCCAGTTACGGAATGCACTCGACCTTTTCGTCGCGTCCGGGCTCATTTTCAAAGAGGGCGAGATACCCCTTGCGACATACCACTTTAAGCATGCGCTTGTCCAAGAAGCCGCCTATAGCACCCTACCGAAGAAACTCCGGCGAGTACTCCATGCCGGAATTGCTAGAGCACTGGAGAGTAGGTTCGACGAGCGTGTAAAGATGGAGCCGGAACTCCTAGCCTATCACTATGAACAGGCAGGATTGGCTGTTCAGGCAGTGGATTATTGGCATCGTGCGGCCCGTAGAGATGCGGCACGATCAGCCAATAGCGAAGCGCTCAATCATTTTAATAAGGCGCTCGAGTTGCTCAAAGATCTGCCGCAAAGCCCGGAGCGTAATGCGTTGGAATTGGAGCTTCTTCTTGCACGCGGAGTCCCCTTGCTGTCCGTCAAAGGCTATGCCTCCGACGAAATGGAACACAATTATCGAAGGGCGAAGGATTTGTCACAGGAGCACAGCGGTTCCGTGCATCAGTTTCGGGCCATGCGTGGATTATGGGTCTTTCACCTCGTCAGCGGGCAGATCGTGAATGCGTGCGGCCTGGCCGAACATCTCCTCGCTCTGGCTACTCACGAGCAAAGGTCGGATCTGCTGGTTGAGGCGCACCACCTGTTGGGTGCGACCTATTACTTTCTGGGACGGTTTCACGAAGCCAAACATCATCTGCTCACCACAATATCCCTGGATGATCCGAATCAACACCGGTCATTGGCCTGGTTGTATGGCCAAGATCCCGGGATAACCGCGAGGACTATGCTGGCCAGAGCCTCTTGGATATTAGGTGAGGTTGACCAAGCTGAAACTCTGGCACTGGAGGCCATTGCGATGGCGAGGGCAGCGGAACATCCCTACACGCTCGTGTTTGCCTTAGTGTTTCTTTCCCGGATCTATTCCGCTGTCCGCAATGCGAAGAGAACGCAGGAACTCACCGACGAAGCCATTGCGGTTTCAACAAAATACTCATTTGGTTTGGGGTTGGCGCTGGGGACGACCTCTCAAGGTTGGGCCTTGGCCAACAAGGGGCAGGAGGACGGGCTCGGCAAGTTGATCAGCGGGCTTGCCGCAATCCGGGGCACAGGTGCAAGGCTCGACAACACGTTTACGTTGGCGTTGCTTGCCGACATCTATTTACAGAACAACCGGATCGAGGAAGGCTTAGGCGCAATTGAGGACGCGCAAAAACCTGCCGTAGCTGGAGGAGAACTGTTTTGGCAAGCGGAACTGCTTCGACTGAAGGGTGAACTGCTGCTCAAGCAATCCGACCAATCAGTCCATGCAGCAGAGCAGTGTTTGTGTGAAGCCATCAAGATTGCGCAAGGTCAACAGGCGACCATGCTTGAACTCCGGACCGCCACGAGCCTGGCGAGACTCTGGAGAAAACTCAATAAACCAGATGAAGCCAAACATATCTTACACTCTGTGTATTCCAGATTCACCCAAGGCATCGACAACCGCGACTTGATTGAGGCGAAAACAGTTCTTGAACAGCTTGGTGTGTGAAGTCGCTGGAGGTGCAGTCGCACCGAAGATTCGGACGGTGAGAAGGGATCAAAGGTGATGAGGGCTCCATTGACGCTTAGAGCCTCGCAACCAGGTCGGCCTCGATTGCCTCTGGCTTGTCGCTCGGTGCATAGCGCTTCAGTACCGTGCCATCGGAGCCCACGAGGAATTTTGTGAAGTTCCACTTGATCGCCTCGGTACCGAGAAAGCCGGGTTTCTCCGATTTGAGGTATGTATAGAGCGGATGCGTCCTGGCGCCGTTCACGTCGATCTTCGTGAACATCGGGAAGGTGACGCTGTAGTTCCTGGTGCAGAATTGCTCGATCTCTGCTTCGGCGCCTGGCTCTTGATGCCCGAACTGATTACAGGGGAAACCGAGCACCACAAAACCCTTGTCACTGAATTTGTCGTAGAGCGTTTGTAGCCCCTTATATTGCGGCGTGAAGCCGCACTCACTCGCAACATTGACAATTAGCAGCGTCTTGCTGCGGTAGGCGTCCATCTTCTGCCGCCTGCCGTCGATGGTGACGAGGTCGATGTCGTAGAAACTTATAGGGCGCGCATCCATCGTGCTCTCCATTAGCAAGCCGCGGGCGGCGAGACATAGGGCTCTTCTACCGAAGCCGGCGCAACCCTGTCAAGAAAAGACTCCGGCCCCCGCTTCTTCTTCCCAAGGCTGGAAGGACAACAGCATAGGCAACGATCGCCGGATCACTGGGGTTGGAATCGACGATGTGACGGCGAGGACAGCCCTCGATGGCCTCAGAAAAATGGCCTGGCGTCTTTTCTTATCTCGCTGGGTAGTGTAGACCGAGAGGCGAGGAAGATGTCGAGCGAAACACGCTCGTCGTTTTCGACTTTGAGAAATTCAACGCCGACAGTGCCTTGGTGTACCCACTTGACCGTCGCGAGACGCACTTTCACGGGCGGCTCGTCCCAGGGAAGATTGAGCATGAGCGTGAGCTTCTGGCCAGGGCAGAACAAGCGATTAAGATAGAGCCGGGCCCCCTTGCGTGAAACATCAAGCAAGGTTCCGTCGTCGGAGTCCTCGGTCGAAACTAACCTGACAGAGGCTTCTCCGGTGACGGCGATGCGCCTGACAAATCGACTATAGCGCATGGGCCTGATTCCAGGAGATGTATTGTAGGCTTAGTTGAGATGCCGGTGCAAGTGTCTAGTAGAGGAAATCTCCTAGTATACTGCGCAAAACCCGGCTCGCCACGCGTCAAAATAGTCCCTGACACCTGTCCATTTTCCTTATAATGAACGCATGAAACGGATCAACCAACTTACTTACGCCGGAAAACCACATCCGGCCCCCACCTCAGTGATTAGCTCATGCTCATAGTGATTACTGACACGATTGAGGAAGCTCATCGGACAGCGGCATCCCTGGTCGCTCAGTCGATCAAGAAGAATCCGACCTTACGATTCGGGTTAGCTGCAGGCCATACACCAATTGGTTTGTATCAGGGCCTGGTCGATCTGCACCGATCGATGTCCCTTGACTTCTCAGGGGTAGAATTCTTCAGCCTTGATGAATTCCTTGGACTCCCCCTTGGGAGCACGATGAGTTATGGAGCCTTCTTTCATGAGCATTTGTTGCGACATGTGAATGCTGATCCGGCTCATATCCATCTGCTAAAGGGGGAGGCTCAAGGAGATATGGTCTCTTATTGTCACTCCTATGAGCGGCTGATTCATGATCGTGGCGGCATCGATATTCAGTTGCTTGGCGTCGGGGCCAATGGCCATCTGGCATTCAATGAACCGATGACAAGTTTTGGATCTCGCACAAGGATGTGCCTGCTGAGTGCTGAGACAAGAGAAACACTTTCCCGGACTTTCAAGGAAAGTCAGGTGCCTGAATGGGCTGTAACAGTGGGTCTCGGTACGATTGCTGAAGCTCGGACTCTATTGATGCTGGCATTCGGTAAAGAAAAGGCAAAGGCTATCGCCCAGGCTCTAGAAGGACCATTAACGGCTGCGGTTCCCGCCGCCTCCGTTCAATTGCATCCCAATGCCGTCGTGATTCTGGACCCAGAAGCCGCTGAAGATCTCAGGTACAAGAGCTATTATCGAGAACAATCATCTCATTTGGCCATGTTGCTGCCAGGCGGCCTTCTGTGATCGTTCCCTTGCGCTGGAAAACTGTGTGACGCCAGCCCCGCGCCGCCCAATGGGTTCTGACACATTATGTTCCTTTTGTTCCTGTGAAATGGTTGCATTTATGAAGTAGTCTCTTATAGGTAGTACGCCAAGGGTTTTAAGGGAGGTCTTTTCACTTCTTTTGAGAAAGGGAGAATGCCGATGAGACGATCTACAACGCAACAAGCTGTCACGCTGGCCGGAGTGTTAGTCTTATTCGCCACTACAGTGCTGCCTTTGCAACCGGTATTCGGCGAGGGCGGGGCGCGGCGTGACGTTGTGCGTCAAGAAGAGCAGAACCTCGAGGACGCCATCGAGCACGCGAATGAAGCGGTAGACCATGGCAAACAGGGTCATGCTAAGGCACTCCTGGAACATGCGGAAGCTGCGCTGCAGCATGCGTTGAAGGGAGACATGGATAATCCGCATGTGGGGGAAGGGATCTCACATCTGAAAGAAGCCATTGAGCATGGGAAAGCGGGTCATGCTGACGTGGCCACGAAACACGCAGAAACTGCTGTCATGCACCTGTCTCAGGGAAAAAAACCAAGATAGGAAGGCAAAGAGGTAGGTGAAGGAGAGGAAAAGGGGGCAGACTACGCTTTGTCTTTAGAAGAATCCTCACTCTGTTTTAGCCAGAGTTCAAGAAGTCTTGTCTCGCGTTCTGACTGGGAAACGTGCTCCAAAGCGAACGCACCCGTCAAGCGATCTTCATAAAAGGAACGTTGCTTCGCGTAAGTTTTCTTAAAGGCTTCGGTCTTGAGGGCTTTCCAACTGGCATCGGATATTCCAGCATGTGAACGCAATAGGTTGATCTCGATGGCTTGGAAGGCAAAGACTTTTGCTAAAACCTTAATGACCGTTGCATTAGAAATTACTTTTGGACTTTTATCAGCCATGACTGATCGTTTCGGTTACGCCAAGGCAAACATAGTTATACGTTCTTCTCTTCCAGGCTGTAGCATTGATTGTATGCGTGACGCGGAACCTCAAAGTGAAAACGATCAGTTCCGCACGCCACCCCATACTTTTGCCGGGTCGATCGCCTTGTCAGGATTGAGTTTCCTCGCCTTGTCCAGCAAGACTTCCGTCGTTTCCGGATAAGCAGGGTCCGCAATGCAGCAATTGTCGACCGGACAGACCGCCGCGCATTGAGGTTCGTCAAAATGGCCGGCACACTCGGTACAGCGGTCATGCGTAATGACGTATATATCGTTTCCCTCTCCCTGGCCATCGCCCACATGATTTCCCTTCGCTTCCGCGTCGCCGCGAGTTTCGAAGATGGCCTCGTTCGGACATTCTGGCAGGCAGGCTCCACAGTTGATACATTCGGCCGTAATCAGCAATGACATGACGCTCTCCTCCTTCTTTTCACCCGAAATGGATGTAGATGCAAATGTAGCATCAAAATGCACCGATTGGTCAAGTGCTAATATCGCGTCTGTGACAGTTCAATGTCCAGGCTTTTGCGCTCGTAGCACGGGTCCGCAACCGTTTGATGAGCAGACGCGTCAGCGCGATAATAGGCTAGCCTCATTAAATCTCTAAAAAAGGAGAAAAGTTATGCCATACGTGACAGTCGGAAAAGAGAACTCAGCCAAAATCGAGCTTTATTATGAAGACCACGGCTCGGGTAAACCAGTGGTGTTGATCCATGGATATCCACTAAGCGGCGCTTCCTGGGAAAAACAGATGGCGGCGTTGCTGGATAGGGGATACCGGGTCATCACGTACGATCGCCGAGGCTTCGGTAAATCCAGTCAGCCGACAGTGGGCTACAACTATGACACGTTTGCGGAAGACCTTCACAAGCTGATCCTGAAACTGAAACTTCAGGATTTCAGCCTGGTGGGATTCTCGATGGGCGGCGGCGAGATCGCGCGTTACTTCGGGAAGTACGGCTCCAAGGGAGTCAGCAGAGCGGTAATCATCGGCGGGGTGCCCCCGTTCCTGCTGAAAACCGACGATAACCCGGAGGGCGTGGATGCCAGCGTGTTTGAGGGTATTAAGAAAGCCGTGGCCGCGGACCGTTATGCATTTTTCACAGAGTTCTTCAAAAATTTCTTCAACACCGATTTGCTTTTGGGTACGCGCGTCAGCGAACAAGTCGTGCAAGCCAGTTGGAACCTCGCAGCCGGTGCATCGGCGACGGCCAGCCTCGCCTGCGTTCCAACGTGGCACGAGGACTTCCGACAAGATTTGGCCCGCGTTGATGTGCCCACGCTCGTGATTCACGGTGACAGTGATCGCATCGTGCCAATTGCGTCGTCGGGACAACGGACCGCCAAACTTATCAAAGGAGCTCGACTGGTGGTAGTGAAAGGAGGCCCACACTGTATCACCTGGACGCATGCAGAGGAAGTTACTGCCGAACTGTTGAGCTTCCTCGGCGAAACTACCAACAAGGTGGCCAAGGTAATTGAGGAGGCAGTCGTCGCGGGTCGAGTCGGATCTTTCAAATAAGAGGGGGCGTTCAGTCTTCCGCGCCCATGCCGATTACGATGAGAACCGCATAATCCTGCTTCGTGCAGCCCTCGACCGGAGGCATCACGCCCCCTGGCGCAACCGGAAACGCGGTTTTCTGCACGTTTGCCGGCGAGCACGACCCACCAACCGCTGCCGGTGTATAGCGGGCGGAGCGGCAGGCGAGGTGCGTCACGTCGTGGAGCGTTACACCTTTATCGAGATCCCAGCGCCTGTCGCCATTTTTATCGGAGGGATGGATGGTCAGCACAGCCGTCACATCGCGTTTACCCGTGACCACGTACTTGCCGGGAGGGAGTGGAAATGTCGGCTGTTCCATGATCAAGCCGTGTTCCTCCAGCCACCAGTCCGTGCCGTCAAATTTCCAGTGCGCCGGGGCGAAGCCTTTGGCATCCCTCAACCGTTTATAGCTGTTCAGCTCGACGCCCCGAGGCCCCGGGTCCAGAGGCCACAGACCCCACGATTGAGCGCCAGTCCCGGAGGTCGCACCTGGATCGCCCAACGCCGCAATGAACTGTGTTGATATGCGCTGGAACTTCGTCTCACCTCCCCCTGCGGCATGGGCTTGGTTTCGACTCAGATTGAATGAGGAGAGCACGAACGATCCGAGCAGAAAGAGAACCAGGATGAGCAGAGCATACGTAGAAGGGGTAGAAAACCCATCGTGTTTTTTCATCATCGTTGCTCCTGCGTCTCGTCGCCGGCTTTTTGACGTCGGCCAGTATTGGTTCAATATCCTACCGTAAAGCGCCGCTGAATATGCTTCGGTTTCTCCACCTCGTCGATCATCGCCATCGCAAAATCGCCCAATGAGATCCGGCTTTCGCCGTCTGCAGCTCTCAATAATTGATCCGTTCCAAGCCGAAACCGACCGGTCCGTTCACCAGGGAAGAGATCAGCCGAAGGAGACAAAACCGACCAGTCTAGCGTCGTTTCTTGACGAAGCATGTTCAGCGCCTCGCGCGTGGCCAGTGCGCCCTGTTTATACTGTGCAGGAAAGCCGGGAAGATCCACCCCCTGCACCCCCGGCTTCACCTCCAAGCTGCCTGAGCCTCCAACAAATAGCAGCCGCTTCACTCCGGCTTTCTTGACACCGTCGATAATGGCTCGCGTGCCTTTGAGCTGCAGATTGTAGATGTCTGGATTGTTCCATCCCGGATTGAAGGCGCTGATCACAGCATCATGGCCTCGAACGAGCCTAGCAATCTGATCCACATCGTAGACGTCTACGTCATGGGCATGAAGGGCGTCGTGTGCAGGGAGCTTCTGCGGATCACGAGCGACAGCAGTCACCTCATGCCCCCGCTGTAACATTTCATTTAAGATTACCGATCCAACAAAGCCGGTTGCGCCAATAAGTACGATCTTCATGCTGATGCTCCTTCTTCCTCCCCAAGTGATCCGTGAGCGGTAGAGAGAGATTGTATTCTACTTCTTCTGAAAGGTTTGATCTATGCAGGTCTGAAGGGGTGAAGAAGAGGGATAAGGATCTCGCCATGCGCCACGAAATTCAGAATGTCCCCGTTATCTTTCGCCCCAGCCGGAGAATAGGGAATTATTTAGCCTTTCTGACAAGCTTGCTTAAACTTCAGGGGAGGAATCAAGGGACAAGGTGGAGTGGAAAATGGAGGGAGGTACTGGCATCCGTTCCTGGGGTGCCGAGACTTGGGTGTTTCCCTCGGCAGGCTTGGCTCGCCTGGCTCATCACAGACAGAGCAGACCGCAATGAGCAAAGACGCCTGACCGAGTGTGTGTTTGTCCTTCGATGGTACAAAGTAAAGAACCGACCCTCCTTTTCCGCGTTCTGCGAGCACATGGGGCTACCAAGGCACTCTTGCATCTCCTTCTCTACCCCCCGTACAATATCCAGTTCCTGGGCTAACTCATTGGCTTTTTAGCAATTTGCGCCAATTCTTAGAGAAGGATTCAGGCTCGAATGCGCATCGAATATACGAAGGGTGACCGGGCCTCCAAAGAGCTGATCCAGCTCCATCGAAAGAGGTCATTAGAGTCTAGCGGCCGGAAAATGAAGGTCATGCTCATCTTCCCGCCCGACTGGTTCCCCAGCGAGCCCTACCTTTCCCTTCCCTCCCTCACCTCCGTCCTCCGTCAGGCCGGCCATACAGTCGTCCAGAAAGACATCAATTTGGAGATGTGGGACTGGTATTTCAGCGAGGATTTTCTGAAAAAAGTCCTGCGCAAAGTGCCGCAGCAGCTGGACCGGCTGCGCAAGCTTTCCAACAGGCGGGAGCTGAGCGAGGCTGAAATGGAATTGCAGGTGGCGTTGTGCGACGTGACCCGCCAAAAGATCGGTGAGCTAGTCAAGAACGCGGAGAAGGCCAAGGCCATCGTCCGCGGGGAAATATTCTACGATATCGACCAGTTAGAGTGGGCGATCAATGTGTTCCGCGAGGTGACAGCCGTCATCTCGATTGTCTATGCGCCGGCCCGAATCTGCATGCCGCCGATGGAGACGGATTTATCATATAAGGTCTTCGTCTCGTCCGAAGTGATGGACGCGGTGAATGATGCCCAGGTAAACATCTACCGTGATGTGTTCAATCATCTGGTGAAGCCGGTGATTGAGAGGGAGCAGCCGGACGTGATCGGGATTTCAATTGTTCTCCAGCAGCAGCTCTTTTCCACCGCTACATTTTGTTCGCTCATCAAACAGCATTTCCCTCACATTCATATCACGGTCGGCGGCAATACAGTTACGCGGCTGCGCGATGTGCTGCCCCAGTCGCCGTTGTTCCAGTACTTCGACAGTGCCGTGGTCCATGAAGGGGAGACGGCGTTTCTGCAATTGGTTGAGGCAGTGGGGGCCAAGCGGGACCTCTCCCAGGTGCCCAACACCATATATAAGGATGACAAGGGCGTCCATGAATCAGCCTTGAGCTATGCCGAGGATATGGCAGAGCTGCCACCGCCGGATTTCGATGGATTGCCGCTCTCGAAGTATTTTGTCCCGACCAATGTCCTGCCCTATCTGGCCACGCGCGGCTGTTACTGGGGCCGCTGCGAGTTCTGCGACCATGGCGAGGGCTACACGGCCGGCTACCGGTCGAAGAAGATTCAAGATGTGCTGGCCGACATCAAATATCTGCGCGATAAGTACGGTGTCCAATTTTTCCACTTCACGGACGAATCTTATCCGCCGGCGCTGTTTCGCAAGCTCGCCCGAGGCCTGGTCGAAAGCCAGATGGGGATCTTCTGGACGACGCACATGCGGTTCGAGAAGAGTCTCTTGGAGGATGCTGTCTGGCAGGACGCGAAGGACTCCGGCTGCCGCTATCTCCACTTCGGGTACGAGTCAGGCGTCGAGCGGGTGCTGCAGTTGATGGACAAGGCGACGACAACTGAGATCATGACGCAGCATCTCAAGTACACGGCGGAGGCCGGCATCTGGAATCACTGCATGGGGTTCTTCGGCTTTCCCGGCGAGACGAGACAGGAGGCCTGGCAATCCGTCGAGTTCCTCGAACAGAACAAGAACCATGTCCATTCGCTCGGGTTCGGCACGTTCGATCTCGGCCGGCACAATCCGGTGGCGAAACATCCGGAGAAGTGGGGTGTGACTGCCTACAAGAACCCGGACTGGGACCTGGCGCTCGACTACTACTATACGGTGAAGAACGGGATGAGCATCGAAGAGGCAGAACGGGTGTTCCAGGAATTTGAACAGAAGCACAACCCGGGCTGGGATCTGCGCCTCTATGTCAGGGAATATATCTTCCTCTATATTTGCAAATTTGGGCTTTCGAAATTACCTGATCTCCAGTACAGCGCGGCAAAGGTGTTGGGCGCAGCTCCGACTCTGGCGGGGAAAATGTGAGCAGGTAGGGGACTGGCTCCGGCCTCGCCGGTGCCTGTCCCCTTGTTGGGTTCCGGGCGGGGAGAGTCGCCAACCGGAAGGCGACTCTCCCCAAGGCGATTAATGAATTACGTTTAACGATTCACGAATGAGCAATTTGGTTCAAATAGATGGCCTCACTCCATTGGCCAGCAGCGATCGGAAGAAGAGCAAGGTCATGCTGCTCTTTCCCCCTGAGTGGGTGCCGACGGCACCGTATCTGGCGCTGCCGTCATTGACTGCCGTGCTCCGTGAAGCGGGGCATACAGTCATCCAGCGCGATATCAATATCGAGATGTGGGATCACTTCTTCAGCACGGAGTTTCTGATCTGGGTGAAGGCCCGGTTGGGCATGCAGCTCAAGGCCCTGCAAAACAAAGAGAAGGCGGGGATTCTGACGGAGCAGGAAGTCGATCACAAGGCAGTCCTGGAGCAGGCCTACGACGTCGATGTGTTCGATCTGGCGGATCGGGCCGAGGATGCCAAGCTGATCGTGCGGGGCGAACGGTTCTACCAAGGCGAGATGCTGGAAGGAGCTTTGAATACCTTCCGCGAGGCGATGGCCTACATCTCCGCTGCCTACTATCCTGCCTCGCTCGTCTTCTATCCGATGGAGAGCAATCTGGGTTATCGGCCCGGAGTATCCAAGGAAGTATTGGCCTGTTTGGATGATGAGCAGGTAAATGTCTATCGGGACCTCTGCAATCAGCTGGTCATGCCGGGGGTGGCGAATGAGAAGCCGGATGTGGTCGGGATTTCGATCGGGACGCAGATGCAGCTCCTTGCCGGCCTCACGTTTGGCAAGATGATCAAGGAGACATTCCCGGAGATCCACGTGGTAGTGGGCGGGAACGTGATCACGCGGTTGCAGGAGGATCTGGCGAAGCAGGAGCAGTTCTTCACGGACGTGTTCGACTCAGCGATCCTCTATGAAGGCGAGCATGCCCTGCTGTGGCTCATCGAAGCGTTGAAGGGGGAGCGGGATATCGCCTCCGTGCCCAATTTGATCTATCGCGACGCCTCAGGCCTGCACCGGAGTCCCGAGGTCTACACAGAAAAGACGACTGCGTTGCCCCTGCCGGATTTCGACGGATTGCCGCTGGATCGCTACTTCGTGCCGGAGTTGATCATTCCCTACCTGGCGACGCGCGGCTGCTATTGGGGCCGCTGTACCTTCTGCGACCATGGGCAGGGCTACTTCGACCAGTATCGGGGCGTGCCCGTGCAACAAGTGGTCGAGCAGATCAAGGCCCTTCGGGACAAGTATCACTGCCGCCATTTCCTGTTCTCCGATGAATCCTATCCACCGGCGCTCTTCAAGAAGGTCTCACAGCTGCTGGTCGATCAAAACGTCGGGATCAAGTGGACGACGTTGATCCGGTTTGAAGAGACGCTCCAAGACCAGGCGATGTGGGATCTTGCGGCGAAGGCCGGGTGCTGCACCCTCTATTATGGGATGGAGTCGGCGAATGAGCGGGTGTTGAATCTCATGGATAAACATGCCACGAAGAGCGTGATCCAGCGCAATCTCCAGATGGCGGCGCAAGCGGGGATTTGGAACCATGTGATGGCCTTCTATGGATTCCCTGGCGAAACGTTCGACGAAGCGATGGAGACCCGCCAGTTCGTCATCGAGAACCAGCCGGTCATTCATTCGCTGGAGCTGTTCTACTTCGTCGCCTACCGCCATACGCCCATGGTGCGCAATCCGGAAAAGTTCGGGATTACGATTCACAAGCAGGAGGAGTATGATCTTCCCCTGGACTACTACTACACGTTGAACGACCCCAGTACCCTCTCATGCCTAGAGGCAATGCAACTCTGCGAGGAATTTTACAAGAAGGATTTTCATCCCTGGGCCGTGCGTGTGAACTCGCGCGAGCATGTCTTTCTCTACATCTCGAAATTCGGGACGAATCAATTGCCGCAGATCTATGCGAAACAGCCTGCGGCTGTTGGTGCGGCAGAGGGTGTGTCAGGCTTGATCACCTGGCCGGTGGCTCATACGGATGGAGATGAGGGGATGGCCAGGGTGACGAGTCACGACATCGGGGCCGGCTGATGAAAACGCCATACAGCTTCGTTCTCGGTCGCATGTCTCCCTGCGACGTACGTGAAACTGTACGTCTCAGTCGCCATACGCCCTGCGGCCTTGTTCTATGACGTTTTGCTCAGCTGGTAGAATTAGAGGAATTGGTCTCTGAGTCGTCAGGGACAAGAACTGCGGAAAGAAGAGCATACGAGGCTTCAACGAGTTTGGTCATCTCTTCGGCCTTCTTATAGGCCTGTGTGTATTGCTTGGGATTGTTGGTCAGGTTGGCATAGCGGGCTGGGTCCCAATTGTACAGCGATACCCGCCTGGCGCGGGCGAGGGTTTCAGAGGTGACGGGGAGTGTGAGCTCCAGTACCTCTAGAGCGTGGTCCACGTCTTTTTGCGTCACATCAGACATGGGCCGAGTCTGACAAAGGGATGTGAGTCTGTCAATCGTCCAAGATGGCGAGAAGGCAATATGACCATTCCGGCAGGGAGTAGGCATGTCTGACCGCCGGGCCCTCAAGTTCTATCAAGCCGATGTGTTCGCCGGGCTACCCTTCGGCGGCAACCCGGTCGCAGTCTTCCCCGACGCGCAGGGCCTCACTCACGTTCAATTGCAACAGATTGCCAGGGAGATGAACCTCTCTGAGACCGTGTTCGTGCTGCCTCCGACGGACAAGGCAGCGGTGATCAGGCTCAGGATTTTCACTCCCACGCAGGAAATTCCGTTTGCCGGCCATCCAGTCCTGGGGACCTTCTTCGTGCTTGCCGAGCTGGGAATCCTTTCAGTCAAAGAGCCGGTGACGCGACTCATACAGGAATGCAATATCGGATTATTTCCGGTCGAACTCCATGTCGAGGCTGGCTTAGTGGAGCGGGTGGTGATGACGCAGCCGAAGCCGGAGTTCCTGGGGCCCGTGGATGAAAGGGAAGATCTCTACAAGCTCGCCAGCGCGCTCGGCATGGCGAAACATATGATTGCCGACACGAAATGGCCGATTGAGGTGGTCTCCACCGGACTACCAGTATTAATTGTGCCGGCGCGGACCCTCACGGCCGTCCGCTCGATTCAGCCGGACGCCTCCGCGATCATGGACATCTGCCATCGCTTCGGCGCCAACGGCATCGTGGTCTTTACGACGGTGACGGTCGAGCCCTCGGCGACGGTGCATACGCGCATGTTCGCTCCCTCGATCGGGATTCTTGAAGATCCCGCGACCGGTAGTGCGAGCGGTGCATTAGGCGCCTATTTGGTGCAGAATGGTGTGGTCGATGTGGCGCCGATGACGGAAATCATTGTCGAACAGGGCTATGAGATCGATCGCCCATCGCAAATTTTCGTACAGGTCGAATCGGATGACGACATCATTCAAACTGTGAAGGTGGGAGGACAGTGTGTGATGACGGTGGAAGGAACGCTCAAATTTTGAAACGGCGGGTCCTGTCAGCGAGGAGCCCGACCGTCCTCGCACCCCGCCCGGTGTAGGTGGGAGAGGGGTAACCCGATTGGTCTCCTGTGCTCGCGCAACGCGCGGCCTCGGAGGCCCTCGTTGGACGCGCGCAGTGGGAGACCAATCGGGTCACCCCACAGGAAATGGGTGATATAGTCGAGGGCGCCCACCTCGCCGCCACCCACCGTTTCAAAATTCTGTGTGCTGAAGAGAGGGAGAGGATTTATGAAAGCTGTAATATTTCGGGAGCATGGCGGGACGCACAAACTTTCCTATGAGGATTTTCCGACACCGACGATTGAGCTGAATGAGGTTCTGGTTCGGGTGAAAGCCTGCGCTCTCAACCATCTCGATATTTGGACTCGCGAGGGGAATCCGGCTTATCCCTTGATCCTGCCGCATATCACGGGGTCGGATGTCGCAGGGATTGTGGAACAAGTTGGTTCTCACACCGAAGGGGTGACGGTCGGACAGCGAGTATTTATTTCGCCAGGGATGAGTTGCTGGCACTGTGACGCCTGTCTTGCCGGGCGAGACAATTTCTGCCGCTCCTATGGAATACTCGGGGCTGTGGTCCATGGTGGCTATGCCGAGTATGTGAAAGTACCGTTCCGCAATGTGCTGCCGATTCCCGGGAATGTTCCGTTTGAACAGGCCGCAGCCTTTCCTCTCGTGTCTGTGACGGCATCGCACATGCTGTTTGCTCTGGCGGGACTCCAACATGGAGAGACGGTGTTGGTTATGGGGGCTGGGAGTGGCGTCGGGATGATGGCGGTTCAGATGGCAAAACTCGCAGGGGCTCGTGTGATCACGACCGTTGGGTCTGAGGAAAAGATTCCCAAAGCCATGGCTCTGGGCGCCGATACTGTGATCAACCATGCGAAGGAACACGTTGCGGAGCGTGTGAAATCGGTGACCGATCGACGAGGCGTTGATGTCGTGATCGAACATATCGGTCCCGAGGTCTGGGACAGCTGTCTGGAATCTCTTGCAAAGGGAGGCCGCCTAATCACATGCGGTGCGACGTCCGGGGCGGACGTGAAGCTCAATTTGCGCTATGTATATGGCCGCCAGCTGACGATCAAGGGGTCCTATATGGGCACGCATGGAGAATTGGTAAAGGCAGGGGAACTGGTTGGGCAGGGTCGGCTGATCCCGGTGATCGATCGCATGTTCCCACTTCAGGAGGCCAAGCTGGCGCAAGACTTGATGCTCAAGCGGCAGTTCTTTGGCAAGATTGTGCTGACGGTCGCATGATGTTGAAAACGGCCTCCAGCTTCGTTCTCAGCTCATCAAAATCCTCAACGTACCCCACTCGGGTCACGAGCTGGCTGCAGCTCGTGGGTGGGCGGGTGAGAACGATACGCCTCCGGATTTGATTCGCCTGCGGCCTTGCCTGGGACAAGGCGCGTCTCGGCGCGCCGGGGTTGGGCGGGTGAGAAGGTTGATCGTTTTGAACATCCTGCTGGATTGATGGGGAAACAATCGATGAAAGGGGAGAGTATGTCTACCGTAGAAAAAATCATGAGAAAGCAGCCCAAGACTGTGGGGCCACACGTTTCGATTGTGAGCGCGGCCAAGAAAATGAAGGCGGCGAGGATAGGCTCGTTGATTGTGAAGAAGGGGAAGAAGCTGGTCGGGATCGTCACCGATACGGATATTGTCCGACGTGCTGTCTCAACCAATAAACCCCTTGGCAAGTTGACCGTCGAGAAGATTATGACGACGCCCATCTGCACCATCGAGGGGAGTGGGTCGGTCGAGGATGCTCAGGATATGATGGCTGACTTAGGGGTGCGCCATCTCGCGGTGACCAAAACAGGAGAGATTGTCGGGGTGGTCTCAGTGCGTGATCTGTTGCTGTTTTACAAACGCTACGCGCAATCAAAGATTGCGCCGGAGATGGCATACTCTGAACCAAAGATTATGCAGGACTAATCAGATGTAAGGCGTGAGGCGATTCGGAACCTTGATGCACTGCGCCTGACGTCTTACCCCTTACGCCTTACGATCACTTCTTGAGCTGCTGAATCAGATGTCCGAGTTCTGGAAGAATTAATTTCTCCATCGCGAGCTGCACAGCGTTTTCTGAGCCGGGGGTTGAGAAGAGGACGCGACCTTTGATGATGCCTGCAGTGGCGCGGCTCATGATGGCTGGGGAGCCGATGTCCTGGTAGGTCAAGTAGCGGAAGATCTCACCGAATCCCACCAGTCGCTTCTCCAACATCGCATCGACTGCTTCAAAGGTTGAATCCCGTTTCGAGATACCGGTACCGCCGTTCACGATGATGGTGGCGACCTTCTTGTTGGTCACGGCGGCTCTGATCTTGGCTTTGATCTTCGGCGGATCGTCTTTCACAAGATGGTACGCGACGACGGAATGGCCGGCATCTTTGAGCATGTGCATGATGCGATGGCCGCTCGTATCGGTCTCGGCCGTGCGGGTATCGCTGCAGGTAATCACCACGCACCCGATGGAACTGGGTGCATGGGATTTATGTTCGTGATGGGTTGACGCACTCACAGAGGTCTTACTGGATGCGTAAGAAGTCACTCTCTCCCTCATTCATAAGTTGCCGATCGGCTGGTTGGGTCCACTCAACCTCAACCTTAGCCTTAACCTACTTCCACACCGCGTCAGGATTCAGTTTTGCAACCGGTTTCCCGCCTTTGATGTGTTCGTCGATGATGGTGGCCACGTCGGCTTCCGTTACTTTGGAGTACCAGGTGGCGTCCGGATAGACGACGACAGTCGGTCCCTGCTCGCAAGGGCCGAGGCAGGAGGAGCCGCTGACGAGGACTTCACCCGGCATCACGCCTTTCTGCATGAGCCCCATATTAAAGGCCATGAGCAGGGTGGCTGCACCGGCGCTGCCGCAGGACGGTTTTGGGTGGCCGGGAGGGCGAGAGTTCGTACAAACGACGATGTGGTACTTTGGTTTTGCCATGAGGTCTCCTTGGTTGGGTGAGCGATCAACTATCTGCAATCAACCGTCAGCTCCGATCCGAAAACACACCTATTAAAAGTTGAAGGCTGTTTTATTTCGGCCCATACGCCTGCCACTGCTCAATACAGTCATTCGGAAGCTTCCAATGTTTGAGGCCCTTCATGACCCAATCAAGGTAATGCGCTTTCGGTTTGAATTTTCCGATCGGCGTGGCGGCATAGGTTGTCACGAGCATTTTCTCACCGGGTTCTGTAACGACAGTGACTTGGACCTGGCGAAAGGCGGTCTCGGGGACATCGCCCTCGAAGAGGTCCATCAGCTTGAGATCTTCGTCGGTCACCTCGAAGACTGCTCCCCAGACCTGTTCTCCCGGTGACGGAATGACGCTGGCGAGGCCGCAGCGCCATTGCGACGACCATCGGCAAAATTTGATCGTATGTTCGGGGAGGGTGGCCAGCATGAGGAACCGGTGCTCCGGCGCGCGACGTTTGAGTTGTGTGGGGTTGAGATTGTCTCCGTAGAGAAAGAATTTCATTGGTGAGTTGCTGCGTCAGACACTATGGATCATGAATGGACAGTTGTTTGTAACATAACCACTTTCGCACTCACAAGCCGCGCCGCTGGTACAGCATCCTCGGGTTGCGGTCCGTTTGACATCACGCCGGCGCTCTTCCTAAGATGCGAGGCGACCATACGCTGGCTCGAATCCTCCATTGATCTCTGTTCGTAGGATCCCCATGCCACCGAATCATTCCTCAGACGATCCGCCACCTGTCTCTCTCATGATGGTGAAGCTCCTTCGCCTCGCGGCCCTGGCATTGCTCTTGTTGGGGGTATTCTACTATCTCTGGATGAAGCCTCCTTCGCTGAATTCTGTCGTAGAGGGTCGAGGCGCCGAGGCTCTTACGTTGGTGCAAAACCATCGGGCTCAGGGCTATCCCACAATTCTCGAGGCGTTGACGGAGCACGTGCGTTCCATGAGCGAACGCAATCGGGTGGCGCGGTTGGGGGAGTGGCGGGTGAAGCAAGTCGAGGGGGATCTATACGAAATCCGTATTCAATTGCGGGACCAAGGAGCAACCGGCCAATGGTTCGAACGGGAGTTCATCTGGCATGCCGATCTCGCGTTGAAGAGGGTCAATGCCGCCTCCCTCGCTGCCGATGGGATTACACCCAAAGCGCCTGATCCTATGCCCGGGAACCCGTGAAGCGTGAAGCGCATCGCTAGACGAAACCTTCCGGCAATGCCACTTGAATCTGATTCCCTTCAATCCGGACTGTGCAGCAGGCGACGGTGATGTCGGGATTCTCCGGTCGTTGGCCGGTTTGCACATTGAATCGCCATCCATGCCATGGACATTGGACGACGCAACCATCCAGCTGGCCTTCTCCAAGCGGTCCTCCTGCGTGCGGGCAGGTGTTGTCGACGGCATAGAAGGATCCATCGACGTTGAACAGCGCAATCCAGACTCCCCGGACTTCGACGACACGTCCAGTTCCCTGAGGGATTTCATCTACTGTCGCGACGGTAAAAAAATCCGGCACGCGCTGATCCTTCTTCTAAGCGGAACAACCGAGGGAATACGAACTGTCTAAAGACCGGCCTGTGGCTTGATTTCGCCCAAGTCTTATGGCATAGAGAAGTTACGCGATTGAATACTATACCTAGGCCCTCTCATACAAGGAGCCTCGGTTGCAATGAGGGTATTCTATGGAAATGACCCTTCTGCTCAACGCGACGTACGAACCCCTGCGGGTCGTCCATTGGCAAAAGGCGATTGCGCTTCTTTGGCAGGGTAAGGTTGAAGTCCTCGAAGTCTACGACCGGGAAGTCCACGCGGTATCCATCTCTTTTAAACTTCCTTCAGTCATGCGGCTCCTCAAACTGGTGCGGCTCAAAGATGTCCACCGGGCGGTGAAATTTTCACGCATCAATATCTTTACGCGAGATAGCTATGCCTGCCAGTACTGCCGTCACAAGTTCCGGACCGAGGAACTGACGTTCGATCACGTCGTTCCTATTGCCAAGGGAGGGCGAAAGACCTGGGAAAATATCGTGACTGCCTGCTGGCGTTGCAACAACAAGAAGAGCGGCCGCACGCCGGAGGAAGCCGGGATGCGGCTCTTGAAGAAGCCGGTGAAGCCGCGCTGGAATCCTATTGTGACCATTACCATCGGGATTCGAAACACCCCGGACAGCTGGCGTGACTATTTCTATTGGAACATGGAATTGGACGCCGACCCCGCGGATCCGTAACTGCGAATGTTGAATGTTCGTCATTTTTCACCACCCCCTCAGTATATATATCCCTCTCAACAACTAAACATTCGTAACTACTTATCTTCTCGGCTCCTATGATCTTAGGTTCAAGTAGAGAGCAGTCTTCTGCCTAGCTAGCACCCATCAGGGAACGTTTAACATTACGTCACGCGGTGTTGTATGATACGTTCCATTGTTGAATGAGGAGGAACCGTTATGGCTGCAAATCCTGGCTTTCCATTGTCTCTCGATGTGAGAGGCTACCCGGTGCTGGTGCTCGGGGGAGACGAAGAAGCCGCGGAAAAGACCCAGCGATTGTTGGAGGCAGGGGCGAAAGTGACCGTGGTGGCCCCGGTGTTACATGACGTACTGAAAGAGTTGGCCGCGTCGGCAAAAGTTCTGCACCGTGGACGCCACTTTCGCGATAGCGATCTCGACAGTGCGATTCTCGTGTTGAATATGGTCCGTGGCGACCGGGAATTCTCTCGCGCGCTATTCGAGAAGGCACGGGAGAAGAAGGTCTTATTATGGTCGGTTGATCAGCCTGAGGCTTCGACGGTCACAATGCCGGCGGTGGTGGCGTGCGGTCACTTGCGTGTGGCCATCAGCACGAGCGGAGTTGCTCCGGCTTTGTCAGGCTTTATGAAGGAGGATTTTGAGAAGATTTTCGGTGGGGAGTTTGCTGCATTTGTCGATTGGCTCGGCCAACTCCGTGAACATACGAAGGCAACTGAGCCGGATTTCGAAAAGCGCCGGGAATTGTTGCGCGAGGCTCTGGACGGGTTTCGCCTGTTGGGCAAGGTCCAGTACCCGAAGGTCTGGCTTGATCAAAGAGCTGCAGCGGCGCCAGGCGCCAGGCATGAAGCGTGAGAGGGCGCGTCAGATGATAGAGCGTAAAGGATAGGAAGGAGTAGCGATGGTCTTACTTGAATTCAGCATGTCGCCGTTGGGAAGGGGCGAGAGTGTCGGCAAATATGTGGCGCGCTCGCTCGATATTATTGATAAGAGTGGCGTGAACTACCGGTTGAACCCGATGGGGACGGTCCTTGAAGGGGAGTGGGATGAGGTGTTTGCCGTCGTGAGGCAGTGCTATGAGCGGATGAAGAAAGATTGCGGTCGTATTTCCTGCACGATCAAAGTGGACTACCGCCAGGGTCATGCGGGGCGTTTACAGAGCAAGGTCGCGAGCATCGAGAAGAAACTCAAGCGGCCAGTTAAACATTAACTGTAGTGCCACCTTCCCCACTATGGGCCCCATTGGGGGCTCTTCTTTGCATCCTAATCATCTATAAATAACTGACGTCCTGTTTGCCGGCGCCTATCGTCGTCTGGGAAGCATAGGGACAGCAATGGAGCAGGCAATGCCTTAGATGGCGAAGCTGTAAGCTAAGCGCGGGATATCTGTAAATTTAGTTAGTTTACAAAATAAGCGGGTTCCTATTTACAAAGACAGGTTACCTATGTATACTTCGCGCCCTCATCTCGAAAAATTTGCTGATTAAGGGATTGGCGTAAGCATAGAGCGATATATGAAGAGCAGTATCGCCGACGAACTCAACATTGCCGCACAACCAGGCCAGGAGCTGTTTTCGAAGGATCGCTCGATCCTTGAACGGAAAGTGATGGAATTTCGCCCCTTCGGATTGGACGAGCAGGGACAGACAATCAGAGACATGAGCGGGATGAGTATTCGAGCGGTCGTCGTCTACCTCGAGAGCTCACAAGCTCGTGAGCGGGGGGCTTCAGCCGGGACCCAGGCCGTGGAAGATCTGTGCCATCTGTTGAATCAACGGATCAAGGATCCGGTCTATCACGTGACGCCGGAATTTCTGAAAAATGCGTGGAACAGCTATTCCTATGAGTTCACGGTCTATCTGTATGAGTTCTGTGAGCGCATGTCCGGCGATCCTCAGTTTCTGTATCGGGGTGGAATGGAAAAGGCGTCTTCAATCATGCAGGTCCTTGCCAGACCATTTTCACTCTCCCAAATCTACGGCATGTTTCCCTATTTCGGAAACAAGTTCGCATCCGGTTCGATTGAATTCCGAGTGGTGGACGTCACGTCGACTTCCGCCACCTTGGCCATGAAGTTTTCCGAACGCACGCTTCGTCAATTTGGCCCCTATCGAAGACGGTGCGCGCAGATGGTGTGTCAGGCTGCTCAAGGCATTATGGCCGCGGTACCGGTTCGAGTCCACGGCCTGGCGCCAGCCACGCTGACGGAAATGTCCTGCATCACGCATGACGACGAGTGGTGCCAGTGGTTCATCCGATGGCAGCCGGAAGGGCAGGCGACCTGGCGTTCCAAGGCTTGGCACATGATGGCAGGATCGGTTCGATCCAGGAGGACCGGTAATCGAGCGGCGACGATGGCGCCAATGGGTCCGATAGCCACGGTTGCACCGTCGCAGTGGTATGTCATCTGGTCGGTCTGCGGGCTGTTCGCCGGCCTCACTTTCGGCGTGGGACTTCGTCTGATTAATCCATCGGCCGGCTTGAGCGAAGCCGTTCTGCTTGGGTTGATACCCGTGCTTGGCACGAGGATGCTGATCAATTGGCATCTACGTTTGGAAAACCGGCAACGCGAGTCGCTGATTCAGGAACAGATCAGGTCCGTGGAATCACGGCATGAAGAACTGCGGGAAGCGTATTTGGAGCAGGAACAAACGCGCGTCGAGCTGCGTCGAAAGGTGGTGCAGCTGACGGCCCTCCATCAAGCCGGATTACTCTTTAGCTCGACGCTGGATCGAGAGGCACTGATGCAGAAGGTGTTGGAAACGTTGACCGGCGATCTGCAGTACGATCGGGCAATGATTTCATTCTACGATCCGATCCGTCGCGTTGTCATGGACGCGCGGGTGCTGGGCGTGTCCCCTGAAATCCAGACGTTTGCTCGGGCTCGCGAGATTCCCGTCACCGATCCCACGAGCCCAGAGGGTGTCGTGCTGCTTCAAGGTCAGCCGTTGCTGGTTGGAGATGTGCAGTCAGTATGGGATCGCATCCATCCGTTGACTCGACAGTTTGCTCTCCTGACGCAGTCCAAGTCCTGGATTGCCGTTCCGTTGAAAGTCAAAGACCGGATCCTTGGAAGCCTGACAGTTGATCGGATACGGGCACATAGTCTGACGCAGGACGATCTTGAGCTGATGATGACGGTGGCCCATCAAGTTGCCATTGCGTTGGATAACGCCTCCGCATACGAACAGATTGAAGACCTGAACGTCGGGCTCGAAGTCAAAGTGCGCGAACGCACGGCAGAGTTGGAGCAGGCAGATCGTTTGCGGTCTCAATTCCTCTCGCATGTCTCGCATGAACTCAAGACGCCGCTGACCTCGATCAAAGGATTCTTGCAGAACCTGCTGGATGGATTGACGGGGCCACTCAATGAGAAGCAGCAGCGATATTTGTCACGGATGTTGGAGAATTCTGACCGGCTGATTCGTATGATCGACGCCTTGTTAGATCGTACGACGATTCAATCCGGGAGGTTGGATCTCGTTCCTGTCGAGATCGATCTGGGGGCTTGCATTGCGGAGGCTGTCGAGCAATTGCGCTTGTTGGCTCAGGCCAAGCAGCAGACATTGGAGGCGGTCGGCTCTTCTGTCCAGCTGATGGTCTGGGCGGATCGCGATCGACTGATCCAGATCGTCACGAACTTGCTCCAGAATGCGGTGAAGTTTACTCCGGAAGGCGGGCGCATTCTGGTGACGATGAGGAAGGAGAATCAGACGCTGGCCGGAGTCTCCGTGCAGGATACGGGGCCTGGTATTCCTCCAGAGTTCCTTGATCAGATCTTTGACCCATTTTTTCGTGTCAAGCAGGCCGGGACCGGAGCGAAAGGACTGGGCTTAGGTCTATCGATCGTGCGGACGTTGGTGGAGTTACAGGGTGGCACAATCACCGCGCGGAGCGAACTGGGTCAGGGCGCAGAACTGTCTTTCACGATCCCCTTGCTTCCCACGATGGCAATGCCACGCAGCGAGGTATCGACCGAAGCGCCTTGTATCTTGGTTGTCGAGGATGATCCGGATATTCGACAACTCTTACAAGATCGTTTCCGAGCCATGGGGTATAGAGCCCAGTTGGTGCCCGATGGAGTCCGAGCGGTGGAGGTCATGAGGGCTGACAGGTTCGGGGGCATGATTCTGGATATTGGGATTCCCTCTATGGATGGGATGCAAGTATTGCGGGAAATTCGAAAATGGGATCAGCAGATCCCGATTGTGGTGGTCACGGCGTCCGGTTCCAAAGAATCGGCGGTGCGTGCGATCGGTATGGGTGCGCAGGCCTATATGCTGAAGCCTTTTGATGTCGACGAACTGCAGCGGGTTGTGGATTATTGGTTTCACCCTCTTGAACGGCCGTCATCGGAGTTAGTAGGGAGTCGAGTCTATCCTGGTACGTGAGAGAGAGTCCAAGGCTATGAGAGTCTGGGACCGATGTTGCTGCCGGGCCGGATTCGTTCTGTGGGTCTGGATATCGTGGATCTGTCTGATGGGCCTCTGGTTGGTTTGTACGCCGGGGATGGCCTCGGCACAAGTACCTCGTATTCAAGGGCAAGGAGCTGCCGCGTCCGCAATGGGCAATGCCTTTGCTGCCCAAGCCGATGATCCCTCGACGCTGCACTACAACCCGGCAGGCATGACTCAGTTACGGGGGCTTCAGCTCATGGGGGGAGGGCTGATTTCCGGCGGGTCAACAGACTTCACCAGTCCAACGGGAGTCACGGCAAGGGGCGATCGAAACGGAACGGTGGCCTGGCCTCCACCGACACACGCGTACCTGACAGTCAACTTGAAAGATTATGGGTTGACGCTTCTGAGTAATCTCGCTGTGGGGATCGGCCTGACGGTGCCCTTCGGCTCGCTCACTCGTTGGCCAAGCGAGGGGCCCTTCAAGACAGCCACAACTTTCAGCGCACTGCCGCTGCTGGATATCAAACCGACGGTTGCCTATAAGGTGACGGAGAATGTTTCTCTGGGACTGGGGGCTGATATCTATACATTCAGTGGACTCGCCGGCGAAGGCCATGTCGAACGACAATCGGTCTGGCCGGGAGGGCTCGGAATTCCAGCGGGATCGAAGGTAGAGCTCTACGGCAAGGACACTGCGGCTGGCTTCAATGCCAGCCTACTCTATACGGCCTTGCGTAATGCAGATGGGAAGCCACTGGCGAACATCGGTATCGTCTATCGCAGTCAAGCGACCCTGCATCTGACCGGCGCGTTATTGGTCAATGGAGCCAACGTGTCGGATGCTGAAGCCACCCTGGTCCTGCCCCAAGTCATATCAGGAGCGATTGCAATCTGGCCAGTTCGGACGGGTGAACGGGAATGGAAGTTAGAAATGGATCTCGATTATGTGGGTTGGAAGTCCGTTCGGAATCTCGACGTGGCGTTGGAGAGCGGTGCGACGATCGCACAGCCGCAGAATTGGCGCAGCACCTATGCGGTGATGTTTGGGACCGAACATAAGTGGCTGGCGCTTGAGTCGCTCCCGCACTGGATCGTGGCATTGCGGGCCGGCTATACCAATCAGCAGAGCCAGATGCCTGATTTCAGCTATGACCCGGGGATTCCCTCAGCGGATCTGCACATTGTGGGAGGCGGCCTCGGATTGTTGTGCCAGGAGCAGGGATCGTTTTTGGGCCTGCTGCGATGTGGTGATCTGGGCTTCGGGTCGCTGCTGCCAAAAGGGATCGGAATCGATCTCTCCCTCCAAGCGGGGCTCTATGAGGACCGCACCGTCTCCGGCAATCGCAATCCGACCGTCGATGGAACCTATAAAACCACCCTTTATAACGGCAGTGTATCGGTTCGAGTCCTCTATTAATCGGGAGCGAGACAGGCGAGACTGGCGAGAGGTGCAAGACAGGGTGAGTTAGGGGTGCGGAGATTTCTGGCTTGTCGCGCCTGTCACGCTCTTCCCGCCAGACTCGCTGGTTTCAAGCCGATTCATACAAGCGTGGGACACGGGGGCCTACCCCGCAGAGGACTTCATAGGGAATCGTATCCATCCAGCTGGATACTTCATCAGCCCGGATTGATTCCTGCCCCTGCTGGCCGATCAGCGTCACGGTCTCTCCCACCTGTACCGGCCCGAAGTCGGTGACATCGATCATGATCATATCCATGCACACCAGACCAATGATCGGAGCTCGGCGTCCTTGAATCAAGACCGATGCGCGATGAGAGAGCCGTCGGCTATAGCCGTCGGCATAGCCGATCGGCAGTATCGCGATCCGTGTTGGTCGCTTGGCAACGAAGGTTCTGTTGTAGCTGACGGTCCCCCCCCGGGGAATGTTTCGGAGCTGGACGATCGTGCTCTGGAGTGAGAGGACTGGTTTGAGGTCAGGAGCTTGGATAGAGGGTGGCAGGGTATGGTATCCGTAGAGCATGATGCCGGGGCGCACGAGAGAAAAGTGGGTATCGGGAAACCTGACGATTGCCGCGCTGTTTGCCGTGTGAATCAATGGGATCGTGAGGCCACGTTGTTGGATCTGTTCCATTAGGGAGCGGAATAGGCCAAGTTGTTGTTCTGTGAAGGCGCTGTCTATTCCATCTGCGTCGGCAAGGTGGGTCATCAGCCCCTCGATATGAAGAGGACCTAAAAGGGTAGGGTCGTCAAGGAGTGAGAGCAGCTCCTCAGGAGAAAACCCCAGCCGTCCCATCCCGGTTTCGACCTTGAGGTGAATGGGGTAGGGGGCTGGCTCCGAACGAGCGGCCTTGGCCAAGCTGGGAAGAATGAGCCCATCGCTGACGACCGGAGTCAACCGGTACGCGACCAGGTCTTTTACCTGTTCTTCAAGGAGCGCTCCCAGAACGACGATAGAGGCTGAGAGATCGGTATGGCGGAGTATGATTCCTTCGTCGAGTGAGGCCACGGCAAACCGTTCGATGCCTTGACGGGAAAGCGCTTGAGCAGTCTCCACCGCTCCATGCCCATAGGCATTGGCCTTGACGACCGCCATGATGTCGCAGCCGGGTGACAGGTATCGCTTGATCTGAGAGAGATTGTGGGCCAGGGCCGAGAGATCGATGGTGGCGTAGGTGGGTAGCAAGGTAGGAATCGAGGTCACACTTCCATGATTTCCAGGTCTTTTTTCTTCACGACCTCGTCGATCTTCTGAACATACTGGTCGGTGAGTTTTTGGGTGTCGGCTTCAGCCTTTCGCAGGTCGTCTTCAGTTAACTTCGCATCCTTTTGCAATTTCTTCAACTCTTCGTTGGCATCCCGGCGAAACCCGCGCACGACCACCTTTGTATCTTCACCGTGCTTTTTACAAATCTTGCTGAGATCTTTCCGGCGTTCTTCCGTGAGCGGTGGAAGCGGGATCCGGACGATTTTCCCATCGTTGGACGGTGTGACGCCGAGGCCTGATCCCGCCAGGGATTTCTCGATTTCCTTGATCAGGCCAGGTTCCCACGGCTGGATCGTGATGAGGCGCGCCTCCGGGGTCGAAATATTGGCCACCTGTTTCAGCGGGGTCATCGTGCCGTAATAGTCGACTCGAACGCCGTCAAGAAGGGCGACCGACGCTCGCCCTGTTCGTAGGCCGGCCAAGTCTCGTTTTAGATGCTCCAGTGCGGCTTCCATCTTTTCCGTGACCTTTTGGCGTATGGTTGCAGGATTCGACATGAGAGTCTCTCCAGACAGTTAGCGGCGATCGGGGGTGACAAGGGTGCCGATCGTTTCGCCGGTGGCAACGCGTTTGAAATTGCCCTGTTCCTTCAGGTTGAACACGATCAGTGGAAGATTGTTATCCATGCAGAGACTGATGGCCGTGGCATCCATCACTTTCAAATTCTGATTCAAGATCGAGAGAAAGGAGATCGTCTGATACTTCTTAGCAGAGGGGTTCTTCACTGGATCGGCGTCGTAAATACCGTCGACTTTAGTCCCTTTCACGATGACCTGGGCGCCGATCTCCATTGCCCTGAGCGCTGCGGCAGTATCGGTGGAGAAGTAGGGATTTCCGGTCCCGCCTGCAAAAATGACCACGCGCTTTTTCTCGAGGTGGCGAATGGCCCGTCGACGGATGTACCCCTCTGCCAGCTGCCGCATTTCGATCGCCGATTGCACCCTCGTGATAATGCCTGCGCGCTCAAGCGCGTTTTGCAAAGCCAAGGCATTGAGTACGGTCGCAAGCATCCCCATGTAGTCGGCAGAGGCTCGTTCCATGCCGGAGGCGCTGGCGGCAATGCCGCGGAAGATATTCCCGCCGCCGATGACCACGGCGACTTCGATATCAAGAGCCACGACGGAGGCGATCTCAGAGGCGAGCCCCTCAAGGATGGAAGGTTGGATACCGTACCCCTGCTCACCGGCTAACATCTCTCCGCTCACTTTGAGGAGGATGCGCCGATAGTTGGCAGGGCTCATGCTTCGCCTAATTGGTACCGTGTGAAGCGACGGATGTTCATGTTCTCGCCGATGATGGCGATCTTCTGTGCAAGGAGATCCTTAATCGTGACCGCTGGGTCCTTGATGAAGAATTGCTCGATTAGGCAGGATTCCTGGAAGAACTTCTCTAACTTGCCTTCTACGATTTTCGGCCATGCGGCGGGGGGCTTGAGCATGGCTTGGGCCTGACCCTCATAAATCGATCGCTCTTTTTCAATGACCGAAGCGGGGATATCCTCCCGCCTGACATAAGAGGGCTTCCCGGCAGCCACCTGAAGAGCCAGGTCGTTGACGAACGTCTTAAAGGCCTCATTGCGGGCGACGAAGTCGGTTTCACAGTTGACTTCAATGAGCACGCCGATTTTTCCACCCATGTGGATATAGGCGTGTATGAGTCCTTGGTTGGTTTCGCGACCTGATTTTTTAAGCGCCGCGGCCAAGCCTTTTTGGCGCAGAAAATCGACGGCTTTCTCAATATCGTCGTTGTTCTCAGTGAGCGCCTTCTGGCAATCGAGAATGCCGGCGCCCGTTCTTTCTCTTAATTCTTTGACCAGCTGACTTGATCCAGCCATACGTGACAGTCCTTCTCGGTAAACAGTGAAAGTAACCGTTGATACATGTGTCCGGCGTTATGAAGCCGGTGCGCTCGCGAAGCTGACGGGTGCGGCCTTGTCTACCGCTGCAGGAACAGGTTTGAACTCCGCTTCTTCACGTTGCGCCCGCAAGTGGGCGCCTTCAATGCATGCGTCAGCAATGCGCGATGTGATGAGCTTGATGGAACGGATGGCGTCGTCGTTTCCAGGGATTGGGTAGGTGATGTGATCCGGTTCGCAATTTGAGTCAAGGATTGCGATCACGGGGATCTCCAGCCGACCCGCTTCCTGTACGGCGATATGCTCTATGCGTGTGTCGAGTACGAATACGGCTCCCGGCACACCTCTCATATCCTTGATGCCGCTGAGATACTTTTGAAGCTTTACGATTTCCTTCTGCATCTTCAAGACTTCTTTTTTCTTCAGCCCGTAGTGACTGGGATCCGCCAGCTTGGCCTCCAGCTTCTTCATTTTATCGATACTTTTCCGGATGGTCTGAAAGTTCGTCAGCATCCCGCCGAGCCAGCGTTGGTTGACGAAGAACATATTGGCGCGCAAAGCTTCTTCCTGAAGGATTTCAGCAGCCTGCCGTTTTGTGCCGACAAACAGGACCGATTGACCTGAAGCCACGGTGTCACGGACGAAGGCATAGGCTTGCTCCATGCGAGCCAGTGTTTGTTGAAGATCGATGATATAGATACCGTTGCGCTCTCCAAAGAGGAACTTTTTCATCTTCGGGTTCCATCGGTTCGTTTGATGTCCAAAATGGACACCGGCTTCCAACAATTCCTTGATCGAAACCACTCCCATGCCTTCACCTCCTCTCAAGACTTGCAGAGCGCCTGTTGTCACAGGCGAGGGGTCGCCCCCTTATTCTCAAGTCGAGCGACGTCCGTGACGTCGATATGAATTTTATGCTGTTCCTCCCCGCACGAAATTGTACGAGGAGAAGGCCATCTCCCGAGCGCTATAACCGTGGCACGCTAGCATGGTCACGGTCAGTTTGGCAAGGCCAGGCCATCTCTTTCGTGGCAAAGCAGCCTATCTCCATTGTCGATGATGCTGGTTTCGGGGTTGTGAGACAGGCAGGGGCCTAACGGAGACTTGCGGGACCGCAGTTGCGTATTATATCGGCCAATCCCTGCCCGGCTGGCTTAGCCGGGGACCTGGCCATGCCCTGAACCGAACTGTTCAAACGCTATTTATCCATTACGGGGTGAGCCATGGTGGACTTTGACTAGTGTAGCGATGACCTTGGTGAGTTGCTTGGTTTCCTTTGGCTTGGAGGTATCGAAGTCTACGCCAAATTCGGATCCCTTAACCCATTTCACGACAGCGTGATCGATCAGCAATGGTTCCGAATCTCCCGGTACAAACACCTGCAAGTTGAGCGACATTCCAACCGAGACCGGTGCATTCCCCGTAATGTAACTCCCACTCAGAGAGAGATCTTTTATGATTCCTTCACCGGCCATCCCATCACGAAGATATCGCACTGGCACCAGTCTCTTGAGCCGGCTGTTCTTTCGCATGACAAATCCAGCCATTGCCTGTCCTTTCTCAAGGGGTCCGTTTTGCCCGTCACCTGTTGTGGTTATACTACAGCTCTAAAAGAGTGCCTAGGTAATTGTAGTTTCTCCGCCATCTCAGGTTCCGGAGGAATCGGCGAAAGGCTTTGCGATCCCTTCCAACGGTGAGAGGATAGGCCGAACAACGGGAGGGAGTTATGATTTTATCAACAACACCGAGCATCGATGGAAAGCATGCAGTCAAGTATTTAGGATTGGTCTCCGGGGACGCCATCCTCGGCGCGAACATCTTCCGCGATTTCTTCGCGTCGGTTCGCGATATTGTAGGCGGCCGATCGGCCGCCTATGAAGCCGAACTACGCAAGGCCAAGGACATTGCGCTTGGGGAAATGCGCGAGCAGGCTCGTCATCTGGGCGCCAACGCCATCGTCGGCATCGATATCGACTATGAAACAATCGGGGCCGGCAGCAGTATGCTGATGGTCACTGCCGTAGGCACAGCGGTGGTTGTGGAGCCACAATAGAATTGCTTGGTTTCTCAAGACCCTGCGAGTGAGAACAATCCGCACTGTTGCAAGCCAGCCGGCCGGTCGATTATTTCAGACCGATCTTCACCAACCCCACGCAGCCCAAGTACAACGCGATCGAGCCGATCATGGCGGGCCAGAAGCCGAAGTATGGAACGCCTGTTATCATGGACAGAACATAGACAATCCAGGGGGGGACAAACCACAGCAGATTCTTTGCGTAACTAACGATCGCCTCATTGCCGCCGTTCAGATAGATCAGTACGAAGGTGGCGCCGGTAATGGCGGGAAAGGTGCTGACAAAGGCAGCAAGGAAGGATTTGCCTTGAGATCCGAGGTAGGTGGAGAGGCTGACGATGGTTCCACCCAACAGAAAGTACAGGGCATACTTCGCAAAGTCGTTCACGTTGAGTCCTCCTCAGATTCCTTGAAATGCGTTTATGTAAAGCTCCCGAGTTGCCGATCCAGATATTTGTCAGACTATTGCAACATCCGCGTTTCTATTCGAGAACAGTCCTCACCGCCAGATACATCACCGTTACTTCGACTGCATGCGCAGCGATCGTGATATAGAGATTGCCTGTACGTAGCCAGATGATTCCCCAGACGAGACCGTCCCACAGTGCAATCCAATGCAGGTGCTGGAAAGTATTCACCATGAAGGGGTCGAAAGCAAACGTCAGCGCTGAGGTAACGAGGGCGAGTGGCGAGAATCGTTGGACTGAGCCGGATTCCCACAGCCCTGATTCGAGCGAAGCCAGTCGTCCGATGAGAAATCCGCGGAAATTCAGTTCCACGAAGAGCGCGATGCCACAGATGACCCAGGGAACCATGATCAAGAATGGGAGTCGGCCATGAGGTGTGGTCTTGAGGAAACTGATGTCATAGCCCAGATGCGGGTAAACTGTGAGAATCACGAGCGTATTCAGGCAACCGAGAACCAGACCTGTCAACAGTCCGCAGCGGAGGCCGTTCGATAAGTTCCCCTTTCCCAGCCCAAGTAAGGATGCGAATGAGTGGTTTCGCATGGCCCAAAGACTTAAGGCGATATAGGCAACGATTTGGGGCACAAACTGAATCACTGTCTGTTCTTGGAGCGAAGCGGGAAGGGTATAGAAGGCAAGTGTCGTTGCGGCAGGGAACAGCGCGAGAGCTGCCCTTCGTTCTTTGGCCTGAGCTGGTGTCGCATACCGGCCAGGCTCAGTTGTCATCGGGGTAGTAGTCAGTTCAGCTGGAGGTTATAACGGTCCAGGGTGGTAGCTTTGTGCCTTGCGAGGTTGGAGAGCGATTTGTTGTAGTCGACTGTGGCCCGTAGCTCGTTTCCTTGGGCCACTGCGAGATCGCGTTGGAAGTCGAGGACAAAGCGAGTTGTGCTCAACCCCACTTTCAGGCGCTCTTGTTCCGCCTGCAGCTGTTTCTCAGCCATGATCCTAGCCGATCTGGTCGTTTCGATCCGTTTGAAGTCCGTCTGGACTCGGCGAACCGCTTCGCGCACTCCAACGATAATTTGCTGCCGCACATTCATCAGGGCGGCTTCTGCGTTCTTTGCCTCCAGTTGCCGCTTGTTGTAGGTGCTCCAAGCTGAACGGTTGCCTAGAGGATAGCTTAAGACAAGGCCTCCCCCGTAATTGTAATAATCTCCGCTGAAGTTACTGTTCACGGAATCACTGTAGTTCCCTCCGAGACCTGCGAGCCCCATGGTTCCTTGAAGGGAGAGGGTCGGAAGAATCTGATTTTTGGCGAACTTTGTGTTGAGCTCGCTCGTTTCCGTGTTCTTCTTTGCCTGGACAATTTCGGGCCGCAGATCGATGGCAGTGTCTATGGCCTCTTCCAGGCTGATGGGCTCCAACGTCACGACCGGCTTGTCGAGGGGAATTACTCGGATGTCTTGGCGCAGGTTTTCTTCCCCTGGGTTGAGTAAGCGGCGCAATTGATCCTCCTGGTCTCTGATCGCTTTATCCGCGACCAGGACCTGTTCCACCCGCGACGCAACGGCCGCCTCGGCTTGCAAGACATCGACGAGCGACATGACGCCGGCCTTCGCCTTCGCGCGGTTACTGGCGGCGAGCTCCTGCGCAGCCTTCAAGGCAGCTTCAGCGACTTTCAGATTCTCATTGGCGAAGACGACTTCCCAGTAGGTCTGTTCCACGGTGGTTAAGACTGAGAGTACGCGATCGCGAAAGACATGTTCTTCCACAAAAGCATTATTCTGGGCGACACGGATGAAGGTCTTGGTGATGTCAATACCAGCGTTGCGGAGGAGAGGCTGTGTGAGGGTGAGCGCGAGGCCACCTGTATAGGAAGGGTTGAACAGGAACCCCCTCGCGATGTCGTGATTAAAATTGGTCCGTGTGGGGCTATAGTTCAGATCGATGTTCCCACCGGTGAGTAAGTTCGTCGTCGCGTCGACGGTGTAGGATTGAATTCGTCGATCTGAGGTCTGAATTGTGGTCAAGTCGCCAAGGGTTCCGCCGAATATGGGGACATTCAGTGGATTCACAACTCGATTGTACTGGCCGTTTACGCTAAGAGTGGGGTCGAATTTGGCTTGTTCCACAATAATGTCGGCCAGTCGGCTTTCTTTCGTCTGACGGCTGATGCTGATGTCCAGGTTATTCTGCAATGCCCGAATGGCTGCATCGGCAAGGGAAATGGTTTCGCGTTGTTCTGCAGGTGGGGATTTGCTTTCATCCGAACTCCAACTGAGATCTGGTGAGAGCAACAGGCTTATGCAGAGGGCATAACCGCATGTATGCCACCATCGATTGATCCCCGCACCCTGCTTCATGAAGCCGCCTTTCATCGACAAGAGGTCGATGCGCATACTATAATCAAACCTAATCAGCTTGTCATGGATTAATTATAATGAGATTGCAGTCCTCTAGGGTCAAGCGAACTATCTTGCCGGTCTTGTCACTCTCCATATTGGCCCTGTTGTTATTCACGCTTCCGTCGTTGACTGCGAAGGCGTGGGGGCAGACAATCTCCAGTGTTCGTGGATTCGATGGAGGGGTTGCACCGATGTTTACGTTGCCTGGCCTGGGGACTCTCTATCTCGACAATCATGGTACGCAGGGATTTCTATACAATCCGGGGAACAATTTCGAATCGTACAGCTTTCGGAATCCCACAACCGGTCAGGCCTGGAGCGGGGCAGTAACCACTCTGGGACCGCAACTCGCGATCGGACTCATCCAAGGCGTAAACCAGAGCGGTACCAGGTTCGTCCTCCCAGGTCCTCCGCGCCAAACAGTACCATTGCCGTCGATCCAATCCACTCTACTCGACGAGATCCCCTAAATCTAGACATGGACATGAGGCGAGTGGTTAAGGGGCGATCTCTTGCTGCAGCAGTGCGGCTATGCTATCGAACATTCTCCAGCCGCCAGATGAGGGCCACGACGTAACGAGCTGCTGTGTGTAGAATATCCGGATTGATCGTATCGGCGTGGTCGGTCGGTTGGTGAAAGTGCGGGTGGATGCCACTGCTGACGACGGTGACGGTCGGCACACCAGCCTCTTTGAACGGCACGTGATCGCCGCCTGGGAAGAATCCGTACAGATCGAGTTTGTCGGCAAGACCGACGGTCTGTCCTGCTTCGAGTGCCAGGTTCTTCTCGAATCCCGTCACACCGATCGTCAACCGGCCATTTCCGATCCCTGCATGGTCGATATTGATCATTGCTTTGGTCGAGCTGATCGGCGCGATAGGCCGTTCCACATAGAGCCGCGATCCGACGAGCCCCTGTTCTTCTCCGCTAAACGAGACAAATAAAATCGTTCGTGTGCTCCTTGCGCCCGCCTGCGTCATTGCGCGGGCGACTTCCAATAGCACTGCCGTGCCGGAGGCATTATCGTCGGCGCCGGGAAATAGTAAGCCGGCCTGTTGCCCGAAATGGTCCCGATGGGCGCCGATCACGAGGACCTCATGGGTTTTCTGCGGATCGCTGCCGGGCAAGAAGGCGAGTACATTCATGAGTAAGCCTTCTTCCATCCGGGTCTGCCACGCGAGAGAGCCCAATCGGCCTGTGCTGACCGATTGTGTGGCAGGGGAATGGTTCAGATTTTCTTGCAAGCCATGCAGGCGGCTTGGCGGTGCATGATCCGGTGTAGCCAGAATCTGCTCGGCCAGAGCCGTGCTGATCCAGGCGCCAGGGAGCGTTTCTGAAGGGCGTGAGAGTCCATAAAAAGCACCGGGCTGTCCCGTGACACCCCGCCGGCCCTCATAGGAGCTGAGCGCCGGTCCCGTGGCAGTGAGATAGCCGAGGGCACCCCTTTCGCGTGCGAGGCGCACCTTGTCCGCATGGCTTATGGTGTTCTTGTAATGGGTCGGTTTGCCTCGAAGAAAGAGGACAATCGCGTTAGTGGTATCGACTCCGTCATAATCGTCAATCCCTTGGGCCTTGTCGACAATTCCGTAGCCGACAAAGACGATTGGCCCGCCAACTGCCGCGGAGGGTGAATCGAGGATCGGGAGATAGTCTCTCCCTGGTTGAAGGATGATCGAGTCATTGGCCGTTGAAATGCGGAGCGCCGGGTTCGGGGCTATCTTCGGCACCGTGACAGCCGCGGTCAGGTACCCTTCTCCGTAACCATGGCCCTGCCTCGCAGAGCTGGTTGGTTCGAGGCTAGCGCTTGCCAATGAAAGACCCGAAGCAAGAAATCTATCAGCGACCCATTTTGCTGAGTCAGCATCCTCCGTTGTTCCTGTTTGGCGGCCATTGTAGGCAGGGCTGCTGAGTGTCGTTACGTCGGCCAGCATACGATCTCCCGACAGGTCATCGAGGGCTCGAAGCCATGCACGATGGTCTTCGTCCGATTGAGCGAAGCCTCGGCTTCCGAGCGGCAGCAGTATGAGGATGATCCCCAAGAGAGCGACCGTTGGAAGGAAGGAATAACAGCCGCGCTGCGCACAGTTCATGCGATAAGCCTCTTGAGGTCGCGTGGACTATAGCATAGTCTGACTGGTTCATTGCAGAGCAGCCTGTAGCAAGGTACTATGGCGAATGACGGGAACGAAGAAGCGATGACAGATCCAGCCCTACCCATGGACCGATCTCCGAACCGGCTCATCACAGAAGCCAGTCCCTATCTTCGCCAGCATGCGAAGAATCCGGTGGATTGGTATCCCTGGGGCAAGGAAGCTCTGTCACGGGCGAAAGCAGAGGACAAGCCGATTCTCTTGTCGATCGGGTATTCGGCCTGCCACTGGTGCCATGTCATGGCGCATGAATGTTTCGAAAACGTCGAGATTGCCGCGCTCATGAATCAAGACTTCATCAATGTGAAGGTTGATCGAGAAGAACGTCCAGATCTGGATGAGATCTACCAGAAAGCTGCCCAGGTGTTTCTCGGACGGGGCGGAGGGTGGCCCCTTACGATGTTTCTAACCCCTGACCAGGAACCCTTTTATGGAGGGACGTATTTCCCACCAGCACCCCGGCATAATCTGCCGGGATTTCCTGAGGTCATGCGAGGTGTCGTCGAAGCCTATCGGAACCATCGAGACGATATTTGTAAGAACGTGGAGAAGGTCAAAACAGGATTGCTGCGGGTCGGGACTCCGCAACCCTCGACAGACCCCTTGACGGATGGTTTGTTTGACGAAGCGGCAAAGAGCCTCGGGCAGTTTTTCGATCCGGTTCACGGCGGATTCGGTGATGGGCCGAAGTTTCCCACGGTTCCCCCGTTGAGCCTGCTACTGCGTCAGACGGCTAGGACGAAGGACGCCTCCTATCAAGAACTCGTATTGTTACAGCTGAGGACCATGGCAGCCGGCGGAATCTACGACCATCTTGGCGGCGGTTTTCATCGCTACTCGGTGGACGGCCAGTGGCTGATTCCCCATTTCGAGAAGATGCTCTACGACAACGCCCAACTGGTACGGATCTATCTTGATGGATGGCGTCTCACCAAGGAGGATCGGTTTCGTGAGGTGGTGGAAGAGACGTTGGAGTATGTTCGCCGTGAACTCACGCATCCGGACGGCGCGTTCTATGCTGCACAGGATGCCGACAGTGAGGGGCATGAGGGAGCCTACTTCGTGTGGGGGCCGGGAGAGATTGTTTCGGTGCTGGGCGTCGGTGCGGCTGAGGAGTTCTGCCGACACTATGGAGTGACGGAGGGCGGAAATTTTGAAGGCATGAACGTGTTGAATCGGCTCGGCGGGACTCAGATCGCGCCGGACGCGCTGCAAGCGTTGCGGCAAGCCAAGATGAAATTGTTAGCAGCACGAGAGCGTAGGATAAAACCGGAGCGGGATGACAATATTCTCACGAGTTGGAACGCGATGATGGCTTCCGCTTACCTTGATGCCTATCAGGCATTCGGGGTTCCCGCCTATCTCGCTGCCGCCGAACGGGCGCTCACATTCCTCTTGGACTATGCGGTTGAGAACGGGCGGGTCTATCGTGCGGTCACGGCAGGGAAGGGGCGTTTGAATGGGTACCTGGACGATGCAGCTTGTCTCGCCGCTGCGTTGTTGGATGCGTTTGAGGCGACGTCGCATCGGTGGTATCTGGAACAGGCTCGCGAGATGACGGACCATCTGCTGGATCGATATTGGGACGAGGGGGCGGGCGGATGCTTTTATACCAGTCGCGACCATGAAGCCCTTCTCCATCGCATGAAGTCCGGAACTGATAGCGCGATTCCATCCGGCAATGCGATTGTTGCCTTGGTCTTGTTGAGACTCTTCTCTTTCACAAGGGAGCAGCAGTATTATGATCGGGCAGAGAACCTATTTCGGGTATTCCGGAGCGTGATGGGACATAATGCCTATGGTTCATCGGCCCTGCTCTGTTCGTTGGATTGGTACCTGACGACGCCGAAGGAAATTGTGGTCCTTGGCACTCGCGGCGATGCACGAACCGAATCGTTGCTCTCGATGGTTCATCAGCGTTATCTGCCTAATCATACGGTGCTGGTGACTGACAGTACTCGTCGTACCGGGGAATCCGACTTGCCGCTGGCCGCAGGGAAGGCGATGGTGAATGGGCACCCGACGGCATTTGTGTGTCATCGTCAGGCTTGTTCCTCTCCGGTGACGGAGCGCCGGCAGCTGGAGTTGTTATTGTAGGAGGTTGCGTGGACGTTGGTAATTCAGGAAAAGGGTTGTACGATCATCTCTACCGCCGATTCTTCGAAAATCGTGCAAAACACCAGGGCTACGATTTTCAGCATGCTCCAAGTGGAAGCGCTCCGGCACCGGTCGTCACATTTCAGGATCGCCTTCGATGGTGGACTTGGGGCCGGTGGAAACGGCGGAAAGTCATCTTGGCGGCACGCGACCGGTTCCAGCAGGACATTTTGGATATCAAGAAACAATCGTAGCCCCTCAGCCTTCAGCCCTCTCTCCAGCCTAAATACCTGGACCGTTCCGAAATGGAACCATATCCCCGCCTTCACCTGTCGTTTCGATTGCAACAATTCCACAGGATTCCTATAATTCAGCAGCCTGCATCTTGACCGGAAATACCCATGCTTGCAAAGGTTCTCAGTGCTGCACTCGTCGGTATCGATGCCCATCTGATCGATGTGGAAGTCGACATCGTTGGAGGGCTTCCCCAATTCTCGGTCGTGGGACTTCCTGATGCGACGGTGCGGGAGAGCCGCGACCGTGTCCGCTCCGCGCTCAAGAATACCGGTTTCCACTTTCCTGCCAAGAAAATTACCGTAAACCTCGCTCCCGCGGGAATTAAGAAGGAGGGGCCAGGGCTTGATCTGGCCATTGCCATCGGCATTCTCGTCGCGGAAGAAGTCATTCTGCCTCATCATGTACAAGACTGTGTGTGTGTCGGCGAACTCTCCTTGGACGGGCAGATCAAGGCTATTGCAGGCGCCTTATCCATCGGGATTGCCTGTCGGCCCGGGTATCGGTTGCTCTTACCGGCTGAAAATAGCCAAGAATCGTCCATGGTAGAAGGTGTAAGGGCATACCCTATTCACACGCTTCCTGAGGCTGTGGCATTTCTTAATGGTACGGTGTCTCTAAGCCCGGCGCAGGCTGACAGGAACCAGTTCTTTACGACTGGCCCCATCGAGGACGACGACTATAGCGATGTGAAGGGACAGGACCATGCGAAGCGGGCTCTGGAGGTTGCTGCAGCTGGGGGCCACAATGTCCTGATGGTAGGACCGCCTGGCTCAGGCAAAACCATGTTAGCCAAACGCCTCACGACAATTTTGCCCCTGATGGACCCGGAAGAAGCGATTGAAACCACCCGTGTCCATAGCATAGCCGGCCAATTGCCGGCTCACTATTCTTTGTTGGTGGTCCGCCCGTTTCGTGCTCCGCATCATAGTATTTCTGATGCCGGGCTCATCGGAGGCGGGGCCGTTCCCCGGCCTGGAGAAGTGTCGCTGGCGCACAATGGGGTGTTGTTCTTGGACGAGTCTCCGGAGTTTCGCCGGCCGGTCTTGGACGGATTGCGGCAACCATTGGAAGATGGGCATGTCACCCTCACCAGGGCCAGCGGGTCGCTGCGCTATCCTGCGCGGTTCATGTTGATTGCCGCGATGAATCCCTGTCCCTGCGGATACTACGGGGATCGAACGCGTGAATGTGTCTGCAGCCCGCAGCAAATCCGTCGCTATCGAGCCAAGTTGTCAGGGCCCCTTCAAGACAGACTCGATATTCATATCGAGGTTCCAGCGGTCTCCGTGCGAGACTTACATGATCACGGCCCTCTGCCGGAAAGTTCTGCCACAATTCGGGCGCGTGTCCTCGGAGCACGGGATCTTCAGCGGCGTCGATATCGTGATGCCGGGATTCACGCGAATGCCCAGTTGAAGCCGAGGCTCCTGAAGCAGTACTGTGGCCTGGAGGCTCCGGCTCAAGAACTCCTAGGGCGGGCGTTGACCAAGCTCGGCTTGTCTGCCCGGGCCCATGGGCGCATTGTACGGGTGGCAAGAACTATCGCCGATCTCGCTGGGTCTGATAATATTGAACCGCTGCATGTGGCGGAAGCTATTCAATATCGCAGTCTCGACCGGCGAATGGAGTTTTGAGGATCATTCGTGTGGCCCTCGATGAAAGTCTTTTTGTGGTGGTTCGCTGTCGGCTCTACCATGGCGCTGGCGGTGATTTTGCTGCAAGGCGGTATTCGGGAGGCTATGCAAACGCAGGGGTCCGTATGGGGACTGAAGCTGGTGGAAGTGCTTACGACCATTGTGGGAGGGGGACTGCTCGGCGGCTGTGTTGCACTGATTTTGGATCGTATCAAGAAATCATAAGAGATATTTCTCGCATCCGCATGCAAAAAGGCCCCATATGGATATAGAAGTAGGTTCGAACTTGTATCGTGATACAGATGGCATGATTGAAATAGAAGGCGTTCCCCAGATTCAAGTGGCGTTGAAACCGACGACGGGCGACTTACTCGTAACCTTTGCGTTGTTCGACGCAGGCGGAAAGGTGACGGCAAAACTCATTGACAGTACCTTGATGATCAACGAACGGCGTGCCTACGAAGTGAACACGACGTCGAAGAGTCTCCGGTTCACACACGCAGTCTCGGGGACCGTCGTCTTACAAATCGATGTGAAGGCGCCTGGCTTGGTGGCCTTGACGAAAGGGGAGTTCCACACGATGAAAGGTCATGTGTTCCGGGTGTCTCCCACAGAATGGAACATCGACAAATTGCGTGTCAGCGGCACAATGCACGATCTAAAAGGGGGGTCTGTCGTCCTCGGCTGAAGCGTCTTGTCCAGTTGGTCTATTTGATCTGTCTGGTCTGTCTGTTCATTCAGTTGAGTGCGATCGACTTTTAGCTAACCACCAGGTCAATCACATGGACCGACCTTCCGCCTGTTAGCCTGTGACCTTTGGTACGATGACGATCTGCCTGTCTTTCAACTCCACGGTCGCGGTATCTCCATCGCGCAATTCTCCCTTGACCAATTGACGCGCCATCGGCGTCTCAATCTCCTGTTGGATCAATCGCTTCAACGGCCTCGCCCCATAGGTTGGATCGTAGCCGCGTTCACCCAGATAGCGTAGGGCTTCGGGTGTCACGGACAACGAGATCCGTCGTTCGGTCAACCGTGTCCGCAACCGCTCGAGTTGAATCTCCACGATCTTCGTGAGCTGTTCGGTTCCCAGAGCGTGGAATACCACGGTCTCGTCGACGCGGTTCAAGAATTCCGGACGGAAGTGCTCCCGTAGCTCCATCATGACGAGAGCGCAGACCTCATCATAGGAAGCATGCCGCTGCTGCGCGTCAAGAATTTGCGGGCTGCCGATGTTCGACGTCATGATCAGCACGGTATTCTTGAAATCGACGGTCCGTCCCTGAGAATCCGTCAATCGTCCGTCGTCCAACACTTGGAGTAAGACGTTGAAGACATCGTGATGGGCTTTTTCGATTTCGTCGAACAAAATGACGGAAAATGGCCGCCTCCGGACGGCTTCTGTCAGTTGTCCGCCTTCTTCGTAGCCGATATAGCCTGGCGGCGCTCCGATCAGGCGGGCCACCGTGTGTTTTTCCATATACTCGGACATATCGATTCGAATCAGATTGGCATCGTCATCGAAGAGCGTAGCAGCAAGGGTCCGCGCCAACTCGGTCTTTCCCACGCCGGTCGGGCCAAGGAACAGAAACGAGCCGATGGGCCGATTGGGGTCTTTCATGCCGGAACGTGCGCGGAGGACAGCATCGGCAACTGCCTCCACCGCTTCATCCTGGCCCACCACACGCTGATGGAGCAACTCGCCCAATTTGAGGAGTTTTTCCGTTTCACCTTCGACCAACCGGGCGACGGGGATTCCGGTCCAGCGGCTCACGATGGCTGCGATATCGTCTTCGTCGACTTCCTCTTTGAGCAGCCGGCTTTCGTCCTGTTTCTTGCCGAGCTGTTCCTGTTCCAACGTGAGCTCCCGTTCGAGGCGAGGCAATTCCCCATAGCGCAGCTCTGCGACTCGATTGAGATCGTAAGCCCGCTCCGCCCGCTCCATCTCCTGCTTGATCCCTTCCATCGCCTCGCGAGTCTTTCGCAACCGCGCCACCGAGGCTTTTTCAGAATCCCAGCGAGTCCTGAGCATCTGCAGGTCACGCTGTTTCTCACCCAGTTCCAGCTCAAGAGTTGTGAGCCGCGCCTGGCTGGACGGATCCTGTTCTTTCCGTAAGGCTTCCCGCTCGATCTCCAGTTGCAACACCTTGCGGGAGACTTCGTCGAGTTCCGCGGGCAAACTGTCGATTTCAGTACGCAGGCGGGCTGCCGCTTCATCGACCAGATCGATGGCCTTATCCGGCAAAAAGCGGTCGGCGATATACCGATTTGAGAGTTTCGCCGCAGCGACCAGTGCGGCGTCTTTGATACGCACGCCGTGGTGCACTTCGTAACGTTCCTTGAGTCCCCGCAGGATCGAGATGGTATCTTCCACCGTCGGCTGATCGACCAATACGGTCTGAAACCGCCGCTCCAAGGCGGCATCCTTCTCAATATGCTTCCGATACTCATCCAGCGTCGTTGCGCCGATCAAGTGCAATTCGCCGCGTGCCAACAAGGGCTTGAGCAGATTGGCCGCATCCATGGCTCCCTCTGCTGCCCCAGCTCCCACGACCGTATGCAGTTCATCAATGAAAAGCAGGATCTGTCCCTCTGCCGCCTGCACCTCTTTGAGAACAGCCTTCAAGCGTTCCTCAAATTCGCCGCGGAACTTCGCGCCCGCCACCAATGATCCCATATCGAGGGTCACGACGCGTTTCTTTTTCAGCCCTTCGGGCACATCTCCCTTGATAATGCGAGTGGCAAGTCCCTCGACGATGGCTGTTTTCCCGACGCCCGGCTCGCCGATGAGTACGGGGTTGTTTTTGGTTCTCCGTGACAGAATCTGCACGACTCGACGGATTTCCTCGTCGCGTCCTATGACAGGATCCAGTTTGCCCTGCCCCGCGAACCTGGTGAGGTCGCGGCCGTACTTTTCTAAAGCCTGATATGTACTTTCCGGATCCTGGCTCGTGACGCGTTGAGACCCCCGTATCTGCTGAAGTGCGCCTAACAGCCGTTCCTTCGTCAGGCCGAGTTTTTTAAAGACTCCCCCCTCCTGGGCCATGGCAAGGATGACATGTTCGACGCTGAGATAGTCGTCTTTCAATGTACGTTGTTCGTCTTCGGCCTTGGCCAGGACTTGGCTCAGCCGGGCGGCGATGTGGAGCTGGCCTGGGCTTGCTCCGGCCCCCTGTACTTGAGGCAGTTTTGCGAGTGCCTGTTCTACTGCCTGATGAACAGAGGATAGCGACAACCCTGCTTGTTCGAGGAGAGAGGATGCGAGACCTCCGTCCTGTTCCAAGAACGCAAGCAGAAGGTGCTCTACCTCAATCCCCTGATGACTTCGTCTCGAGGCATGGGACGACGCAGTCTGGAGCGACTCTTGTAGTTTGATTGTGATGCGATTCATGTCCATCGGTCGGTCCTATCCGTTCACCTGTTCAACCATGTGACGCGATGTCACTCACATAATCATAGGATAGAGGAAGTCAACCTCTCCTGAGGATTCATTGGCTTGACCGAACAAGTTCCCACGGACTATTGTCTTTCATGCCCCGCATTCTCACCGAAACACTGGCACTCTATCGGAACGCCTTGCGCAAAACTGGACGGTCTCTCGTCCGGGGCTGGATGACCATGATAGCCGTGGTGGGATTCAGCTTCTTGCTCATGGTGGCAAGCCAGATCGCATCGTCGCTCGGCATGATCGGAGGGTTTCTGCTGGGCGCGGTGAATGCGCTCTTGGTCGGCGCCACCCTGAGTCTGATCGAGCAATCGATCAGCCCTACACGAGCCCTCACCTTCCGCGACATTTTTGGCAGTGTCGGTCATTACTTCTGGGACGTCATCGGTGTGGGGTTTATCTTGTGGCTGCCGCTGATGGTGCTTGACATGACAATGCAGACGAATCCCTATGGGCAACTCCTCTCGTACGGTGTTTTTCTGCTCCTCTTTCTCTTGCTCAACCCAGCGCCGGAGATTATCTATCAAGTGCGGCATGGTTCTCCGTTGGAGGTGTTGAAGACCTCCTATGAGTTCGTCCTTGAGAATTGGATCGAGTGGTTTCTTCCGTTTACCCTGATTCTCATCCCCATTATCCTTTCGCCCATGGGACTGCAATCATTTTTTTCTCTCTCCAGTCGACTGGGGAGGGGAGCAGGTTTAGAATTTTCCCAGCTCCTCGTGCTGCCGTTCACCGTCCTTGGAGGTTGGCTGGGCTACGTGGGAATTCCCGCTTCGATCAGTTGGTATCTCGGGATCCTGTTGACACCCCCTCTTGCTGTGGCGATGCTGTTGTTTCGTGGCCATCTCTTTGCATCGCTGCATGGGGTATCGCGCCGACAGCGCCGATTTGTTTCGCCATTCAACTAGCCAGCATTATTTATGACTCTTCTGCTGCAATCGCCGATTCGCTGTTGTGACAACCAGCGCCGGCGGGCTTGCTCCTTGGACCTTCGACGTACTGCACGAGTACGCCTCAGGTCCTCCGGGCTCCGTGCCTCGGTCCGACGCGGCGTAGCAAGTTTGCTACGAACAGTCATGAATAAGGCGGGCTAGAGACGAGCTGTGAGGATATACAGGCGGGCGCTTGTTTGCCTGATTGCTTGAGTGACATGGGAAAATAGTGTATGGAATTGCCTACAGCTAATACAGATATCGTCGATTTCCAAGGCTGAGAAAGGCCCTCCCTTGCGCTTATCGATTTTCTGGCGAATTGTATTGACCTCTGTTGTGATCATCGTGGTGATGGCAGGGGTGAACCTATACGCGTTGTTTCAACTGCGACAGCTGACTTCGCTGAGCGCCAACATGGCTACGCAACATTACCCGGCGATCGAATCGGCCAAACGACTGCTCGGGGTGCTCTATGCCCAGCTCAACAGTGAAAAGAAGTATCTGGCCGTACGCGATGCCACCTTCTTGCAACATTTCGATGAAGAGGTCGACGAATTTCATCGTGGACTCCAGAGTCTCGAAACGCAGGAACTCACGTCCAAAGGGATTCAACTCCTTCAAGACACCAAGCACTTACAGCAAGAACGTCTGACGATCTTTCGCGCGGAGTTGGAGCATGGCGGGTCGCCTACCGCATCTCCATCAGTGGGCTACGAAGGTCGGCGAGATGCCCTGATGGACCGCATCACTGCCACACTCCAGCAGTTTATTAACCTTCATGAAACAGGCATCAGTGTCGGTGTGAGCCGCTCACGGGAAAGCTCGGCGCAAGCTGAAGCGGTGACGGAGCAATTGGTATTGCTCGCGCTTGTTTTCGGCATTGCACTCGCCGGCGTGGCCAGTTTTACGGTCCTGCGTCCGCTTCGACAAGTTCAGAACCATATCAAACAGATCGGACAGGGAAATTTTCGCACGTCGCTGAATATCCGGGCTCCTAGTGAGCTGCGAGACCTCGTCGACTCCGTTAATTGGATGGGTACAAAACTACAAGAACTGGATGATATGAAGGGGGAGTTCCTCGCCCATGTCTCCCACGAATTACGCACACCCATGGCTTCGATCCAGGAAGGGACTCATTTGCTGCTCGATGAAATTCCCGGCCCCCTATCGCAAGAACAGCGCACGACCTTACGCATCATGGCAGACAGCAGCCGCCGATTGATTACTCTCATCTCGACCATTCTCGATCTCTCAAAAATGGACGCTGGCATGATGGAATACCGGATCGTTCCGACCGATCTCAAGCGGGTCACAGATATGTCGGTTAACAAAGTGCAACTCCTTGCCGATGCCAAGCATGTGCAACTATTGCTGGAAGCGCCGGAACAACGTGTCTGGGTGAAGGCGGATGCGCTGAGAATTGAACAAGTGCTTGATAACCTGCTCTCAAATGCGTTGAAATTTAGCTCGGAAGGGGGCATTGTGAAAGTGCTCATGAGGCCGGATCCAAGAGCGGGAGTCCTCGAAGTGAGCGTCACAGATGGAGGTCCCGGTATTCAGGCCGAAGACCTGCCCTATATCTTTGAACGTTTCTATCAGGGGCGCACAAAGGCCAAGCACGGGACGCCAGGCAGTGGGCTGGGCTTGGCCCTGGCAAAAAAGGTGGTTGAGGCGCATGGAGGACGGATTTGGATCGAAAGCGAAGTCAAAAAGGGGACGACGGTTCGGTTTGTCCTCCCCCTCACGAAGCCGGGAGAAATAGCATGAAGATTGCCCACGGCTTCACCTGGGGAGCCTTGTATTGTCTCGTTCTGGCTGGATGTGCGGCATGGTCGCCTGCGCCACAGTTTTCTCAACCCTACTTCGTAGTGGATACGGGAGAGGCCAAATTCCTTCAGGGGTTGGCAAAAAAACAAGAGGCGCTCATCCCGAAGTGTGCCGAGCATAATTCGTGTGATCACCTGTACTTTACACGCGCACTGCTGGGGCTCTACGAAAGTCGGGATAGCGCGTCGAAGTATTTCGAGAAAGTCATCGCCGTTTCGCCCAAAAGCCAGATGGCCTCCTCTAGTAAGCTCTGGTTACAGTTACTCGAGTACCACAGCTCCCCCACTGAGCAGACCTGGTTCCAGTCGGTCATAGCGGCTCCAGCCATATCGGAGAGTCAGGCGGTCCTGGGGCAGGCATCCGATCGTCTGGTGCGAGACTTGCTAGACAGAGAGCTGATGATCCAACAACTGCGGGCAATGAAGGAAGCCGATGCCCAATCCCTGGAAGGCCTCCAGCGTGATTTAGCCGAGCGTGACCGGAAAGGCGATACGGCCAGCGGAAGGAAAGATGCCAAAGACTCCCATAAGGGCGTGCAGGATCCAAGTATTGTCCTGTCGCTGCAAAAGCAATTGTCCGATCGAGATAGGAAAATAGAGGAGTTGGCGAGCCAGCTGGAAGCATTGAAGCGCATCGATCAGGAAATGCGGGATAAGGTTCGTCCCGTTCGTCCCCCATCGACGATCACACCGTCTCCGACCGTGCCGGAACCGGTAACACCGTAGAAGGAGTTTCATGGAAAAGGAACATATTCTCGTAGTCGATGATGAAGAGGGACTGCTGCATCTTGTAAAGATGCGGTTGACCGCTATGGGTTTTGACGTGACTGGTTGTACAACCGGACGTGAGGCCATCGCAGCAGCCAAGAAAGACCGGTTCGATCTTGTCGTTGCCGACCTCCGGCTGGGCAGCGAAGATGGGTTAGATGTGACGGAAGAATTGCTGCGGATTCATCCGGGCCTTCCGGTTATCATCCTGACGGCCCACGGCAGTATCCCCAATGCCGTGGAAGCGATGCAGCGGGGAGCCTTCGGCTATCTCACGAAACCGTTCGATGACAAAGAACTCAAGGCGAAAATCGAGGAAGGGCTTTCTCCACAACGGATGAGAGGAGAGATCCAGCGACTGAAGTCCCTCGTCAACGAATTGTATGGTATGGAAAATATCGTCGCGCGGAGTCCGGCGATGCAGCGCATTCTCCAGCAGGTGGTGCAGGTGGCGGACTCGGATGCGACCATTCTTCTGTTCGGGGAAACTGGTACCGGCAAAGAAGTCCTGGCCCGTGTCATTCATGCGAACAGCCGACGGAGTAAGGGGCCGTTTGTCGCCCTGAATTGCGCGGCCATTCCCGAAACGCTCTTCGAGTCCGAACTCTTCGGACACGTGCGCGGTGCGTTTACCAGTGCTCATGGCGCGAAGCGAGGCCTGTTTCAAAGCGCCAACGGCGGTACGCTTTTTCTTGACGAGATCGGTGAAATACCGCTCTCGATGCAGGTCAAATTGTTGCGGGCTGTGCAGGAACGGGAAGTCCGCGAAGTGGGCTCTGAAGTCTCAACGAAGATCGATGTGCGGATTGTTGCCGCAACCAATAAAGACCTCGGTGAAGCGGTTAAGAATGGCTCGTTCCGGAACGATCTGTACTATCGCATCTCTGTTGTCCCGTTGTTTATTCCACCGCTTCGCGATCGTCGAGAAGACATTCCCTTGTTGGCTCAACACTTTCTGACCGTGAGCGCGAAACGGGCGAACAAAAGCTTGCGTGGCTTTACGCCGGCAGCACTCAATCGATTGATCACCCATCCCTGGCCCGGCAATGTCCGCGAATTGGAAAATGTCGTTGAGAAGGCCGCCGTGATGACCCGTCAGGACATGATTACCCCCGACCTGTTACCTTCTATGGGCACATCACCGGATGCGCCGCTTAAGCCGCTGACTGAAGCCAAGGAAGAGTTTGAGAAGACCTACCTCAAGAATGTGCTGGAACTTACCGGTGGCAATATCTCTCGTGCCGCCCAATTTGCCGGGCGTTATCGGGCGGATTTCTATAAAATGCTCAGGAAGTATGGTCTGCATCCCTCGACCCTTAAGGCCAAAGCAGAAGCAGACCTGGAAGAGCTGGACGAACAAGGCGACCTTACCGAGGCCGAACGTTAGCGGACGGGCTTCCCCACACCATTTTTAGAGGGAGTGGCCAGGCTGCCCTTCACTGCGCACATTTTTCCCACCCCGTACTTCGCTGAGGGTAGCCTGGTCGATCCTCAAGTGCGCGCGTCGAACGAGCACCTTCTGAGCGTGCGCGTTCCGCGAGCAGGAGGACGACCAGGTTACCCTCTCTACTCCCCTTCGCTTGCTGCCTCATTCGCCTCGATGTTAAGATCGCTCACGACCGGAGGAACCGATGCCCAATATCTTGCTGCTCGTTTCGCCGAACTGTGGGGCTTGCCCATCCGCGAAGAGTTTGTGGAAACAGTTACGGGTGAAATATAGCTTTGGTTATCGCGAGGTAGATATTACGACAGAGGATGGAAGAAGCCTCGCAGATCGACATTCAGTAAGGGCGGTGCCGGCCACGATCATTGATGGGCGGCTCACGTTCGTCGGTGTGCCGAGCCGGGAGAGCGCTGAGAAGGCGTTGCAGCTTAAAATGAAACCACGCGAGTAGGGGGCGGATCACCCCATGAGCGACGAGGATAATGAATTGCCGGAGCTCCCTGTCATCGAGAAGGGACCCCCGCCGGATTGTCCCATGTGCGGCGACCCGATGGCGTTTATCGATGGCGACTGGTGCTGCGTGGATTGTAACGGAGAGCTATTGGGGCCGGAGACCGGCTAGCCCGAAATAATGTTGAATGATGAATGTGTAATGATGCAGTAGCGCAACTCCGACATTCCAAATTCAACTTTCAACATGTAACATTCAGCCCCTGATGCTTCGCATCGTCACAGGTCCTTTTCATCCGGTTCTTGAACGCACACTAGTTGAAGATCTCCACACTTGTAAAGCTGACGATCCCTTTGCTCCGCTCGCCGTCATTGTCCCCTCAGCCTCTCTGGTCGAGCATCTAAATGAAGTACTCACTCGTCATGAGCCGCGTGCATTCCTCAACATACACTTTCTAACGTTCCACCAACTGGCCCTCCGTCTGCGTGATGATCTCTCGCCGGTCTCTAAGACCAGTCGGGGGTCGCCTCTGCAACTGGTCGACGATTTCTTTTGTGAGCAATTGGTGCGGCAAGTGGTTCGACGAAAGCTTCCAGGGCTTGAACCTCTCACGCGGCTGCCTCTCTCACCAGGAACCTGGAAAGGTCTCTGGGCGACGGTGCGCGATTTGAAAGACGCGGTGGTTGCGCCGGCGACGGCATTGAAGGCTCTCACGGAAGGGGTGTTTGAAGAAGAAGACCAAGTCTGGCTCCATTCCATATTCATGTTGTATGCGGCCGTCAAGGAAGCCAGCCGGTCTCTCGGAGTTGGCTCTCCGGATGACCTGACTGCCTCATTCGGCCAAGATCTCTCAGGTTCCCGGTTTTTGAAAAGGCTGCAACACCTCTTCTACTATGGCTTTTATGACCTTTCGCAGGTCCAACTGTCATTCTTTCAATCGGTCACGAGCGTCGTGCCGACCACGTTGTATTTTCCATTGCAAGACCGCCAGGCCTTTCGCTTTGCCCGCCAATTTTTTGAACGCCATCTTCTTCCGCTGGCAGACAGCCATGAGGATTGCAGTGGGGAAGGGGACCGATCCGCAACATCGGAATTAGTCGAACTCTCCGTGATAAACGTTATCGGGGTTGAGGAGGAATTGGCGACGGTCTGTCGCGAAATTCTGACCTTAACCGAGGTGAACGGCTATCGTTTCGATGAGATCGGAGTGGTGGCACGTACATTGGAGCCCTATCAGGCTCGGCTCCAGTCCGTGTTTGATCGTCATCTGGTGCCCTTCACGTCAACAGCCGGTAAGCCGCTGGCGCGCGAACCATTGGTCAAAGTTCTCTTGCGCCTGGCATCGCTCCCATTGAACGACTTCGACCGCCCGGCCGTGCTGGATGTGATCACTGCCCCCTTTTATCGTCAATCACTGGGCGCCGACTTTTCCGACACGAAGTTCCGTCCCGATATCTGGCGTTCGCTGGTCTACACCTTGGGTATTACGAAAGGGGAGGGGGAATGGAAGCGTTTGGGATCGCCGGCCAGTTTGTCGATTCTACGCGATGCAGAGGCAGGATCTGACGAAGACATTGTGACACCGGTCGGAACATTCGAGGTGACTCAGCTCACATACTTATGGGAAGTCGTGTCGCAACTGATCCATGCATGTCGAACTCTTCCAGCTCAAGGATCGATTCGAACCTTGACCGATGCATTTCTTGCCCTGGTGAAATCCCATATTCAAGTGCCGGACCTATTCGATGGACCATCAGCCGAGTCATCCGAGCCGACAGCTCTCACTGAGGTTAGCTTGCTGATCCGATCTGCTCTGGATCGACTGCTAGAGTTGGACCCGCTCGGAGGAGATTTCTCTTGGGAGGAGTGGGTCCAATTGTTTCAGCGAGTTTTGGATGAAACGCGAATCCCCATCGAAGAGGGACGACACCAGGGTGTTCAGGTATTGGATGCCATGACGGCTCGAGGTCGGATATTTCGCACGCTCTTTGTGCTTGGCATGAACGACAAGGTCTTCCCACGATACGTGCGGGAAGATCCCTTTCTTCGTGACCGACAACGAACCGTTCTGGAATCGACCCTGGGCTACAAGATTGATGAGAAATTAGCGGGACATGAAGAAGAGCGACTCTTGTTTGAACTCCTCAGCCGGTCGGCAACCAATCGGCTGTATCTCTCGTGCCAGCGAGCAGACGAAACAGGACGGGTCATGGCGCCGTCAGGTTTTGTTGCTATCGCGATGTGCGACCCACGATTTGTTGGGCAGCCTGAACAGTCAGTCCCTCGACGGCTGACTCAACGGATCAGCAAGCAGCCCTCAATTCAAGACCTGTTACCCGCCGAGGAGTTGGCCTTGGGTTGCCTGTTGCAAGGACAGGATGTGCTCCCGGTGCTCGATACAATAGGGCGAGATCGCCCCCTCTTTGAACGAGGGCTCGTAACCCTGGAAGCCGTTGAACAAGAATTTCCTGAGCTGGGCCCCTTCGACGGCATGATCGGCACACAGGCGTCTGAGTTACCGGCTGTCACCGAGCGGAGCTTCTCACCAACAGCATTGGAACGATATGCGACCTGTCCCTTTCAGTACTTCGCGGAAAAAGTTCTTCGATTGGAGCCAGTACGACGGCTCCAGCAGAACCCCCTACCTCCCTTAACGATCGGAACTCTTGTGCATGCATCACTGCGACTGACGTATGGACGGTTGGTGTCGCTTCAATGGCCTGATAGCTCACTGACTGAAGTGAGGGTGCAATCTACGGTACAAGAGGCAGTGACCGAGACCTTTGCCACCCATGCGGCAAGTCAGGGAACAGGGCATGCTCTGCTCTGGACGCTGGCGCGTGAACAGGTGACTGAGTTGGTGACCGCTGCTGTCTCGGCGGACCACGTGGAGTATCTTGCGACCGGATTCCGTCCTGTTGCGTTTGAATCGTCCGTCCAGGGCATTGTCCCACTGGAGTCCGATTCATTGTCCGGCTCCCTGAAGATTCATGGCACGCTTGACCGTGTCGATTACCGAGCTGATCCACCAGCGGTCCGTATCGTGGACTATAAGTTCAAACAGGGTAATGACATCAGCGCCGTGGACCGCAACCTGGCCTTGTCGGCCGTGCGCGGATTGCGACTGCAACCGCCGCTTTATGCCAGCATGACTCTACCCTTGCTTCCCGCAGTAACCGATGTCCAATTGCTCTTTCTGGCCCCACAGTGGAAGCAACCGGTCTCTCGTTCAACGTTCGACGCAGGCCTCTGGACCGGCCATACCGGTGACATGATCCGGCAGACGCTCTCCACATTAGTCGAAGGTATCGTGAAAGGAGAGTTTTTCATTCTTCCCGATGGCTATTGCGACTACTGCGAATTTTCCGGCGCCTGCCGCCGCCACGACGATATGGTCGGGTGGCGCTCTCACCAGTCATCTCAGGCCCGTGTCTTGCGCAAGTTGAGAAAACAGAAGGTAAGCGATGAGTGATCTCATGCCACTCTCGGACTCCCAGGGTCGGCTCCTGGCAGAGACAACCTGGGACCACAATGTCGTGGTGATGGCAGGGGCCGGGACCGGCAAGACCACGATTCTTGTCAATCGTATCCTCAACCTTCTTCTAAGAGAGCCAAGCCCCTTGGCCATCACGGAGATTGTGGCCCTTACTTTCACTAACAAGGCTGCGACTGAAATGAAGAAGCGGCTGCGCGAGCAGCTCCTTCGTTTGACAGAGCTGACCGATGATTTCATCTCCATCTTCCGGACTCGCTATCATCTTTCCGCTGCACAGGTTGGCGAACGGGCCAAGGTTGCACTTGAGCAGATTGATAAAGCCCAGATCGGCACCCTACATAGTTTTGCCGCACATCTCTTGCGGCTCTATCCAGTAGAGTCAGAAATTGATCCATTATTTCAAGAGGATGACGGGTCAAATTTTAAGGAATTGTTTGATTTCTCTTGGCGTCGTTGGTTGGATGAGGAACTCGGACCAGCTGGATCACAGCATGACCGTTGGCGCCGAGTCCTTGCGGGGGTCACTCTCGACGATCTTCGGCAGTTTACCGAGGCTCTCGCCGGGGATTTTGTGGATCTCCGTGAACTGGAGCGTCAGTGCCAATCCCTTCCCCTTGAGGGTCCCTTCCGAGACTGGATCGTCGCCATGCATGGCCGAGCCGCTGCTCTTCTTGCTGTACAGGATCGAACCAAACGGCGTAAGGCAGAACAGATGCTCGCTGCTGCAGTGCAATCGATGACACTCCTATTGGAGCAGGGGGTACCGGGGCTCATTCATCTCACTGAGGATGAACGGGCAACTTTGGAAAAAGATCTGGGAAAGGCGCCGACGGGGTGGGAGGAGAAGGCATTTCAGGAGGCGGCATCCATCATCGGACTGGCCCAACAATTACGTACAGTTGACCAGTCCTACTTTCAAGACGCCGTGACACTCGTGAGACCCTTCCTCGATCAGATCCAGCATAGCTTTCTTACCTCCGGGTGGATTGCTTTCGATGGATTGCTGGCACGGGCCAAAACCCTCTTACGCGATCATTCGGCAGTCCGTGCCAGGATCAAACAAACCTATCGGGCAATCTTGGTCGATGAATTTCAGGACACAGATCCGGTCCAGTACGAGATCATCCTTTACCTTGGTGAACGGGCGGGCAGCCATCAGACCTCATGGCAGGACGTAGACTTAGAGCCGGGTAAGTTATTTATCGTGGGAGATCCGAAGCAATCGATTTATGCCTTTCGCCGAGCCGACATCGAGGCCTTCGAGCGAGTAGTGGAGAAAATTCAAGCTGCCGGGGGACGCGTCTATTCCCTGGTGACGAATTTTCGCAGCGACGGAGCCGTACTTGACGTCGTGAACAATGTCTTCGACCGGCTCTTTCAACAGGCAGAACACATTCAGCCGGCCAATGAACCGCTGATAGTCAGGCCGCAACGACAGCCTGAGGTCTCAGTCTCTGGTGTGCAGCTTCGATTCGTGACACCGAGAGAGGGCGACGAGGAGTTCGATGTTCAGGCTGCAACCAGGGAAGAGGCTGAAGCGCTAGCACGTTGGCTAAAGGAAGAGCTTCTCTCAGGGACGACGGTTATGGATCGCGATCGGCACAAAAGCCCGCTCCAGCCGGGACACATTGCACTGATTTTCAGGAAGTTGACCCAGACAGAAGTCTATCTCGATGCCCTTCGCCGCTATGACATCGCCTATATCACAGATGGAGAAAAGCATTTTTATCGACGGCAGGAGGTCATCGATGTGGTCAACCTTCTCCGTGTCATCGACAATCCGTACGACAGGATTGCGCTAGTCGGAGTCTTGCGATCTTCCCTTGGCGGCATGACGGATCGGGATCTGTTGGCCCTTCAGCAAAGAGAGGGGTTCGACTACCAGCATCGGGAAAGGCTATCTGCCTGGAACCATCCGCAGGCAGAACTGGTACGGAGCCTCTATGAGCATTTGGCTGAGCTGCATCGGCTCGCCCCTTGTCTGCCTGTGCCTGACGCCATCGATCTCATCTTCGATAGATTGCCCATTCTGGAATTGGCTGCGGCATCGCTCCATGGCGAGCAAGGTGTGGCCAATCTGCGGAAGATCCGGGAGATGGCCGAAGCATTGGCCGATCGTCCCCATCTCACCTTGACCGGGTTTGTTGACTTAATGATGACTAGAGTATCGGAGCAACCAGTTGAGGCGGAAAGCGCCCTGGCGGAGGAATCACTGGGGGCAATCCGCGTGTTGACCATCCATAAGGCCAAGGGATTGGAGTTTCCCGTGGTCATTCTTCCCGGACTGCACCAGGGGGCAAAAAATTCTCACAAAGGGCCATCCATTCATCATGATTGGTCGAGTCGTTGTTATAGTCTACGGCTTGGAAGCCGTTCGAATCTTGGCGCCCTGCTGGTGGAGATGAAGATGGCTGCGCGTGAAGAAGCCGAACAGCGGCGTCTTCTGTATGTCGGCATGACAAGAGCGCGCGATCTATTGGTTCTATCAGGCGGGCTGACCGCGAAACCGGGGCATGACACGATTCTCTCTCTGCTTGGAGAAACAATTGTTGATGAGGGGAACCCTTCGGCGGCTGACCAAATTTGTATCGGAACGAGTCGACTCACTCGAGTCATGACGTCGGCTACGAAGAGAACGACGCGGCATAGTCAAAAGTCTTGCTCCACTATGGCTCCTAAACCTCCCCTTGATTCCCTCCTCATCCGCCGCCAGGCCAGGAAGCTTGAATGGGAGAACCGACGTATAACACCGCGACGAGTAACTCCTTCTAGTCTGACAGGTGGCCGAGTCGAAGGGGGAGTCCCTTATGCCGGGACAGGGAGGGATTCCGATGTGGCTCGGCTTACCGGGGTCTGTGCCCATGCGGTACTTGAACAGTGGGACTTTGCCAGACCCTGTTCCGAGATCGGCATTGTTATCGAAAAGACGATAGATCGCTATCTAGGGCAAAATGATCTTCGTATGAGGGCCGATATGACGGAGGATCTTGCGGTTCTCTTCGACCGCTTCCTTTCCTCCGAACCATATGGGAGATTGCAACGTGCGACGGTGCTTGGGCGAGAAGTCCCGTTCGTGATGTCGATAGGCGAATTTCAGCTAATGGAAGGGGTGATGGACCTGATTTACCGGCTTGACGACCGGATTTGGATCGCCGACTATAAGACAGATGATGTGGCAGCTGAGGACGTGGGGCGCAAGGTGGATTCTTACCGATCTCAAGCCGAGAGTTATTCTCAGGCCGTTGCAACTGCATTAGGAGTGCCATCTCTCTCGTTTCAGTTTATTTTTTTGCGGCTTGGCCTCGCCGTCGATGTCTAGCCGACCGCTCTTAGGTTTGTTTGGTTTATCTGGTGTCTTTGGTTGAACCGGAGGAACCAAATAAATTAGATAAGCCAGACGAACCCAGATATACATCCCATGACTGTCTCGCCGGAAGAATTCAATGCCTGGATCCAAGAGGCACTTGCCGGACTGCCGGCCCGTTTTGCGAGGCTCGCCGACGAGGTCTCTTTCGTGGTCGAAGAGGAGCCCTCTGCCGATATCCTGCGAGATCTTGAATTAGAGTCAGAAGATGATCTATTAGGCTTGTATCAGGGCGTCCCGATCGATGAGACGTCGTTTTTCCAGCCTGCCGGTGAGCTCCCCGCCCGTATCGCGATCTACCGAGGACCTATACTCCGCCTTTGCCGGACAAAGGCCGAAGTTATTCACGAGGTCCGTGACACAGTGGTCCATGAGCTGGGACATCATGTTGGTTTGGATGACGAGGAGATGCCTTACTAACAGGATGCTGAAAAAGTCTGCCAGCAGCGTTCTCGACTCATCGAAATTCTCTACGTACCCCCGAGGGTACGCCTCCGGTTTCGACTCGCCTGCAGCCTTGCTGGACAAACTTTTTGAGCATCCTGCGGGACTGTTCTCCTGACACGGGTACGGACCTCGAAGTTCTCTCGGGCCGACTCGGTTTCATAATCTCCTAAGATTTCGCTTGAATCAAGGTCCTCCGCTGATATCCAAGGACGAGCATGAAGACTCCCACCACGACCATAGGGAAGGATAGGAGTTGGCCCATGGAAAAGGAACCGAGGACAAACCCAAGCTGGGCATCCGGCTCGCGAACAAACTCGACCATCAGCCGACATAATCCATAGCCGGTGATAAAACTCCAGAAAATGGTACCAGGTGGCGGGAGGGTTTTCGCGATGATCCATAGGAGGGTGAATAAGAATATGCCCTCAAGACCAGCCTCGTACAACTGTGATGGGTGGCGGCAAGCTGGCCCTCCGCTTGGAAAAACGATACACCAGTCGACATCGGTAGCTCGGCCGTACAATTCCCCGTTGATGAAATTACCGAGTCGCCCGAATCCTAGCCCAATGGGGGTCGCGGCTGCTGCCAAGTCAGCGATCTGATAGGCGGGAATGCCCTGGCGCTGACTGAACCAAAATAAGGCGACGATGACGCCAAGTAGGCCACCGTGGAAGGACATGCCTCCCTCCCAAACCGCCACGATACTGAGTGGGTGCTGCACATAGTACGAAAAATTATAGAAGAGCGTGTAACCGAGTCTCCCTCCGATAAACACCCCGAACGCAGCCCACACAATCATATTGTAGACCTGGTCCTTCGTCATGGAGAGGCCCTTCGATTCCACTCGACGTCGGATCAGGAAGTAGGCACCAGCCAGTCCGATCAGATACATCAGACCATACCAGCGAAACTGCAGGGGGCCCAGCTCAAGGAAGACCGGACTGATATTGGGATAAGGGATCGCGTGCAGCCGAGTCATTAGTGCCTCATGTGGCATATGGGTGGATCATAGGTGAGGGTTTCATCCATTGCAAGCAGACGAGCGCCTCTTGGGAAATCTATTCTGACCCTTGCCCAGAGCCAGCTTGAGCGATCTGCAACTTTCGTATGTTGGTTTTCTGTCACGCCTGTGTCATGACCTGTGAGGAAAACACAACTGAAAATTAATCCAGTTTAATTGTGGGGACAGGGTTGGGACAAATCCTTGCAGTCTGCCTGAATCATCCCAGTCTGGTCTGACAAACGATCCGCAGGCACCTGGGTCAAGTTCGTCTGGGAAAAATCTTCAACTTATTCCGATCAGTAGGCCTCTAGTTCCTTCGAGCCTGCGGTCTCTCTTTTGCCCGCAACCCTCTTGTTTCGCGCGAGGTATGACTCGACAGACTCCTAGGGATTTGCGTTGCTCCCCCTGGCATGCATACTGCTGTATGGATAGAGCATCAGCAGCCAGGTTATCGGTAGTCACATATCTGATTTAACTGCAGAGGAGGTTTCACCATGTCAGACCAGGGACGTCAGGTAGCGAAAGTCGCAGCATTGCTCGCAGGTGGGGCAGTGATTGGAGCAGGAATTGGATTACTCTTTGCGCCGCAAGCGGGGGCCGATACGCGGCGTGGTGTCGGTCGCTATGCCAAGAAAGCCCAGGTGCAAGCGGCTCGATGGAGTCGGACGGTTCAATCCAGTATGAAAGACGCGATGGATCGCAGTAAGTCGCTCATCTGCAAGGATGAGCAGAGACCGCAGATCGAAGCAGCCTAGTTAGCTAGACTCACTCGCGATCGGACTTGAAGGGACTGGCTCCGCCTTCTGCGGCGGCGCCTGTCCCGCATCTGCGGGGTCGACCTTGACCGACCTAGAGTCCGATGCTAGAGTCCCGCCACTGTGGCCCCCGCTGCCGGAGTGGCGAAATTGACAGACGCAAGGGATTTAAGATCCTGCACCAACCCTCGGGCAGGGACTCGCCACACGATAGTATTATACGCGGGGATGTGGCGAAACTGGCATACGCACAGGACTTAAAATCCTGTGACCTTAACGGTCGTGTGGGTTCGATCCCCACCATCCCCACCACACTCAATCCTCTCGACATGGGCCTGTTATCGTCCTCCCATAGACGCCCAGCATTTACCGGACTGACCCTCGTATAGATGGCCGAGGCCGAACATAAAAAGGGTTACCAGGGAAAGACCAAATTGCCCCGATAACCCTCTCTATGTCGCGCCTCAGGTGGTATTAAATCACACCCTGGTAGGACATCGTTTTTTTATAACATTGATCTCCATCTGGTACCTGGGAGATACCCTAGTTGAATGGCAATTTAGGAGACCGAAAGAGAGTGGGGAAGAGTTGGGTGGCCTGGGAAGGCCGTGGGGAGTGGGGGGTTACGAAGCTGAAGCCACCCAAATGGTTTCGCCGCAATCTGGACAGTGAATCCTACCCGTCAGGTATCCATCCTTAGTAAGTTCCAACTTTCCGGCTAAATGGAAACACACTGTATTCCACTTGCGGAAGAGCTTCAATTCCGTTTGGAGCGCCTCTGCTTCGGCTGTAGTCATACATTCTCCCTGGTTAATAGTTAGTCTTATCGTTACTCAGCTAGCCAGACTCATTGAAGGATCTATGACTAGGTAATTGACATGGAATTGTTGTGTTTGATACTGGGGGACTCCCTAGTGATCTTGGGCATCAGGCCGCTAGCAGCAAGGATTTGCCGTCCTTGTCGTCCTGACGCTCGTGCCTAAAAGGTGCATGCGCGATCTTCCACCTCAGACCTATGCATGCGGACAGGCTCATGTAACCTACCCCGTCCAGGCGCTTAATACCTCGGGTTTTAACTAATTATCTCTTCGGAAGTCCGGCGTACATTTAGTCATGGCATAGAATAATGAGCGCAATCGGAAGAGGAAGAAAAAATAAAACAAAAGGAGCGAGTGATGCTATGTGCTGACTACCTGATCGGCTCGAAGGATTTTAAGACGCTCAAAGCGGAAAATGATGCAAGACGTGGTTTCGCTTTATCACGACGAGACGCCGAAACACCTCTAATCTCGCTTCTATTGGACAGTTCATTCTAATGCCCGTGAGGGGTCGTTCAACTGGTCGCCCTTTCGTTTGGCCTGCCAAAATCGTTCGACAGTATCTGCCAATGCCAGCGATTCCAGCCAGGTGAGTTCCTGTAATCGCCGAAGAAGGCCCGGCAAATCTGGCACGGTCCATTTGATATCCAGTCCCTTGAGCCGGGTCCCATCTGCGACTTGGATCCAGAGATGCCTCGGAGCTTCGGGATCCATGGTCCAACCGTTACAGGCTTCGAGTATCAGGGAAAGTTTTTCCGTGGAAAATCTTGTGCGGAGCGCCAGACGTCCTTCGGCCAATAGTCGGTAGTACCGTCTTAGATCCTGCCCAATCTGCTTGCTGCGATGCTTTCCGCGTTCGTCGAGCGCCGAAATAAGGGATGCATCCAGCATGATCGAGATCCGTTTCTTTCCTGATGACTTTTCGTAGGCGGCAAGGGAAGGCTTATGTGATTGTGTTTCATGCTTCAAAGCCCCCTTTGACCGCCCCCTTCACATCGGGCGCGGCTTCCTTGCGCTATCATTCCCCACTCCTTTGGACATAGCTCCTGATGAATTCTTCCGCATTCGCTTCCAGCACGTCATCAATCTCGTCGGTCAATTTGTCGATGTCTTCTTTGATCTTATTTCCAGCCTCAACGATTTTGGGGCTAGCAGAGACTTCCTCTTTCGCCTGAGGCTCGTGCCGACTTATCTGTTTCCGCTTCTGTAGTTTCATTGACCACCTCCCCATTTCGATGAGTAATCATCTCCATTCTGCAAGTGAGGGCGGTCATTTGAATACTCGGACTTACCCTGGCACGGGTTAATCATGATGAGGAGGGCCCTAATACGTCTGTGCCATTGGTAGATTTGTTTGAACGGGAGATTTCAGCGTGGAATAGACTCGGTGATTGAGGTCTTGTGCGATTGGTGGGTTGCGAGCCTAATACTTAGCGACTATCAGCATCGATTCGCTGCCTCAATAATTGCTCAAGGATGGGAACCTTCCGGGCTTCCTGTTCAGCCTCCTCGAGGAATTTGACCAACTGTTTCCCGGTTTCCCGTTCCACTGCGAGCTCCGCCTGTAAGGCATCCATCTGTTTCAGCGCCGAGCGAACGGTCAGGAGTTCTTGCTCCAACTGTCTGGTTTGCTCATCCGCTGTTAGGAGAGATTCAGGTCCATCGCTTTTTTCGGGCTGGTTTGCGACAGAACTATATGGGTTATTCGGCTGAGCCTCGATTTCTTGGTGGTTTGCGGAGAAGAACTGTGCCACAAACTTCTTCAGGGCGGAGCGAACAATACCCGGAGACTGCGATGACGGAGAGATTGAGGCAGGCAGTCCTGATCTATGGGAAGTAGACTGGGGCGGAGCCGTTGTCGCGCCAAAAGAAAGTCCCAAGAAGCTGTCGAGCATCTTGGGCGTCGATGTCAGAGACCGGTGTCTTCTTATGATCATTCTGGGGCAATTGCGAATTAGTATGTCCTTGAATCCGTAATGACCTTCCGGATGTCACATCAACATGTGCTGCGGCCTCGTATCGCCCCATGCTAGGAGCCAAGTGATTGGGCGATCCACGGTGTTGTTGATTCCATCTTAATAGATGGAGGCCGAGCTATGCCCGAACAAGTAGATGATGAAGAAAAGCAGGCTCTTCGGTGCGCATAGCCGCGGGGGTTTCGGTAAACCGTTTGAGTTTCATCCGGTCATGTTGGCTCACTTGGATCACTTCCAGTCCGATCCAGTGATCGCGAACGTGTCTGACTTCTGCCAGCCGAATGTCGACAAAGGACTCTTCTCCTTCCAGCCACAATTGGACTTTTACGAAGTCCCCTACAACCATCTGGTCCGGGGTAGTGGGTGTACAGCCGGTCTCTGAGAATTCGAGCACGCACCCATCCGCTTCAAGGTGCCTGCTCACGCTTGCCAGCAGGCAGTCGATTGTGAACTTCGGACTGGCCCAACTGGTCTGTGTTTTCGCTAGTGGCATCATGGTATTCGCAGGATAAGCTGGAATGGGTTTTCTGGCTATACCTCGGTGGGTGGGGGAGGTTGACTCCCAATGGTAGGGTATGGGGCGGCTTCCATATCTCTTATCTCTGGAGAATGTTGAAGGTCCATCACATGAGGGGAAGGTCAAGAGCGAAGGTTGAAGCTGAGGGAATTAAAGTGAACGGATGCGTAACCGCGACTTCGACCTTCTGAAGATATTGCGTGTGGGAAAGGATAACAGTAGGGGCCCTCAAGAGGCATATCGAGACTCAGGCCGCTCTGCTAGTATGGGACGGCCCATTACATGTATAAAGCGGACAGAGTCGTCGGTCACGAACCAGGAGGATACTATGATAGGTCGGTCACCTTCTCAGAAATTCCTGATGCTCGGGGCCCTGCTTGCTGGTTCCGGCGTTGCTGCCGGTGCTTTTGGCGCCCATGCGCTCAAGGAAATTTTGGATGCCCCGATGCTCCAGGTGTTCGAGACTGCAACAAGATATTTGATGTATCACGCGTTCGGACTGTGTGTTGTTTCTTGGGCCATTGATCGGTACCCCGCCCAAGGTCTTCAAAAATCTGGATGGCTCTTTCTCGTCGGGATGCTTCTTTTTTCAGGAAGCCTCTACGGGGTGTCGCTTGCGGGTATCAGGTGGTTGGGGGCTGTGACGCCTGTTGGTGGGCTTGCATTCATAATTGGCTGGCTCCTTTTAGGCTGGGGAGTGTGGCAGGAAAAAAAAGGCGAGGTATGACTTGGTTTCCGTCATGCCCTTTGCATGAATCTCGCGCTTCACGCGTCGTTCTAAGACGTGCAGCTGGCAGTTCTCTTTCCACTAATTGATCCCCAGCCTCCCTGGGAGTTTACGAAAGTCCCTTCGAGGCGGTGGCCCTCCTTGCTGAATTGCAGACTATCTTCTTGAGCCAGGCGATCGGTTTCCCACCGTAAATAGACGTTTTCGCCTAGGATAAAATATTCCACGAGTCCCGGAGGAAGAGACTCGGAATGTCCCGCAGGTGGAAAGACCAGTGAAAACTTCTGCTCTTGATGATTTCGCTGGTGGTTATGAATGATCCATTGCCAGGTTCCGCACAGTCGAGCCTGTCCGCGAAGGCCACGTACCCGATCCTTCCAATTCCTGATCCGATCCCATTCCTGGTAAGTGGCCTGCATGGCAGCGACTTCCATGCGAGTAGCTTGCTCCAGAACCGATATCAACAGGGTCGGGATCGAATCTCCCTGACTCTCCCTGGACCATTCAGGAGAGGTTATTAAGGTGGTGAGTTGGGTCAGTGAGTCATTCCAGGGCATATTCCTTTGTTGATCCAGCCATGTTCTGGCTTCCGGAGATCCGAATAATTGCTCGTGTATTGTCGCGAGTTGCCGACCTTTCATAGCCTCCCTCACGGTGGAAGCGAGGCGCCAGGCAGATAGATTCCCAATCAATCGACGGGCCGTCGCTGTCAGATCCGGTACCAGGAGTTCGTTCATGAGTTTGACCGCTGAAGGATTCATCCTCAAGGTTTTTGCCGCATCGTCCAATTGGAGCGTCGGCCCAATCGCCGACACAAACAGGTTGATGGCATCCTTGTCGGACTCTATCTTGGTCAATTGATGAGAATAGGTACGAATGACTGATGGGAAATCCGGTATGGAACTTGGGAGGGCTTCGTCTGCGCTGGCATTGAAGCAGGTTCCCAATACAGCGATGGTAACCAAAGCAAGGGCGAGGCCGATCCGTGATCTGGTTGGGTGAAGACCGAAAAACTGACCGTACATCACGCTACTCTTTAGACATCTCGGAAGCACGTCTTGAGAAACATGGTCGTTGCCTCCCAAGCCTCAGCCGTAGCGTCGGCACGATAGGTTTCCAAGCGTTGTTCATTGCAGAACGCATGGAGGGCATCTTGATAGGTCCGGATTTCGACAGGCTTCTTGTACTCCCTTGCCGCCGCACGAAGCCGGTCAACATCGTGATGGGGCACCCACTGGTCCTGACCGGCCTGATGGTAGAGAACTGGACAAAAGAGGTCCTTGATTGCGGTTTCGGGCTGCATTACTCGGCCGTAATACACGACCGCTGCTCGAAGCCTTTTGCGTTGACAGGCGAATTTGAGCGCATACGATCCACCCATGCCGAAGCCGACCACGCCATGGATATTTTGTTTAATGTGGTCCCGCGTATTCAAGAACTCACAACAGGAATTGATGTCTTGCAGTATGAGTGTTTCGTTCAGCTTGTTCATGAGAGCATCCGAAACCTCTGCGTTTGCTGTCACCATGCCACCGAGTCGCCCATACAAGTTTGGAATAATAACGCCGTACCCTTCACAGGCCAGCCTGGCTCCAAGATCCTTGATCTGCGCGGTCAACCCCCAGGCTTCATGCAAAAGGACAAGGCCCGGGTAGCGCGCTTTTTCCTGAGGCCAAAACTGAATGCCTTCCACCTGCACATGTTTTGGGAACCGGGTCTGGCTATAGGGATCGACGGCGGAATCTGTCGGGGTGGGAATGGCAACGCCACTGGGAAAACGGGCTGTCCCGGTGCCGATTTGGTCTAATGTAAAGGGAGCGGTGGCCGACGTCATTGCAGCAATCTCTTTTTTTTCATCATGGCTTTGTCAACCGTGATTTCTTCGGACGGT
>Ga0207670_10000041_pt1 | contig 101297 bp, 80 predicted proteins | sample KBSS23HmetaG_FD_184339 | JGI IMG/M metagenome (GOLD analysis project Ga0207670, IMG submission 184339) | Switchgrass rhizosphere microbial communities from Kellogg Biological Station, Michigan, USA - KBS S2-3H metaG (SPAdes) (version 2) | ecosystem: Host-associated > Plants > Roots >...
GCGGAGACGATGCATCCTGCGGGTCCTTTCCAGGGTGTCAGCTCGTCATGCGTGGGCGGGAAACCAGCGGACGGTGGTGCCGTCGTGGCGCGGCGTCAAGCGCCGCGGTGACGAGCGGAGAGACGCCTTGTCCGAACGCGCGCGCGCCTGGGAACCGGTCGCGCGGACCGCGGGATCTTCCCGCCTTCAGCGGACCAGTCGGAATGCGATCGAGCCGGTGAGCCCGGTGCGCTCGTCTCCTGAGACGTGATTCGCGTTCTGCGTCCGCTGGAAGCCGAGCGACAGCGACAGGTCCACGCCGCTGGCCGGCCACCAGCGCAGCACGCCCGCAGCCTCGTCGCGCGTCTCCACGACGCCCTCGAGCGTGCTCACGTCGGGCACCGGGTCGCCGGGCACGAACGGCTCGTCGATGTCGTTCTCGCCCTTCCACGTCCGCGACACGATCCCCGAGAGCTGCCACGCCACCCGCGGGTCCCACGTCGTGCGGATGCGCAGGCGGCGCGCGTCGGGACCGGTGGGATACCCGATCGGCTGTTCCTGGGCGACGAACGAGCGGCCGAAGAACGACGAGTAGACGTAGCGCGACATCCACGTGTACTCGGTGTTCCACGTCAGCCGGGTGAAGCCGTGCGTCCACGCGCCGTCGGCGCCCACCTGCCAGCCGTACTTGTTCGGCGTGTCGGCGCTCTTCGCGTGCAGGTCGTCGAACAGCACCTCGGCATAGAGCCGGGTGCCGTCCGCGGGCCGCCACGACGCGTCGAACGACAGCTCGACGTTGTTGCGGGCCGTGCCGAGGCTGTCGCCGTCCTGCTGCAGCAGCCGCTGCGCGAGCGAGTACGGGATCACGCTCGCCACGTACACCGGCTCCCAGCCGTCGGCCTCGTAGCGCGCGGCCTCGGCGATGCCGAGCCGCAGCTCGGACAGCGGCTGCCACTCGATCCGGTGGGCCGCGAACTGCTCGCCGGTCCCGGGATCGGTGGTGGCGTTGATCGAGAACCCGTCGGCGCGCAGCGCCCGGATGCGCAGGTGGAGGTAGAGCGCGGTGAGCGGCACGGCCGTGCGCGAGACCAGCAGCGAGCCCTGCTCGCCCGGGCCCCAGGCAAAGCGCTGCCGGCCCATCGTCACGCTCCAGTGCGTGCCCGCGCTGTAGTTGATGTAGGCCTCGTCGGTCTGCGCCGCGACGTCGGAGTTGCTGAGCAGCACGTCGGTGTACGTGTGCGCGTTCTCGAGCTGGCCGAGCGCGATGTGCGCGAACGCCAGCCAGCGATCCACCTGGGCCCCCGCGCGCAGGTGGATGCCGCTGCCGTCTCGCCACTTCGATTGCGAGTCGCCGTCCTGCCGGCTCATGTCGTACGCGCCCTCGAGCCCGATCGACAGCTCGGCGCGGTCATCCCCCGGCCAGGCGCGCTGCCAGAGCCGCGGCGTCGAGAGCCGCGTCTGGTACGTGGCGAACGCGCCCATGGCGTCGCGCTGCAGCTCGCGCTCGAGGCGCTCGGCGATCAGCGTGCGGACGAGGCTGCCCTCGAGCGGGGGCGGGCCGTCGCCCATCAGCTCGAGACGCTGGAGCGGCCAGGTGTTGAAGTGCGGCAGCCGGTAGCGGCCGCTGTCGGCCGGCAGGTCGTAGCACTCGAGCACGCGCAGCTCGGCCATGAACGGGTCGCGCACCGCGAGAAACTCGAGCGGCGACGCGTTCGCCATCCTGGCGGAGCCGAGCGCGAGCGCGAGACAGAGGGCGCGCCACGCGCGGCGGGATGCGGGTCCATGCATGCGGCGGGGAGGGTAGGGGCCGGGGCGGGCGGCGGGCAACCCGGGACCGCGGATCGGCATGGTCCCGGCGTCTCCCGCGGCGTACACTTCGACGCAGGGCCGCGTCCCTCAATGGAGGCCCCATGCGCCGGCGCATCACCCTGCTGCTCGCGATGCTCCTCGCCCTCGCCGCCCCAAGCGTGACGCGCGCCGCGTGGCCCGTCACCGGGTACCCGCTCTGCAACGTGCCCGAGGACCTGCAGGTCCCCGTGGGACATCCGGACCAGTTCTGCTACTTCACGGGCTGCTCGGGCGTGCTCACGCTCTACTGGCAGGACGGGCGATTCTCGAACGGCAGCATCTACACGGCGAGCGTGGACGACGTCGCGCCGGCCGATCCCCCGCCCGTGGTGCCGGCGAAGCTCTTCCTCCAGCGTCCCGGAACGCAGACGCCCGATGGCGTGGCGAACGTGTTCGTCAACTGCCTGTGCCAGTTCTGCGGGCCCTACGTCCCCGTGTTCGTGTGGACCGACGCGCCCGACGGGGCCCCCTCGGTGGTGCGCGCGCGGCACCCGGGAGGCTGCGAAACCGCGGCCTGGGACACGAACGGCGTGATCGTGGCGGTGAGCGCCGGCTCGCAGCACGACGCGAGCGTGATCCACGACCTGCACGGCGGCGTGATCGTGACCTGGCTCGACGACACCGTGGACCACAGGCTGGTGTACGCGCAGCGACTGGATTCGCTCGGGACGCGGCTGTGGGGGCCGAACGGCGTGCTCGTGGGCACGGACACGACGGTGCAGACGCGACCACAGCTCGCGCCCGACGGCGATGGGGGCGCCTACGTGCTGCGCGAGGACCTGCGCGCCGGCGTGCGCACCCTGGCGCTGTTCCGCTTGGCGGCGGACGGCACGATCGTTCCCGGCTGGCCGGACGCGGGCGTCGTGCTCGGGACCGCGCCGCTCGAAGCGCCCGGGCCGCTCCTGCGCGTCGGCACCAGCGGCGCCTGGGTGGTGTGGAGCGAGCCGGCGACGCTCGCGGACAACAGCACCGCCATTCGCCCGTTCCAGACGTTCGTGGATCCCTTGGGTGAGGTGTCGCCGTTCTTCACCGCGGCCGGCGTTCCCGTTGCCACCGGGCTCGATGGCGACGCGGTCGCCACCGACGCGGCCGTGGGCGGCGGCGACGACCTGCTGGTCACGTACGAGTACACGCAGCTCCTGCCCGAACCGTCCGCCAGCTCCACCGACCTCTATGTCAGCCGCACCGAGGTGGAAGGAAGCCATCCCGCCGGTTGGCCCGTGGGTGGCCTGCGGGTCACGTACGAGTACACGCAGCTCCTGCCCGAACCGTCCGCCAGCTCCACCGACCTCTATGTCAGCCGCACCGAGGTGGAAGGAAGCCATCCCGCCGGTTGGCCCGTGGGTGGCCTGCTCGTCTGCGGGGCGGCGGGGGTGCAGCGACAGGGCAGGCTTCTGAACACGACCGTCACGCGGCCGGGTTGGCCGGATGAGCGGACGTTCTTCGCGTGGACCGACGAACGCTCGGGCGACGGCGACATCTACGCGCTGGAGGTGCGCGCCGACGGCACGCGTCCGACCGAGTGGCCCGTGGATGGCCTGCTCGTGTGCGGCGTGGCGGGCACCCAGCAGGACCCGGTGATCGGCGCGAACGCCGTCGGTGGCGCGTTCGTCGCCTGGCGCGACGGCCGCGACGCGATCACGAACAGTTGGGATCTCTACGCGCAGACCGTGAGCGGCGACGCGCGGCTGGACGTGCCGCCCGTCGTTCCCACGAGGCTCGCCCTGCTCGCGCCGCGGCCGAATCCCGCGCGCACGAGCGTGCGACTGACGATGGCGCTGCCCGCGACGGGCAGCGTGCGCGTCGACATCCACGACGTGGCGGGCCGGCGCGTGCGCGGCGACACGTTCGTGGCGGACCGCGGCGCGCGCGAGCTGGTGTGGGACCTCGCGAACGATGCCGGCGCGCGCGTGAGCCCCGGCCTCTACATCGTGCGCGTGCGGGCGGCGGGCGAGGAGCGCACCGCGCGCGTGTTCGTGGCCCGGTGATCGCGACGCTCTACAGCGAGTCGGACACCCTTTCGTCGGGAAGCCTCGTGACCGTGTTGCCCATGGGTGAAACTGGAGAGCCGCGGACCACGACGATCTCTGCACGATTGGGACGGGAGGACCCGGGCACGTGCCCGATCAGCATCGTTCGTTCCCGCCCGTTGTGGAGCTATCGCCTCGCGCGGCCCGACCATCGCGAGAAGTCGGTCCGCGTCGGCCTGGCCGTCGTGAACCTGAAGAGCGCGGTGCGGCGTGTCGGCACGCGGCTGGCCGCGGACCTCGATGGAGATGGGGTATCGGAGCTCGTGACGCGGTGTGCGGACTCGGATGGCCTCCAGCTCCTGGTTCGTGCAGAGCGTGGGAACCTGATGCTCTGGGCGGCGCGCTGCCAGGCATTCAGCCACGCGCACGAGCCCACCTGCACGGACGAGGACGAGGATCTCCACTAGCTCGGGCCCCGCGCCGCCTGCGGTTGACCGGCTTTCCGCGGCTGCGCTACGGTCCGTCCCTCGATTTCACGGGGGTTCCCGCGGCCCGGCCAGCGCCGGGCCTTGATGTTCGTGGGCGACCCCCAAGGAGGCCCGCATGCGTCCGGGGAACCCCGAGGCGCTCTCGTTACCCTACGATCCCCGCCGCATCGAGCCCGAGCGCTACGCGTTCTGGGAGCAGCTGGGTGTGTTCCAGCCGCGGCCGGACCTGGCGGCGCAGCCGAAGGGGACGGGCTCCAAGGCGCCGTTCGTCATCGCCATCCCGCCGCCGAACGTCACCGGCTCGCTCACCATGGGCCACGCGCTCGGGGAGTCCGTGCGCGACTGCATCATCCGCTGGCAGCGCATGGAAGGGCGCGAGACGCTCTACATCCCGGGCATGGACCACGCCGGGATCGCCACGCAGAACGTGGTCGAGAAGAAGCTCAAGAGCGAGAAGAAGACGCGCCACCAGCTCGGCCGCGACGGCTTCCTCAAAGCAGCGTGGGAGTGGAAGGAGCAGTACGGCGGGCTCATCTTCCAGCAGGAGCGCCGGCTCGGGATCACGCCCGACTGGAAGCGCGAGCGGTTCACGCTCGACGAGGGCTACTCGCGCGCCGTGCTCCACGTGTTCAAGGCGCTCTACGACGAGGGCCTCATCTACCGCGGGCGCTACATCGTCAACTGGTGCCCGCGCTGCCGAACGGCACTCTCCGACGAAGAAGTCGACATGGTGGAGACCGAGGGCCACCTCTGGTACATCCGCTACCCGGTGAAGGACGGAACCGGCTCGGTGACCGTGGCCACGACGCGGCCGGAGACCATGCTCGGCGACACCGGTGTGGCCGTGAATCCCAAGGACGCGCGCTTCACGAAGCTCGTGGGCGCCACCGCCGTGCTGCCGCTCGTCCGCCGCGAGATCCCGATCGTGGCCGACGACATGGTCGATCCCAAGTTCGGGACCGGCGCGGTCAAAATCACCCCCGCGCACGACGCGAACGACTTCCAGACCGGCCGGCGCCACAACCTGCCCGAGGTGGTGGTGATGGACGAGGGCGGCGTCATGAACGACGCCGCCGGCGACTTCCGCGGCCTCGACCGGTTCGTGGCGCGCGAGCGCATCGTCGCGGCGCTCCAGGATGCGGGCTACCTGGAGAAGGTGGAACCGCACCACCACGCGATCGGACACTGCTCGCGCTGCAACACCGTCATCGAGCCCTACCTGTCGTGGCAGTGGTTCGTGAAGATGGCGCCGCTCGCCGCGCCCGCGATCGAGGCCGCGAAGAAGGGCCGGGTGAAGGTGTTCCCGGCGCGATGGAAGAAGGTCTACCTCAACTGGCTCGAGAACATCCGCGACTGGTGCATCTCGCGGCAGCTGTGGTGGGGGCACCGCATCCCGGTCTGGTACCGCGGCGACGAGCAGGTGGTCTCCCTGGACCGTCCAGCCGGTGACGGCTGGACGCAGGATGAAGACGTGCTCGACACCTGGTTCTCGTCGTGGCTGTGGCCGTTCGCCACGCTCGGCTGGCCCGAAAGAACAGCCGACCTCGACCGCTACTACCCGAACAGCCTCATGGTCACCGGCAGCGACATCATCTTCTTCTGGGTCGCGCGCATGATCATGGCCGGCTACCACTTCATGGGCGAGGCGCCGTTCGCGCACGTCTACTTCACCAGCATCGTGCGCGACGCCCAGGGCAGGAAGATGAGCAAGTCGCTCGGCAACTCGCCGGACCCGCTGGCGATGATGGAGAAGTACGGCGCCGACAGCGTGCGCTTCTGCATGGTGCAGACGCCCACGGGCCAGGACCTGCTGTTCGACGAGAAGCGGCTCGAGAACGGCAAGTTCTTCGCGAACAAGCTGTGGAACGCCACGAAGCTCGTCACCATGCGGCTGGGGGCACCCGGTACCGCAGGGTCCGAAGATCTCTCGAGCGTCAAGGAGTCCGCGCTGCGGCTGTCGCTCGCCGATCGCTGGATCCTGTCGCGGCTCGCGAACGCCGCGAAGGACGTGACGCGCAATCTCAAGACCTACCGCTTCGCCGAGGCGACGCAGGCCATCTACCACTTCGCGTGGAACGAGTACTGCGACTGGTACCTGGAGATGGCGAAGCCGCGCTGGGCGCTGGCCGAACAGGAGACGCCGCTCTCGCCCGAGCAGCGCGACGACCTGCGCACGGTGCGGTGGGTGAGCTGGCGCGTCCTCGACGGCATCCTGCGGCTGCTGCACCCGTTCATGCCGTTCGTGACCGAGGAGCTGTGGCAGGCGATCCCGCACGACGGCGAGACGCTGGCGCTTGCCTCGTGGCCCAAGGCGAAGAAATCGTGGTTCGACGCCGAGGCCGAGCGCGAGGTGGCGTTCCTGCAGGGCGTCGTGGTCGCGGTGCGGAACCTGCGCGTGGAGTCGAAGATCGCGCCCGGGAAGCCCGTGCCGGTGGTCGTGCGAGGCGACCGCGCTCAGCTCGACCTGCTCGACCGGCTCGCGTCGCAGGTGAAGCCGCTCGCACGCATCGAGAAGCTGCACCTGTCGCGTGACGGCGCCCGTCCGCCGGTGGCGGCGTCCGCCGTGGTGCAGGGCGCTGAGATCTTCCTGCCGCTCGAGGGCCTCGTGGACCTCGACGAGGAGCGCGCGCGGCTCGCGCGCGAGGCGCAGAAGCTGCTCGCCGACCTCGAAGGCGTGAAGAAGAAGCTCAGGAACCAGGACTTCCTGCGGAAGGCGAAGCCGGAGATCGTCCAGAAGGAGAACGAGCGCCTCGGCCAGCTCGAGGAGACGCTCGACAAGCTCAAGCGGGCCCAGCAGAGCCTGAGCGCGGTGCGAGAGTAGCCGGGCGCGCGTCGCCGCAGTCGGAGCCCGGGGAATAGAAGGATGCGGGCGGCGTATCTCGGCAGCCCCCTCGATAGGAGGAACACCGCCATGTCGTTCCGTGCGCCGTTGTTCTGCGCCCTGCTCGTGATCTCGCCCGCCGCCGCTTCCGCCGGCCCGTCGCTGACGCTCTACACATCCGACCTGGGCCTGGTGAAGGAGTCGCGCAACCTCGATTTCCGCGGCAGCCGCGACACGCTGCGGCTCGAAGGCGTCTCCAACCGGCTCGACCCCTCGTCGCTGCGCTTCGTACCCAGCAGCGGCAAGCTCGCGCGGCTCGCCTACCGGTTCGACGTCGCCACCGGCGACGGCCTGCTCGAGCGCGCCATCGGTTCGCGCGTTCGCGTGGTGAGCAAGAACGAGCGCGTCACGGAGGGCGCCCTGCTCTCGGCCGACGGCGCGTGGCTCGTGGTGCGCGGCGACGACGGCGCGCTCTCCACGCTGTGGCGCGAGGCCATGCAGGAGATCCGGCTGGCGAAGCCCGACGCCTCGATCTCGCTCAAGCCCGCGATCGAGGCGGTGGTCGATGGCGCGAAGCGCGGGGGCGGCACCGCCGAACTCCAGTACCTGACCGGCGGCCTGTCGTGGTCGGCCGAGCACACGCTCGTGCGCACCGGCGAGACCTCGGCCCAGTGGTCGGCGGTCGTGCGCGTCGAGAACACCACCGGCCGCGACTACCGCGACGCGAACGTGAAGCTCATCGCCGGCGAGGTCTCGCGCGCCGGCGCGCCGCGGCCCGTGGAGGAGATGCCGCGCGCGATGAAGGTGCAGTCGTTCATGGCCGCGGATGCTGGCGGCGCGCCGTCCGAGCAGGCGTTCTCCGACTTCCACCTCTACACGCTGCCGGGCGTGGTCACGTTGCGCGACCGCGAGAGCCAGACGCTGGTGCTGCTGGAGCCGAAGTCGGTGGCGGTGAAGCCGCTCTACGTCTACCGCGGCGGCAACGCCAGCGGCGTGCAGTGGAAGCTGGAGATGGTGAACTCGGCGAAGGACGGCACCGGTGCGCCGCTCCCGGCGGGCCGCATGCGCTGCTACGCGCCGGACGCCGACAAGGACCTGCAGCTGACCGGCGAGACCACGGTCAGGCACACGGCCGTGGACGAGAAGGTCACGCTGGAAATGGGCTACGCGTTCGACCTGGTGGCGGAACGCAAGCAGGTGAGCGAGCGTCGCGTGAGCGATCGCGAGCGCGAGTACTCGGTGGAGATCAAGCTCCGGAACCGCAAGACCGTCGACACCACGATCCAGGTCGAAGAGCCGGCGAACGGCGAGACCGACGTGGTCAAGTCGTCGATCCCGGTGAAGCGCGACGAGGCGAACCTGCTCAAGTTCAGCGTCCCCGTGGCGGCGGGCAAGGAAGTGGTGCTCACCTACACCGCGCGGCAGCGCTGGTAGCTCTCAGCCGTACTTCTTCGCCAGCTTCTCCACCGTCGTGATCTTGCGCATCGTGGTGGGCTGGCCGAGCGCTTTCTCCAGCTTCGGCCCGCTCACCACGCTGTCGCTGAAACGCCCGGCGCAGCGCCAGTAGAGCTCGCGACCGTGGAGGTGGAAGTCGTCGATGTCGCTCGCGAGCGCCAGCACCTGCCGCTTCGCGGTGGCGGTGGCGGGTGCGCCGAGGAAGCCGATGTGGATCGTCGAGCCCGCGCGCGACTTCGGGAACGCGGGGTGCGCGAGCACGGCGACCAGCTCCGCCGGCGAGCGCAGGAACGTCACCACCTCGTAGCCGAGCGATTCTTCCAAGTGCGCGGCGATCTTCTTCTCGAGCGCCGCGGCGGCGGTTGCCCGCGGCGCGTCGAAGATCACGTTGCCGCTGGCGATGAACGTCTCCACGCCGCCGAGCTTCAGTTGCTCGAACAGCTTCTTGAGCCTCGCCATCTCGACGGTGTGGCCACCCACGTTGATGGCGCGCAGGAACGCCACGTAGCGATTCTCCGCCGGGCTCATCGTTCATCTCCGTTCCGGGCCGCGAGCGCGGCCCCGGCATCCAGGACCCAGTAGTGGAACGCTAGGAATGGTGTCTTCTCGCGCGAGACGACCTCCAGCGTGTGCCTCCCGGGGCGGTGCGCCAGCATCGGGAGCGCGTGTTCGCGTTCGTCGAACGTGGAGTCGGCGCGCGCCGAGGCGGTGAGGAGCCCCGCCTGGGCGCCATCCACGCGCAACTCGAGCGTGCCGGCGCCGAGCACGCGGGTGACGAGTCGCGGGGACGAGGTGTCGGGGATCCTGACCACGAACGTCTCGCGGCGCGCGACCGTGCGCCCCCCGTCCGCGACGGCGGCCCCGCCGGCGTCGCGCAGCACGCGGAACACCGCCCGCTGGGCGGGGAGAGGGGGCGAGGGCAGCAGGTCCGCGCGATAGCGGTGCGACGCCTCGGAGGCGAGGTCGGCGACGTCGATTTCATCGACGATGCGGCCTGGTGAGACGTGCGCCGGCCGCGCGCCGCTCCCCAGCAGGCGCCAGTCCGGTCGATGGATCGCGGCCGTGCGGTTCCCGAGCACGACGCGGTCGGGGATGTCGCGCGGCGCGAACAGCCACTCGCCGAGCAGCGGGTCGAGTCCGAGCCACTCCGGGTAGAGCGCGAGGCACGTCGGCCGCTCGTCGGGCCGCATGCGCTCGAGCCGCTCGAACACCGCGCCGGGCCCGACGATGTAGGCGGTGACCTCGCCCCGGGTGACGAGCCCCACGAGGTCGAAGACCGGGCGGCGCGTGTAGTAGGCGATCGCCCCGACGTCGTTCGCCATCACCACCGCCGTGGCCGGCTCGTTCGCGGTGATCCAGCGGGCCATCGCCACCTGCTGCTCGGCGATGTCGCGCATCGCGAGCGCGTACATGCGGCCCCAATGCCACTGGCCCCGCGCCGCGAAGACGAGCGCCACGACGGCCAGCGCCGCGGCCAGCACCGGCGCGGCGCGCGGCCAGCGCGCCCGGGCCCCGCGCACCAGCGTGATCCAGCCGAGTGCGCCGGCGATCGCCAGCAGCGCGCAGACGTTGTGGTAGTAGCGGCCGAGGTTCCCGGGCGTGAGCGCCGTGAGCCCGGCCGTGAACGCCAGCACGACCGCCACGGTGTAGAACGTCCAGCCATGGGAGAACCGCTCGCGTCGTTCGCGCGCCACGCTCGCCGCGAGCCACACGACCGACCCGACCAGCATCAGCCCGCCCAACGGCACGAGGTAGTAGCCACGAAGAAGCGGCGGCGTGACGAGGCGCAGCTGTCCGAACACGTGCTGTAAGGCGCCTGGGAATGTCTGGCCGGGGATCAGCACCGCGCTCTTGGCGAGCGCGGTGCTGGGGTAGGCCGAGCCGGTGAGCCGCCAGTTGATCACGCCGAGCACGACCGCCGGGAGCAGGGACATGACCCAGCCGAGCGCGGGCCGGAGGTGTCCGCGCCGCGCCGCGGCCCACGCCTGCGTGCACGCGATCAGGAGAGCGAGCGGCAGCGTCTCCGGCCGGCAGATCGAGAGCAGCGCGACCGCGACCCAGGCCCGCGTCGTCGCCGACCGCGTGCGCGCGTCCGCCGGCTCCAGCAGCGCGTCGAACGCGACGAGCAGCAGCAGCATGAGGAGCGGTGTCTCGAGGCCGGAGAACGCACTCCACATCCAGGCGCCGGTGCCGATCAGCGCGGCGGGGGCCGCGATCGCGCCCGCGCGACCCAGCGCGCGCTCGCCGATGCGCGAGGCCTTCCACGCGCAGGCGGCCACCAGCAGCGTGCCGAGCCCGAGGACCCAGCCCAGCATGCCGCGGCCGTCGAGCCCGAGCCAGAAGCCGGGCACCAGCAGCAGCGGATAGAGCATGCTGGTGCAGCCCGTCGTGTAGCCGGCCCCGGGCGAGTACTCATAGCCTCGACCATGGGCGAGCGAGCGGGCGTACTGCAGGAAGATGTACGTGTCGTCGAGCGGCGCCTCGAGCCGTCCCGCGATCCGCCAGCCGAGGTACAGGAACGGCGCCACGCCGACGACGAGCATCAGCGTGATGCACGCCGCTCGCGGACCGGCGGACCAGCGCGACCGGGCCGGGTCGGGGCCACCCGGAGCCAGGTGCGGGAGCATCGCATGCGACTCTCGCATCCCACGGCCGGCAGCGTCCAGCCGCGCTCGCCCCCGGCCGCGCTGTCGGCTACCTTCGCCCCTCCATGGGCTTCCGTCTCCAGTCACCGTACCCGCCCGCGGGCGACCAGCCGCAGGCGATCGCCGAGCTGGTGGCCGGGCTGCGCGCCGGCCAGCGCCACCAGACGCTGCTCGGCGTCACCGGCTCGGGCAAGACGTTCACCATCGCCAACGTGCTGGCGCAATGGGGCAAGCCGGTGCTGGTGATCTCGCACAACAAGACGCTGGCGGCGCAGCTCTACGGCGAGTTCCGGCAGTTCTTCCCCGACGGCGGCGTCGGCTACTTCGTCAGCTACTACGACTACTACCAGCCCGAGGCGTACGTCCCGTCCACGAACACGTACATCGCCAAGGACGCCAGCATCAACGACGACATCGACCGGCTGCGGCTGCAGGCCACGTCGATGCTGCTCGAGCGCGAGGACGTGCTGATCGTGGCCAGCGTCTCGTGCCTCTACGGATTGGGCACGCCGGAAGACTGGAAGGGCATGCGCATCGACCTGCGCGCCGGGCACACGCTGCGCCGGCGCGAGCTCCTCGACCAGCTCGTCGCCATCCAGTACCAGCGCACCGACCTCGACCTGTCGCGTGCCCAGTTCCGCGTGCGCGGCGACGTGGTCGAGGTGCGGCCGGCGTACGAGGACTTCCACATCCGCATCGAGCTCGAGGACGACGTGGTGTCGCGGCTCGCGACCGTGGACCCGATCACCGGCAAGACGCTCCGCGACATGGACCGGCTGGCGCTCTACCCGGCGAAGCACTTCGTCACGCCCGAGAAGCGGCTGCAGGGCGCCCTCGGCACGATCCGCGGCGAGCTCAAGGAGCGGCTCGGCGTGCTGCGCGCCGAGGGCAAGCTGCTCGAGGCGCAGCGGCTCCAGCAGCGCACGGAGTACGACCTCGAGCTGCTCGGCGCGCACGGCACCTGCCCCGGTGTCGAGAACTACTCGCGCCACCTCTCGGGGCGCGCGCCCGGCGAACGACCCGGCTGCCTGCTCGACTACTTCCCGCGCTCGGGCGAGGGCCGGGCGGAGTTCCTCACCATCATCGACGAGTCGCACGTCACCGTGCCGCAGATCGGCGGCATGTACGAGGGCGACCGCTCGCGCAAGCAGACGCTCGTGGACTTCGGCTTCCGGCTGCCGAGCGCGCTCGACAACCGCCCGCTCAAGTTCCCCGAGTTCCAGTCGCTCGTCGGCCCCGTGCTCTACATCTCGGCCACGCCGGGCGAGTACGAGCTGCAGCAGAGCAAGGGCATCGTCGTGGAGCAGGTCATCCGGCCCACCGGCCTCGTCGACCCCGAGCTGGTGCTCAAGCCCGTGGACGGCCAGGTGGACGACCTGTTACATGAGATACGACAGCGAGTCGAGCGCAAGGAAAGGACCTTGGTCACCACGCTCACCAAGCGCATGTCCGAGGACCTGACGGACTACCTCACCGAGATGGGGGTGAAGGTCCGCTACCTGCACAGCGACATCGACGCGCTCGAGCGCGTGGAGATCCTGCGCGGCCTGCGGCTCGCCGACTTCGACGTGCTGGTCGGGATCAACCTGCTGCGCGAGGGGTTGGACCTGCCCGAGGTGTCGCTGGTCGCGATCCTCGACGCCGACAAGGAGGGCTTCCTGAGGAGCGAGCGCTCGCTCATCCAGACCGCCGGGCGCGCGGCGAGGAACGCCGGCGGGCGCGTGATCTTCTACGCCGACCAGATCACGGACTCGATGCAGCGCGCCATCGCCGAGATGAACCGCCGGCGCGTGAAGCAGCACGCCTACAACGTCGAGCACGGCGTCACCCCGCGCACGATCTTGAAGAGCGTGGAGGAGATCCTCAAGGCCACGAGCGTCGCCGACGCGATCGGCCACGGCGCGCGCGCGCGCGAGGACGAGGCGGTGCTGCTCGGCGACGACGCCGAGCGACTGCTGGCGCAGCTCGAGGGCGAGATGCTCGAGGCGGCGCGCGCGCTGGAGTTCGAGCGCGCGGCCTCGCTGCGCGACCGCATCGACGAGGTGCGCACGGCGCTGGCGATGGCGCGCGGTGGCCTGGAGGAGGTGGGAGCGCCCGGGCGCGCGCGCACGATCAGGCCGGGACGCGAGCCGCGCAACGTCAAGCGCCGGTTCGGCAGGGACAGGTAGCCGCCGTGCACGAGAGCTTCCTGCCGCTGGTGAAGTTCGCGCTCTCCGAGGACGTCGGCACCGGCGACGTCACCACGCTGAACGCCGTGCCGTCGAACGTGGGCGCGCGCGCGGCGATCGTGGCCAAGCAGCCGGGCGTCGTCTCGGGCATCGACATCGCGGGCATGACGTTCCGCGAGGTCGACAGCAGCCTCAAGTTCAAGCCCACGGTGAGAGACGGGCAGGAAGTGCCTGCGGGAGCGGCCCTTGCGACCGTGTCCGGGTCCGCTGCCAGCATCATGACCGCGGAGCGGACGGCGCTGAACTTCCTGATGCGGCTCTCCGGTGTGGCGACGCTCACGCGCGCCTACGTGAACGCCATCGACGGCACGGGCGCCATCGTGCTCGACACGCGCAAGACAACGCCGGGCCTGCGCATCCTCGAGAAGTACGCCGTGCTCTGCGGCGGCGGGCAGAACCACCGGCTCGCGCTCTGGGACATGTACCTGGTCAAGGACAACCACATCCGCGCCGCGCGCGGACTCACGAACGCCATCGACCGCATCCAGCGCACGCGGCGCGACCTGCTGCTCGAGGTCGAAGTGGAGTCGATGGACCAGCTTCGCGAGGCGCTGCGCCCGGAGGTGGACCGCATCCTGATCGACAACCAGACGACCGCGGTGGTGAAGCGCTGCGTCGAGGCGGTGGACCACTGGTACGCGGAGAACCCGCCCGACCATCCGCGCGTGCGCGACGGTGCGCGGCGCTGGCCCGAGGTCGAGGTCTCGGGCGGACTCAACTTGAAGACGATCCGCGCCTACGCCGAGACCGGCGTGGATTACCTGTCGGTGGGAGCGCTCACGCACTCGGCGCCCGCGCTCGACCTGGGCCTGGAGATCGAGGAGGTGGGCTGAGTTGTTCGATGTCGCGCGCTTCCGCGCTCGCCTCGGCACGCGACGGCTGGGCCAGACGCTCGCCGTACGCCCGACCACCGCGTCCACGAACGACGACGCCTGGGACGCGCTGGCGACACTCGGCGACGGCGCGGCGGTGCTTGCGCTCGAGCAGACGCGCGGCCGCGGCCGCGCCGGCCGGAGCTGGCTCCAGGTGCCGGGGAAGGGGCTCGCGCTCTCGGTGGCGCTCCACCTCGGTTGCGACCTGCGCCAGGCGGGGGTGATCCCGCTCGCGGCGGGCCTCGCGGCACTCCAGGCCGCACACGCGCTCGGCGTCGGCACGGCACGGCTCAAGTGGCCGAACGACGTGCTCGTGCACGAGAAGAAGCTCGCCGGCGTGCTGTGCGAGGTGCGACGCACCCCGCGCGGCGATGCGGCCGTGATCGGCGTCGGCATGAACGTGCTCCACGGGCGTGACGACTTCCCCGCGGAGCTGCGCGACGCCGCGACGTCGTTCGCGCTCGAGGGCAGCGACGCCGGTCTCGCGGAGGTGGCCGCGGCGTTCCTCACGAAGCTCGAGCCGCTGTGGGACGAGACCCAAGAGGGCGACCGTGCGGCGATCGTCGCGGCGTGGTCGGCGCAGGCGACGCACTGGGGCGCGTGGCTGCGCGTGCGCACACCCGCCGGCGAGGTCGAGGGCGTCGCCCAGCGGCTCGATGCCGACGGCGGACTGGTGCTGCGCCTGGCGTCAGGGGCCGAGACCACGATCCTGGCCGGCGACGTGGTGCCGGGCGAGGCCGGCGGGGTCTCGTCGTGAACAACCCGCACCGGCCGCTCCGGGAAGTGCCGCCGCCGGACGACGGCGTCGAGGACCTCGAGGCGTCTCCGCAGATGTCGTTCCTCCAGCACCTGGAGGACCTGCGGCGGGCGCTGTGGAAGGCGTCGCTCGCGATCGCCCTCGGCATGGCCGGCGGCTGGTACCTCGCGCCGCGCGTGCTCCAGGACCTGATCGCGCGCACGGTGAAGCACGCCATCGTGCTGTCGCCGTTCGAGGCGTTCAACGAGCGCTTCAAGCTCACGTTCATCCTCGGGCTCGGGATCGCGCTCCCGATCGTGTTCTGGCAGGCGTGGGCGTTCGTGGTCCCGGGCCTGCTCAAGAAGGAGCGCACGTGGGTGCCGTGGCTCGCGATCGGCTCGATGGTGCTGTTCGCGGCCGGCGCCTGGGCGGCGTATGCCTACGTGGTGCCGCTCGTGGTGCGCGTGCTCGAACAGTTCACTGTTCCCGGCGTGAGCTCGGAGATCCGGCTGAGCGCGCTGCTGGAGTTCACGTACAACCTGGCGATCGCCTGCGGGCTGCTCATGCAGATGCCGATGGTGGCGCTGCTGCTCACCGCGATCGGGCTCGTGACGCCGCGCTTCCTGCTCCGGCAGTGGCGCATGGCGCTGGTCGTGATCTTCGTCGTCACCGCGCTCATCACGCCGGGCGACGTGGTGAGCGCGCAGCTCATCATGGGATTGCCCATGGTGCTGCTCTACTTCGTGAGCGTGGCGCTGTCGTTCATCGTGGCAAGGAAGCGGGAGCAGCGCGACCGGGAGGAGGGCTGGTGATGACGGCAGGCAGGGCCGTGAAGACGGCGAGGGGTTCAGGTCCCACCGCACCGCTCGTCGCCGTGGACGTGGGGAACACCGAGACCGTCGTCGGTCGCTTCCGCGGCGCCGAGCTCGAGGAATCGTGGCGGATCACGAGCAACCGCACCACGGCCGACGAGGTCCTGCTCTCGCTCGAGGCCATGCTCAAGGGGAGCGGTGCCGGTGCCGCGAGCGTGCTGTGCTCGGTGGTGCCCGCGTTGACGAAACCCTGGGCCGAGGCGCTGCGCGGCATCACCGGGCGCGAGGCCCTGGAGGTGACGGCCAAGGACTCGCCGATCGCGCTCCAGGTCACCGAGCCCGACTCGGTCGGTCCCGACCGCATCGCGAACGCGCTCGCCGGCCGCACGCTGCACGGCTCGCCGTGCATCGTCGTGGACCTCGGCACCGCGACCACGTTCGACTGCGTCTCCAAGCAGGGCGCGTTCGTGGGCGGCGCCATCGCGCCCGGGATGTCGACCGCGGCCGAGGCGCTGGTCGGGCGCGCGGCCCGCCTCTCGAACGTCGAGCTGCGCCGGCCCGAGCGCGCGGTGGCGCGCACCACGGCGGAGAACCTGCGCGTGGGCGTGCTCTGGGGCTACGCCGGGCTCGTGGACGCGCTGGTGCGGCGAATGCGGAGCGAGCTGGGAGGCCGGCCGAAGGTGATCGCCACCGGCGGGCTGGCGCGCATGGTGGCGCCCGAGTGCGAGACGGTGGACTTGGTGGACGACGGGCTCACGCTGAAAGGTCTTCGGCTGCTGTGGGAGGCGAGTCGATGAGCGAGGGAATGCCGGCGACTGCTGGTCGGCTGCGCATGTCACTGTTCGTGGGCGCGCTGGCGATGCTGGCGTGGGCGGCCGCGCCCGCGGGACCGCCCGCGCACGCCCCGAAGCCGCCCGCCGCGCGCGACACCGTGGCGCTGCGCGCGTTCGTGCGCACGCTCGCCGATCCCCGCTGGCAGGGCCGCGGCATCGGCACCGCGGGCATTGATTCCGCCGCGGAATGGATCGCCGGCCAGTTCAAGCGCGCCGGGCTCCAGCCCGCGGGCGACAGCGGCGGCTGGTTCCAGACGTTCGAGGTCACGACCGGCGTCGTGCCCGAGCCGCCGTGCGAGCTGAACGTGGGCGGCGCCAGGTTCCCGCTCGGCGATGGGCTCCAGCCGCTCGGTTTCTCGAGCAACGGCACGGCCCACGCCCGGCTCGTGTTCGCCGGCTACGGCATCACCGCACCCGGCTACGACTGGGACGACTACCGGGGCATCGACGCGCACGACGCGATCGTGCTCGCGCTGACGCAGGAGCCCGGCGAGATGGACAGCACCAGCCGGTTCGACGGCAGCTTCAACACGCCGTTCGCCGACCTGCACACGAAGGCGATCAATGCCCGCGAGCACGGCGCGATCGGCCTCCTGGTCGTGAACGGCCCGCGCTGGCACGCGGGCGAGGGGCCGCGCGCGCCGGCGCGCGAGGGCGAGGGCTACTTCAGCAGCGGCCTGCTCGGCGCCTGGATCGACGCGGCCGCGGCCGATGCGCTGCTCAAGGCCGCGGGCCTGGACCTCCTGCACGCGCAGGCGGCGATCGAGAGCACCGGGCTGCCGCACTCGTTCGCCATCCCCGACAGCGCCACGCTCACGGTGAACGTGAAGCGCTCGCGCGCGACCACGCGCAACGTCGTCGGCATGATCCCCGGCCGCGACACGTCGCGCACGCTCGTGCTCGGCGCGCACTACGACCACCTGGGGATGGGCGGTCCGTCGTCGCTCGCGCCGAACGAGCACGCGCCGCACGTGGGCGCCGACGACAACGCCTCGGGCGTGGCCGTGATCCTCGCCGCCGCGCAGCGCCTGGGGGCCAGGCGGCAGCGCGGCTGGAAGCCCGTGCACTCGCTCGTGATCGCGTCGTTCAGCGGCGAGGAGATGGGGCTCGTGGGCTCGGACCACTTCGTGGGCGAACCCCCGAGACCCATCGAGACCGTGGAAGCCATGGTGAACCTCGACATGGTCGGCCGGCTGCGCGACGACAAGCTCCAGGTCATGGGCGTCGGGACCGCCGCGGAGTTCCACGCGTTGGTGCACAACGTGAACGCCAGGGTTCCCGACGCCCACTTCGACTTGAAGACCAGCGAGGACGGCTACGGGCCATCCGACCACCAGTCGTTCTACAAGCGCGGCGTTCCCGTGCTGATGCTGTTCACCGGCGCGCACAGCGACTACCACAAGCCCAGCGACACCTGGGACAAGCTCCACTACGCGGGCCTCGCGCGGGTCGCCGACTACGCGCAGGCGCTGATCGAGTCGCTGGACGTGCGACCGCGGCCCACGTTCACCAAGGCGAAGTCGGACGGCTCGACCGGGCGGATCGCCGGCGGCGGCGGCTACGGCGCCTGGCTCGGCACGGTGCCGAACTACATGCAGACCGAGGGCGGCGTGCTGCTGGACGACGTGCGCGAGGGCAGCCCGGCGCAGAAGGCGGGGATCCGCGGCGGCGACGTCATCGTACGCTTCGACGGCATCCGCGTGGACAACATCTACGATTACACGTTCGGGCTGCGCACCCGGAAACCCGGGCAGGAAGTGCGCATCACCGTGAAACGGGACGGCAGGGAAGTGGAGCTGGTGGCAACTCTTGGAAGGAGGCCCTGAGTCGTGCGCATCTCGAGGAGCATTCCACTCGCCGCCGCGGCGGCGCTCGTGCTGTCCCTGTCGCTCGCCGCACGGCGAGCGCCGTTCCGTCCCGTTCCGCCCACGGCGGTGGTGCAGGACTCGCTGATCCGCGCGGGCGAGACGCACTTCGCCCACCTCTGGCAGCTCACGTTCGGCGGCCAGAACGCCGAGGCCTACTGGAGCGGCGACGGCACGAAGCTCATCTGGCAGCGGACCGGCGACGAGTGGAAGTGCGACCAGGAATACGTGATGGATCTCAAGTCCGGCGCGCGCACGAGGGTGAGCACGGGGACGGGGCGCACGACGTGCGGCTACTTCTATGACGACGACCGCCGCGTGCTGTTCGCGTCCACGCACCTGGGCGCTGATTCCTGCCCGCCCACGCCCGACATGAGCCAGGGCTACGTGTGGCCGGTCTACTCGAGCTACGAGCTGTTCACCGCGAAGCCCAACGGCAGCGACCTGCGCCGGCTCACCGACCACGACGGCTACGACGCCGAGGCCACGTTGAGCGTCGACGGCAAGTGGATCGTGTTCACGAGCAAGCGCGACAACGACGTCGACCTCTACAAGATGCACCCGGACGGCTCGGGCCTCGTGCGGCTCACGAATGCGCTGGGCTACGACGGCGGCGCCTACTTCTCGCACAACGGGAAGCTGATCGTGTGGCGCACGTACCGCACCGAGGACACGACCACGAACAACGCGTTCGCGCGGCTGCTGGCTCAGGACCTGGTCAAGCCCACGAAGATGGACCTCTGGGTCATGAACGCGGACGGCTCGAACCAGCGCCGGGTCACCGACAAGCCGGGCGCCTCGTTCGCGCCGTACTTCACGCCCGACGACAAGAGCATCGTCTACGCCTCGAACTACGAGAACCCGCGCAGCCGCAATTTCGACCTCTACCTCGTGCCGGTGGCCGGCGGCGGAGAGCCCGTGCCGGTGACGCGCGATCCCGACTTCGACGGCTTCCCGATGTTCAGCCCGGATGGCCGCTGGCTCCTGTTCTGCAGCAACCGCGGCGGCAAGGCCCCGGGCGAGACGAACGTGTTCCTGGCGGAATGGCGCAACTGATCCGGCGGCCCGGGGGCGCCCGGTCGTTCCTGCCCACGGGGCGGGCGTTCGGCGTGTTCCTGCTCGCGCTGTTCCTGTTCGCGCGCTACCGCGACGCGTTCGGGATCCCGTTCCTGAACGACGACTACGTGTTCCTCGACCACGTGTCGCAGAAGCGCTTCGGCGCGCTGTGGGGCTTCCAGGAGCTGGCGTTCCACTGGTGGCGGCCGTGGTCGCGCGAGTTCCACTACTGGTGGCTGCAGGGCGCGTTCGGCGCGCACGAGTGGCCGTTCCATGCCGCGAGCTTCGTGCTCGCGTTCGGCGTGCTCGGCGCCTACTGGGCGCTCGCCCGCCGCGTGGCGGGCGCCGCCGCCGCCGCGATCGCCGTGGCCGGCGCCGCGACGCTCCCGGGCTGGGGCCTGCTGATGCTGTGGTCGGCGGGGGCCCAGGACCTGTGGATGCTGCTGCTCTCCCTGCTGGCGTTGCTGGCCTGGCGCGCGAACCGCATCGGCTGGGCGGCCGCGGCGTACGCGCTCGCGCTCGCGAGCAAGGAGACCGCCGCGCCGCTGCCGCTGCTGTTCATCGCGCACGACCACTGGGTGGCACGGCGACCCTGGCCCGAGACGGCGCTGCGCATCGCGCCCACGCTCGGGGTGGGCCTCGCGTGGCTGCTCGCGCATCCGCTGCTGCTGGGACGGCTGTGGACGCACGCGCCTGCCGCGATCGCGCCGTCGCCCGCCGCGGTGCCGCCGTGGAAGGCCGTGGGGCTGAGCGTGCTCAGCGTGCTCTCGCTCGACCGCATCCCCAGGCCCGACGGCGGCTGGCTCGCGATCTGGTGGGACGCGCTCCGCTCCGCGTTCCTGCTCGTGGTGTTCGTGGACCTGTTCGCGCGCCCCGATGCGCGACCCAAAGACAGGCTCGCGGTGACGAGCACGTCCCGGCCGCGGGGCGCGGGCTCGCTGGCGCTGGCGTGGTGGGCGTGCGGCACGGTCCCGCTGCTGCTCCCCGGGCTCGGCTGGCACGCCTACTACGCGCAGTTCGCGGCGCTCGGTGCGTGGCTCGGCCTCGGGCGTCTGCTCGCGCGCCCGAGCCCGGTGACGATCGGGTTGCTCACCGCGCTCGCCGTGTTGGGCGCCGGCCGAGCGGCGACGCCGTCGGAGGACTGGGGCGAGGCCGCCTACCAGCGCCGCGCGGGAGCGTATGTGCGCGAGATCCGCGACAAGCTGCTCGGCGCCTATCCGAGGATGGAGCCGCACGCGCGGCTCTGGTTCGTGCGCCTGCCGAACAACGTCGGCTTCCTCGCCGGCAATGGCCCGGTGGTGCGCGTGTGGTACCAGGACCCGACGCTCCAGGCCGGCTACTACAGCGCGTTCACGGCGCGCGGCCCGGGCGAGCCCCAAGGCCCCGATCACTTCTTCCGCATGGACGAGGCCGGGCAGTTCATGGAGGTCCGCCAGAGCGCCGCGGACGACACCAGCACGACCGCCGTGCTCGTGGACGAGCAGGCGAACCCGCGCTTCCGCAGCGATCGGCTGTCGCTGGCGACGGCGCTGGCGCAGGGGAAGGACTGGCGCGGCGCGGCGGCCGAGTTCCGCGCGCTCGCGATCGCGTTCCCCGACAGCTCGGGGTTCGCGTTCGATGCCGCGACCGCGTACATGCAGGCGGGTGACTCGGCGACGGCCATGCAATGGTTCCGTGAAGCGGCGCGGCGGCCCGACGCGCCGCCGGAGGTGGTGGAGGCCGTGCGCCGGATGGAGCCGGCGCTTGGACCCGCCGGCGCGGCCGCCCCGGCGGCCCCCCAGAAGGCCAAGCGCCGGTCCCGGGCGCCCGCATCGCGGGCGCATGAACCCGCCGACCCCGGCCGATAATCACAGGAAGCGGGCTCACTCGTGCCGCCATCGGATCGGAGAGTTCAAGCATGGGCAAACGCGTCCGCTTCGATGAGGACGCCCGTCACGCGCTGTGGCGGGGGATCGACCAGCTCGCGACCGCCGTCCGCATCACGCTCGGGCCGCGCGGCCGGAGCGTGATGCTCGACCGCTCGCACGGCCTGATGCCCGCGATCACGCGCGACGGCATCGCGGTGGCGCAGGAGATGGAGCTGCCCGACCCGTTCGAGAACATGGGCGTCCAGATGCTGCGCGAGGTGGCCCTGCGCACGGGGCAGGAAGCGGGCGATGGAACGTCGACCGCCACGGTCCTGGCCCACCGGATCGTCGGCGACGGCTTTGCGGCGCTCACCGCCGGCGGCAATCCCGTCGCGCTGCGCCGCGGCATCGCCGCCGCGGTCGCCGCCGTGCTCGAGGAGCTGGCGGCGCAGGCGCGGCCGCTGGACGGCGATCGCGACGTGGCGCGCGTCGCGACACTCGCCGCGGGCGACCCGCAGCTCGGCGAGCTGATCGCGCAGGCGCTGCGCGCGGTGGGTCCGCACGGCGTGATCACGGTGGAGGAAGGCCACGGCCTCGGTGTCACGCTCGAGGTGGTGGACGGCGTGCGCTTCCCCGGTGGCTACGCGTCGCCCTACTTCGTCACCGACGCCGAGTCGATGGAGGTGACGCTCGATCACCCGCTCGTGCTCGTGGTGGACGAGGTGCTCACGCGCCCGGCGGACATCGTGCCCGCGCTCGAGCTGGCGAGCGCCCAGGGACGACCCCTGTTGTGCGTCTGCGAGGAGATCGAGACGGACTCGCTCGCGGTGATGGTGGTGAACCGGCTGCGGGGCACGGCCCCCGGCGTCGCGGTGCGGGCCCCGGGCGTCGGCGCGGCGCGCCGCGAATTCCTCGAAGATCTCGCGCTCGTCACCGGCGCCATGCTGCTGGGCCCCTCGACCGGCATCCCCGCCGGCGCGGTGCGCGCCGAGCACCTGGGGCGCGCCGTGCGCGCGACCGCGAACGCGGACCACTGCACGGTGCTCCGCGGCGGCGGGCGCAACGAGCGCGTGCGCGCGCGCATGAGCGAGCTCGAGCGCGAGCTCAAGTCCGCCGAGGCGTCGAGCGAGCGCGACGCGCTGCGCACACGGCTGGCGCGGCTCGCCGGCGTGGTGGCGGTGCTGCGCGTCGGCGCGCCCACGGACGTGGAGCGCGAGGCCAGGCGGTCGCAGATCGAAGACGCGCTCGCCGCGACCCGGGCCGCGGTGGAGGAGGGGATCGTGCCCGGCGGCGGAGTCGCGCTGCTGCGCGCGAGCGCCCGGCTGGAGAAGCTCTCGCTCAAACCGCTCGAGGCCGCGGGCCGCGACATCGTGGCCGCGGCGCTCGCCGAGCCCGCGCGCCAGATCGCGATGAACGCCGGCGCCGAGGGCGACGCCGTCATCTCGCGCCTGCGTTCGGGCGTCCGCTGGTTCGGCTACGACGCGCTCACCGGCGAGTACGGCGAGTTGGACCGCGCCGGCATCGTCGACCCCGCGAAGGTCGCGCGCTGCGCGCTCCAGAACGCCGGCGCACTCGGCGGCCTCGTGCTCACCACCGACGCCCTGATCGTGGACGACGGGGCGAAGGGGGAAGAGAAGTAGCGTCGAGAACTACGGCCTCCCCAGCGGCCGGGCCGGCTCGGGCGCCGCGATCACCTCGACCACGCGGCCGTCGGCCAGCGCGAAGTCCGCGCCGGCTTCCAGCTCCTCGCGGCGCAGGATCGCGAAGCCCTCGCCGGCGTCGAAGCTCGTGAGCACGCCGGCGCGGTCATTCGGCGCGTCGCCCTTGGCGAGCACGTCGCACGGCAGCGCGGGCGCGGGCGCCGTGAGCTGAACGCGGGCCGGCCGCCGGCGCACGCTCCCGTACGTGATCAGCCGCTGGAGCGCCTCCTGCCCGGTGAAGCAGCCCTTCGCGAGGTGCACCTCGTGCGCGAGGCCCACCTCGAACGGGTTGAACGCATCGACGATCTCGCGGCCATGCTTCGGGTGCAGCAGCACGATGCGCGCGGCCTCGGTCAGCGGCTCCTCCGTGCCCACGCGGACGAGGCGCGTGCCGTCGCCGGTGGAGATGATCGCGGGCACGGCGTTCACTTCGGCAAGTACGCCGGATTCTCCGGTCGTGCCCCTCGCCAGCTCGAACGAGTACACGCGGGAGAGATCCTCCACCTGCACGTCATCGCGGAAGACCTGCTTGTCCAGCGCGGCCGCCAGCTCGGCTCCGGGCGCGTCGGCGCGCAGCAGCCACACGGCGCCGTCGCTCGTCACCGCGACCAAAGCTCTCCATTGCAGCCGGCCGCGGAAGTCGCACCACAACGTGGCGCGCGCCTCGCCGGGCTGGAGATCCTCGAGCGCGTTCGTGGTCACGCGATGCAGCAGCGGCAGCGTGTCCCGACCGGTCAATCGCAGCGCAGTGCTCGGGCCCATGCGCAGACGCTAGAAGCGCGGCGCGCGTGGCGCAACTCCGTCCTCCGATGCTAGTTTCGGGGCTTCCGCTGCCCCTAGAAGAGGACGCCATGCCCGTCACCGAGACCGCGCTCGCCGAGCTGCTCGAGCAGCTGGTCAACATCCCCAGCGTCACCGGGAACGAGCAGCAGATCGTGGACTGGATCACGAAGCGACTCGCGTCTGCGAGCCGCGGCGAGGTGATCCGTCACGGGCTCTCGATCGTATGGCGCGCGCCGCGCAAGGGCCGGCCGCTGGTGGTGCTCGCGGGTCACACCGACACCGTGCCGCCGCAGGGGAACGCCACCGCGAAGCGCGACGGCGACCGGCTGTTCGGCCTCGGGACCACCGACATGAAGGCCGGCGACGCGGTCATGCTCGCGCTCGCCGAGTCGCTCGATCTGGACGCGATGGAGTTCGACCTGGCGTGCGTGTTCTACGACGCCGAGGAAGGGCCCGCCGAGCGGAACGGGCTCAAGCGCGTCCTGAACGAATCGCCGTGGCTGCACGAGGCCAGCCTCGCCGTGATCCTCGAGCCCACCGACCTGGCGGTGGAGATGGGCTGCAACGGGATCCTGAACGTGGAGGTGCGCGTGCCCGGCGTGGCAGCGCACGCGGCGCGGCCGTGGCAGGGGAAGAACGCGGTCGAAGCGGGGGCGCAGTGGCTCACCGAGATCACCCGCCACCCGGTGACGCCGCACCAGGTCCAGGGCCTCGAGTTCCGCGAGACGCTGCAGGTCACGACCGTGCGCGCGGGTACGGCGCGCAACGTCATCCCGGCCGAGATGGTGGTGAACCTGAACCACCGCTTCCCGCCGGACCGGACGGTCGAGCAGGCGATCGCGAACCTGAGGAAGCACGTGCCGCGGGCATTCGGATTCGAGGTCGTGGACCAGGCGCCCCCGGGAGCGGTGTGCGCCGACCACGCCGAGGTGAAGCGCTTCGTGCGCATGAGCGGCGCCAAGATCGCGGGCAAGCAGGGCTGGACCGACGTGGCGCGGTTCACCGCGGCCGGCGTGCCGGCATTCAACTACGGCCCGGGCATCCCCGACCTGTGCCACCGCGCCGACGAGTACTGCCCGATCGGGAACCTCGGCGTGATCTACGACAATCTCGCGAAGTTCCTGACCCAGGAGTCCCGGTGAACACGCCCGGACCACTGCACCCGCTGCTCACCGGCGCGACCGAGTACCCGTTCGTGAGACTCGAGCGTATGCGAACGCAGCTGGCGCCGCCGGCCGTCCCGAGCATCAACTTCGGCATGGGCGACCCGCGCGAGGAGACGCCGCCGTTCATCCGCGACACGCTGCGCGCGGCGCTCCCGGCGGTCTCGAGCTACCCGGCCACGACCGGCAAGCCCGAGCTGCGCGCCGCGTGCGCGGCGTGGATGCAGCGCCGCTACGGCGTGACCGTGGACCCCGAGCGGCACGTGCTGCCGGCGAACGGCACGAAGGAGGCCGTGTTCTCGCTCGCGTTCGCCGTCGTCGCGCCCGGAGGCCCGCGCGACACGGTGGTGATCCCGACGCCCGCCTACCCGGTGTACGAGGGCGGCGCGCGCTTCGCGGGCGCGACTCCCCACTTCACGCCGCTCCAAAGCTCGGACGGCTGGCGGTTCAACCCCGACCGCGTGCCGGAGGAGGTGTGGAAGCGCACCGCCCTGCTGTGGCTCAACTCGCCGCACAATCCCACGGGCGCGGTGCTGGACGACGCCACCGGCGCGCGCGTCGTGGCGCTGGCGCGGAAGTGGGGCTTCTGGGTGGCGAGCGACGAGGCCTACGGCGACCTGTGGTTCCAGGGCATGGCGCCCACGACGCTGCTCCAGCACGGGCTCGAGAACCTGATCGGGCTCTACACGCTGAGCAAGCGCTCGGCGATGACCGGCTACCGCTCCGGCTTCATGGCCGGCGACCCGAAGCTGATCGACGCGCTCAAGCGCTTCCGGCCGAACGTGGGCGTGGCCACGCCGGACTTCATCCAGGACGCGGCGATCGCGGCGTGGAACGACGATGCGCACACGATGGCCACGCGCGAGGTGTACGCGGCGAAGCGCCGGCTGTTCCTGGACGAGTTCGGCCGCCGGGGCTGGAAGGTCGAGGCCTCGCAGGCCACGTTCTACCTGTGGATGCGCGCGCCCGCCGGCGCGGATCCGAGCCGCGCACCCGACGACGTGGGCTTCGTCGAGGAGCTGCTCAAGCTCGGCATCGTCACCACGCCCGGCTCGTTCCTCGGGCCCGGCGGCGAGGGCTACGTGCGCTGGGCGCTGGTCCCGACGCTCGCCCAGTGCCGCGAGGCGATCGCGCGCATGGAGCAGCTCGCGGGGGCCAAGGCATGAGCGGGGCCGTGAACGCCGCCGGCGCCTATCCGCTCGAGCGCTGGCAGCAGACCATCGCCGAGGGCTTCGCCGGCACGCGCGGGCTGGACGATGCGTCGCTCCGCGGCGCCGTCGAGGGCGCGGTCGCGGCGCTGGACGCCGGCGACGTGAGAGTTTGCTCGCCTCCGGCGAGCGCCGACGGGCAGTGGCAGACGCACGCGTGGCTCAAGCAGGCCATCCTGCTCTATTTCCGCATGCACGTGAGCGCGCCGCTCCACGCCGGCGACATCGAGTACTTCGACAAGGTGCCGCCCAAGCGCAACCTCGAGTCCGCCGGCGTGCGCGTGGTGCCGCCCGGCGTGGCGCGCTACGGCAGCTTCCTCGAGAAGAACGTCATCCTGATGCCCGGCTACGTGAACATCGGCGCGCGCGTGGGCGAGGGCACGATGGTCGACACCTGGGCCACGGTGGGCTCGTGCGCGCAGGTGGGCAGGCGCGTCCACCTCTCGGGCGGCGTCGGGATCGGCGGCGTGCTGGAGCCGCCGCAGGCGCAGCCGGTGATCATCGAGGACGACGCGTTCATCGGCTCGCGCGCCATCGTGGTGGAGGGCGTGCGCGTCGGCGCGGGCGCGGTGCTCGGCGCCGGCGTCGTGCTCACCGCGAGCACGGTGATCGTGGACGTGACCAGCGCCCGGGCCGTCGAGTCGAAGGGCTTCATCCCGCCGCGGAGCGTGGTCATCCCGGGCTACCGCCCGAAGGCGTTCCCCGCGGGCAGGTACGGCGTGCCGTGCGCGCTGGTCATCGGCCAGCGCAAGGCGAGCACGGACACCAAGACCAGCCTGAACGACGCGCTGCGCGAGTTCGGGGTGGCGGTGTAGGGAGGTGGAACCCATGTTCGCAGGAACGCGTGTTCGATCGCTTCGGCTGTGCGCACTGTTCGGCCTCGCCATCGCGCTGGTCTCGTGCGGCGACGACGAGAACCCGACGACGCCGATCCCGCCGCAGCCCACACCGGTCGGCTGGTATCGGCAGGAAGCCAGCACCGCGTACGGGCTCCTGTCGGTGAGGTTCGCGACCGCGAACAAGGGCGTCGCGGTGGGCGTCGGCGGCGTGCTGCGTACCACGATCGACGGCGGTCGGACATGGTTCCCACCCAGCGCCCCGGTCACGGACCGGCTGAACGCGGTGGCGTTCGGCGACTCCAGCACCGGCGTGGCCGTGGGCGTCGACGGCACGGCGCTGCGGACCATCGACGGCGGCCTGACCTGGACGAGACCGGCGGCGCCGATCCGCGACGTCCTGAACGCCGTGACGTTCACGAGCCCGACGACCGTGATCGCCGTGGGGGCGAGCGCGCGCATCTACCAGTCGGTCGACGGCGGGAACAACTGGGCGCTCCGCTACACCGGCGGCGGGTCGTCGCAGAGCTTCGTCACCGTGTCGTTCGGTGACGCGAACCACGGCACGGCGATGGGCTACGTGGGGCAGATCGCGTACACGACGGACGGCGGCGTGAGCTGGGCGGCGAGGACCGGCATCTTCTCGCGCTTCCTCCGCAGCGTCTGGTTCAGCGACGCGAACACGGGCACCGCGGTCGGCGACGGCGGCGCCATCGTGCGCACGACCGACGGCGGGGCGCACTGGGAGGAACAGCGGAGCGGCGTCATCGCGGCGCTGACCGGCGTGTGGTTCGCGGACGCGGACACCGGCACGGCCGTGGGCTACGCCGGCACCATCCTGCGCACGACCGATGGCGGGCAGACGTGGCGGCAGCAGGACAGCGGCTCCACGCTGGACCTGTTCGACGTGTTCTTCACCGACACGAACACCGGAAGCATCGTCGGCGAGGCTGGGACCGTGCTGCGCACCGTGACCGGCGGCGAGACCGACCTCGAGCCCAAGCTCACCGTCGCTCGAACACCGTCTTCCACGACGGGACGACCGCGTCGATGATGCCGCCGAGGAAGCCGCCGAGGCACAGCCCGGAGATGCCGCCGACGACGCCCGCGAACATCACCTGGCCGCCATCCGGTCCAGAGCTGACCGCTCCCGAGTAGGCCGCCGCACTCATCACGGTCGCGAGACCGATGACGCAGCCGACCGCGGCGCCGACCTTCGCCGCATGCCCGGGGCGCCGCGTGCTCAGGTCGATGCGCTGGATCTGCGACCACGCGATCGGCTCGCTGCACGGCAGGCTCCAGCCGCCGCCCTGCTCGCAGCGCATCTCGAGGCCGCGCGGCGCCACGGCGCCGGCCACGCCCTCGGTGATGCCGAATCCGGTGCGCACGCGCACCCTCTGTCCGGCCGGCACGAGCGGCGCGATGACCGACGCGAGCGTGGAGTCGTTGGCCGAGGGAGCCGGGGCCGGGGAGTCGTGTGGCCCGGCGAGCGCGGCGAGCAGCAACAGCGTCTGGGGATCGAGCATCGGATTCGAGGCCTCGGGGTCCGGAGTGGGCCGCGGCACGGGCCGGGAACCGCGGGTGGCGGCTCCATCGGGATCGTCGCCCGGGGCGCCGCCCCGTGATGGCGAAAAGCGGCCGCCGGCGGCCTGCTCCGGAGCCTTGACCCCCTCCCGACCCCCGCCTAGACTCGCTGCCGTCCCACTGCCACCGGACACGATGTTCGGCGCGGAGAATGTTCGGAGGCAACGACTTGGCGACCATCCGGCTCGAAGGCCTCTCGGTCTTCGGCCACCACGGCGCCCGCCCCTATGAAAAGGAGGCGGGCCAGCGTCTCGAGGTGGACCTGGAGCTGGTCCCGACCGACGACCGCGCGGAGGCCAGCGACAAGCTCGCGGATGCCGTGGACTATGACATGCTCTACCGCACGGTCAGAGAGGTGGTCGAGGGTCAGAGCTTCCATCTTCTTGAAGCGCTCGCGGCCCGCGTAGCAGGTACAATTCTGGAGCGGTTCCCGATCCGGCGCGCGTGCGTGCGCATCGCCAAGCAGAACCTGGGCTGGACGACCGGCGGCCGGGCCGTGATCGAAGTGGTGAGGGAACGAAGGTCGTGAAAGCGTACATCGGACTGGGCTCGAACCTCGGCGATCGCGAGGCCAACCTGCGCGGGGCGCTGGAGCACCTCGCGCGCACGCCGGAGACCACGGTCGTGCGCGCGTCGTCGCTCTACGATACCGAGCCCGTGGGCGTGGAGGAGCAGCCGCACTTCCTCAACGCGGTCGCCCAGCTCGAGACGCAGCTGTCGCCGCACCAGCTGCTGTGGAACCTGATGCTCATCGAGCGTCGCCTCGGCCGCGTGCGCACGCAGCGCTGGGGCCCGCGCACGCTCGACCTCGACCTGCTGCTGTACGAGGACCTGGTGCTCGACGACGACGACCTCACGGTGCCGCACCCCGAGCTGCCGAAGCGCTCGTTCGTGCTGGTGCCGCTCGTCGAGCTGGACCCGATGCTGGTGCATCCCGGCACCGGCGAGACCATGCTCGCGCTGCTGCAGCGGCTCGGCGCGCGTCCGCTGGTCAAACACGGCTCGCGGCTCTGGAACTGACCGCTCGCGATGCCGCGGACCGCGTCCACGGACGGACGGTCGGAACGCCCGCGCAGGATTCGCGCGTGAGCGTCGGTGAGAACCGCTACCTGGTGATCGAGGGCGTGATCGGCGCCGGCAAGACCAGCCTGTCGCGCATGCTCTCGGACCGCCTGAGCGCGCAGCTCGTGCTCGAGGAGGTCGAGGAGAACCCGTTCCTCAAGGACTTCTATCGCGACCGCGCGCGCTACGCGTTCCAGACCCAGATGCATTTCCTCTTCAGCCGCTACCAGCAGCAGCGCAATTTGCGACAGACCGACCTGTTCAGCGACAAGCTGGTGGCGGATTACCTGTTCCAGAAGGATCGCATCTTCGCGAGCCTGAATCTGGAGGGGAAGGAACTGGCGCTCTACGAGCGGCTGGTGGGCTGGCTCGAGCTGGACGTGGTCCGGCCTGACATCGTCGTGTACCTGCAGGCCAGCACCGACACGCTCATGGAGCGCATCTCAAAGCGCAATCGCTCGTTCGAGCGCGACATGGACCGCGGCTACATCGAGCGACTGAACGACGCGTACAACCACTACTTCTTCCACTTTCACGATTCCCCGCTGCTGGTGGTGAACACGAACCGCATCGACTTCGTGAACCAGCCCGACGATTTCGAGGATCTGCAGAAGCGCATCCTCTCGCACCGTCAGGGGACGCTCTACTACACGCCCCTGGAGAAAGGTGGACCGGCATGAGTGGCGAGGCCCGAGTGGGCGCGGGCGCCCCGCGCGCGAAGATCACCGCCCCGGCGGTCGTGGCCTTGAAGCGCAAGGGTGAGCCGATCACGGTCGTCACGGCGTACGACTTCCCGACCGCGCGTTACGCCGACCAGGCGGGCGTCGAGATCCTGCTCGTCGGCGACTCCGTGGGCACGGTGCTGCTGGGCTACGAGAGCACGCTGCCGGTGACGATGGAGGACATGCTCCACCACGTGCGCGCCGTCGCGCGCGCGAAGCCGAGCGCGCTGGTCGTGGGCGACATGCCGTTCATGAGCTACCAGGTGAGCACCGAGCAGGCGGTCGCGAACGCCGGAAGGCTCGTCCAGGAGGGCGGCGCCGACGCCATCAAGCTCGAAGGCGGCGCCCGCGTGGCCGAGGCGGTGGCGCGCATCGTCGAGGCCGGCATCCCGGTGATGGGCCACCTCGGGCTCACGCCGCAATCCGTGCTGGCGTTCGGCGGCTACAAGGTGCAGGCGCGGGGCGAGGCGGACCAGGAGCGGCTCCTGGCCGACGCGAAGGCGCTCGAGCGCTCCGGCTGCTTCGCGCTCGTGCTGGAGGGCATCCCGGCGCGGCTCGGCGCCGTGGTCACGCGCGAGCTCACGATCCCCACGATCGGCATCGGCGCCGGCGTCCAGTGCGACGGCCAGGTGCTGGTGACGCACGACCTCCTGGGACTCTTCCTCGGTCACCAGCCGAAGTTCGTCCGCCGCTACGCCGAGCTCGGCACGGCCACGCGGGACGCGTTCGCGCGCTACGTGGCCGACGTCAAGGCGCGGCGCTTTCCCTCGGACGCCGAGAGCTACTGAGCGTGAAGGGCTCGGCGCGCGCACGGACGCGCATGCCCCGCGCGCGCTCGCTCGTCCAGCTCCGCGCCGCGCTGCGCAAGCTCCGCGCGCGCGGCGAGAAGCTGGCGTTCGTGCCGACGATGGGCGCGCTCCACGACGGGCACCTGTCGCTCGTCCGGCTCGCCCGGCGCAGCGCCGATCGCGTCGTCGTGAGCATCTTCGTCAACCCGCTCCAGTTCGCGCCCGGCGAGGACTTCACGCGCTACCCGCGCCCGGCGGCGCACGACCGCGCCCTGCTCGCGCGCGAGGGCGTCGACCTGCTCTGGGAACCCGCGGTGGCCGACATCTACCCGCCGGGGGATCTCACGCGCGTGCACGTGGCCGGGCTCTCGGACGTGCTCGAGGGGGCTTCCCGCCCCGGGCACTACACCGGCGTGTGCACGGTCGTCGCGCGCCTCCTGAACGCCGTCCGCCCGGACGAGATGTGGCTGGGCCAGAAAGACGCCCAGCAGGCGCTCATCCTCGAGCGCATGTGCACCGACCTGCTCGTGCCCGTGCGGATGCGGCGCGGCCCCACGGTGCGCGAGGAGGACGGACTTGCCATGTCCAGCCGCAACGCCTATCTCTCGCACGCGGAGCGCCAGCAGGCGGTGGCGCTGTCGCAGGGACTCGCCGCGGCGTGGATCCTGATGCGCGGCGGCGAGCGGAACGCGCAGCGGCTGGCCTCGGCGGTTCGCCGCGAGTGGGACGGTTACCCGCTCGTGCGCGAGGACTACATCGCGGTGGTGGACCCGCGGACGCTGGAGCCGCTCAAGACCGTGCGGGGCGCGGCGCTGGTGGCGGTGGCCGCCCACGTCGGGCCCGCGCGGCTGATCGACAACTTCCCATGGAGGGGCCGGTGAAGAGCTCTCGGAAGGATGTCGCCGCGGTCGTGCTCGCGGCGGGCATGGGCAAGCGCATGCACAGCGACCTCGCCAAGGTGCTGCACCCGATGGCGGGCCGGCCGCTGCTCGCGCACGTGCTGGACACGCTCGACGAGCTCGGCGTCGGGCGCACGGTGGTGGTGATCGGCCACCAGCGCGAGCGCGTGCAGGCGATGTTCGCCGACCGCAAGGGGATCGAGTGGGCGATCCAGGCCGAGCAGCGCGGCACCGGCCACGCCTGCATGATGGCCGAGCCCGTGCTCGGGGACTTCCGCGGCACCGTGCTCGTGGTGTGCGGCGACACGCCGCTCCTCACCGCGCGCACGCTCGGGGCGCTGCTCGATCGCCACGCGAGGAGCGGCGCGCAGGTGACCGTGCTCAGCATGCGGCTCGCCGATCCCAGCGGTTACGGCCGCATCGTGCGCACGCGCGACGGCGAGGGGATCGAGCGCATCGTCGAGGAAAAGGACGCCTCGCCGGCCGAGAAGGCGATCGACGAGGTGAACTCGGCCATCTACGCGTTCGATCACGACGCGCTCAAGGGCGTGCTGCGCTCGCTCACCGTGGACAACGCGCAGGGCGAGTACTACCTCACCGACACCGTGTCGCTGCTGCAGGCCAAGGGGGCGAAGGCCGCGGTGTGGTGCGCGGAGGACGCGCGCGAGCTGCTCGGCATCAACACGCCCGAGCAACTGGCCGAGGCGGAGGCCATCTGGCTCGCGATGCGGCGCGGGAGCCCGCGGTGACCGACACGCTGTGGGCGCCGTGGCGCATGCAGTGGATCGCGAAGGCGTCGAAGTCGCCGGGGGCGAGCGGCGGGGCGGGCAAGCCCGGGGCCGCGAACCGCGCTGCCGCGAGCAAGGCTCAAAAAGACTGTCTCTTCTGCCGCGTCGCGAAGACGGGCGCCGATCGCCGTGACCTGGTGCTCGTGCGTCGACCGCAGGCGCTGCTGATGCTGAACCGCTACCCGTACGCCTCCGGCCACCTGATGGTGGCGGTCAAGCGCCACGCCGCGCAGTTCTTGGACCTCGAAGCCGGCGAGCGGAACGACCTGCTCGATCTCGTCTCGCTCGCCGAGCGCGCGCTCGCGGTGGAGTACGAGCCGCACGGCGTCAACTACGGGCTCAACGTCGGCCGGGTGGCGGGCGCGGGCTTCCCGGGCCACCTCCACCTGCACCTGGTGCCGCGCTGGGACGGCGACACCAACTTCATGCCCGTGGTGGCGCGCACGCGCGTGCTGCCGGAGTCGCTCGCCGCCACGTGGGGCCGGCTGCGGCGCGCGATCGCCAGGCTCGAGCCGCCGCGCGGCCGGGGAGGGCGGCGTGCCCCGGCGCGCTAGCGGCGGCTCCGGTTTCTGGCTCGGCGTGCTCGCGCTCGGCGTCCTCGGCCTCGCGGTGTCGTGGGCGTGGACGGCGTTCGGCGGGCGGGATCCGGGCACGCGGCGCAGCGGCCGCCACGTGGTCCGCGTCCAGGTCCTGAACGGCTCCGGCGAGCCCGGCGTGGGCACACGCGTGGCGGCGTTCCTGCGCGAGGGCGGTTTTCAAGTCACGGACGTGCGCAACGCGGACCGCAACGACTACTTCGCCACGTTCGTGGTCGCCCGGCGCGGCGACCTTTCGCTGGCGGAGGAAGTGGCGCATTATCTGGGGGGACCACCGCTCGTACGTCAGGAGTGGAGCTCGGAGCTGGCGGACGTCTCGGTCCTGGTCGGCAGCGACCGCAGCAAGCTCTCGATCGAGCCCTGAGAGCGGTGCCCGTAACACGGAGGAACTCCGGTGAATCTCGGTTCGACTGAAATCCTGCTGATCGTGCTCGTGATCCTGCTGTTGTTCGGCCCGAGCCAGATCCCCAAGATGGCGCGCGGCTTCGGTCAGGCGATCCGCGAGTTCAAGAAGGCCCAGCGCGAGATCAGCGACGAGCTGGAGCGCGAGCCCCGGCCCCCCGAGGGCTCCCAGCCGCCGAAGGGCAACGACAACAAGCCCATCAACTGAGCCGGGCCAGGCTCCGCTTCAGGAGCGAGGCCTAGTAGCCCTTCTGGCTGGTGCGCAGGTCCGCGATCTGCGAATTGCCGCGCAGCTTCTCGACGTAGCTCTCGAAGAACGCGCGCTGGCGGGCCTGCAGGATCTCGTTCGTGATCTGGCCCTTGGTCTGGTCGTTGAACAGCGTGTCCGGCGCCGCGGTGATGCCGTCGAGCCTCGCGAACGACCAGCCCTGCGCGCTGCGCACGGGGCCGACCACCTTGCCCGCGGGTGCCGCGAGCAGCATGCCGAGGAGCTCGGGGTTGCCCGCGAGCCGAGGATCGGGCTGGTTGCGCGTACCCTGCACGGCGGACGGCGTCAGGTTCAGCGCCTTCGCCGCGTCCTCCAGTGACCGGCCGCTCTTGAGCGCGGCCAGCAGCGAGTCGGCGCGCGGCTTGGCCATGTCCACTCGGTGCTCGGCGTCGGCGACCATCTTCAGCTGGTCGCCCACCTCCTCGCGCGCCGGCGGGCCCGCCTTGTGCTGCGTCGCCACCTGCACGATCACGAACTCGTCGTCGCCCTCGAACACCGGGCTCACCTCGTCCTTCTTCGCCGACAGCCCCCAGTCGGCGGCCTCGGGCACGGTGACCAGCTGCGGCGGGGTGTTGTTCGCGTCGTAGAAGCCGGTCTTGACCGTGGACAGGCCGTTCTTCTCGTTGGCCGCCTTGGACAGGCCCACCGAGTGCGCGCGCGCCGCGATCGCCTTCATCTCCTTGTACTGCGCGCGCAGGTCCTCGGCCGCCGGGCGCACCTTGATCACGATCTGCGAGAGCTTGATCGCGTTCGGCGTGGGCGGCGGCGTCTTGGTCCGCGACGTGTCCTGCGCCGGGTCCATGATCTTGAGCAGCAGCACGCGGCTGCCCTCCTGGACCGGCTCGATCACCTCGCCCGGCTTCTTCATCTGCACCGCGGCCCCGATCAGCGGGCCCAGTTCCTGGGGCTGGAGCCAGCGGTCGATGAGGCCGCCGCGCTCGGCGTTCGGCCCCTCGGAGTAGTCGCGGGCCAGCTGCGCGAAATCCTCGCCCTTGCTCGTGCGGTCGAACAGGCTCTTCGCCATGTCCATCGCGGTCTTAGTCTCGTCGGCGCCGAAGCGCTTGGGGCTCACGAGCACCTCGAGCTGCGTGCGCGGGCCGGCGGCCATGCGCGACTTGTACTTCTCGTACGTGGCGCGCAGCACCTCCTCGCTTCCGTTCGAGCGTCCGGTGTCGGCGGGCGGCACGGTGAGCAGCGTGGCCGAGAAGCGGTCGAAACGGTCGCGGAACGCCTGGTTGAGCTCGGGCTGCGAGAGCTTGATCGAGGCGAGCAGGCGCTCTTGCAGTTTCCGCACCGGGAGCTGCTCGCGCAGCTGGGCCTCGAACGGGGCCCAGTTGTTGCTCGGGCTCGCGAGCGCCTGCTGGTACTTGGCCATGTCGAACTTGCCGTCGGTCTGGAACGCGGCCGCGCCGACCAGGACCGCCGGCGGCGTCAGGCGCATGCCGACCAGGACCTCGTTGTCGGAGGCGCCGAGGCCGGCCTTCTTCGCCTGCTGCGCGAACAGCCGCTCGTTCACGATCGAGCGCCAGGCCTGCTGCTCGACGTTCTTCACGTCGCGATCCTGCGGGTCGACGCCGTAGCGCTGCCGGTAGAGCTGGCGGGCCTCCTCGACGGCCGCCTGCCACTGCGCCTGCGTCACCCGCTCGCCGTTGATGCTGCCGGCGTCGCCGGCCACCCGGCCCCGCGAGCTCGAGTCGAAGCCGGTGCCGGCGGAGAACACCCACAGGCCGAGGAACGTGCCGATGGTGACGATCGTGAGGCCCCACCAGATGGCCTTGATACGCCGGTTACCGGAGCGAATGTGCCCGAGCATCGTGACTCCCTATGCGTGCGTGCGCGCGCGATCGTTGGCGATGGGTGGTTGGAAACGGCGACGGAGTCTAGCATCGGTGATTGCGGCGCGCATCCCGCTGTGCTACCTCTGGTTCGATGTCGTGGAACGAGCCGCCGCGCCTGACCCGCTCCTGACGAATCGGGAACGGCGGCACCGGCCGCGAGGGACCGCACCGTGCGCACCGAGACCACCCCACGCGGGACCGATACGGAGACCGCCGAGCAGCCCGGCTCGCTGCCCGCGCTGGTGCTGGACGCGCTCGAGATGGGTGCCGTGGCGCTCGATCGCGAGCGCAAGGTGGTCTACGCCAACCGCCGCATCGAGGAGTTGCTGGGCGTGGAGCCGGGCGCGCTGCTGTCGCTGCCCGGGAACCGTGTCTTCCCCGGGGCCGACGCCCGCTGGCTGAAGGGGGCCTCGCGCGAGTCACGCGACTTCCGCATCGAGGCCGGGGACCGCGACATGACGCTGCGGGGCGAGTCCGTGCCCATGCGCGACCAGGACGGGGAGGTGGCCGGCTCGGTGGTGATCGCCGAGGCCATCTCCGAGAGCGAGGACGGCGAGTTCCAGAAGAAGATCGACCGGCTGGTCTCGCTCGGCGAGCTCTCCGCCTACGTGGCGCACGAGATCCGCAACCCCCTGACCGGGATCCGGACCACGGTCCAGTTCGTGGCCTCGAAGCTCCGCCCGAGGGACTCCCGGCGCGACGACCTGAACGACGTCATCCAGGAGCTGGACCGGATCGAGCAGATCATCACCGGCCTGCTCATGTTCGCGCGGCCGCCCCAGGCCAAGTCCCAGGCCTGCGACGTGAACCAGGTGGTGGAACGCACGCTGGACCTGCTGGACCTCCAGTTCCGCGACGCCAAGGTCAACGCGACGCGCCAGCTGGCCGGCGACCTGCCGCTGGTGATCGCCGATCCCGACCTGCTCCAGCAGGTGCTCCTGAACCTGTGCCTGAACGCCATCCAGGCGATGCCCCAGGGCGGCGACCTGACGCTCACGACCGGCGTCCGGCGCCGGACCAAGCGCCCGCTCGTGGACGTGTCGGTGGCCGACACCGGCGCCGGGATCTCGAAGGAGTTGATGGAGAAGATCTTCGACCCGTTCTTCACCACGCGATCCATGGGCACGGGGCTCGGGCTCCCGATCTCGGTGCAGATCGTGCGCGACGCGGGCGGGGTCATCACCGCCCGGAACAACGCCGGCGGCGGCGCCACGCTGCGCGTCTCGCTCCCCGTGCCCGCCGAGCCGCCCGGAAAGCCGGAAGAGTGATGAAGACCTCCGTCCTCGTGGTCGACGACGAGCTCCTGATCCGGAAGTCGCTGGGCAAGGTCCTGCGCTCGAACGGCTACACCGTGGACGTGGCCAGCACGGGCGCCGAGGGGCTGGAGAAGGTGGGGGCGCTCAAGCCCCAGGTCATGATCCTCGACATGCGGCTGCCGGACACCGACGGCCTCTCCGTGCTCCGCCGCGCCCGCGAGCTGGACGCGCTGCTCCAGGTCATCATCATCACCGCCTACGGCGACGTCCAGGCCGCGGTCGACGCGATGAAGCTCGGTGCCTGCGACTTCGTGCGCAAGCCGTACGAGATGGAGGACATCGTCCTCGCGGTGCAGTCCGCCGGGCGGAACTTCCGGCAGGCCACCGAGCTGGATCTCTACCGCCGCCGGGCGTGGCAGCACTACTCGGGCGAGGAGATCATCGGCCAGTCCGGCCCCATGCGGCAGGTGCGCTCGCTGATCGAGAAGGTGGTGCGGAGCAAGGCCACGAGCGTCCTCATCACCGGCGAGAGTGGGACCGGCAAGGAGCTGGTGGCGCGCGCCATCCATTACCGGAGCGACCGCGCGCAGGCCCCGCTCATGGAGGTGAACTGCTCGTCGTTCCAGGAGACGCTGCTCGAGAACGAGCTGTTCGGCCACGAGAAGGGGGCCTACACCGACGCCACCGACACCAAGAAGGGGCTGGTGGAGCTGTGCGACGGCGGCACGCTGTTCCTGGACGAGGTCGCCGACACGCCGCTGCCGACCCAGGCCAAGTTGTTGCGGTTCATCGATCACCGCAACTTCAAACGGGTCGGCGGGGCGCACGACGTGTCGGTGGACATCCGCATCGTCGCGGCCACGAACAAGAACCTGGACGAGGAGGTGCGCCTGGGCCGGTTCCGGAGCGACCTCTACTTCCGACTCAAGGTGGTGAGCATCATGCTGCCGCCGCTGCGCGCCCGGGAGGGCGACGTGGCGATGCTCGCCCGCCACTTCATGCGCGAGTTCTCACGCAAGTTCCAGAAGGGCTTCACCGAGCTGGCGCCCGAGGCGACGCAGCTGCTCGAGCGCTACCCGTGGCCGGGGAACGTGCGCGAGCTCAGGAACCTGCTGGAGCGCGTCGTGCTGCTCGAGGAGGGGAACCGGCTCGAGGCCGACCACCTGCCGCCCGAGATGCTCGGCCGGCGCACGGCCCCCGCACCGGTCGCGGCGGCGGCGATGCGCGACGTGCTCGACCTGCCGACGCTGGCGCAGATCGAGATGGACCACATCAACGAGGTGCTGCGGCTCACCTCGGGCAACAAGAGCCGCGCTGCGCGGATCCTCGGCATCTCGCGCCAGGGGCTGATCGAGAAGCTGCGCAGGCTGCGCATCGAGGAGACGAGCGAGCGCACCGTCGAGCGCGCGTGAGTCGCTGCCGCGCGTGAGTCATCACCGCGCGTGCGTCGCACCGCGCGCGTGAGTGTCAAGAGACTTGGCACTCACAACGATTTGGACACCCCGCATCATCGCGCGCGTTCGCAATCGCTTACGCGCAGGCGCGCGCGTAACGAGCTAGTTTGTTTACAGATGATTGGGTTCTCCACAGCACGATTGTGGATGACGTGCGCTGATGCACAACGTGAATCGTGATCGACAACCGTTGTGTTCGCAGGCAGATGCTCGCATCGAGCCGCGCGTGCGACCGAGACTGGCACGCAATCTGCAGTGCCGCATTTCTCGTGGGCCGCACCCGTGAGTGCGGCGCGCAGACGAGCACGAACCTGACCAGCATCACTTCACTCTGCGAGGAGGTGATTCTCACATGGCTGCCAAGAAGAAGGCTGCGAAGAAGAAGGGCACGAAGAAGAAGGCCGCGAAGAAGAAGAAGTAACCGGTTCTCTGGACCTGGCACGTCCTGAGGGGCGCGCTGGCTCACGCCGGCCGCCCCTCGTCTTTCGAGGTCTTCAAGGTTCTTCAAGGTCATGAGGGTCGCGCGCAGTCTCTTGTCCGCGGCCCTCGCGGCACGCCGCGGGGATACCTGAGCCAGGACGAGCCGTCGTCCCCGTAGCGCGCGGTGCGGCCCACCACGGATGTGTGGGCCGCCCGCATCTGTCCGGGTGCCCGCGCGGGGCGCCGCCGCGTGGTGGTGGGGGGCGCGCGCTGATAACTTCGGCGGCCCGTGACCCCGAGCGCTCCCGAGCCCATCTCCCAGATCCGCATCCGCGGCGCCCGCCAGCACAACCTGCGCGGGTTCGACCTCGACCTGCCGCGCGGCCGGCTGTCGGTGATCACCGGTGTCTCCGGCTCGGGGAAGTCCTCGCTGGCGTTCGACACGCTCTACGCCGAGGGCCAGCGCCGCTACGTCGAGTCGGTGAGCACGTACGCCAAGCAGTTCCTGGACAGGCTGCCGCGACCCGACGTGGACTCGATCACCGGCCTGACGCCGGCCGTGAGCATCCAGCAGAGCAACCCGGCGCGGAGCGCGCGCAGCACCGTGGCCACCGCCACGGAGGTGCACGACTACCTGCGGCTCATGTTCGCGCGGCTCGGGACCGTCCACTGCGGCAAGTGCGGCCGGGTGGTGACCGCCGACTCACCGCAGTCGATCGCGCGCGAGGCGGCCGGCTGGCCGGCGGAGTCGGTGGTGCTGGTGCTGGCGCCGGTGGCGCTGGCGCAGAAGCTGTCGTGGGCGGAACAGGCCGGCCACCTGCTGCGTGCGGGCTACACGCGCGCCTGGATCGGCGGCGCGGTCGTGGACATGGACCCCGTACCGGCGCTCGCGAAGTCCGCGCGCGAGGTGCACGTGGTCGTGGACCGCTTCAAGTGGCGCCCCGACGAGCGCGAGCGCCTGGTCGAGGCCTGCGAGCAGGCATTCCGCCGCGGCGAGGGGAAGCTGGCGATCGTGTCGCTCGGGAACCCGGGCGAGAGCGCGCCCCCGAAGTCGCGCGGGAGCGCGCCCCCGAAGTCGCGCGGGAACTCGGGCGAGAGCACGCCCCCGCACTCGCGCGGGAGCGCGCCCCCGCACTCGGGCGAGAGCACCGCTCTCGCCCGTTATAACGAACGCTGGGAGTGCTCCCACTGCGGCACGCCGGCCCTGCGCCCCGAGCCGGCGTTGTTCTCGTTCAACAGCCCGCTCGGTGTCTGCCCGACCTGCCGGGGCTTCGGCGACGTGCTCACGTTCGCGCCCGAGCTGATCGTTCCGGACCACGGCAAGTCGCTCAAGCAGGGTGCGCTCGCCCCGTGGGCCGGCTCCTGGCGGTCGGTGGCCTGGCCGCGCCTCCAGAAGCTCGCGAAGGAGGTGGGCGTCTCGCTGGAGAAGCCGTGGCGGGAGCTGCCCGCCGCGCACCGCAAACTGCTGCTCGAGGGTGGGAAGGAGTTCCGCGGCGTGATCCCGTTCCTCGAGCGCCTGCAGCAGAAGTCGTACAAGGCCGGCAACCGGTTCGTGGTCAAGCGCTACCAGGTGCCGCGGCCCTGTGGTTCCTGTAGTGGGGCACGGCTCCGCCCCGAGGCGCTGCGCGTGACGCTGGGCGGCGAGAGCATCGCCCAGGTGTGCGCCCGCAGCGTGGCCTCGGCAGCCGGCTTCCTCGCCGGCCTCGAGTTCGGCGAGACCGAGCGGGCGATCGCCGGCCCGGCGCTGGTGGAGCTGGAGTCGCGGCTCCGCTTCCTGTTGCGGGTGGACCTGGGCTACCTCACGCTCGACCGGCTCACGCGCACGCTCTCGGGCGGCGAGGCCCAGCGCATCGAGCTGGCGAACGCGCTCGGCGCGAACCTCGCCGACACGCTCTACGTGCTCGACGAGCCCACCGCCGGCCTCCACCCGCGCGACACCGAACGCCTGATCGCGATCCTCCGCGAGCTGACGGCGCGCTCGAACACCGTGGTGGTGGTGGAGCACGACCCGCTCGTGATCGCCGCCGCCCAGCACCTGGTCGACCTGGGCCCCGGCGCCGGCGAGCTGGGCGGCCGGCTGCTCTACGCCGGGCCCGCGGCCGGCATCCGGGACGAGGGCGGCTCCGCGACCGGCGCCTACCTGACGGGCGGCAAGCGCGTCTCGCGGACCGCGCGCACCGGGAAGCCCGCCGGCTTCGTGACCGTTCACGGCGCGACGCACCACAACCTCAAGGACATCACCGCGCGCTTCCCGCTCGGGCGGCTGACGTCGGTCTCCGGGGTCTCGGGCTCGGGAAAGAGCAGCCTGGTCGAGGAGGTGCTCTACCGCGCGGCGCTCAAGGCGTTCGAGGGTCGCGAGGAGGAGATGGTCGGCGCGCACCGGGAGGTGAGCGGACTCGACGCGCTCAAGCGCGTCGTGCTCGTGGACCAGTCGCCGATCGGCCGCACCCCGCGCAGCTGCCCGGTCACGTATATGGGCGCTTACGCCGCGCTGCGCGAGGTGTTCGCGCGCCAGCCGGCGGCGATGGCGCGCGGGCTCAAGGACGGCGCGTTCTCGTTCAACGCCGCGGGTGGGCGCTGCGACCACTGCGAGGGCGCGGGCTGGGTGCAGGTGGAGATGTACTTCCTGGCCGACCTCATGGTGCCGTGCGAGGTGTGCGGCGGGGCGCGCTTCAAGCCCGAGGTGCTGGACGTGCGCGTGCGCGGCGTGAACGTGAAGGAAGCCCTCGACATGACGGTGGACGCCGCGTTCGAGCACTTCGCGAAGGAGCCCAAGTTCACGCGCCCGCTGCACGTGCTCCGCCAGGTGGGGCTGGGCTACCTGCGCCTCGGCCAGCCCGCCACGCAGCTCTCGGGCGGCGAGGCGCAGCGGCTCAAGATTTCGCGCGAGCTGGCCGAGCGCGGCGCCGGCCCCTCGCTCTACGTGCTCGACGAGCCCACGGTCGGGCTCCACTGGGTGGACGTCCAGCGGCTGCTGGACGTGCTCGACGATCTCACCCAGCGAGGCGACACGGTCGTGGTCGTGGAGCACAACCCGGACGTCATCCGCTGCAGCGACTGGGTCATCGACCTCGGGCCGGACGGTGGCGACGCCGGCGGCCGCCTGGTCGCCGAGGGCCCGCCCGACGCGATCGCCGCGTCCGAGGCGTCGCACACGGGACGTTTCCTGCGCGAGGCGGCGAGCGTCGGGGCGTAGCGACGGGGCACGGCCGCGAGGCGCGCCGGCCACGCCTGCATTTCGCATCCGGGGGACGCCGGACCCGAAGAACGATGCTGAAGTGGCTCCAAGGCAGGTGTATACCTTAAGCTTGATCACGCGGCCGCGCAGGATGCTCCGCCCGCTCCATCACGCTGCACCTTGAGAAGACACCCCTGGGTCGGAAATGCTGCGCCGAATCTGGAGCCTCAGCTTCCTCCTCGTCCTGCTGGCCAGCTGCGCCGTCGCTCACGACGACGAAGTCACGCTGCGCCTGATCGACGAGAAGCTCGCCCGTGGTGAGGCGCGGGCGACGGCACTCCTCTTGCGCGCCGAGATCGAGCGCGCCGATGGCCGCTGGGCCGAGGCCGCGGCCAGCTTGGACCGCGCCGCGCTCCTGATCCCGGGTTCCGGCAGGCTGGCGCTCTGTCGCGCGGGCCTGGCGGAGGACATGGAGCGCCCGGACGAGGCGCTCCGCGTCCTGGATGCGTGTCCCGACACCGCTCTCGCCAGCGACCCGCGCGTGCCGTGGATGCGCGCCGAGGCGCTCCGCCGCCTGGGGCGCGTGGACGAGGCCGCGGCGACGATGGACGCGGCGCTCGCGCGCGACCTGGGCGCCACGGCCGACCACTTCCTCGCGCGGTCGCGGATCGCTGGAAGCCGCCCCGGCGAGGGTGCCCCCGGCGCGATCCGCGTGCTCCAGGCCGGGCTCGAACGCTGGCCGGGCGCATGGAACCTGGCCAGCCGGCTCGTGGATCTCGAGGCCCAGGCCGGCCACTACGACGCGGCGCTTGCGCGCCTCGACGCGGCGATCGCCGTGGCTCCACGCCCGGAACGGCTGCTGGCCCAGCGCGGGGACCTGCTCGCGCGTGCCGGCCGGCCGTGGGAGGCGCGCGAGGCATGGACCGTGGCGCTGGCCGGCCTCGAGTCGCGCAGTGCGCAGGACCCGGCTTCGCGCGAGCTGGAAGACAGGCTTCGAACCGCGCTTTCTGAACCGCCACCCACCGCCAGGGGGATACAGCCATGACCGGCTTCTGGACACGTGGCACGAGAATGGCGCTCGCCGCAGCCTGCCTCTGCGCGACCGCCGCCTCGGCCCAGACCATCACGCGGGGACCGTATCTTCAATCGGTGTCGCCCACCGCGATCACGTTCCGCTGGCGGACGAACGTCGCCACCGGCTCGCGCGTGGACCTGGGTGGGGCACCCGGCAACTACACGCTCTCGGTGACCGATCCCGCGCTCACCACCGAGCACGAGGTCAGGGTCACCGGGCTCCAGCCTGGGAAGAGCTACCCGTACGCGGTCGGGCTGCCTGCCGCACTCCTCACGCCGCCCGATGCCACGTACCGGTGCACCACCGCTCCTCCGGTCGGATCGACGGCACCGGTGCGCGTGTGGGTGGTGGGCGACTCGGGGGAGAGCGGCACCGCCGCGGAGTCCGTGCGCAATCGCTTCGAGACGTACTGCGCCTCGTGGCCGGCCGACCTCTGGCTCATGCTCGGCGACAACGCCTACTCGTCGGGGACCGATTCGGAATACCAGACCGGCTGCTTCAACCTCTACCCGACCGAGCTGCGCAAGTGGCCGCTGTTCCCGACCCGTGGCAACCACGACGGACTCTATTCGGGAGCGAACAACGATTACCTGGACTTCTTCTCGCTGCCCTCGCTCGGGCAGTGCGGGGGCGTGCCGTCCGGCAGCGAATCCTACTATTCGTACGACTGGGGCAACGTCCACTTCATCTGCCTGGATTCCGAGGGCTCCGACCGGACGCTCCGCGGGCCGATGGTCATGTGGCTGCGCCAGGACCTGGCCGCGACGAACGCCGCCTGGGTGGTGTGCTACTGGCACCACCCGCCGTACACGCACGGCAGCCACAACTCGGACGATTCCGGGGACAGCGGCGGCCGCATGCGCGACATGCGCCAGAACGTGCTGCCGATCCTGGACTCGACGGGCGTGGACCTGGTGCTGTCGGGCCACAGCCACTCGTACGAACGTTCATACCTGCTGAACGGCCACTACGGGCTCAGCACGACGCTCACGGCCGCGATGAAGGTGGGCTCCGGGGATGGCCGCGTGGGCGGCAACGGCCCGTACACCAAGCCGCACGTCGAGCAGTACCCGTTCGAGGGCGCCGTGTACACGGTGGCCGGCAGCAGCTCGAAGTCGGACCCCGTCTCGTCGATGCCGTGCATGGTGTCCTCGATCTCCACGCTCGGCTCGCTCGTGCTGGACTTCATCGGCAACCGGCTGGATGCGCACTTCCTCGATGCCTCGGGCGTGGTGCGCGACAGCTTCGCGATCGTGAAGGGCGGCGGGCTGGTGGGCACGCCGCCCAGGACCAGCACGCTCGCGCTCGCGCCCGCGCGGCCGACGCCTGCGCACGGCGAGGTCGCGCTCGACTTCACGCTGGCCGCCGCCGGCCCGGCGACGCTCGACGTGTTCGACGCCAGCGGCCGCCGGCTCGCGCGGCTCGTGGACGGCGTGCTCGAGGCGGGTCCGCATCACGCCGTGTGGCGCGGCGTGGCCAGCGCGCGCGCAGCGAAACCGGGGACCTACTGGGCGATGCTCAGCGCGAGCGGAGAGACGCGCGTTCAGCGCGTCGTGCTCACGCCGTAGTTTTACTGGAGTCCGAGGCGGCGTCGGCGTTAGAGTATTCCGCGCACGGACGCGATCGACGTTCCTCCCCACACGATCGCGCGACCGCCGAGCGGGCGCGTGACCGTTTCTCAGGAGCATTCGCGGTACATGCGCAGGCTGCTCGCGGTGGCGGCGCTGGGCCTGATCGTCGCAATTCTGCTCGCGCACCCGAGGCTGTCCGCCGAGGCAGCTCCGCGCGCCAAGCACGCGACGCGCCTGGAGCATGGCACCTCGCCCGGCGAGTGGGTGGACCGGACGCCGCAGTTCTCAGCGACCTCGCCGAGGCCGCCCGCGGCCGAGGACTGCACGGCGATCGTGGACACGGTCGCAAACCGGGTGGTGTTGTACGGGGGCAAGAACGACGACAACCACGACCTCGCCGAGGTGTGGACGCTCGACCTGGGCCGGTTCGCGTGGTCGAGGCCCGAGATCCGCGGCCCCGCGCCGCCGGAGAGCGAGGACCACGTCGCGATCCTGGACCCGATCGGCTACCGGATGATCATCCATGGCGGCGAGAACGGACTCACCAGCAACAAGCTCTGGAGCCTAGACCTCAAGTCGTTCCGCTGGCGGGACCTGACCGACACCACGTCGCCCGGTCGTGAGGACCACACGGCGATCTACGACGCGCATCGCAAACGCATGGTGATCTTCGGCGGCCGCAACAACACCGGCACGATCGACTACGTGAACGAGTGGCGGCTGCTCGCGTTCGACCTGGATCCGGGCTCGCCCACGTTCGAGAAGTGGGTCGAGCTCACGTGCGGGGACGTCCACGCCCCCGGTCGCTCCGACCATGCCGCCGTCTACGACGCGGCCAAGGACCGGATGGTGATCTTCGGCGGCTGGGACAAGGTCGCGCACGAGTTCCTGGACGACACCTGGGCCTACTACTTCGCCAGCTCGGCGGACAGCGCCGGGCGGTGGAAGCGGATCAAGGCGAAGGATTCGCATCCCCCCAAGCGGCGCCATGTGACCGGCGTCTACGACGCCGGGCACAACTGGTTCGAGGTCTTCGGCGGTTTCGGCGACCAGGGCTTCCTGAACGACGTCTGGGCTTTCGACCTCACGAGCGACAAATGGATCAACATCACACCCGGACCGCAGCCGCGTCTCGATCACCTCGCGGTCTTCGACCCACGACGTCATCAATTGCTCGTGTATGGCGGGGACGCGCACCTGGTGCACAAGTTCCACGACATATGGGAGCTGGACGTACACCCCGACGTGTCCGCGGATTCGCTGCGCTGACCGCCGGGCACGAGGAGGACCTGTGACCCTGACCCCCGCGCTCGCGCCCGAGATCCTGAGTGCCCGCGGCGGCGCCCCGATCCGGCTGTTCCTGGGTGGCGCGACGGTGCCGGACGCCGAGACCATGGCGCAGCTCGAGCAGCTCTCCACCGCCCACGGCGTCAGTCATCCGGTCGCGGTGCTGCCGGACATCCACCGCAAGGGCGGGAACCCCAGCCCCACGGGCACCTGCTTCGCGACCACCGACACGCTCGTTCCCCGCGCCGTCGACACCGGCATCTGCTGCGGCATGCGCGTGATCCGCACCGGCCTCGAGGCGCGGGTGTTCTCGCCGGCCGTGATGGACGCGCTGTTCGGCGAGCTGATGGCGACGGTGCCGGTCGTCGAGCACACGGAGGACGTGCTGAGCGAAGGCGAGGTGCGCGACATCCTCCTGCGCGGCGGGGCATGGAGCCGCGAGCGCTACGGGCTCGATGACGACGAGATGAGCCGCATCGAGGACGGCGGCACGATGCCCACCGACACCGACGATCCCGAGGCGATCCTGGCCGCGATCCCCGGCAAGGCGCTGCGCAAGGGACGCCGTGGCTACGGCACGATCGGGGCGGGGAACCACTTCCTCGAGCTGCAGGAGGTCACCGAGGTGCTGGACGAGGACCTCGCGCGCGAGCTCGGGCTCCGGCTCGGGGACACGGTGTTCATGCTCCACACCGGCTCGCGCGGCGTCGGCAGCAAGACGATGAAGGCGCAGTTCGAGGAGCTCGATGCGCGCTGGCGCACGCCCGGGTCGCCGTCGCCGATCTACGCGTTGCCCGCGGACTCCGACGACGGCCGCCGGTTCGCGCGGGCCGTGAGCGCGGTCTCGAACTTCGGGTTCGCGAACCGAATCGCGATCACCGAGCGCCTGCGGGAGGCGGCGCGACGGACGCTGGGCGAGCCCTCGCTCCGCATGCCGCTGCTCGTCGACTGCGCGCACGTCAGTATCAAGACCGAGCACTGGAACGGGCAACCGGTATGGATCCATCGCAACGGCGGCAGTCGCGCGCTGCCGCCTTCGGCCTCGCTCGGGCACCCACGGTTCGCGACCACCGGACAACCGATCCCCATTCCCGGCTCGATGGGCGACGCCTCCTACATCGGCGTCGCCGCCGAGGGAGCCGTGCACACGTACCACTCGGTGAATCACGGCGCGGGTCGCGTGCTGGACAAACCGGAGGCGACGGCGCGGTATTCGACGGCCGACGTGCAGCGCGAGATGTACGAGAAAGGCATCCGACTGTATCGCTACGGCGCTGGGGATATCGCCGAGCAGGCACCGGGTTCGTTCAAGGACATTTCACAGGTGGTCCAGGCGATGCGTGCTCACGCGCTCGCCACGCTCGTCGTGCGCTTGAAGCCCATCGCCACGCTCAAGGGCTGAAGCGAGCCGGAGACGCAGGAAGGCCTCGCGCGGGGTCCGGTCGGGAGAAGTTTCGCGCTCGCGCCGGCTCCATGTTGGGCCTCGTTTCGTCAGGTGAATCCCCGGCGGCCCGTACGGTGAATCGTGGGCCTGGGGCGCGAATTCGTTGGGCCATCGCCGATCGGGGTCCGGTCTTGTCCGGTGGGCCCAAACTCCGTTTGGGAGCCGGCGTCACGGGCGGCCGCCACTGCGTTCCATCGCGTCGTCCGGGGCCACCGGCGCGGGCCCCGCCGCCGTTCGGGCGGCGATCGTGCGCCGCTTCGCGCGTGCCGGGGTCGCGCGGGGGAGCCCCGAAGTGTGGGATAAGTCCCAATTCAAGAAGTTAAACGTGGGCTATTCATGTATCGCTCGCATCACGAACATGTTGCCGTTCGAAAAAGAATTTCGCTGAAATCCAGACGCAGTATGGGTACAGTGGGCCGCGGCGATAGATATGAATCATCCGCAGTGGTCGTAGACGCCCCAGTGTTCCAGGAAGTGGCGCCCCCGGGCGCGGACCGGTGACACCTCGCACAGCGTGAAGTAGACCTGGTTCGCCGATCGAAATGTACCGCCCTCTCGTCAATCTTGGAGGAAGAGCGCAGGCGGCCGCACCGCAGAACGAGGTCTCTCTTGTCCCCGCTTCGTATTCTCATGTGCTGTTATGACCAGCGTGGTCTGGGCCGGACGGCGCGCACGCTGGACATCGCAACTGCGCTGACGACGAAATTCTCCGATTGCGCGATTCTCGTCCTCTCGAACCTGTCGATCGTGGGCAGGTTCCGCGCGCCCCAGGGCGTGGATGTGGTGCGCATGCCGAGCGTCGGGCCGGCGGCCGGCTCCGGGGCCAGCCGCATCTCGCTCGATCGCGAGCGCGCGCTGCAGATCCGGCGGATGCTCGCCGAGCGCACGGTCGAGACGTTCCAGCCCAACGTGGTGGTGATCGACCGGGATCCGTCGCACCTGCCCGCCGAGATGCGGGCGGTGCTGGCGTTCGTACGCGAGAAGCTGCCGAAGACGCGCGTCGTGTGGGCGCTCCCCGACATGGTGGGCGCGCCGCGCGTGGTCGGCCCGCGCTGGTCCGCCGAGGGCGTGTGCCAGACGCTGGAACGGTTCTGCGACGAGGTCTGGGTGTACGGGGTCCGCGGCGTGTTCGACCAGGCTCGGGAATACGAGTTCCCGGCCGCACTCGCCGAGAAGGTGCACTACACCGGCTACCTGCGCTCGGCCTCGGTGCCGACGCACCGTGTCCCGAACGACCTGCTGCGGGCTCACCCGGACCGGCCGCTGGTGCTCGTCACCGCGGGCGGCGGGGCGTCAGGCTACCCGCTCATCTCGAACTATCTCGACTTCCTCGAGCGCGTGAACGGCGCGGCCACGTTCCAGAGCGTGGTCATCTCCGGGCCGATGATGCCGGCACGCTGGAACGCCGCGCTCGCCGAGCGCGCGCGCCAGCTGCCGCACGTGATCTTCCACCGGTTCAGCAAGCAGGTCCTGCAATACCTGCGGCACTCGCAGCTCGCGATCTCGCGGGGCGGGTACAACACGCTGTGCGCGAACCTCACCTATCGGAAGCCCGCGATCCTCGTGCCCGATGAGGAGCCGCCGCACGAGCACCTGCTGCGCGCCGACGTCTTCGGTCGGCTGCGCTGGTGCGGTCTCGTGCGTCCCGGCGAGCTGTCGCCGGCGAGCCTCGGGGACTCGGTGATGTCCGCGCTCGCGGGCGGTTCCGACCACCCCCGTCCGGAACGCGCCGAGCGGGTCTCGCTCGACGGGCTGGATCACATCGGGGAACGCGTCCGCATGCTGGCCGTGCCGCGACGGCCTGCGCGCAACATCACGACTCACGATGACCACCGATTGGAGGGTGACGGCCGACACCCCGGCCTTTGACCGGTGACCCGTCGCAGGGGAGCGGCGGGGGCTGACCGGCGCCACACGCCGAGTCGCGATGCAGGGACGGGGGGAAGCGAGAGAGAGAGAGGGAGATGCTCCGCAGCGGTTCGCGATTGCTCATCTATTCCCAGGATGGCTTCGGTCTCGGCCACCTGAGACGGAATCTCAACGTCGCCTATCGCGTCTGGCGATCGCAACCCGACGTGTCGGTGCTCGTGGTCGCCGATTCGCCCGCAGCGCCGTTCTTCGCGCTGCCGCCGCGGTGCGACTTCGTCAAGATCCCCACCCTGGTGAAGGTCGATTCGGGGGTCTGGTGCTCCGACCGGCTCTCGCTCGACCACCGCGACGTGCTCTCGATCCGTACCCGGCTGCTCGAGGGCCTGGTCGAGAGCTACCGGCCCGACCTCGTGCTCGTGGATCACATGCCGCACGGCATCTTCGGCGAGCTCACCGGTGCGCTCCGCCTCATGCGCCGCCACCGCCGCCCGCGCACGCGCATCATGCTCGGCCTGCGCGACATCCTCGGCGCACCCGCCGAGATCTGCCGCCGCTGGCGACTCGAGGGGGCCTACGAGGCGGCCGAGCAGTACTACGACGGCGTCTGCATCTACGGCTGCGCGGATGTCTTCGACCTCGTTCGCGAATACGAATTCCCGACGTCGATCGCTGCCAAGGCGACCTATTGCGGCTATGTGAGCCGCGAGCAGGCGCCGCCGCCGCTGGACGACGCCGATCTCGCGCGCATGTTCGCGCAGCGGCACGACGGCCTCGTGTTCGTGACCGGGGGCGGCGGCGCCGATGCCAGTTTCTTCATGGACAAGTTCATCGATGCGGTTCGCCTGATGTTCCCGCGCGTCCCGTTCGATGCCGTGCTCTCGACCGGGCCGTTCATGCACCCTGAGCAGTACATGCTGCTGCGCAAGAAGGCGAAGGGCCTGCCGATCCACGTCACCCGGCACGGCCAGGACAACATCCGCCTGCTGCGCCGCGCCGACCTCGTCATCTCGATGGCCGGCTACAACACGGTGTCCGAGATCCTGCGCTACCGGAAGCGTGCGATCGTGATCCCCCGCTCGGGCCCGAGCGCGGAGCAGACGATGCGCACGCGGCTGATGGGCGAGCGCGGGCTGTTCACCGTGGTCCCCGCACGCGAGCTCACGGCCGAGGGCTTTGCCGCCCTGATCCGACGCAAGCTCGACGAGCCGACGCCGGGCGACGGGCCCGGCATCCCGAGCATGGACGGAGCCGCGAACGCCGCCGAGCGGCTGCTCGCGGCGAACGGATAGGCGGCCGCGCATGGAGCCACTCCGACCCGGGCCAGCGCGCACGCGGCGCGTGGGATTCCTGCTCAAGGGTTACCCGCGCCTTTCCGAGAGCTTCATCCTGCGCGAGATCCTCATGCTCGAGCGCCTGGGCCTCGACCTCCACATCATCGCGCTCCGCGATCCGGGTGAGACGACCGTGCACGAGCGGGTCGCGCAGGTGCGCGCGCCGGTCAGCTACCTGCCGGACCGCCTGCTCGACGCCCCCGGCCTCGTGGCGGGCGCGAACGCGGCGCGGCTCGTGAAGGCGCCGCACCGCTACCTGACGGGGCTCGCCGAAGCGCTCGCGCGCAGCGTGCGCGAACGGGACGTCGCGCCGCTCAAGCGCTTCGTGCAGGCGGCCGTGCTCGTCGAGCACGCGTTGCCGGGTACCGGGGTGACGCACCTGCACGCGCACTTCTGCAACGATCCGACGTCCGTGGCGTACTTCGCGTGGCGGCTCTCGGGCATCCCGTTCAGCTTCAGCGCGCACGCGAAGGACATCTACACGCAGCACCCCGCCCAGCTCGCGGCCAAGGTCGCGCGCGCGCGCTTCGTCACCACGTGCACGGCCGCGAATGCCGCGCACCTCGAGCGCCACGCGAACGACTCGACGCCGATCCTGCGCTGCTATCACGGCGTCGAAACCGATCGCTATCGGCCGGCGAGCGGCGAGCGCACGGGCGTCCCGCACGTGCTGTCGGTGGGCCGGCTCGTGGCGAAGAAGGGCTTCCCGGTGCTGCTCGACGCGCTCGCGCGGCTTCGCGACCGCGGCGTCGCGTTCCGCTGCACGATCGTCGGCGTCGGGCCGCTCGAGGGCGAGCTGCGCGAGCAGTTGCGCACGCTCCGGCTCGAGGACCGGGTCGAGCTGCCGGGGGCGTACGGGGAGACCGCGCTGGCGGCGTTCTATCGCGAGGTCGACGTCTTCGCGCTCGCCTGCGAGGTGGAGGCGAACGGCGACCGCGACGGCATCCCGAACGTGGTCGTGGAAGCGATGGCGAGCGGCCTGCCGGTGGTGTCGACGAACGTCTCCGGATTGCCGGAGTGCGTGGAGCACGGCGTCACCGGGTTGCTCGTGCCCGAGCGCTCGCCGGAAGCGCTGGCCGACGCGATCGGCGAGCTCGTGTCGAATGTCGACAAGGCCCGCGCGCTGGGGCGGGCGGGCCGTCTCAGGGTCGAGCGCGAGTTCGCCGCCGAGCGGAACGTGCGGCCGATCGCCGCGGCGCTGCGCCAGGCGCTCGAGATCCCGGTGGCAGCGGAGGTGCGGCATGCCGTGGGTGGATGAGAGCCGCTACCCCGGCGAGGTGGATCGCCTGGCGACGCTGCCGCTGGCGCTCGACCCGGCGCACATGCGACCGGTGCTCGCCGAGCGCGCGCCCGCGACGCTCGGACCGCACTTCGCGATCGACGAGCTCGACGTCGACATCTACCGGCGGCACGGCAACCGCTGCGTGATCCGCTATCGCGCGCTCGGCGACTCCGGCGTGGAGTGGCGCGTGATCGGGAAGGTGCTGCCGCCCGGCGCCGGGCTGCAGCTGGACGGAAACATGCGCGCGCTGTGGTCGCACGGCTTCCGGCGCGGCGCCGCCGACGGCATCGGCGTCCCGGAGCCGATCGCCTACCTGCCGGAGCTGTCGATGCATCTTCAAGAAGACGTGGGCGGCGTCTCGGTCCGCAACCTGGTGAAACGCGGTCTCGACGAGCGGCACTTCCGCCTCGCCGCGCGCGCGCTGGCCAAGCTCCACGGCTGCGGCCTGCCGGCCGGCGTCGTGCGCGGCGTGGACGCCCACATGCTCCGCTGCCATCCGCGCCACCCGTTCCTCGGGCTCGCGTTCCCCGAGCTCGCGGCCACGGTGGACGACATCGTGGAGCGCGCACGCGCGCTCGAGCGCCGGCTGCCCTCGATCCCGGTGACGCCGGTGCACGGCGACTTCCACCTCGGCCAGGTGCACGTGGACGGGGATCGCGCGTGGCTCGTGGACCTGGACGCGCTCGGTTTCGCCGACCCGGCCTCCGACCTCGGGAACCTGATCGTGTTCCTCGAGGACAAGATCCGCCGCGATCCTGCGATGGCGGGGATGGTGCAGGCGTTCCGCGAGGAATACGACGCGCACGCCCCGTTCCCGGTGTGGGACCGCGTCCCGCTCTACGAGGCGCTCACGCACCTGCGGCGCGCCTGCAAGCAGCTCCGGCTCCAGCAGCCCGGCTGGCGCGACAAGGTGCATGCCATGGTCGGGCGCAGCGAGCTCGAGCTCGCCGAGGCCGAGTCGCTGGCGCGCCCGCACGTGAACGGAGGCGCAGCATGAGCGCGTTCGACCTGCCACCCGGCGGCCGTGTGCGCGCGGTCGGCACGATCGGGCCCGAGGGCATCCTGGTCGCGGTCGGGATCGAACCCCAGCCGTGGCGCCCGCGCGCGGTCGTCGAGGCCACGGTGGAGACGGTCGGGGGCGAGGGCGCGATGCGCGTGCTCGGCCGTCCCGTGTGCGTGACGGCCGACGCGCTGGTCACGGGACCCGATGGCGAGGCACTGACGCAGGACGCGATCGGCGCCGGCGCGCGCGTCTGGCTGGGCGGGCGCTGGACGGAGGGCGCGGGTTTCGTCGCCGACGAGGTCCGGCTCCGCCCGCGTCGCGACTTCGAGATCGTCAAGGTCGCGGGCCCGGCGCGCGGCTATGACGCCGCGCGCGGCCGCGTGGAGATCGCAGGGTTCACGGTGCTGATGAACGAGCGCACGGTGCTCGGGACGGGCGATGACGACGGAGGTGGCGAGTGATCGACAGCAAGCTCAGCGCGCTCGACCGGGCGGTCGACGACGGCGCGATGCGCGAGCGCTTCGCCGCCTCGCTCAACTCGGGACGCCCGCCGGTCACGGGCGTGCGCCACTCGGTGCTCAAGCACACGCCGGGCAAGCGCTGCGTCATCGAGTACTGGATCGAGGCGCCCGGCGTCGCGGAGGAGCGGCTGATCGGCAAGGTCTACCGCGACCAGCGCGGGGTGAAGGTGTTCGAGGTGTTGCGCAGGCTGCACGCCGCCACGCGCGCGAACGGCCACGACCGCCCGCCGTTCCTCATGGCGGAGCCGCTCGCCTACTATGCCGACCTCGGCATGGTGGTGCAGACCGCGGTGCCGGGCGTGGAGCTGGCGAAATTCCCCGCCAGCGCCGACTGGCCGAGCGCGATGCGCGCCGTCGCCGACAACCTCGCCGCGCTGCACGAGCTGCCGGTCGCGGCCGAGCCGCGGTCCCTCGCGGAGCTCACGCACAAGCTCTGCCGGCCGCGGCCCGGCGAGCTGGTGGCCGCGCGGCCGGAGCTGGGCGACGCGGTGAAGAACATCGTGCAGGCGGTCGCGCTCGCGGACGCCGCCGGACCCGGCATGAGCCTCGTGCACGGTGACTTCGGGTTGGGCCAGGTGCTGTACCACGACGAGCGCGCGGCGTTCGTCGACCTGGACGGGCTCTGCCGCTCGCACGCGGCGCTCGACGTCGCGAACTTCCTCGTCTCGCTGCGGTTGAAGCTCGGGCCGCTGAGCCCGGAGCCCGAGCGCATCTTCTTCGATCGCTACCTCGAGCGCCGGCCCGACGAGTCGCTCGCCATGCTCAACGCGTTCGAAGCGCTCGCGTACCTGCGCCGCGGCGCCGCCGCGTTCCGCAAGGCCACCGAACACGACGACCTCGTCCGCGCCTCGCGCCTGCTCGCGATCGGCAATTGGATCGCGCGTGCGGCGCTCGACGGAAGTGCACGCCAGGGCGGCAGGCCATGAGCCGAGCCGGCGGTGCTCTCCGCGATCGCGCTCACAGCGCCGTGCACGCCGTGGACCTGCCCGCGGCCTGCGATGTCCCGCAGCTGCCGGCGATCGTCGAGCCGGGCCGGCTGGCGCACGCGATCGGCGCCGCGCTCGCGCACGCGGACCCGGGCGTGCCGCCGCTCGTGGGCTGCGACGTCACCAAGCTCCACTATCGGCCGGGGAAGGGCTGCCGATTGGTGATCACCGCGCGCTTCCGCACCGGCCGCCGTGCCGGCGAGGAGCAGCTCTACTTCGGCCACCTGCCCGCCGCGGGACGGGAGCGGCGGCCCGCGCACGCGCCGGACCGCAACGGGTCCGCGCCGATGGCGGCCGCGCCGCGCTTCGGGCCGCCGAGCCTCCACCTCGCGGACTGGGATCTGGAGCTGTGGGCGTATCCCAACGATCCCGAGCTGCCCGGGCTCGCGCTGCTCGCCGATCCCGAGCGCGTGCGCGCGCGCCTCGCCTCCGCGCCGGAGACGTTCGGTTTCGATCGCGCCCCGCGCTCGGTGCTGGCGCGGCGGGCGAAGTACGTGCCGGGCAAGCGCTGCGGCTACATGTTCGAGGTGCGCGGCTGGAGCGAGCGCTCGCGCGAGGTGCGCCGCGTCTACGCCAAGTGCCACGCCGGCGACGACGCCCGGATCGCTCACGAGGCCACGTCGCGGGTCTGGCACTCGCCCGCCGCGGAAGCGGGCGAGGTGCGGCTGCCGCAGCCGTTCGCCTGGGACGAGTCCACCGGGATCGCGTGGCAGGAGGGGCTCGCGGGGCGGCCCGTCCTCAAGACCCACGGCCAGGCCGGACGGCTGCCCGGTCTCGCGGCGGAGATCGGCGTGCGGCTCGCCGCGCTCCACGGCGCGAGCGCGGGGCTCCCGCGCGAGATGGACCACGCGTTCCTGCTCCGCATGCTGCGCGAGTCGCTGGCTGCGGCCGCGCGTGCGCTGCCGCCGGCGGCGAGCGCCGCATGCGAGCTGGGTGAGCACCTGCTCGCGCTCGGCACGCGCTTCCCCGAGCTTCCGGCGGTGACGCTCCACGGCAGTTTTCGCATGAGCCACGTCATGGAGACTCCGGCGGGCGTCGCGTTCATCGACCTGGACGGCGCCAACACCGGCGACCCGGGCGTCGACCTCGGGCGCTTCCTCGCGCACCTCCGCCGGCTCGAGGCCCAGGGCTCGATCGAGCCCGCGGTGGCCGATGCGACCGCGCGCGAGTTCCGCCGCGGCTACCAGTCCCGTGCGCACGTGCGCGTGAGCGACGAACGCATCGGCTGGGCGACCGCCGTCCACCTCATCTCCGGCGGGCTCGACAAGGCACTCAAGCGCATGGACGCCGGCTGGCTCGGCGCGCTCACGCGCGCGGCGGCGAGGAGCTGCCCGGCATGAGCGCCCCCGTGAACGGCACACGCGCCCGCAGGCCCGCGGCGACCGACCCCGGCGGCCCGTTCGGGCTGCTCATCGATCCGGCGCTGCCGCACCTCGCGGCGGCGCTCGATCCCGTGGGCATGGCGAAGCGATTCGCCGAGGGCTTTGCCGAGCGCGTGCACGGGCCCGTGCCGCACGTGCTCCGCTGCGAGGTGGAAGAGGTGTACTACCGGCCGGGACGTCACTGCGGGATCCTCTACCGGCTGCAGCTCAACGGTCAGGCTCAGCCGGTCCGCGACGAGTGGGTCTACGCGCGCATGCTGCCCGCGGAGCTGCTGCGCGAGCGCTACGAGAAGGCGCTCGAGGCCGTCGTGGCGGAGGGCGCCTCGGCGCTCGTTCGCACCGTGCTCGACCCGGTGAGCCTGTGGGAGCGGCCGGGGATGATCGCGTGGACGTTCCCGAACGACCCCAAACTCCCCGGCCTCCGCGCGATGGCCGATACCGCGCGCGCCCGGCGCCGGCTCGCGCGCGCGCGCGCGACGCTCCCGCTGCGCGCGGGCGCCGAGCACGCGCTGGCGGGGCGCACCGGCACCGGCGAGCTCGAGTTCGAGCGCGTGAAGTACATGCCGACCAAGCGCTGCGTGCTCCGCTATCGCGACGGCGACGGGCCCCGCGAGGACGGGGCGAGGCCGTTCGTGTTCTTCGCCAAGGCGTATCCGGCCGGAAGCAGCGAGCCGGCGTTCCGCCTGCAGCGCGCCGCGCGCGAGCGCCTGGCGGCGGCGGGCGCCGCGGTCGAGCTCGCGGAGCCGCTCGTTCACCTCGAGGACGAGAGCGCGGTGTGGTTCGCGGATTGGGGGGGTCGCGGGCTGATCGAGATGGCGGGCGAGCGCGGCTGGGACGAGATGGCGGAGCGCGCGGCCGCGGCGCTCGCCGTGTTCCACCGCGTCGCCCAGCCCGGCATCCCGGACCATGCCACCGCGGACGACGTGCTCGACGAGGCGCGGAAGGATGCGGCGAAGTACGGCGCGCACACGCGCCGGCATGCCGGGCTCGCGCGCGGCCTGATCGCCAAGCTCGAGCGCGGGCGGCCGCCTTCGGGCGCCGGCCGACCGGCGGTGGCGTTGCACGGGGCGTTCCGCGCGGAGCACGTGCTCGTCCGCGACGCGCACACCGCGTTCCTCGACCTCGACGGCATGACGCTGGGCGACCCGCTGTTCGACGTGGCGGAGTTCGTGGCCTCGCTCGAGTTCCTGGCGCTGCGCTCGGCCACGGCGCCGCTCGACGCCGAGCGCGTCTCGCGCCGCTTCCTCGCCTGCTACGCGGCGTCGGTGCCGTGGAGCGTCGACGGCTCGTGCGTGGCGTGGTACACGCTGGCCTCGATCTTCCGCAAGCTGCACGGCGCGGTGAAACGGCTGGCGCTGCCCACGCTCGGCCGGCTCGAATCCCGGGGCGAGGCGCTCGCCGAGCGCTGGAGCAACCTGTCGGGCTGGGCACCGCGCCCGCGGCAGGTGCCGCGCCGGCAGGTGCGACACGGCGGGGCCGGGGCGCGTCCGAACGGGGTGCGACCGTGAACGTCGCCTACGTGTGCGCGGATTTCGGCGTCCCCGTGTTCGGGCACAAGGGCGCCTCGGTGCACGTGCGCGAGATGGTGGCGGCGTTCGCCGACGGCGGCCACGACGTTCGCATCTACGCGCCCACGCTCGACGATCCCGGACCGGCGGGGGACCACGCCGCGGATCCCGGCGCGCAGCGCGCCCGGTTCCAGGCGCGGATCGAGCGCGAGCACGGCCGCGTCGACGTCGTCGAGGTCGCGCCGGAGAGCCGCCACCTCGCCTGGCTCGAGGAGCTCAAGCACGTCGAGGCGCTGCTCGGCCGACCGACGCGACTGCGGCAGGAGCTGCGCAACCTGCTCTACAACCAGGCGCTGCGCGCCCAGCTCGGCCGCGCGCTGCTCGCCGAGCCGGTGGACTTCATCTACGAGCGCTACACGCTGTTCGGCCTCGCCGGCATCGACTCGGCGCGTCTCCACGGCGTGCCACACGTGCTCGAGGTGAACGCGCCGCTGGCGGACGAGCAGGAGCGCATGCGCGGGCTCGAGCTCAAGGACCTGGCGCGCTCGACCGAGCGGCGCATCTGGAACGCGACCGACGCCGTGATCGCGGTCTCGGGCCGGCTCGCCGAGGCCGTGGCCGCCTGCGGCGTGCCCGAGTCGCGCATCCACGTGCTGCCGAACGCCGTCGACACGCGCCGGTTCACGCCCGGCGCCACGACCGAGGGCGTGCCGGGGCCCGTGCGCGAGCGCGTGCGCGGGCGCTGCGTCATCGGCTTCGTCGGCTCGCTCAAGCCGTGGCACGGGGTGGAGACGCTGTTCGAGGCGGTCACGACGCTGCTCGCCCGGCGCCTGGCCGTGCACCTGGTCGTGGTCGGCGACGGCCCCATGCGCGAGCCGCTGGAGCGCGCGGCCGCCGAGCGGGGCGTCCTGCCGCACGTGACGTTCGCGGGCGCGATCGCCCACGACGACATCCCGGCGTGGCTGTCGCTCATGGACGTCGCGACCGCGCCCTACACGCCCCACCCGGACTTCTACTTCTCGCCGCTCAAGCTGTTCGAGTACATGGCCGCGGGCGTGCCCGTGGTGGCCGGACGGATCGGCCAGCTCGATGAGCTGCTCGAGCACGAGCGGAACGCGCTCCTGCACGCGCCCGGCGACGCCGGCGCGCTGGCCGCACAGCTCGAGCGGCTCGTGCGCGATCCCATGCTGCGGCGCCGCCTCGGCGTCGCCGGGCTCCAGGGGATCGGCGAGGAGCGCACGTGGCACGGCCACGCGCGGCGCATCGAGGCGATCGTCCGCTCGCTGCACTCCAGCGAGCCAGGAGACGCGCTCGGTGAACGCCGGATCGCGGAGGGACCCCGCGCATGAAGATCGCGCTCGTGACCAGCCAGTTCCCGCCGCAGGTGGGCGGCGTGGGCCACTCCGCGGCCCGGGTCGCGCGCCTGCTCGCGCGCAGCGGCCACGACGTGCACGTGGTGGCGTTCCAGAAGCACGCGGAGTCGGTGCCGCTCGACGAGGCCATCACCAGCACGCGCGAGGGCGAGCTTCTCGTCCACCGCGTCCTCGTTCACCACCCGCCGGGCGTGAGCGAGGCCGAGGTGCTGACGAAGTCGAACCGCGAGATGTTCCAGGCGCTGGACCTGCTGGCGCGGCGCCACGGCTACGCCGTGCTGCACGGGTTCTTCCTCTATCCCGGCGCCTACATCGCCGGCATCGTCGGCCGGCTCCACGGCGCGCGCGTGATCGCCTCGATCCGCGGCAACGACGTGGGCAAGTACGCGTTCGACCCGCTGCGGCAGGGCTTCGTGCGCTCGGCGATCGAGCATGCCGACGCGGTCACGTCCGTGGCCACGTCGCTGCTCGAGCTCGCGGACCGCGCGCTGGCGCCGCTCGCCGGGCGCGGGCGCACGATCCTCAACTCGATCGACCCGGCCCGGCTCGCGCCGCGCGAGCGCCCGGTCCTGCCGCTCCAGGGCACGGTCATCGGCTCGAGCGGCCTGTTCCGCTACAAGAAGGGGCTGGTTCACCTGTTCAAGGCGCTGGCGTCGCTGAACGGCGGGCTCGACTACACGCTGCTCATGGCCGGCGACTGGTTCGGGCCCGAGGACCGCGACACGCTCACGCGCGAGATCGAACAGAACGGGCTCGCGGCACGCACGCGGGTTACCGGGCGCATCGCGCCCGAGCGCATGGGCGACTACCTGCGGCTGTTCGACATCATGGTGTTCCCGTCGCTGTTCTCCGAGGGCTGCCCGATCTCGATGCTCGAGGCCATGGCGCTCGGCCGGCCGATCGTGGCCAGCCGCGTGGCGGCGATCCCGGAGATCCTGCGCCACGGCGAGAACGGGCTGCTGGTCGAGCCGGGCTCCTCGAGCGAGATCGCGGATGCCATCCGCCGGCTCGTCGAGGACCCGCTGCTCGCGCAGCGCATCGGCGATGGCGCGCGCGCCACCGCGCTGACCATGAACCTGGACCACGAGGCTGCGCAGTGGTCCGAGGTGTACGCGGCGCTGTGAACACGCTCCGGGAATCGGTCGCGATCGCGAGGCCGCCGCGGGGGGCGGGCGCCGGCCCGGCCGTGCCCGGCTGGCGGCCGGTGGGCGAGGCCGACGTCGTCGCGTGGCTCCGTCGCGAGCGAGCGCGGCTCGAGCGCGCGGGGATCGAGATCGTGCGCCACGCCCCGGGCAAGCGGTTGACCGCGCGCTGCACGCTCACCGTGGTGACGGCCGATGGACGGCGCGAGCGGCGCACCGTGTTCGTGAAGCAGTACCGGCGCACCGACCTCGCACAGCGGCTCGCGCGCCAGCTGCAGACGCTCGAGTTCAGGCCGGGCGACCCGCCGGTGCGCTTCCCGCGACTGCTCGGGCTCGACGCGCGGCGCGGCCTCGTGTTCATCGAGGCGCTCGCGGGGACCGACTTCGCGCCCGAGATCGCCGCCGGCTCCGCGCGCGCGCTCGAGCCCGCCGGGGCGCTGCTCGCCACCTTCCATCGTGGCTCCGCAAAAGTCGAGAAGCGCGTCACGCGCGCCGGCGAACTGGCCCGCACGCGCGCGACCGCCGAGGCGATCGCCCGCGCGTGGCCGGATCTCGCGCCCGCGCTCGGCCGGGTGCGCTCCACGCTCGCCCGCACCGCCTGGGGTCGCGGCGGCGGGCGCGCGCTGCTCCACGGCTCGTTCCGGCCGAATCACCTGATGACACACGACGGCGCGCTCGCGGTGTTCGACCTCGAGAGCCTGAGGCGCGGCCCGGCCGCGTACGATCTCGCGAATTGGCTCGCGGCGCTCGACTACTACGAGGTCGAGGGCCGGCTCTCCGCGGCCGCCAGGCGCCGCGCCGCCCGTGCGCTGGTGCGCGGCTATCGCGCGGCCGGCGGCCGCGAATCGTGCGCGCGCGTGCTGTGGCTCGTGTCGGCACTGCTCGTGCAGAAACAGCTCTACAAGCTGGCGACGCGGCCCTCGACCGGCGGACGCGCGCGGGCGTCGGCCCAGCGCCGTCGCGCCGCGGCGCTCATGGCGCGCGCGGAGCGGCTCGCCGTGCGGGCCGCGGCCGCCGGATCGGGCGCGGGCCTCGACCGCCTCGAGCGGGAGCTGGCATGAGTCGGCCGGGGGGGATCGGGCGCCAGGCGGAGCGCGATCGACTGCGGACCGGCAGCGCGCGTCGGCCGTGGCTGTGGCATCACCGGCACGAGCTGCAGATGACCGCGCTCGTGGTGGTGATGGTCGTGCTGCCGAGCGCGGTGCTGGGCACGTTCGCCTGGCGCGCCATCAACAGCGAGAAGGTCGCGTGGCGCGAGCGCGAGCGCCAGACCTACCGCGAGCTGGCGAAGCTCGCCGGGCACGGCATCGACCAGCAGCTCCGCGAGATCGAGCGCGACTGGAGCGCCTCGCTCGACAGCCTCACGCGCAGTTCCGTGTCGCGGCGGCAGCTCGCCGAGCGTGCGGCCCGGCTGCACTCCGGCCACGCGCTGCTCGAGGGCGCCTACGTGCTCTCGGTCTCCGGCGGCGTGCTCTACCCGCCGGGACTCGGTGGCGAGGCGGCCCAGTCCCTGCACGCGCCCGACGCGGACGAGCTCGAGCGCGAGCGCGAGATGTTCGACGCGCTGATGAGCAAGGGCGAGGCACTCGAATACGTCTCCCACCAGTACACGCGCGCCATCGCGGCCTATCGTGAATCGATGCGCAAGGTGCATACCGACGAGGTGCGCAGCATGTTCGAGACCGCGATCGGCCGCGCCCAGCTCAAGGCCGGCGATCGCAAGGGCGCCATCGAGACCTACCGCCACGTGCTCGAGCGCTACCCCGAGGTGCGCGACCTGGACCGGACGGTCGTGCGCTTCCTCGCGCAATACCAGATCGCCGCGGCGCTGGGGGAGATGGGGCGCGATCGCGAGGCGCTCGACACGCTGCTCACGCTCAACCGCGACCTGCTCGCCCGCAGCAGCGAGATCACCGCGCTGCAGTACGGATACTACTCCGACCTGATCCACAACCTGTCGGGGCGGCTGTTGAGCGAGCGGCACGTTGCGGGCCGACGCGCGTACGAGGCCGAGTTCCGGCGGCTCGCCGTGCGCACGAAGAGCGGGCTGAGCCAGAAGTACCTGGCGAACGTGCTCATGAACGAGCTGGAGGAGTCCGTGGTCGGGCGGCGGAGCTACTCGTCGCGGCTGCACTACGTCTCGGATCGCGCCGAGGGCGACCCGTTCCTGCTCGCCTACCGCGAGCTGCACGATCCGGCAGGCGTGGGGGTGACCGGGCTCGTCGCGGTGCGGGTGGACCTCGACGCGCTCAAGAACGAGATCGTGCCGTCGATCCTCGGCCAACTCGAGGTCGGGAACGAGGTGGCGCTCGCGCTCGTGGAGGACGAGGGCGACTACGTGATCGGCACGGAGGCGCCGCTGGGCGAAGCGCTGGCGCTGCAGACGCTCGCCGAGCCGTTCGACTTCTGGCGCGTCGCGCTCGGCCCGCGCGACCCCGGGCCCGCGGAGCGCCGGGTGGATCTCAAGGCGAGCGTGTGGATGTGGAGCATCAGCGTGCTGCTGCTCACGATCCTGGCCGGGGTGCTGATGGCGCTGCGCCGCACCCAGCGCCAGGCGCAGCTCGCGCGCGCGCGGGCCACGTTCGTGTCGAACGTATCGCACGAGTTGCGCACCCCCATCGCCTCCATCAAGATGTTCTCCGAGCTGCTGGAACGCGAACTGCAGGGCCCCGACGGACACCCCGCGGCGAAGCACTCGGCGTCGCTGCCGCAGTACCTGGCGCTCATCCGGCACGAGTCCGACCGCCTCGCACGCCTGATCGAGAGCGTGCTGGACTTCTCGCGGATGGAGCGCGGCGGCCGCACCTACCGCTTCGAGCTGTGTGATCCCGCCGAGGTGTTCGGGACCGCCGTGGAATCGTTCCGGCCGCGCGCGGAGTCCGAGGGCTTCCGATTCGACGTCCAGCTCGCGGAGACGCTGCCGCCGCTCCGACTCGATCCGGATGCCATCTGCCAGGTGGTGCTGAACCTGCTGAGCAACGCCGTCAAGTACAGCGATACGGTGAAGGAGATCCGAGTGAGCGCGCTTCGGGAAGGACCGTGGGTGGTGCTGGACGTGGAGGACCGCGGCGTCGGCATCGCCGCGGGGAACCTGTCACGCGTGTTCGAACAGTTCTACCGCGTCGACCAGCGGCTCGACAGCGGCCACGGCGGCGGCCTCGGCCTCGGCCTGACGCTCGCGCGGCACATCGCGCGCGCGCACGGCGGCGAGATCCTCGTCCACAGCGAGCCCGGCCAGGGCTCGACGTTCCGCGTGCTGCTGCCGGTGCCGGCGGAGCAGGGCGAACGCATGCGGCCCGCCGCGGCGCAGCGGCCGGCGGAGGCGGGCTCGTGAAGAAGATCCTGATCGTGGAGGACGACGCCGCGCTGATGCTCGGCCTGACGAGCCTGATCGGCGACGAGGGCTACGAGCCGCACGCGGCGCGCACAGGCCCGGAGGGCCTGAGGCTGGCAAAGGAGCTGCGCCCGGACCTGATCGTGCTCGACATCATGCTGCCGGGCATGAGCGGTTTCGAGATCTGCAAGCGCGTGCGGGACGAGCACATCCCGTCCAAGGTGCTGATGCTCACCGCCAAGGACGAGGAGGACGACAAGATCTTCGGGCTCGAGCTGGGCGCCGACGACTACATGACCAAGCCGTTCAGCCTGCGCGAGCTGCTGGCGCGGATCCGCGCCATGTTGCGGCGGGACGAGGGCGGCGCCCCGGCCCCGCCCGCGCCCGCGGCGAACGACCGGATCGTGTTCGGGGACGTGGTCGTGGACTTCAAGCGCCGCGAGGTGCGCCGCGCGGGCCAGCTCCAGGAGCTCACGAACCGCGAGTTCCTGCTGCTCGAGTACCTGGTCCGCCACCCGGGCGAGGTGCTCACGCGCGAGCGGCTGCTCGAGGAGAACTGGGGCTACGAAGTGCATCCCACGACGCGCACCGTGGACAACCACGTGCTGCGGCTGCGCAAGCACATCGAGCCCGATCCCGAGAACCCGACGTTCCTGAAGACCGTGCGCGGCGGCGGTTACCTGTTCGACGTCTCGGAGGGTGGACGTGGCTAGCCTCGGCGTCGGCATGCACGGCGTGCGGCTGAACCTGCACGCGGACCACACCCCGCTCGTCGACTACGCGCGCGAGCACCTGGGCGGCGAGCCCGCGATCGCGGCAGGGTCCGGCCTCGTCACCGAGCCGCACGCCGAGCCGGATCTCGAGGTGCATTGCCTGTGGTCCGAGGGCGAACGCCACGACACCTCGAACCCGTTCCCCGCCGACACGGGGCTCGAGCGGATCGGCAAGCGCATGCTCGGGAACCCCGACACGCTCGTGTGGCTCGATCCGCAGCGCATGCTCGGGCTGCAGCTGCGCGTTCAACGCGTCGGGCAGCGGTGGCGGTTCGATGTGGCCTACCGCTATCACCCCGGTGAGAAACACCGGCACGAGCTCAACGAGTACGAATACAAGAAGTTCTTCAGCCTGATGAGCTACCTCGTCTACTACCCGGTGTTCTGGCACCTGGAGCGCACGCGCGGCTGTGCGCTCGTGCACGCGGCGTGTCTCGGCACCGGGATGGGCGCGGTGATGGTCGGGGGACTGGGGGGCGTGGGGAAGACCACGTTGTCGATGGCGCTCGGCCAGCAGCCCGGCTTCACGCTCGGGGCCGAGAACCTGTCGCTCACCGACGGCGTCTCGGTGCTGCCCTGCCACGAGCCGATCCGGCTCGACCCGAACAGCGTGCAACTGCTGGGCGATGTGCGCGGGCTCACGCCGATGAAGTTCCCGTCCGGGCTCAAGGCGAAGCACCTGTTCCACGTGCGGCCGGCGCCGGTGGAACCGCCGTGGGCGCCGCGCGCGCTCTTCCTGCCCCGGTTCTCGGCCCGCCGCGGGGCCACCCGGCTCTCGCCCGGCGAGGCCGCGGAGCGCTTCATGGCCATGAACCGGCTGACGCTCGAGGTGGACGACTATCTATGGTTCGCCTCCGCGCTCGACCTGCACTGGCCGTCGCCCGGGCTCACCACCCGGCGCACCAGTGCGGTGGAGGCGCTCACGCGACGCGCGGCCTGTTTCCACCTCGGCGTGGATCCCACCGCCGGCGTCGCCGCCGCCGTAGCGGACGTACTGGGTTCTCTCGATTGACACACGGCGGCCGCGCATTCTGCACGGTCGATACCTGATTTTTACGCAAGAGATACCCGGTTCAGACACGCGGGCCGCTGCGCCGGGCCCGCGCTCGTGCATGATGTATCCACGCACGATAGCCGCCCCACCGGGGTGGCGAACGGTGACCCCTTGAACCGGAGACTCTCCCCATGACCTCACGAAGACTGCTGTGGCTGATCACTGGCACCGCACTGGTGCTGGGGGCTGCGGGCCTCGCACAGGCCCAGTCGGGCCGCGCCGGCACGCCGGCCGAGTTGATGTCGGCGCTCAAGGTGGGACAGTGGGTGAAGATCGAAGGTCCGGCCGGGAACACGCCGTCCGTCCAGTGCTCCGAGGCGAAGATGCTGACCGGCGACTTCCTCGACGGCGACTGGCAAGTCACCTCCGAGGTGCGCCGCGTGGACGCCGCGAAGGGCACGTTCATGGTGTTCACGATGCCGTGCAGGCTCGCGGACAGCGCCCGGTTCAAGAGCAAGGCGAACCCCGGGTTCAAGAGCCTCGCGCAGCTCAAGACAGGGATGTACGTGAACGTCGAAGGCACGTTCCTGCGCGACGGCACGTTCCTGGTACGCCAGGTGGCCGACAAGGCGGACGAGCTGCTGGAGAAGCCCGAGCACAAGGGCCTCGTGCGGCTGCGCGGGCGCATCGACAAGGTGAACCCCTCGGCCCAGTCGGTGACCGTGATGGGCATCACGTTCCAGATCAACAGTCGCACCCAGGCGAAGTCGGTCATTCGATGAGGCTCTGGCCGTACGCGTTCACACTCCACCTGGATCCCCCGAGATGAAGACGCTCCTGCTCGCCATGGTCACGGTGCTGGCCGCCGCCCCCGCAGCGGCCGCGCCGGCCGGCGCCGACTCGATGATGGTGTTCACCCGGCCGCTCAAGCTGGATAACTGCATCGACCTCGCGCTCCGGAACAACTTCCGGCTCAAGCTCGCACGGGCCGACCTCACCCGGGCGCACGGCTCGTACGTCTCCTCGCTGGCGAAGTTCACGCCGGTGCTGAGCGGCAGCGCGCGCCAGGAACACAGCGAGGACCGGGTGACGGCGAGGGACAGCACCGGCGTGCTGCCGCAGGTGAGGACCGTTGCGGAGCAACACACCATGACCGGCGGCATCAGCCAGCAGCTCCCCGGCGGCATGCAGATCGACGTCACGCAGGAGCTGGGGCCCGACGACGCGAAACCGAACAAGACGCGCAACCGCCAGTTCCAGGCCACGGTCACGCAGCCGATCCTCCGCGGCGCCGGGCTCACGGCCTCCATGGCCGATGTGCGCGGGAGCACCTACGACGAGCGCGCCCGCGAGGCCGACCTGCGCGACATCGAGCGCCAGACCGTCTTCGACGTCAAGGTCGCCTACTACAACGCCGTGCGCGACGTCGAGCTGCTGCGCGTCAACCGGGCGACGCTCGCCGCCGACTCGCTGCTGGTGGAGGCTTCGAACGCCATGGTCGAGGCCAAGGTGGCGTCGCGTCGCGACGTGCTCTCGGCGCGCATCCGGCTCGCCGACGATGCCGCCACGGTCGTGGCCTCCGAACGCGACGCCCAGTCGACGTTCGACCAGCTGAAGGACGTGATGGGCATCCCGCTCGAGACCCCGATGTCGATCGCCGACACGTCGCTCGACGCCCACTTCGTGACGCTCGACGAGGCGAAGCTCGTGCAGAAGGTGATCGACACGCATCCGTCGATGCGCAGCGCGGAGTTGGCCGTGAAACGCAGTCGGCTCGACCTCACCGTCGCGCAGAACTCGCGCCTGCCCCAGGTCGATCTCCGGGCGTCCGTCTTCCAGGACTACGGGGAACAGCTCGACGGCGGTGGGGACCTCGCGCGCGGCTCGGGCTGGCTCGCGTCGGTGAACCTGGCCTATCCGCTGTTCGACCGCTCCGCCGAGGGCCAGGCGATCGCGCGTCGCGCCGAGCTGGGCCAGGCCCAGGACCGGCTCAAGCTGCTCGAGCGCCAGCTCACGCTGCGCGTGCGCGAGATCGTGCGGACGGTGCGCACCAGCGCCGCGGAAGTGAGCTCGATCCAGCAGACGATCGATGCCGCCGACGACAAGCTCCAATTCTCGACGGCGATGTTCAACCTCGGCCGTGCCTCGAACCTGGACATCACGGACGCGCGCACGGACCTCGTGAAAGCACAGACGCAGATGGTGAAGAAGCTCGTGGACTACAATGCCCAGCTGGCGCTGCTCGAGAGCCTGACCGGGGAGCCGGTCGCGCGATGAGCCGCCGGCAGCAGAGAGGTGCGGCATGACGACTCAATTGTGGATGGAACGCGTGGCGGGCCCCCCGCGGCGCGGGTGGGAGATCCTCGTCGCACGGTTCGGAACGCGGAATGCCGTGATCGTCGCGAGCGCGGCCGGCGTCCTGCTGCTCGTGCTCGCCATCCTGGGCTTCGCGAAGGTGAACGGCGCCGGCCATATCCCGACCATCCGGGTCAAGCGCGGGCCGGTGACGATCAAGATCACCGAGTCGGGCGAGCTGCGCGCCAAGGACCAGGTCACGGTGAGCGCGATCAACGACAAGCAGATCCTGTGGCTGGTCCCCGAGGGCAAGTACGTGCACGAGGGCGACACGCTGGTGGTGTTCGAGTCCGCGAAGTACGTCATCTCCAGCGGCGAGGCGCACTCGAACCTGCAGGTGGCGAAGGCCGAGCTCGAACAGGCGCAGAACGACCTCGCGGCGCAGCGGTCGAAGGAGGAGGCGGCGCGCCAGCGCTACCAGTCGCTGCCGGAGCTGGAGAAGAAGGGCTTCGTCATGGCGAGCGAAGTGGAGCAGGCGAAGCTCGCCTGGCAGGAGCTCCAGTCCAACAGCCGGTCGAAAGAGGCGTCGGTGAAGGCGGCGCAGGCGAACGTGGAGCGTGCGGAGAGGTCCGAGGCCCAGGAGGTGCGCAAGCTGCGCGAGGGCGTCATGCTCGCGCCGCGCGCCGGGCTGGTGGTGTACGCGACCAGCGGCACGCCCGAGGAGCCGAAGAAGATCTCCGTCGGCATGGTGCCATTCCAGGGCATGGACCTCATGTACCTGCCCGATGTCTCGAGCATGCTCGTGGACACCGAGATCGGCGAGATCGACCTGGGGAAGGTGAAGGTCGGGGAGCCGGCCATGGTGACGCTCGACGCGTTCCCGGGCGTGCAATTCAAGGGTGAAGTGATCACGGTCGCGAACCTCGCCAAGCGCAAGATCAACCGCGCGACCGGCAAGCAGACGGGCGCGAAGGTGTTCGACGTCACCGTGCGCGTGATCGCGAACGACCCGCGGCTCAAGCCCGGCTTGTCCTCGACCGTCGAGATCCTCTGCCAGCAGTACGAGAACGCGCTCACCGTGCCGCTCGAGGCCGTGTTCTACGACGAGAACGAGAAACCGATCGTGTACGTGCGCAAGCACGGCAAGGTCGAGGCGCGCTCGGTGGAGTTCGCCGAAAGCAACGATCGCGTGGCCGTGGTGAAGAAGAACCTCGAGATGAACGACGAGGTCCTGCTCTCACCGCCCGGCTCACTCTAGACCTGCGGGACACCCATGCTCGACCCCTCGGAAGCCTGGCGGATCGGCCTCGAGAATCTCCGCAGCCACAAGCTGCGGTCGTTCCTCACCACGCTCGGTGTGATCTTCGGCGTGACCGCGGTGGTGTCCATGCTGTCGATCGGCGAGGGCGCCAAGCGCGCCGCGGTGGAGCAGATCAAGCTCCTGGGCACGAACAACATCCGCATCCGCCGGCTCGATCTCACGGGGCAGCAGCAGGCCGACGCCGAGCGGCTCCAGTCCGACGGGCTCTCGGCCCGGGACGGGAGGATCATCCGCGCGAACCTGCCCCAGCTCACCGGCGTGTGCCCGCTGGCGTTCATCGACGCGGAGGTCTCGCGCGGCGACCGCCAATCGACGGGGCGCGTCATCGGGGCGTCCGTGGACTACGCACGGGTCACGAACTTCCAGCCCGCCGAGGGCCGTTTCCTGGCCGCCCTGGACGAGCGCGAGGCGAAGCGCGTGTGCGTCATCGGCTCGGACGTTGAGCACGAGCTGTTCGGGCAGGGGAACGCCATCAACCGGCGCATCAAGATCGATGACTCGTGGTTCACGGTCGTCGGCGTGATGCAGCAGAAGCGCGTGCGCAAGACCGGGCAGAACGTGATCGCCGTGCGCGACGTCAACAAGGACATCTACATCCCGCTCGGGACCGCGCTCAAGCGCTTCACCGACCCGGACAAGCCGGAAAAAGTGGACGAGATCGCCGTTCGCGTGGCGAGCGAGGACCAGGTGCTGCCGATGGCCGACGTCCTCAAGCGGCTGCTCCGGCGCACGCACAATGCGGCCAAAGACTACGAGATCGTGATCCCCGCCGAGCTGCTCGCGCAGAGCCAGCGCACCCAGCGCCTGTTCAACATCGTCATGGGCTCGATCGCGGCCATCGCCCTGCTCGTGGGCGGCATCGGCATCATGAACATCATGCTCGCGAGCGTCACCGAGCGCACGCGCGAGATCGGCATCCGGCGCGCGGTGGGTGCCACGCGCGGCGACGTGCTGAGCCAGTTCCTGAACGAGACCGTGCTCGTGAGCGTGGCGGGCGGCCTGCTGGGGATCGTGCTCGGCATGATCATGGCCAAGGCGATCAACCTGTTCGCCGGCTGGGAGACCGTGATCTCGCTCGCTGGCGTTCTCGTGGCGTTCGGCATCTCGGCGGGCATCGGCATCGTGTTCGGGCTCTACCCGGCACGCAAGGCCGCCGAGCTGGACCCGATCGAAGCGCTGCGGTACGAGTAGTCCCGCGACCCGTGCACGCCGACTTATCCCCGCAGGCGCTCGTGCGTGTAGAATTGCGGTTCGCCGGGACACGGACGACACGGCGGGGGATTCTCCCGGCCGACCCCCGCGCAGGAGCCGACGGATGATCCCCCGGACGACGGCCGCCGCAGTGCGCTTCGCCACCCTGGGGTGCCTCGCCGCGTGCGCACTCGCCTTCGGCGCGTACGCCGAGCCGGCCGGCGCGCAGACCGTGGCGTACACGTTGTCGCCCGGGGCCGAGTTCCGGACCGGGTGCTTCACACCCCCCTGCATCTGCGGGCCGATCCAGCTGCCCATGACCGGCACGTTCGCGCTCGTCCGCCGGGCGCCCGACCCGCACTTCGCGCATTACGACGTGGCCGCGATCTTCTGGCAGGTGCAGATCTCGGATCAGGTCGTGTTCGTGGTCGGATCGGGCAGCTATCGCGTCGGCGGCACGGGCACGGTGCAGCAGCAGCTGACGCTGGACCTCTCGTTCGCAGGCGGGCCGATCAGGCACTTCGACAGCGGGCTGGTCGCAGGCGGTGGTGATTTCCCGCGGCTCGATGTCGACGTCTCGCTCCACGGACAGACCGCCTGCGCCGACACCATGCTGCGCGTGCGTGCGGGGCCCGGCGGTTCCACGGCCGGCGTCGGCTCGCCGGCGGTGAGCCTCGGCCCGCTCGCCCCGAATCCGTTCCGCGCCGTGACCCGGCTGGAGTTCCTGCTCCACGACGCAGGACCGGTGCGCGTGAGCGTTCACGACGCCGCCGGGCGATGCCTGCGCACGCTCGCCGACGGCGCCTGGCGCGCGGCCGGCCCGCAGGCGGTCGACTGGGATGGCCGCCGCGACGACGGCCGTGCGTGTGCGCCCGGCTGTTACTTCATCCGCGTCCAGGCGGGCGGCCGCACGGAGCGGACGAGCGTCGTCAAGCTGCGCTGACGATCGGCTCCTGGTCGGGGCCGTGTATGCGGAGACACGCGGACCGTGTCCGGCCGGCAACGCTCATCGGTTCCCGGTGCTTCGCGCAGCCGCATAACCCCAATCCGCCCAACGGCCCGACCGCTCCCGGCCGGCGGCACCTCGCTTGCGCTGGACCGCTCCAGACCTCTTCCAAAGGAGCGGACCATGTCCCCGTCACGCATCATCGCCCGGCTGATCCTCGCCGCCGGCCTCGTCCTCGCGCCCGGCGCCCGGGCCTCGGAATCGCCCGAACCCCCGGCAAACCACACGTTGTCGCCGTACTTCTTCGTGGAGGGCGGGGACTCCGGCGTGGACCGCCTGCCGTTGCTCGGCACCAGCGTCCAGGTGGACATCGCCGGCGTCATCGCGCACGTCACCGTGCGGCAGAGCTACAAGAACGATGGAGCGCGCCCGATCCACGCGCGCTACGTCTTCCCGGCCTCGACGCGCGCCGCCGTGCATGGCCTGACGATGACGGTGGGCGAGGAGCGTGTCGTCGCCAGGATCCGCGAGCGCGGGCAGGCACGACAGGAGTTCACGGCGGCGAAGCAGGCCGGCAAGAACGCCGCGCTGCTCGAGCAGCAGCGGCCGAACGTGTTCTCGATGGAGGTGGCGAACATCGTGCCGGGGCAGCGGATCGACGTGGAGCTGGTCTACTCCGAGCTGATCGTGCCCACGGCCGGCGTCTACGAGTTCGTCTACCCCACCGTCGTGGGCCCGCGCTACTCGAGCCTCCCCGCGGCCGGCGCGCAGGAGAGCGACCGCTGGATCGCGTCGCCCTACGAGCACCAGGGCCGGGCGCCGGCGCACACGCTCGCGCTCTCGGGCCGGATCGCGGCCGGCATGCCGATCACGGGCCTCGCGAGCCCGTCACACGCCATCCGTGCGCAGTGGAGCGACTCGGCGACCGCCACGTTCGCGTTGGAACCGGCCGAGCGCCAGGGCGCCGACCGCGACTTCATCCTCCGCTACCGGCTGCAGGGCGATCGCGTCCAGGCGGGGCTCATGCTCTACCGGGGCGAGCGCGAGAACTTCTTCCTGCTCATGCTCCAGCCGCCGAAGCGGGTGGAGATCGCGCGCGTGCCGCCGCGCGAGTACGTGTTCGTGGTCGACGTCTCGGGCTCGATGAGCGGCTTTCCGCTCGAGACCGCGAAGGCGCTCCTGCGTGACCTCGTGGGCCACCTGCGGCCCACGGACTCGTTCAACGTGCTGACGTTCGCCGGCGTCTCGCAGCTCTGGTCGGAGCGCTCGCAGCCCGCGACGCCGGAGAACGTGGCGGGGGCGATCGCGTTCCTGGATGCGCTCTCCGCGGGCGGTGGCACCGAGCTGCTGGCGGCCGTGAAGCGCGCCACGGAGCTCCCCGGGGAGGACGGGCCGGGCTCGCGCAGCATCGTCGTCGTGACCGACGGCTACATCTCGGCGGAGAAGGACGTCTTCGGCTACATCCGGAGCCACCTCGGGCGTGCGAACGTGTTCGCGTTCGGCATCGGCACCGGCGTCAATCGCTACCTGATCGAAGGGATCGCGCGCGCGGGGATGGGCGAGCCGTTCGTGGTCACCGAGGCCGGCGAAGCGGCCGCCACGGCGGAGCGCTTCCGCTCGTACATCCAGTTCCCGCTCCTCACCGACGTGCACGCGAGCTTCGAGGGCTTCGAAACGTACGACGTCGAGCCTGCGGGCATCCCCGACGTGCTCGCGGATCGCCCGATCCTGATCCAGGGCAAGTGGCGCGGCGGGCTCCACGGCGTGGTGAAAGTCTCGGGCCAGACGGGCGCGGGCCGCTGGGTGCGCACCGCCGACGTCGCGCACTGGCGGTCCGAGCCCACGCACCGCGCGCTGCGCGAGCTGTGGGCGCGCACGCGCGTGGCCGAGCTCTCCGACTGGAGCGGCCGCGGCGAGAGCGACGACGAGAAGCGGCAGATCGTGGAGCTGGGGCTCGCCTACGACCTGCTCACGCGCTACACGTCCTTCGTCGCCGTGCACGAGGCCGTGCGCAATCCGGGTGCCGTGGCCGACGACGTCACCCACCCGCAGCCGCTGCCGCGCGGCGTGAGCGACGCGGCGGTGGGCGGCGTCGCCGTGGGCGCCGAGCCCGGACTCGGGTGGCTGGTGGCGTTGATGCTCGTCGCGGGCGCGACCGCGTTCTGGCTCCGCCGGCGGCCGCTCGCCCGGGCGGGGGAGTGACGCCGTGGGCGGCACACGTCTCGCGGTCCCGGTCGGCGATGCCGCCGTGGCGGGGGTGGCACTCGGCGCGGCCTGGGCGCTCAAGGCCTTCTACAGCCGGGCAGATGCGGAGGACCTGCATTGGATCCTCGCGCCTACCGTGTGGCTCGTGAGAATGTCGAGCGGCGTCGCGTTCGAGCTGGAGTCGCACCACGGCTACCTGAGCCGCGCCCGTTGCTTCCTCGTCGCGCCGGCGTGCGCGGGCGTCAACTTCATGATCGTGGCGTTCGTGAGCCTCTGCCTCGGGCTCGCGCACACGTGCTCCGGCGCCGGCTCGCGCACGGCGCTGGTGCTCGGCGGCGCGGCGGCGGCGTACGCGACCACCGTGCTCGCCAACGCCGCGCGCATCGCGCTCGCCCTGCACCTGCAGGCGGCGGGCACGGCGCTCGGGCCGCTGACGCAGGCGCAGCTCCACTGTGCCGAGGGCGTGGCGGTCTACTTCGTGTTCCTGCTCGTCCTCTTCAGCGCCGCCGCGCGCGTCTCCGGGGTTCGCCATGGGATCGGCTAGGCCGCGGGCGCGCATCCCGCTCGTGCTCGTCCCGTGGCTCGCGTACGTGGGCGTCACCGTCGTGGCGCCGGCCGTGAACGGCGCCGCGGTCGGCGAGGCGTACAGCGAGCACGCGGTGATCACGCTCGGCGTCTCGGGAGCGATCATGATGCTGTGGCTCGCGGCGAGCCGGATGCGGCCCGGGGCGCGAAAGCCGGCGGCCACCCGGAGGTGGCCGCCGGTGAAACACGAACGAGTCGACAGAGCGTCGATCCGCCTCACTTCAGGAGCACGACCGCGGTCTTGAGCGTGCCGCCCGCGTGCTGAAGGCGCACGTAGTAGATCCCCGAGGACAGGTCCTGGCCCGAGCCCGACCGGCCGTCCCAGACCAGTGAGCCCTTGCCGCCGCTCATGTCCGTCGTGAACGCGCGCACGAGGCGGCCGCGGACGTCGAAGACGGAGACCGTCGCGGGCCCCTGGCCGTTCGGGACGGCGAAGGAGATCGTCGCCCGGCCCTGGATCGGGTTCGGCGAGCACGAGAGCTGGCCATGCTGGAGCGCGCTGGTGTGCGTCGGCGCCCCGCCCTCCACGCCCACGATGGTCGAACAGGATCCGAATCCGAACAGCCGGCTGAGACCGCATGTCGAGGTGAACATTCCCTGGCTGTCGTGACCGACTCCGGGAACCGTGATCGCCTCGTGAAGGGCCTGGATCTCCGGCCCGTAGTAGTGGATCAGGTACTTGCGATAGGTCAGGCCGCGCTCCAGGCGATAGCTGCCCTGGATCTCCGCCGGGCAGTCCGTGTCGACGCCATCACCGTTCGGGTCGGTGTCGAGCTCGCCCAGCAGGTAGGTGACGCGGCGCTGGGCGTACTGGCTGGCGATCTGCGCGCTCGAGACCGCCGCCATGTACGGGTTCCTCGACTGCATGCCGTACTTGTAGAAGTTGTACTCGGGGCACGAGGTGCCTTGCGGGGTGGCCCAGCTGTTGGACGTCTTCGGCACCAGGCGCGTGCCGTCCATGTAGATGTACGACGACGGGTTGGCGACGACGTAGGACATCTGGATGCCGAACTGCTGCGCCAGCAGCTGCGGCAGGCGGCTTCCCGCGGCGAACCGGTTCGTGAACTGCCCGCCGGCCGAATGTCCGCCGATCACGATCGTCTCGAGATTCGGGCACAGGGTGGCGATGCGATAGAGCATCGAGTCCAGCACCGCGAACGCGCTGATCTTCGCGGGGCGAGCGTTGGCGGTCGTGCTCAGGGACTGGTCGCCCTGCTTCCAGCCGTCGTCCTCCCAGAACAGCATGTCCGAAGCGAGGGCGTGGTCATCGATGTCCTCCTCGGTCAGGAACTGCGGACCGACCAGGAGGCTCGACGAGTTGTTCACGCCCGCGGCGGTCGCATCCAGCTGCAGCGTTTCGAGGGCGGTGTCGGAGTGCCGGGATGAGCCATGGATGAGCAGCACGAGGCGCCTGACGCTCGAGTGCGCGACCGTGATCGACTGGTTCGCGTCATAGGGGATCTTCAATGTGTGGCCCTGCACGGTGACGGAGAAGCGGTACGTCCCCAACTGATCGACCGGGGTCGCCGTCGCCATCGAGGCTGCGAGCAGCAGGAGCAAGGCTACCGGCAGAAATTTGGTCATGCTTCGCCCTTTCAGGTTGCGGGGGAGATCAGCGGCGAGCCACGAGTGGGGACGTGGCAGCAGAGGTCGGAGGACTACGCTGTGACCCTGCGAGTGCCGGGGCTCTGGGCCGGGAGAAAATGGAGCCCTCGACGGGGCGCATGCTCGATGGAGCTGCGCGTCGGGTCAAGCCCTCAATCTGACCTCAGGTCGATCTTTGACGGCCGTGTCCGGTAAACCAGTGACAGCAGAAAGAGATGGCGTCGGCATCGAGCGCGTCAGCAACGCGTGCCGATGCGAAGGCCCCCGATGACGAGCGTGCAACTTTGCCGTTCGCTCGTCCTCGGGGGCCGTTCTCGCAGCCGCCCCGTGAGACAGGTCAGCACCTACTTCGAGACGATCACCTTGTGCGTGAGCGTCTCGGAGGCGTTACGGATCCGGACCAGGTAGAGCCCGGTCGGGAGCCGCTGGCCCCGCGAGCTCCTGGCGTTCCAGCTCACCTGGTGGACGCCGGCCGCCTGCTCGCCGCTTGCCAGCGTCGCCACCACGCGGCCCGCGACGTCGAGCACGTCGACCTCCACACGCTGCGCGCTCGCCAGCCGGTAGCGCACCTGCGCGTCCGTGGTGAACGGGTTCGGGTAGGTCGTGAGCTCGAGGATGCGCCCCGTCCTCTCGGGCCGGCCGGTCCCGCCGGTCTCGCCGGGCGCGGGCTCGGCGTTCGCGCTCGGGACCGGAGCGATCGCGCTGGCGAGCAGCCCACCGGCCGCGAACCCACAGACCGCCACCGGCTTGCGCGACGACGAACCGTTCTGCGCCACGAAGATCCCGTTCGGAAACGCCGCACCCAGGTTGGCACTCGTCACGTCGATCCCGGATGCACCGGTCACGCCGTCGATCGTGAACGTCTTGACGTAGTGGTTCGGCGCCAGGAGGTCGTAGACCTTGAACTCGCTGCTCCCCTGGCTCGACACGAGCAGGTAGCCGGCGTTGCCCGCGCCGCGGTACACGGCGATGCCCTCGACGTCAGCCGCGAGCCCGCTCGAGTCATTCACCTTGGCGATGAGCGACCCCGGTGTCGACGCGCCGGGCTCGGCACCGACCTTCCACACGCCCTTCGACTCCTGGGAGAAGAACACGGTCGCGTTCGCGTCGTCGGCCGCGCACCCCTCGGTGGTGCTGCCGACGCTCCATGAGCGCACCTGCGTCCCCGCCACCTTGCCGCCCTGGTCGCTCAGTTGGAACTGCTTGATCGCGCCCTTCGTGGACGTGGTGAACGCGTAGTAGAGACCGGACGTCGCACTCCGATACAGCGTGAAGCCGTAACTCGACCCGGTGGCGATGGCGTCGTTGTCGACGCGGGTCAGCAGCCGGGTCGTCCGATCGACCTTGAACACCTTGATCTTCTTGTTCGTGCGATCGTTGAACGCGACGAGGTCCGTGGGCACGCCGCCCAGGACGAAGCCGTAGCGAACGTCCACGTTCCCGGGCTGCCCCGACGTGGGGACCACCTGGAGCGTGTGCCCCGACAGGTCGTAGACGAAGAGCTTCTTCGCCGTCTGATCGGACGCGATGATCGTGCTGAGCGAACGATCGGATGGATGGATCCAGATGCACATGTCGTTCTGGTTGGACATGGCTGGATCGCGGAGCGTGAGGCCCGGCGTCAGGATAGCCCCCGGGTTCGTGGGCGGGGGCGGGGGCGGGGTCACGCTGCCACCGCCGAACATCGCGTTGCGTCCGCCGGCCGACGTGAACATCCCGCGACTGTCGTGACCGACTCCGGCCACCACGATCGCCTGGTGCCGGTCCGCGATTCCCGGCCCGTAGAAGTGCTTGAGGTACTTGAGATAGGTCAGGCCGCGTTCGAGGCGAAAGCGGCCCTGGATCTCCGCCGGGCAGTCCGTGTCGACGCCGTCACCGTTCGGGTCGACGTCGGCCCCACCGAGCAGGTACGTGACCCGGCGCTGCGCGTACTGGTTGATGATCTGCTGATCCGGGACCGCCGCCATGTACGGGCTCCTCGACTGCAGGCCGTACTTGTAGGAGTTGTAGTCGGAGCAGGAGGTGCGCGGGATGGCCCAGGTATCGGTGGTCCCGGGCACCAGGCGCGTGCCGTCCATGTAGAGGTACGACGACGGGTTGGCGACGATGTAGGACATCTGGATGCCGGACTGCTGGGCCAGCGTCTGCGGGACGAGGCTTCCGGCGGCGAATCGGTTCGTGAACTGCCCGCCGGCCGAGTGCCCGCCGATCACGATCGTCTCGAGGTGCGGGCACAGCGAAGCGATGCGGAGGAGCATCGCGTCGAGCACCGCGAACGAGCTGATCTTTGCGGGGCGTGGGTTGCGCGACGTGCTCAGCGACGGGTCGCCCTGCTTCCAGCCGTCGTCCTCCCAGAAGAGCATGTCCGAGGCCAGGTTGTGAGCGTCGATGTCTTCCTCGGTCAGGAACTGCGGGTCGACCAGCAGCGTCGTCGCATCGTTCACGCCCGCGGACTTCGCGTTCTCGATCGACGTTTCGAGCGCGGTGTCGGAGTGCCGGGCCGAGCCGTGGATCAGGATCACGGCGCGCCGTACGTTCGGGAGCGACGACGTGAGCGACTGGTTCCCGTCAAAAGGGATATTCAGCGCGTGGCCCTGCACGGTGACGGGAAACCGGTACTTCCCCAGCTGGTCGACCGCCTGGCCCGCCGCATTCGTGGCAGCGACGAACAGGAACAAGAGAGCCCCAAGGATTCTGGTCATGCTACGCCCTTTCACGCAGGGAGATGCCCGCCACGGGGGGACGTAGCGCTGAAGGCGGCAGAAGCGGATGGGTACGCTGTACGCTGACGGCCGTTCGATTCCCGGGGCTCTGGGCCGGGAGAGAATGGAGCCCCTGCGGACCGCGAATGCTCGACGAGGCCGCGCGTCAGTTCAAGACCGCAATCTGACCTCAGGTCGATCCTGCATGCGCGTGTCGGGTCGATCCGCGATGCAAGGAGCGGATGAGCGGCTCCGTCGGCGCGAGGGAGGCCTCACCTCGTCGTGCGCACGCGACTCTGCCGCGGCGGGCCGCTCGGTCAGTGACCTGGATGCGCCACAGCCGTCGCGAAGAAGCGCGACGGCTGTGACACCCGCGTCGTCGTTCGGGCTCAGTCCGGGAAGTAGAGCGCGTTCTTGGCTTCTGCCGAAGCGTAGATCTGGCGGTGATCGTGGCCGACGCCCGGCACCGGCGTGATGCGGAACTGGTTCGGCGTGAAGAACTCGTCCATGAACGTGTTGAACAGCTGCGCGCGTTGGTAGCGCGAGCGCCCCTGCCACATCGCCTGCTTCGAGTCGTCGAAGCTCTCGTCCGCCACCACGTCCGCCGTGCCGGCGAGCAGCTCGATCCGTCGCTTGGGCAGGTACGTGCGCGCCCAGTTCGCCCCCCGCTCCTCGGCGTAATCCTCGAGGTCCTCGAGCCCGTACTTGAATTCGTCGTAGCCCTTGCTCTTCTTCCCGTGCGGGATCACCCAGTCGCCGTCCTCGTAGCGGTATTCGTTCAGGTAGAGATAAGAGGAAGGATTCGAGGGCACGAACTTGACCAGCGCGGCGTTCGGCTCCGGTTGCAGGTCGATGTCGGTGAACGCCGCGTAGCGCTGGACGAACTGGCCGCCGGCCGAATGGCCGGTGATCACCACCCAGCGGAGGCCTGGAAAGGCCCCGTTGCGCAGGCGGGCGACCAGCGTGTCGATGACCTCGTACGAGCTCACGCCGCCCGAGCTGCCGCCCGTGACCCAGTCGCCGTTCCACCAGGCTTCCGTCTTCCGGTTCGTGGCGTCGCGCTTTTCCTGGAAGAACGGCGCCAGGACGATCGTCTTTCGCCGCCAGTCCCGGCTCGGGACGGGGCTGGACGGGATGTTGTCCACGATCGAATCGAAGTAGTCCTCCACCTTGCGGCCGCTCCCATGGATCACGATGACCGCGCGGCTGATGCCGGCGTTCCTGACCCCGAGCGGGCGGTTGGAGTAATACGGTACCTGCTTGCCGTTGATCACGATCAGCTGCCGGGGCCCGGCTCCCGCGGCCGAGCCGGCCATGGCCGTCACCGCCAGCGCGGCGCCGAGGCTAGCCCACAGCACGCGCCGGGTCCGTGTCGTCACCGTTGCGATCGGTCTCTTCATGGTCCTGGTGTCCCATCTCGGGCGCGATCTCGAGGATGCGCCGCGAATCGTTCGCGTTGTCATCGTCTTCCGCTGGAGGCGGCGTCGGATCCCCGGCGGCATCCGCCGAATGAATGATCGTGAAGAAGGTTCTTCGCATCACCGGGTTCAACTGAGGAAGCGCCTGCGCAGCTCCGGTGACATCACCGGACACTCCGGGGGAGGTCGGAACCAGAGCTTGCGCCGCGCGGCGATGAACGAGTACACCCCGTCGCGCACGGGCCTCGGGATCGCCATCAATGTATAGAGCAGCGGCCATGGCGCCTGGAGCTGGCGGCAGATGCGCAGCGCAGCGGTCGACCGGGTGTAGGACGCATCGGCATCGACCATGACCATCGTCTGCAGGTCCGTATCCGACAGTTTCAGCCGTGCGAGCTGCTGGCGGCCGGCGAGGGACTGCAGCGTCGCGAACTGGAAACGCTCGGATGGGTCGTGCTTCAGCACGAACTGAACGAAGCGATCACACAGGCCGCACTCGCCGTCGTAGTAGAGGACGGGATGTCGGACCCCCGCCCGCGACACGGTGGGCTCCGCCGCCCCATGCGCCTCGACGCCGCCGATCGGCGCGGGGCCGCCCACCGGGGCGGCCAGTCGTCCCTGCACGTCCAGGGCGCGCTCGAGCCGGTGCCACAGAACCAGGACCCGTTCCACCGGGAAGAACGCCAGGAACATCACGCCGCTGAGCTGGTAGTGGAACGTGATGTGCATGACGAGGAGGATCCCCCAGTGCATGAAGAACGTGTTGACCGCCCAGAACCAGCCCGCCCGCCGGTGCAGCAACGCGAGCGGGGCGAAGAACTCGACGCACAGCGAACCCTTCGCCAGCGCCGAGAACAGCCACACCATGTCGTAGAGCGCGTGGGACACGGGATTCGGTCTCCCGCCCAGCAGCTCCTTGCGCATGGCGTCCACGGCCATCTGCGCGCGCAGGTTGTGCCCGGTCATCCACTCCAGGCCCATCGGGCCGGAGAGCTTCGCCACCGCGGTCACGAAGTAGGCGCTCACCACGAGCGCACACATCAATCTCACCGGCCAGTTGTATTCCCAGCCCACACGCTCTTCCGGAACGACGCCGGGCTCCCGCCGCTTGCGCAGGAACGCGTCGAGTGAGAGCGCATCGGCCGCCCGAGTCACCGCCAGCACGATGACGTGCATGACGACCATGTTGTCCGAGTGGTAGATCATCGACCACGACTGCCGGTAGCACACCAGCCAGAGGAACAGGCCGGCGAAGAGCGGACCCGTGATGCGATGCCACAATCCGAACGTGAACACGATCGCCAGCAGGAAGGTCGCGTCGAAGGCCCACCGGAACAGATCCAGTGCCACAGGACCGTGAAACACGACGCCGACGGGCGCGAACAACTGGGGACTGAGTTGCGCCACCTTCAGGTAGGTGTCGCGATTGTCCCAGAGGAACCAGGTAACGAACGCGCCGACACAGATACGGAGGAGGGCCAGCCGTGTCGCCGGCGCGGGCTCGAACCAGAAGTCGTGGAAGCGTCGCCAGAAGGTATTCATGGTGTTTGCGTCCTATCCACCAGCGCGGTTGCGTAGACCCGTTCCGAGACGGGTTGTGTCTTGCCGTGGAAGTAGTCATCCACGGAGTACTTCCCCTTGCAGACCGAAACCGAGACGAGGTCGCGGTAGCGACGCCCGTCCCTCTGGGCCACGCGCTGGGCGATCGCTTGCGCCAATTCGGGCGCGCGGCCCTGGTTGATGGTCTTCCGGAGTCCTCTGCGGACCTGGTTCTCGCCGCCGTCGCCGATCACGTTGTGGCGGATCTGGCTGCGGTGGCCCTCGGCGTCCAGGCCCACGACGTAGTAGAAGGTCTCGATGGGTTCCCGCTTCGAGCTGAACATGGGGTAGTACGAGAGCGGGAAGTTGTCCTTGGGACGGCGGCTCAAGTTCTCGCGAATCGGCAGGAGCACGGCGCCGATCAGGACGAAGCAGAAGCACAGCGCGAGCAGTTTGCCGGGTCCGGCACCGGATGACGTGTCGAGGGACATCGGGTGGCCCTTCCTCAGTCGGCCTGTCCATGAAGGCGCATGGAAGAGGGTCTCCGCACGGACTGCGCGACGGTCGTGCGGAGCCGCCGCGCGTGCTGTGCGCCGCGGCGCGCGGTGGCAATTGCCATTGATGAACGCGGGCGAAGTGCCATTGACGACAGCGTAAACAGTCCGCGTGTTGCGCTGTATCGGGAAACATCCTGACACGCGAACGCGCATGTACCTGACGAGTGCTCCGGCGACATCGCGCAGGGATACTACAGATGTCGCGCATCACCACACTTTGCGATGCTCATGTGCGAAAAGAATTGTTGCGCGCAACCGTTCTCGTCGTAGCATCGATCTTCGAGCGTGCTACCTCTTCGTCGCGATCCCTCCCCGCTGACGTCGGGACGCTCAGTGGGTGCGAGGCCGCCGCTTCACCGCTTTGAGGAGGGCAATCCACAACCCGGCGCCGCCTCGAGGACCCAATGGACTACTTCCAGAAGACGCGCGTGAAATGGCCGTATGTCACCCACCTCGTCGACCGGCGCTGCGTCCAGCAGGTCGTGCCGATCGAAGACGGTCGGGATGTTGGCGCGCTCGTGCTCGCGCGCGTGACGAAGCTCGGAAGGCACGCGGATCTCGAAGCGCCGCGCGGACGCAGGCTGGCGATGTTCGTCGGAGACGTGTTCGTCGGCGCGCTCGGCGACCGCTACGCCACGGGACAGTTCGAGGGTACCGCGATGGTCTCGGCCGGTGTGGGCCACATCGTGTCGATCGGCGGCGTGGTGGGCCAGGTGGCCAGCATGAACTCGGCGAGCCCTCCGCCGACCACGATCGAGTTCCTGGGCCGGCTGGCGGATGACGAGGGCCGGCCGCTGCACATGAGGCGATTCCAGGCGCTGCCCGCGGAGACGCAGGAGCACCGGGCGGCCACGACCATCCTGTCGCTCGGAGCCGGCATGGACAGCGGCAAGACGACCACGGCGGCGCACCTGGTCCGGAGCCTCACCGAGGCGGGACACGTCGTCGGGGCGGCCAAGCTCACGGGCACCGCGTGCGGCAAGGATGCGAATCTCCTCTACGACGCCGGGGCCGTCGCCGTCTACGACTTCACCCACGCGGGCTGGCCCTCCACCGCCAACCTTTCACTCGGCGAGCTGATGTCGATCGCGGGCAGGATCCGCACCGCGCTCACGGCGCACGAGCCGGAGTTCGTGATCCTGGAGATCGCCGATGGCATCGTTCAGCGCGAGACGGCGATGATGCTCGCCGACCCGGAGTTCCACGACTCCGTCGACGCGGTCGTGTTCTCCGGTCGCGGTTCGCTGTCGTGCGATTCGGGCGTCCGCCGGCTCAACGGGCTGGGCTACACGGTGCTCGCCACCGCGGGTCCCGTCGCCAACAGCCGGCTCGGGAGCGCCGAGGCCGAGGCCTGCTGCGACCTGCCTTGCTTCTCGAGCCAGGACATCCTCGCCGGCAAGATGGTGCCGGTGCTGCGCTCGGTCGCGGAACGCCGCCGGTCGGTTTCTGCAGCGTGACGTCGTGAGCACGGCGCCCGCGGCGACGGCACTGCCGGCCACCGAGCCGGCGGCCGGCGCGGAGCAGGACGAGGAACGAGAGCGCGGCCAGTGGGAACAGCTGTCGCGACTCGTTCCCTACGTCCGCCGGTACCCGGGGTTGGTCGCGCTCACGTTCGGGGTGTCACTGATGCTGGCCGTGATCGACGTTCCGGTGCCGTTCATGCTCAAGCACCTGATCGACGCCACGCTCACCCGGCACACGGTGACGTTCATGGGCCACGCCGTGGCGCCGGAGCGGTTCCTGCTCGGCATCTTCGCCATGCTCGCGGGGCTGGCGCTGGCGAAAGGTGCGCTCGTCTACATGCAGCGCATGGCGAGCGAGACGATCGGGCAGCACATGGTGTTCGAGATGCGCCTGGATCTCTACCGGCACCTGCAGTCGCTGTCGATGCCCTGGTTCCGCCAGGCCCGCACGGGCAAGCTGATGCTGAGGCTGATCGGCGATATCAAGGCCGTGCTCGACATGATCACCGATGGCTACCTGCGGGCGCTCATGGACTCGGTCACCGTGCTCGCCGTCGTGGTCGCGATCTTCGTCGTCAACTGGCACCTCGCGTTGATCGTCCTCGCGGCCATGCCCATTTACATCGCCACGTTCCTCGGTCTCAACAAGCGCCTGCGCAAGAGCAGCCGCGCGGCTCGCCGTGAACGCTCGGCGCTCTCGGGCCACCTTCAGGAACGGATCGCCGGCGCCGCGATGGTCAAGGCGTTCGCCCAGGAAGAGGCGGAGAGCGGCCGGGTCGAGGAGCGGACCGGGCGGCTTCGCGATCGGCTGATCGAGAAGGCGCGCTGGGGCGGGCTGCTGTCCGCCGTCGCCAACACGACGGTGGCGCTGGGCGCCGCCCTGGTGCTGTGGATCGGCGGCCGCGAGGTACTGGCCAGGACCATGACCAAGGGCAGTCTCATGGCGTTCTACGCCCTGTCCTCGATGCTGTTCCCGCCGCTCCGCCGCCTGGCGAAGACGAACGAGACCTACCAGGGCTCGCGGGTGTCGCTCGATCGCATCCTGGATTTCCTCGACGACACGACGCCTTACCAGGAGCGCAGCGAGGGTCCGCCCCTGGACATCGCTCGCGGCGACGTGACGTTCGACAACGTGTCGTTCGCCTACGTCCCCGGGAAGCCGGTGCTCGAAGGGGTCACGCTGCAGTTCCGCGCCGGGGAGACGGTGGCGCTCGTGGGTGCCAACGGGGCGGGCAAGACCACGCTCCTCCAGCACCTGCTGCGCTTCCTCACCCCGGACTGCGGCCGCGTCCTCGTGGACGGCCATGACATCCAGCACGTGGACCTGCGCTCGCTCCGGCGCCAGATCGGGGTCGTGCCGCAGGAGACGATCATGTTCTCGGGCTCGATCATGGACAACATCCGTTACGGGTGCCCCGACGCCACGGACGAGGAGGTGTGCGAAGCGGCGAGGTTGGCGAACGCCTACGACTTCATCATGGCGCTGCCGGACGCCTTCGCGACCGAGGTGGGCGAGCGCGGCCAGCGTCTCTCCGGCGGCCAGCTCCAGCGCGTGGCGCTCGCCCGCACCGTGCTCGCCAATCCCCGGATCCTGGTCCTCGACGAGGCCACGTCCGCCGTGGACGCCGAGTCCGAGGCGCTCATCCAGGAGGCGCTGACCCGGGTCACGAGCGGGCGCACGACGTTCATCATCGCCCACCGCATGTCGACCGTGCGGCACGCCGATCGCATCGTGGTCATGGACCACGGTCGCATCGTGGAAGACGGTCGTCACGACGATCTGCTCGCGCGAAACGGCACCTACCGGCGGCTCTTCGCCGACCAGTTGTTCGAGACGCCGGCATTGACCAAGGCCACAGCTTGAGGCCCGACGCTGCCGAGAGTTTCGCGCTCACAAGACAAGCCAAGGGTCACGAACCATGAGCACACTGATGAGCCGCAGGACCTTCATGACGGTTTCGGCGATGGGCGCGCTGGCAGGCCCCGCGGTGGCCAAGCTGGCCGACGCGCCGCAGGTCCTGGTCAAGCGGAGCGTCAAGCCCGTGGTGGTGTCCTCGAGGAACGGGAACAAGTCGAAGGATGCCGCCGGGCTGACCTGCGTCACCAAGGCGTTTCAGCTGCTCACCACCGGCACCGACGTGCTCGATGCGATCATCGCCGGCATCAACATCATCGAGCTGGACCCGCGCGACGACAGCGTCGGCTACGGCGGGCTGCCGAACGCGGACGGCGTCGTCCAGCTCGACGCGTCGGTCATGCACGGCCCGCTCAAGCGCGCCGGCGCCGTGGCGTGCCTGGAAGGGGTGCGCACGCCGACGCTCGTGGCGAAGAAGGTGATGGACGAGACCGATCACCACCTGCTCGCGGGCCGGGACGCCCAACGCTTCGCGCGCGACATGGGTTTCAAGATCGAGCCCGACCTGAACACCGAGCACTCACGTGCGCTGTGGATGGAGTGGAAACGCAAGGCCCATCACTCTCCGTTCCTCAAGGCAACGGGCCTTTCGGAATCGTGGCGTCGGGCGCGCCAGGCGATGGTCGACGAGGGCCTGATCGACCCGGAGCACTTTCACGGCACGGTGCATTGCGTCGGCGTGAACGCCAAGGGCGAGCTCGCGGGCGCGACGTCCACCAGCGGACTGGCGTGGAAAGTCCCGGGCCGCGTGGGCGATTCACCGATCCTCGGGGCGGGCCTCTACGTGGACGGCGACGTGGGCGCCGCCGGGTCCACGGGCCACGGTGAGGCGAGCATGATGTCGCTCGGCTCGTTCCTGGTCGTCGAGATGATGCGCCAAGGGATGTCCCCCAAGGACGCCGGCATGGTCGCGCTGAAGCGCGTGGTGGCCAACACGGTGGACAAGCGGCTGCTCAACAGCCGCGGCACGCCGAACTTCAACCTGCGTTACTACGCACTGAACGCGAAGGGCGATTACGCGGGCTTTTCGCTCTACGAGGCCTCTGAGAATGGGAAGCGCACGGAGTTTGCCGTGTGCACGGACGACGGCCCGCGCTTCGTCCCCGCCGAATTCCTGCTACCAGGTATGGCGGGCGATTGACGGAACGCCTGACGCAGCCCCGAGGAGACGGATGCGAACGCGAAGCAGCCCCATCGGCTCCGTGCTCGCGGCATGGCTCGCCACCGCCACCCTGTTGCCCGTGACCACGAGTGCGGTGTCCGAGGGGAGGGAGTGCAGCGCCTTGTTCATCGGCAGCAAGAAAGTGCCCTACCTGTCCAATCACCCCCTCACGGTCAGGGATCCCCGGATCACGCGCGCCGTCATCGTGATCCATGGCGGATATCGCGTGCCCGAGGAGTACTACGCACCGCTCCTCGTCGCGCTGGTCTCCCATCCGGATCTCGAGAGCACCTGGCGGCGACGGACCATCGTGCTCGCGCCGCACTTCCAGGAGCGCTCCGACGCGGCCAGCGACGAGCACTGGTGGAAGGGCAACTGGCGCGAGGGCGGCGAGTCCGACGGCGTCAGCTCGTACGCGGTCGTGGACACGCTGGTGGCGCGCCTGCGCAACGGCATGTTCCCCAACCTGAAATGGATCGTCATCACCGGCCACTCCGCGGGCGGCCAGTTCACGCAACGTTACGCGGCGTTCACGGACATCGACCTCAAGCCGAGCCCGGCGCGGCGTTCGTCAAGTTCGTCGTCGCCAATCCCTCCTCCTACGTGTACCTGAACGAGTACCGGCGCGGAAAGGACCCCCAGTCGTGGATCGTCCCCGAGCAGGATTGCGCCACGGGGGACCGAATCAACGAATGGAAATACGGTCTCGATGGCCTCTTCGGCTACGCGGCGGCTCGAGGTGCCGAGTTCGCGCGCACGCACCTTCCGCAGCGCAACATCGAGGTGCTGGCGGGCGCGGAGGACAGCCTCACGGGGGAGGGGTTCGACGACGACTGTGCGGGAATGTGGCAGGGCGCGACGCGATTCGAACGCGCGCAGAACTTCAAGGCGTTCATGGATCGTTTCCATCCGAAGAACCACGTGACGCTGACGGTCGTGCCGGGGGTGGGCCACAGCGGCCCGCTCATGCTGGGCTCGCCGCAGGGCCTCAACGCGATCTTCTTTCCCGACTGATCTAGTTCGTCGAGGCCTGCTTCAACTCGCTGGCAACCCGGCTGGCGCGACGGGAGACGGCGTCGCAGAGCTTCGCCACCGCATCGTCGAAGGTCCGCGCGGCCGCCGCGTCCTGGCCCACCGCAGCGGGCCGGATCGTGGCGGCCAGTGCCCGGGCGCGCGCCTGAACCTTGTCCGGCTCGAACGTCGTCGCGAGCAGTCGCGCGAGCGTCGCCCGGTAGCGTGCATTGCCTTCCGGCGTCGTCAGGACCGCGTTGGCCACGACCCCTTTGCATGTGGGAACCGCCGGCCCGTCCGTCCTGCGCAAGACCTCCTCGATGTTCTTGGGGAAGAACACGAAGCGATCGCTCGTCGGATCGTGGTAGAGCCGGAACTTCTTGGCGTCGAGCGAATAGCTGTCGCTCAGCCACCACAACACCTCCAGTGCGGTGAACGTCAGGAAGCGATCCACGTCGAGGCGCTGCTGGAGCTGCTTCCAGCGCTCGCCGGGGTCGGTCAGGAGCGCGACGGCCGCCAGGGTATCCACGTCGGACTGGTCGTTGCGGTCGCGGCCGCGCGCCTTCTCCAGCCGGCCGGTCACGTCCGGCGGATCGCCCTCGTCGTAGAGGTTCCCGTCGACGCGGCCGAAGTGCTGGCAGATGAATTCCTTTTCGACGCCTTCGATGAGGACGTAAAGGCCCAGGTCGCGGCCGTTGAGCCGGACCTTCGCGAATCCGCACCGGGGCGCGGGCACACCGGCCTGCCGGAACATGTCGCAGACGATCGGCGCGGCGACGTAACTGGGATCTTCGCGGGCCGCCTGCAGGACCAGCCGCCGCTCGCCGTGGAATCGCTGTTTGGACACGAACTTGTCGAACGTCACGATCAGGTCGGGCTTCCCCGTGGCGAGCTCCGACGCCGGATTGCCGCGGCAATGGATGCCGACCTGGGTGAGGGTGTCGCCCGCGGCGCTCACCGTGCACGGAACGTAGCCGTGCGAGTCCGAGTTGTGCCTGAGGGTTTCGAGCTCGGCGGTCGGGATGTCGACCGCAAGGGTCACGATGTTCGTGCCGAAAAGGTCGCCGCCTCCGGCGGGCGCGCCGGCGTCACCGGCCGCCGTGGCGCTTCCGTGCACCAGCAACAGCGCGAGTGCGGAGGCGCAGAGAGCCTTCAGTCCCGTGTGCATGATCAGTCCTCAGGCCCCGCGACTGCCGCGCAGCTCCTCGAGGGCGACCAGCTCCTGGACCGCCCGCAGGGCGAGCTCCTCCCGTCCCAGGGCACGGAGCGTGGCCCAATCGTGCCGAAGCTCCCGCGCCAGCGGGTCCGTGAGCGTGCGAAGCCAGCCTTCGATCAGCAGGTCGACGAACTCCCGCTTCTCCTCGATGCTCAGCTCGCGCGTGAGCAGCAGGCGCGACGCGTGCTCCGACTCGACGAGCGCCTGCAGCACGTCCCACCGCTCGCCGGGATGCTTCCCGCACACCGTGGCGAACGCCGCATTCCCGGTGCGCCGGATCAGCTCCTCCTCGCGCGTGGCGAGGCTTTCGTGCTCCTTGGTCTCGTCCCAGCTGTCGGACTTGTCGGCAACGTACCTTAGATAGAGCATCGCGAAGCGGCAGGTCGGGGCGATCAGCTCTTCACGCACCCGCACGCCCACCCCCAGCGCGTCCGCGGCGCGGACGCACCGGCGCGACAACGTGTCGGCGAAGCGCCTGCCGAACACCAGGGCCACCGACTCGCGGACGAAGCAGGGCAACTCCGAGGCGATGATCTCCCGGTATCCCGGCGCGTGCCGCGCGAGCAGGAGCACGGCGCGCTTGTCGAGGGCGGCGAGATCGCTCGTCACGGGCGGCAGACCGAGCGACGTGCAGGCGAGCGTCATGGTGATCGCGCGCGGCAGGAACACGCCCTCGGGCCAGGCATCGCGAAGCGCACGATCGTCGGGGAACTCCGCGCCGCCGCCCCACTCCTCGGGATACGAGGGGATCGATCGGCCGTAGCTCGCCGATCCGGTCGTGCGAATGCGCACGCGCGTTTGGGGCACGAGGCCGCCGAACCACGCGATCAGCGGCGCGATCCGCACCAGGGTCTCGGTATGAGCCCGCACGCCCGACTGCATGAGCTTCCACAGCAGTGCGCGGTCCCTGGGCACGATGGGGGGGCGCGGCGTGCCGGCCGACCACACGGCCCGGAACTTCGCGGCCAGGCCATCCGCCTCGCGCGGAGCATCGGCGCGGATCCCCTGCATGCACACACCATCCGCGTGCGCGTACTGGCGGATCACCGCGTCGTGCTCGGGATCCAGCCCCCCGCGGAAGCCGGCGCGACCGGCGCCGATCAGGTAGGTCACGCGCGGCGCGGGGTCCTCGTCGCGTGCGGCCAGCTCCGCCAGTCGTCGCTCCGCCTCCGTGCGGGCCGCGAGCGCCATCGCCACGGCAGCATCCGTGGCCATCTTGCCGCTCTGCTCGGCGGTGTCGGACAGCGCCACGAACACGCGCACGATCGCCTCGCGGCCGTCGAACCGGGTCACGAATCCTGCCCGCGGCGCGGGGCCGAGGCTGCCGCCGCCGTCGCGGAACGTGCCGTAGAACGACTCGAGGAGGTCGGGAAGACGGGCGAGTGCGCCGATGTTCTCGACCAGCGGAACGAGCCGGATGCGGTGCACGCGCTCGATCAGCTGCGCGCGCCGGGCCCCGGTGATCCGGGCCGAGAGGAAGTCGTCCACCCGCTCGCGGGTTCCGTTGAACAACCCTTCGACCGCCTCGGCGTACAGCGACGCCACCTTGCACATGGCGTCGATGTCGCCGCGCGAGCAGATCTGCGGAACGGTGAGCTCGTAGATGGCGTTCTGGCGTGGAACATGGCCCACCCGCTCGCACGCGAGGTGAAAGATGAAGTTCGCCCGTGCCACCGCGGCCAGGATCTTGGAGATCTTCTCCTCGTCCGTCTCCAGCCACGGATTCGGCACGCGGACCAGCAGGTGCCGGTCCTCGCCGGCCACCATGCCGTGCCACAGCATCGCCAGCACGACCTTTTCCGGCAGCTCCAGCCACTCGGGGCTGATGTGCCGGCCCTCGAAGTCGATGAGGACTTCGGTGGACGGGCCGAGGAGGTCGGCGATCGACTCGTCGAGCTCCTGCCGGGCCTCGACCAGCGGGTTGTCCTCCAGGTACGAGAGCGCCCGCGCGGTGCGGTCCGGCCCGTCTCCGGCCGCGCGCAGCGCGTGGGCGAGCTGCTCGACGCGATGGCGCGTCGAGTCCGGATGCTTCGTTGCGGTGAGCCGCACGTCGGATGGATGGGACCCATGGATCGCGTGCGTGCCCCCCGGCGCCAGGTCCGGGACGCTCTTGCGCGCCGTGCGATAGACGTTCGGCCCCAACGCGTCGAGCGCTTCGTACCCGGGCGCCCGGCACGTGCTGGCCCAGACCTCGTCTTCGATCGAGTTCGCCATCCCCGTGGAACTCGAGCCGTTGCGCGACTGACGCAGCAGGGCGGCACGCAGCCGCTCCATGAACATCGCCAGCTCCTCGACGTCCTTCGAACCGTAGGAGAGCCGCTGCCACGTCCCATAGCGCTGCTTGTCGGCGCCGGCGAACGCGGCGAACGGGATCCCACCCAGCCCGGCACCCAGCAGGAGCTCGAACGCGTCCTCGGAGTCGCGGACCGTCGCCCGCTCGCGCACGCCATTCCTCAGGCGCTCGAACGATTCGCCGACCAGGCCCGGGAACGCCAGCGGGGCATAGAAGGTCCCGCCGAAGTCGGTGCGCTCCACACCCAGCGAGGACAGCTCGTCGGCGACCCTGGCCATGAAGTCGCGGCGCTCGCGCATGGAGGGGGATGGCCGGCGGACCGCCGCGAGCGGGCTCTGGAGCGCCGCGAGGGCCCAATCCTGGGACAGGGTCGACGGGTTCGCCATCAGCCACGCGGAGAGATTGGCGAGCAGGTCGCGGGCGCGGAGGTGACCGCTGCGGATGCCGTCGGACAACACCACCCAGCACGCGCGCGCGCCCGTCGAGGCGCCGAACAGGTCCATCTTCGACAACCCCGACAGCGTCACGACCCAGTCGCGACATTCGGGATCGGCGAAGGCCGGGTTCACGAAGTCCCCTTCGTAATCCAACCGCTGATACACCGCATCGTAGAGGACGAACACGCGGTGCCTCACCGCGACGCGGACCAGCGCCTCGACCAGCGCGCGCGGATAGACGCGACCGGTGGGATTGTGCGGGTTGTTGAGGATCACCGAGGAGATGCCACCCCGCGAGAGCAGCAGATCGAGCTGCTCGGGATCGGGCTCGAAGCCCGGCGCGTCCGTGGGCATCTCGACGACCCGCTTGCCCGCCCGCGCGACGAACCAGTCGTACTCCCAGCTCGGGCGCGGCACGACCACGCCCGATCCGTCGGCGCCGAGGACCTCCAGCACCATCGCCAGGCCGCTGCGCGTACCCGACGTGAAGAGCACCTCGTCGGGCGTGAATCGCACGCCGGAGCCCGGATAGTCGAGCTGTCCGTCGCGGTTCACGAAATCTGCGATCGCCGCGCGGACTTCCATGCGCCCCAGCGACGGGCCATAGCTGTGAACCGAATTGCGCGTGATGCGCTGCGCGCCGCGCACGACCTCGGGATGCGGCGCGAAGTCCGCATTCTTGTAGTCGCCCTGGGTGAGATCCAGCGCGCCCTCCTGCTGGACGCGTCGCGCGAACACGCGCACCAGGGGTTCGGGCGTCGAGAGCGCGCGACCCGAGATCGCCCGCCGGGCGGCCGCTATGTCGAGGATTATCGGAGAGGATTCTGTGGGGACCGTCGTAGACAGGGAGGCCGCTACACCGCTGATATGGGCTTCCATCGTCGACCCTCAAGCGGCCTGCTTGAGTCGCCATGCAGCCACGCACCATCGAACTGAAACGATAGTCATTGGTGTGAGGTCCGCCAATCGGTGAATTGCCTGAGCATCTCTAGGCAGTCCACTCGGCGTGTCATCACGGACCCGCGTTGTCCCCGTGCCCTATTGCATTGGGCCAATGTGCGTGAGGGCCGGGCATTTGGCAGTTCTTTCTAATGTAAGGGGCGGGTCGGGATTGCGATTCGTTCACCTCGCCCGCGAGCACCCAACGGGCTCACGATCGCGTCGCAGGCGCTCCGACGCCGCTCACCCGTCCACGCCGACGCGCTGGCTTCGCCGCTCCATGAACACCACGTCGCGCCAGAGACCGTTGTGGCGGCCGATCCGCTCGCGCACGCCGAGCACGCGGAAGCCGCAGCGCCCGTGCAGCACGATGCTCGCGGTGTTCTCGGGGAAGATGCCGGTCTGGAGCATCCAGATGCCGGCCTCCTCCGAAGCACGGCACATGGCCTCGAGCAGCGCACGGCCGACGCCGTGCCCGCGCGCGAACTCGGCCACGTAGACGCTTTCCTCGGCGACGCCGGCGTACACCGCGCGGCCGGAGACGGGGGAGAGCGCGCACCAGCCCAACACCTCACCCGAGGGATTGCGGGCCACCAGTCGGGGCGTCCGGAGGTGCGCGGCGTCCCAATCCTCCCAGTGCGGCACCTCGGTCTGGAACGTGGCGTGGCCCGTGGCGATGCCCGCCGCGTAGATCGCGAGCACGGCGTCGGCGTCCGCATCGGTCATGGGCCCGATCGTGAGCGGTCCGCCGCCGACGCGCTCGGCCCCGCTCTTGTCCCTGGCGCTCACGCGCGCAGTGGCGCCGCGAGCTCCGCCGGGAGCGCGCGGTCGCGCGCGGCCACCGCGCACTCCGTGGCGCCGAGCACGCCGTCCTCGACGACGACGCCGCGCAGCAGCGGCGCGGGGACCATCTCGAAGTAGACGTTGCGGGGCCGGACGCCCGGGGGGGCGTCCTCCCAGATCTCCGCCGCGGGCATCTCCACGATGCCGAGCGCCGGCGTGCCGCCGGGCACGAGCTTCCGGCGCACCGCGATCGCCCACACGGGCACGCCGTGCTCGCGCGCCGCGAGCGCCGCCGTGAACGAGCCGATCTTGTTGATGACGCCCTGCTCGGTCACCGCATCGGCGCCCAGCCACACCGCGCTCGCCTGCGAGATCAGGAGCGGCAGCGCCGCGTCGGCGACGATCCACGTCTCGATCCCCGCGGCGACGAGGGCGCGCGCCGTGTCGCGGCCCTCGAACCGGGGCCGGCTCTCACCGACGACCACGCGTGGCTTCCGCCCCGCGTGCTCGAGTGCGATAAGCGCGGCGAGCACTCCATCGCTCGCCGAGAGCGTCGCGATCCACGGCTCGCTCGCGGTCACCAGCTGGACGGCGACGCTGGCCGCATCGGCCACCGCCTGCTCCAGGTCGCGGCGCTCGGCGTCGCAGCTGGCCGCCAGGTGCGCACGCAGGTCGGCCGCGCGGTCGCCGCGCGCCACGGCGGTGTCGGCCACCGCGAGCGCGCGCGCCGCGAATTGGTGGACGAGCGCCATGCTCGGCTGCGCCGCCTGGCCGCCGCGCAGCCATGCGAGCAGGGCGACGCGCAGCGCCGGTGCATCGACGCTGCGGTCGATGGCGGCCCACCGCTCCAGGGCGTCCAGGAAGCCGCGCGCCACGCCGCCGGACCCGCTCGCGCGATCGCGGGCGAACGCCTCGGTCACGCGGCCCTCATCTCGAGAACAGCTGCCGGAGCCACGCCAGCGTGACCTGGCGGCCCAGCTCGCCGAACGCCTCGGTGAGCGGGATCTCCTTGGGGCAGGCCTCGATGCAGAGCTGCGCGTTGCCGCAGTCGGCGAGGCCGCCGCGGCCCATGATCGCGTCGAGACGCTCCTGGGCGTTCATGCGGCCGGTGGGGTGGGAGTTGAACAGCCGCACCTGTGCGAGCGGCGCCGGGCCGATGAAATCCGAGTGATCGTTGTACTGCGGGCACACTTCCATGCAGCAGCCACAGGTCATGCAGCGCGAGAACGCGTACGCCGTCTCCTGCTCGCCGGAGGAGAGCCGCGGGCCCGCGCCCAGGTCGTACGACCCGTCGATCGGGATCCAGGCCTTCACGCGTTTCAGCGCGTCGAACATCGGCGTGCGGTCGACCTGGAGATCACGCACGACCGGGAACTTGGTGAGCGGCTCGAGCACGATCGGGCTGTCGCCGAGCGAGTCCACGAGCGCGGTGCACGACTGCCGCGGCTTGCCGTTCACGAGCATCGTGCACGAGCCGCACACCTCCTCGAGGCACGACGCCTCCCAGTGAACGGGCGTCGTGGCCTGGCCCTGCTTCGTCACCGGGTGCTTGCGGATCTCCATCAGGCAGGCGACGACGTTCATGTTGGGCTGCCAGGGGAGCGAGAACTCCTCCCAGCGCGTGCGGCCCGTGGGCGTGTCCTGCCGCTTGACCCTCAACTCGATCGTCTGGCGGGGCATCAGTCGTACTTCCTCTCCACCGGGGCGCACAGCGTCACGTCCACCGGTGCGTAGCGGAGACACGGGCCAGCGGCCGCGTGCGAGGCGATCGTGGTCTTGAGCCAACTCGCGTCGTCGCGCTTCGGGAACTCGGGCTTGTAGTGTGCGCCGCGGCTCTCGTCGCGCGCGAGCGCGCCGAGCGTCACCACGCGCGCGAGGTGGAGCATGTTCCAGAGCTGGTTCAGGAACGAGAGCGGCGCGTTCGCCCACGTGCCATGATCGAGGACGCTGGCGCGGCTCCAGCGCTCCGTGAGCTCCTGTAACTTCGCATCGGTCTCGCGCAACTTGTTGTTGTGACGAACGATGGTGACGTTCTCCAGCATCGTCTTTCCGAGCTCGTCGGCGAGCGCGTACGGGTTCTCTCCGCCGTCGCGCTTCGCGAGGTCCGCAAAGCGCGCGGCCCACTTCTGCTCGGCGGCCTCGAGCACGGAGCGCCGCGGGTCGTCCACGTGCGCGTTCGCTTTCAGGTACGAGAGCACGGCCGGTCCCGCCACCTGCCCGGCGTAGACGCACGACAGCAGCGAGTTCGCGCCGAGCCGGTTCGCGCCGTGGTACTGGTAATCGCACTCGCCCACCGCGTAGAGCCCTTCGATGCTCGTGCGCTGGTTGCGCGGGCTCGCGTGCGCGAGGAAGCCGTCGCCGCTGCGCTCGTAGTCCACCCACAGCCCGCCCATCGAGTAGTGGACCGCGGGGTAGATCTTCATCGGCTGCTCGCACGGGTCCTCGCCCGTGAACTTCTCGTAGATCTCGAGGATGCCCTCGAGCTTCTTCTTCAGGGTCTCGCGCGGGATATGGGTGAGGTCGAGGTACACCACCATGCCGCCGCCGACGCCGAGACCCATGTCCACGCACACCTTGTGGATCTCGCGGCTCGCCACGTCGCGCGGCACCAGGTTCTTGTACTTCGGATACTTCTCCTCGAGGAAGTACCAGCGCTCGCCCTCCGGGATGCTGTTCGGCGGCCGCACGTCGCCCGGCTTCTTCGGGACCCACACCCTGCCGCCTTCTCCGCGCGCCGACTCGCTCATCAGCCGCAGCTTGTCCATGCCCGGGATGGCGGTGGGGTGGACCTGGATGAACTCGCCGTTCGCGTAGTCGGCGCCCTCGACGTACGCGGCCGCCGCGGCCGAGCCGGAGTTGATGATCGAGTTCGTGCTGCGGCCGAACATCAGGCCCGGGCCGCCCGTGGCCATGACCACCGCGCCCGCCGCGAACGCCTTCGGCTTCATCGAGCGCAGGTCCAGTGCCACCAGCCCCACGCAGCGGCCCGCGTCGTCGCGGGCGAGGCCCACGAACTCCCAGCCCTCGTACTTCTTCACCACGCCCGCGGCCTCGTGCCGGCGCACCTGCTCGTCGAGCGCGTAGAGCAGCTGCTGTCCCGTCGTGGCCCCCGCGAACGCCGTGCGGTGGTGGAGCGTGCCGCCGAAGCGCCGGAACTCGAGCAGCCCTTCGGGCGTGCGGTTGAACGTCACGCCCATGCGATCGAACAGGTAGATGATGCCGGGCGCCGCGTAGCACATGCCCTTGACCGGCGGCTGGTGGGCGAGGAAGTCGCCGCCGCGACAGGTGTCGACGAAGTGGATCTCGGGCGAGTCGTCCTCGCCCTTCACGTTCACGGCGCCGTTGATGCCGCCCTGCGCGCACACCGAATGCGAGCGCTTGACGGGCACGATCGAGATCAGGTCGACCGGCACCCCGGCCTCGGCGAGCTTGAGCGTGGTCATGAGGCCCGCGAGCCCGCCGCCGACCACGGCCACGCGCGGTGCGCTCATCGCGGCCTACCCGCGCGCGCCACGACCGGTCCGTGCTCGGTGCCGTGCGGCTTCTGCAGGAAGTCGAGCCGCAGGCCGCGGAAGCCGAACAGCGCCGCGACGCCGAGCAGCGACAGGCCGAGGAACACCGCGAGCCCCAGGCGCGACATGCGCCGCTGCGCCTCGCGGCCGGTGACCAGGCCCCAGTGGATGGCGAAGCCGAACAGCCCGTTGCCGAAGTGGTAGCAGGCGGCCACCGTGCCGAGCACGTAGAACACCATCACCGCGGGCTCCGCCAGGTGGTGGTTCACGTACTGGTACGCGCTGGCCGAGTTGAGATAGTGCGGATCGAAGCGCAGCGCCCACGTGTGGTAGAGCAGGTAGAACACGAGCAGCAGCCCCGAGGCGCGCTGCAGCGTGTACTGCCAATTGCGCGCGTAGCCGTGCTTGCCGACGTTCGCCTGCGCGGTGGTGGAGATCAGGATGCCCACCACCATGTGGAACAGGATCGGCAGCCAGATCCCGAGCGCCTCGAGCAGCACCACGAACGGCAGCTTCGCGAGGTCGGCCGCCGCCTGGTCGAACGCCTCCGGGCCCTGGAGCGAGCGGGAGTTCGTGTACAGGTGCTCGAGCAGGAACAGCCCCACGGGGACGACCCCGGTGAGCGAGTGCAGGCGCTTGAGCGTGAAATACGTGCGGTCCGAAACCTTCATGTGCGCCCTCGACGGAGCGGTCGTACGGCGTCAGCCTGAAGTTAGCAGACGTCGCCGTGAAACGCTCGGCCCCGTCCCGCGGGGCCCCGTGCGCCTATCAGCCCTCGACCGCGTCCATGACGCTCTGCGTCGTCTTCTCGTAGCGCACGAGCGCGGCGATGTTCGCGCGCTCGATCTCGGTGAGGCGCGCGTCGGTGAAGCCGGGATCCGGTCGATAGCCCGGCAGGCCCGTGACGTAGTCCTGCTCCCACCTGCGGCGGAAGACACGGCCGTGGCGCGCGTACACCTCGAGCGCGAGGCGATGCGCGTCCTCGGCGAACAGGCCCCAGAGCAGCGTGGTGTCCATCGGGGCCACATGCAGCGAATCGCGGAGCGCGCGCTCGTACGCCGCGATCGTCGCGACGTTCCGCCGGTCCATCGGCGCGAGCGCCACCGCTCCGCCGTCGCGCGGCGCGTACCATTCGCGGCTCGAGAACCAGTCCGAGAGCCGGCCGTCGCGGAACGTCATGCCGTGACGGGCGTAGATCTCGTTCCGGAGGATGCGCAGCGTCGCGAAGCCCGCGCCCCGGAGCAGGTCGGCGGTCACGGGGCGCCGCTCGTAGAGGCCCATGTCGCAGGGCGCCAGGGCGCCGGCGCCCTGGGTGCGAGCGAGCGAATCGATGAGCGCGAGGTTCGCGCGCTCGATCCCGGTGAGCCGCCCGGCGTCGTAGCGGGCGTCCGCGCGGTACCAGTAGCGCTCCTCGAAGTAGCGCTGGAGCCAGGGCTCGGCATCGAAGCGCCGGCCGTGCACCGCCTCGATCTCCGCCCGCAGCACGGCCCACTCCGTGCGCGTGTGATTGCCGAGCTGGTCGATGTGCATGCGCCGGTCCTGCCACCAGCGCAGGTCGCCGGGCTCGACCATGGCGTGGTACTCCGACTCCGCCTGGCGGATCAGGTCCAGGTTCGCGCGCTCGATCGCATTGAGCGCGGCATTCGTGAACGTGGGGTCGGGGTGATACCAGGCCTCTCCCTCGAGCCAGGACTGGATGTCGTCGTTCCGGAACACCCGTCCGTGCCGGCCGAACACCACGGCACGCAGCAGCGTCGGCTCGTTCGGCCGGAGGTCGCGGAGCGTGGGCAGCTCGAGACGGTCGCGCGTGAAGTCCAGCGCCGCGACCGAGTCGAACGGCGTGCGATGGAACCGGGCGTGGGCCGGGCCGGCGCAGAGCAGCGCGGCGACCGCGAGCACGGTGACGACGAGCGCCATGAGCCACCTCCTTCCGGCGAGGCTCGAGCGCACGGACCGGGCCAATTCGGCGCGCGCGGGCCGGCGCCGGCGTCGCAACGGTTTGCGCGCCGCGAGAGGGTGGAGGGCTGGAGGCGGACCGTGTCCGGCGAGGCACGCTTCCGTGTGCCAACTGACACGCGGGCCGGCCACTGAACGGCCCGCGTGACCGTTTCTGCTGCAATGATTTGCGGACTCTTCCCGGGTGGCGCGGTCCGCGCGTGGCGTGCTACCGTCACCGGCCATCCGGCAGGTGAGGAGGGCCCGGGGAACGGCCCTTCCTCGGGCGTCCCCGGCCGTCACCCGCGTCCGCGCGGGTGCGCCACGGTGACCCCGCCGGCCCTCGCGTCGGTTCGATTCCGCCGCGGTCCCGCTGCCCCGGAGTCTCCCACGGTCCGATGACGGTCACGGTCTCCCCGGTCAAAGAGCTCATCGAGCACCAGCTGCTGCCGCGCGTCTCGAAGCCCAATCGCTACCTGGGCAGCGCGCTCGGTGAGGCGCCGAAACCGCTTGCCGCAGGCGACGTGCGCGTGCTGATCGCGTTCCCGGACGCCTACGAGATCGGGCTCTCGAACCTCGGGATCCGCATCCTCCACCACGTCATCAACGGCCGGCCCGATGCCGCGTGCGAGCTGGCGTTCGCGCCGTGGCCCGATGCCGAGGCGGAGATGCGGCGGCTCGGGATCCCGCTGTTCTCGCTGGACTCGCACACGCCCGCGGGCGAGTTCGACGTGCTCGGTTTTTCGCTCCAGTACGAGCTCCAGTACACGAACGTGCTCATGATGCTCGAGCTCGCGGGCCTGCCGCTGCGCACCGTGGAGCGCGACGAGCGCCACCCGCTGGTGATCGCCGGCGGCGCGCAGGCGTTCAGCCCCGAGCCCATGGCCGATTTCATCGACGCGTTCGTCATCGGCGACGGCGAAGAGGTGATCCACCGCGTCATCGAGGTGGTGAAGGTCGCGAAGCACGAGCGCTGGTCGCGCCCGATGCTGCTGCGCCGGCTCGCGCACGTTCCCGGGACCTACGTCCCGAGCGGCTACGACACCGTGGCGACCCGTGAAGGCTGGCTCGTGCCGCGGGCGCGGCCGGGCTACCCCGAGCGCGTGTGGTCGGCGTACGTGAAGGAACTGAAGCAGGAGTACTACCCGCCGATGCCGCTCGTGCCGGTGGGCGAGATCACGCACGACCGGCTCTCGGTCGAGGTGATGCGCGGCTGCACGCGCGGCTGCCGCTTCTGCCAGGCGGGCATGATCAACCGCCCGGTGCGCGAGAAGCCCGCGAACCAGGTGGTGGGCGAGGTGCTGCGCGGCCTGCAGGGCACCGGTCTCGAGGAGGTGTCGCTCATCTCGCTCTCGACGACCGACCACACGCAGATCGTGGAGCAGGTGAACACGCTCGCCGATCTCCTGTGCCCGACCCGTGTGCAGCTGAGCCTCCCGTCCACGCGACCGGACAACGTTCCCGTGGACGTGGCGCGCCGGATCGCGGCCCAGAAGAAGGGCACGATCACGCTCGCGCCCGAGGCCGGCAGCCAGCGCATGCGCGACGTCATCAACAAGAACCACACCGAGGCGGAGCTCCTGGCCTCGGTCGGGACCGCCGCGCGCGAGGGCTACACCGGCGCCAAGCTCTACTTCATGTGCGGGCTGCCGACCGAGAACGACGACGATCTCCGGGCGATCCTCGACCTCGGCCACAAGGCGTGGCAGGCGGCGCGCGACGCGGGCAACAGGAGCTTTCGCATCACGGTGAGCGTGTCGCCGCACGTGCCCAAGCCACACACGCCGTTCGCGTGGGCGGCGCAGGTGAGCACGGCGGAGCTGAACCGCCGGCTCGGCATCCTGCGCGAGGCGGTGAAGGGCCGGCCGATCACGCTCAAGTACCGCGACGCGGAAACGAGCCTCCTGGAGGGCGTGTTCACGCGTGGCGACCGCCGGCTCGGCGGCACGATCGAAGAGGCCTACCGGCGCGGCTGCCGGTTCGACGCCTGGAGCGAGCACCTGCGCTTCGCCACGTGGCTCGACGTGTTCGCGAGCTATGGCATCGACCCCGAGCGCTATCTCATCGAGCGCGATCTCGAGCTGGAACAGCCGTGGGACGTGGTCCAGTCCCCGGTCACGAAGAAGTTCCTCGTCCGCGACAAGCGTCGTGCCGACGAGGCCGCGATCCTCGACGACTGCCGGCTGGAAGACGTGTGCTTCGCCTGCGGCGTCGTGGACTGCAATCAGCGTCCGTGGGTGAAGCAGCCCCACGCGAGCCTGGACCTGGACCAGGTCCTCGCCACGCTTCCGGCGCCGGCGTACGGCCGTCGGGCCCGTGCCTCCAAGGCACCGAGGCCCTCGAACGGCGCGTCCGCGACCGCGGGCGGCGTGGCCACCAGCACGCGGTTCCGGATCGAGTTCGCGAAGGGGGCCACCATGCGCTTCCTCTCGCACCTCGATCTCATGCGCACCTGGGAGCGGGCATTGCGCCGCTCCGGGCTGCCGCTCGCTTTCACCCAGGGGCATCACCCGCACATCAAGATGTCGTTCGGGCCGCCGTTGCCTCTGGGATTTCGCTCCCGGGCCGAGGTGTTCGACCTCGAGCTGTCCCGGCCGCCGGGCGTGGACCTCGCCGAGAGGTTGAACGCCGTGCTGCCGGACGGTCTCACGGTCACGAGCGTCCGGCCCATTCTCTACAAGACACCATCGCTCATGAGCCAGCTGGAGGGCGCGAGCTACCGGGTGCGGTTCCCGGTGAGCTTCCTCGCCGAGGCCGGGATCATCCCCGGTGCCCTGCGCTCGGAGCTGCACGACCGCGTCACGCGCCTGCTGGCGCGCGGCGTGGTGCTCGTGCGGCGCGTGAGCGAGGACAAGGCACGCGAATTCGACGCCAAGCCTTCGATCGTGGCATTGCACGCCAGCCTCGACGAGGCCCCGGCGGTGCTGGACCTGCACCTGCGCTTCACGTTGCGCGCAGCGGCCCGGCCCGACGACCTCATCGGATTGCTGGT